>Ga0164241_10006956_pt1 | contig 10223 bp, 8 predicted proteins | sample OricomyardsoilBY_FD_108780 | JGI IMG/M metagenome (GOLD analysis project Ga0164241, IMG submission 108780) | Backyard soil microbial communities from Emeryville, California, USA - Original compost - Back yard soil (BY) | ecosystem: Environmental > Terrestrial > Soil > Unclassified | place: USA... | reverse complement strand
GCGCCCTACAGCTCGCCCTGCGCGCCCAGCTGGGCGCGGCGCGCGCGGGCCATGCGCGAGCCCGGAGGGGGCCCGCGCCACAAACCTCGGCCTACCAAACAAAGGGACCCAACGACTCCTCACGGACCGTCGGGCACGGGCAGGGCACGTTTGCGGGCAGGCCCGAGCGCTCCCAATTTAGGGACACGCCCTAAGCCAGCAATGGCGCCGCTCCCGTGGCAGGCAGGCACGTCAGGAGCGCGGCCGCGTCACTCGGCGCACGATGTCCAGATCGGCGCGACCCAGCTCGCGCATCAAGACCAGCAGGCCCAAGTAGACGCAGGGAATCAGGGCGGCCGCCACCAGCGTCATGAGCTTACCGGCGGGGAACAGCGTGCGACCGATCAGAGCGGAGGCGGCGAGGGCGACCAACGTGCGCACCAGCGTCAGGGGGGCGACCAGCGCGCCCGCGGCGCGTTTGACGCGATGAGCCGCGATCAGCGTCCCCGCGAGCAGGCCGGTGGTGGTGGCCTGGGCCGTCAACCAGAGTAGCTCCTCGGACAGGGCCGCACCGTGGGCGCGCGTGATGCACAGCACCGCCACGATGCACAGCGCGAAGGCGGTTACCTGGAGGCTCTCGCGCTCACGCCCCAGGCTGTTGAGCACGGTCGTCAAGATGCCGAAGATGGCGAAGGCGCCGAAACCGAGGGAGAGCAAGCTCAAGGCGCGGCCGCCGAGGGCCGCGGCTTCGTTGCCGAACAGCAGCTCGAGCAGGCGCGGTGCGAGGCCGAGCGTGACGCTGACCATCGCCCCCGCGATCAACAGCGACAGACGCAGGCCCATCCGTACGTAGCGCGCGATCGCGTCCGGATCGTTGGCTTTGGCGGCCGCCGCCAGCATCGGAAACAAGATGAAGGTGATCGCGATCAGGATCTGATACGGCAAAAACGAGAACAATTGCGTGGCGCGGTAGGCGCCGACCAGCGCGTCGGCGCGAGCGAGCGGCGCGCCGGCGCTCCGCGCGGCCTCGCTCGCGAAGCGGCCGAGCAGGGTCAGATCAGCCTGAAATAGCAAGTTGAGCAGGGCCTGCCCGAGCAGCAGCGGCAACGCGAGGCTCACGTACCGCGACAACGAGAGGCGGCTTTCGCCAGCGCGTCCGGTACCGATCGCGACGGCGGCGATCAGCAGCACCACGCTCGCGCTGAGCACGAAGCCGATGGCGGAGCCGGCCGGCCCGCTCTGCGACATGCGCCGCGCCACGTAAGCGCCGACGACCAGCCCCAGCGTGCGCAGCGTGGCCGACACGACGTCGAAGCCGGCTTGGAGCAGGAACCGTTTCTGGCCGTTGGCGATGCCGATGAGCGGCGTGTACAGCGAGTAGACGAACAGAATCGCGGCCAAGATGCGCAGCGGCGTCTCCACGTGGCCGGCACCTGCCAAGCCCGCGATCAGCGGCGCGAGCACCGCGAACAGCGCCGCGAGCGCCAGGCCAAACAGCGCGTGCCACGTCAGGACGCGGCGCACGGTAGCGCGAAGCTCTTCCGCCGGCGCCTGGACGACCGTGCGGCTGACGGCCTGAATCGACATGGTCGTGATCGGGTTGTAGGTGATGCTGGCGATCGACAGCACGCGTGACAGCGCCCCGTAGCCGTCGAGGCCGAGCACGCGGGGCAGCGCGATCTGCTGCACTAGCCCGAGCAAAATGAAGTAGATTTTCGCCCCCGCTACCGCGAGGCCGCCGCGGCCGGTGCTGCGTGTCGAGTCGTCGTCACTCATTGCCAAGTCGCGTCTCGTAACACGACTGGTCCGGCTACGTGTACTTGGCGATCGCCCGGCGCAGCGCCGCCACGAATTCGCCGCGTTGGACGGCGTTGAAGAAGTGCCGATAGCTCGGGTTCGACGTCACGAAGCTGGGGTCGACGGCGCCGTCCGGGCTCGTGAAGAACGTGCGCGGAAAGTAGTCGGCGTCGGTGTGCCACTGTGCGGCGCGCTCGGGGGACTGCTCTTGGTCGATCAGGATCATCTCGAAGCGCTGGCTCAGCTCGATCACTTCCGGATCGCGGAACAGCGCCTGATAGGCCTTGCACTGCGGGCACCAGGTCGCCATCACCACCACCAAGCCGGGCCGCTTTTCGGCGCGCATCTTGGCCAGGCCGACGTCGGCCGAGCGCCACTTCACGGTCGGATAGTTCCAGTCTTTGGCCGTCGGCGCGTCCGGGATGGGCTCCGCCGCGGGCGCCACCTTGGCGACCGATGCCGCTGGCTCCGACTCCGGCTCCGGCGTCTTCTCTCGACAACCAGCGAGAAGGGTTACCACCACCAACGTCGTCAAAGCGCGCCGAGTCATCTTCGAGCATAGCTGACCTCGAAGCGGCACCCTGGCAACCCCGCGCCCGTACAGGCCCGATTTTTTCGAAAAAACCTCAGCTCGGGGCGGTAGCGAGCCAAGCTTCGAGCTCCGGCAGCGACGCCAGCACCTGCACGCGCTCGGGCAAGCCGGAAAGCTCGGTGACGCCCCGGCCGCCGACCAGCACTTCGATGCCAGCGGGCAGGGTCTTGCACAGCGCCTCCAGCTCCTGACGGGCGCGCTCGGCGGCGAGGCCGACGATCGACAGCGCGACGCCGCCCGCCCGCGACAGCCGAGCCGCTTGCGCGATCTCCGCCGCTGGCAAGCTGGCGCCCAAAAATATCGCGCGGCGGCCGTGCATGGCGATGACCACCGCCGCGAGCAGAGCGCCGAGCTCGTGCTGCTCGCCGGCGGGGGTCGTGCAGATGACCGGTGCCTTGCCGTTGATCGACTGCGCCGTGAGCAGGGCGCCGAGCTGCGTACGCAGCATCGCGGAGGCGGCGTGCTCGCTGGCGATACACAGGTCACCGCTCTGCCAGCGCGCGCCGATCTCGTCGAGCGCCGGCGCCAGCACGTCGAGCACCAGATCATGAGGCGAAAAACCGTTGGTGGCTTGCATCAACACCCGCGCCGCTCGCTCCAGATCGATCTCGGCGACGGCGTCGAGCAGCTCGTCGATCACGGCGCGGGCGCGGGTTTGGGCGTCGGAGTCGAGCTCGCGCGGAGGGCGGCTGGCGTCGCTGGGGGTCAGCTGCGCCAGCGCGGCCATGTCGAGCCGGGCGACGGCCCCGATCGTGTAGCCGCGCTCCAGCAGCTTCTTGATCATACGTAGCCGCTGCACGTCGGCGTCGGTGTACAGGCGCGCTCCGCCGGGGGTGCGACTCGGTGAGAGCGCGGCGTAGCGTCGCTCCCAGATCCGGATCGCGTGGGTGGTGACGCCGGTGAGCCGCGCCAGCGTGCCGATGCGGTAGCGCGGCTCGCTCACGCGCCCCCGAGCCGGCGCAAGGTCTCCGCCACCCCGCCGTAGCCCTGGAAGAACCAGCACCACCAGCCGAGCATCATCACGCTGTGGCCGAGCAAGATGCCGACGTGGCTCCACATCTCCACGCGATCCGAGTATTTTCGAACGTAGCGCCGCCAGTGGAAGGCTTCGTCGACGAGGCTGTAAACCAGCGACAGCGCCGTGAGCACCAGCGCCGGGATCCAAAGCCCGCGCGGATGGTGGTAGGCCGCCGTCAGCAGCACGCAGCTCGTGATACCGCAGAAAATCGTGATGCCGTGCACCAAACCTTCGGCGCCGCTGATTTCTTGCTTGTAGATGGTGCGGTGGCCGATCGTGTCGACGGCGATCGAGAGCGTGAACAGCATCGCGCCGAGTGGCACCAGCCACGCCTCCGCCGTGAAGCTCACGCCGTGCAGGTGTCCGAGGAGCAAGAACCCGCCCGTGGACGCGACGAGGCCCAGCATCAGCCCGACCCAAGCCACGTACACGAGCCAGTCGACGCGCGTGAACTCGCGCATGCGCCCGACATAGACGCGGAGCTCAGAAGCGAAGGACATCTTCCGGGAACCTCAGCGGTTGGTCCAGCCGCGCCGCGCGGTAGGGGGGAGTCTGGGTGGCGATCCGCAGCGCGTCGGCGGCGGCGCAGGCGACGTGGCTCAGTTTTTCAGGACCCGAAACGAACACGCGCCCAGCTCGTACGTCGGCGTTCTGAGCGAGGATCTGCCGACCGATCGCCGAGTATACGTGGCGCGCTGTCGAAACGGCCAGGCGCGAGCGGAACGCGAGGAACGGTAGGCCCAAGTCGCCGGAGGCATACAGCACGTCGGCCGCTGCCAGCAAGCGCCGCACTGCGCCCGCGCACGCCTGGGCCTGGCGGCTCGATAGTGGCACGTCGGCGCGGGCGAGCTCGAGCCCCGGCGCGAGCTCTCGCGGTAAATAGAGGCGGCCGCGCTGCCAATCTTCGGCCACGTCCCGGCAGATGTTGGTCAGCTGCATGGCCATGCCCAGATGCGCGCCGTGCAGCAGCGCGCTCTGCCGCCGCACGCCGAGCACGTGGCACATCATGGCCCCGACGCTGCCGGCAACGCACCAGCAGTAGTGGTAGAGGTCGGCCATGCTTTCGTAGCGCTCGTCGCTCGCGTCGAGCTGGAAGCCTTCGAGCAGAGCGTCGGGGTAGGCGCGCGGAATACGCGTCTCGAGCACGAGCCGCTGAAAGTCCACCAGCACCGGCTCGCTCAGCGCGCGACCGGCGTAGACGTCGTCGAGCTCGGCTCGCAGCTGCGCCACCGCCGCGGGAGCTCGCTCGGGTGGCACCAGGTCGACGGCGTCGTCCGCGCGCCGGCAGTAGGCGTACAGGCCCGAAGCGTCGTCGCGCCGCCCCGGACCGAGCAGCAGGGAGGCGAGCGCGAAGCTCTTGGAGTGCTTGCGGATGACGGCGCGGGCCTGCTCCGACGCCAGGCGTGCCGGCGTCCGCGTACTTAGGGCCGCCGTCACTCTGCCGCCTCCGCGCCAGCGCGGCCGGCAATACCCAGATCGGCCAGGACGAGGCCGGCGGTGGCCTTGGCGGAGCTCACCACGCCGGGCACGCCTGCGCCGGGGTGGGTTCCGGCGCCGACCAAGTACAGGCCGGGGACGTGAGGGTCGCGATTGTGCGGCCGAAACCAGGCGCTCTGGGTGAGCGTGGGCGCGACCGAAAACGCCGAGCCCTGGTAGGCGAACAGCTCGCTTTGAAAGCCGCGCGGGGTGAGGCTGCGTTTCACCACCACGTGCTGCCGCAAGTCGGGCATGTGCTGCTCGAGCGCCTCGAGGATGCGATCGCCGTACGCGTCGCCGATGCGATCCCAGTCGAGCGGCGCGTTGCCGAGGTGCGGCACGGGCGAGAGCACGTAAAACGTGGCCCCGCCGGGAGGAGCGAGCGATGCATCGGTCACGCTCGGCGCGTGGAGGTACAGGCTGAAATCGTCCGGCAGGTGCTGGCCGTGGAATACGTCTTGGAGCAAGCCGCGGTAGCGCGGGCCGAACAGCACGGTGTGGTGCGCGAGATCGTAGGCGCGGTCAGTGCCGAAATAGAGCACGAACAGCGACATCGACCACTCCGCGCGCCGCAGGCGCTTGGCGGTTTTTTGGGCTTGCGGCTCGGCCGCGTAGAGCTGCGAGTAGGTATGGTGCAGGTCAGAGTTCGACACCACCAGGTCGAATGGCTCGGCTCTTCCGGCGCGCGAGTCGACGAGGTGGCGCACGTTCGCGCCGCGCTCGACGTGGATCGCGCTGACCGGGCACTCCAGGCGCAGCTCGCCGCCGAGCTCGCCGTAAAGCGCAACCAAAGCTCGAACGAGCGCGCCCGTGCCGCCGCGAGGAAAGAACACGCCCCAGTTGCGCTCCAAATAGTGGATCAACGTGTAGATGCTGCTCGTCTCGAACGGATTGCCGCCGACGAGCAGCGAATGAAAGCTGAGCGCCTCGCGCAGCTTCTCGTCTTTCACGAACTTCGACACCGTCGAGTACACGGAGCGGTCGGCGCGCAAACGCGCCAACGACGGCGCCACCTTGAGCATGTCGGTGAAACGCAGAAACGGCTCGTGCGCCAGCTCCGTGTATCCCTTTTCGAACACCCGGCGCGAGTACTCGACGAACCGCAGGTAGCCGGGCGCGTCGTCCGGAGATAGCCGCTCAATTTCCCGGAGCAAGCCGTCGCCGCCGGCGTAGTCGATGCGGGTGCCGTCGGGCCAAATCAGCCGATAAAATGGGCTTACGGGCAGGAAGTCGACGTAGTCGCGGCGCCGCTTACCGCACAGCGCGAACAGCTCGTCGAGGCAATCGGGGGCCGTGATCACCGTCGGTCCCGCGTCGAACGTGTAGCCCGCGTCTTCATAGACGTAGGCGCGGCCGCCGGGTTTGTCGCGCGCTTCGAACAACACTGTGTCGACGCCGGCCGCCTGCAGCCGGATCGCCGCCGCCAGCCCGCCGAACCCCGACCCCACGATCGCGACTCGCTTCTCATCAACCATAGGCCTGCTCCAGACGTTCGACCTCGGCCGCGAGTGGCGCCAGCGCTTGTCGGCTCTGCACGTGGTGCTCGAGCCGCGCCAGCGCCCGCGCGAGCTGCTGGTGAATCGCGCGGTAAGGCGTCGGTCCCAGCTCTTTGCGCAAATGCTTGGCCAATTCTTCCGGATGTAGCTCGCGCCGCTCGACCTCTCGCGCCCGGTGCTGCAGCCGCGAGTAGCCGAGCTCGTCGACCCGTTGGGCAAGCCACGCCCACGGCCAGGTCGGGCGACCCTGCAGCAGATCTTCGTGACCTTTGTGCGCTCGTCCCGGCTCGTAGAGCCCGCTCAAATCATCCAGCATCTGCAGCGCTACCCCATAGTTTCGGCCGAATCGCGACAGCTCGGCCAGCAGCCGCGGCTCGGCGCCGGCGGCGAGGCCGCCGAGCTCGGCGGCCAGCTCCAGCAAGCTGCCGGTCTTGAGCCGCGTGCTCAAGCTGACGACGTCGTGCACCTCGCGCTGCGCGAGCGAGCCCAACCGAGCCCCCAAGTCGAGCGCCTGGCCGTAGTGACAGCGCAGCACACCGCGATCGAGGGCGCGCCGCAGCTCGAGCTCCACGGCTGGCTCGAGCTGCATGCGCTCGAGCACGCTGTGGGGTAGGAAGTACAACCAGTTGCCGGCGTTGAGCGCGAGCGGCACCCCAACCAGCAGATGCAGCGTCGGCTTGCCGCGCCGGCAGCGCGAATCGTCTTCGATGTCGTCGATGATCAGCGAGCCAGCGTGCAGGATCTCGACGAGCAACGGCAGCTGCTCCGGCATCCGCCGCGACCGGGTGCCGCCGCCCACGTCGTAGGCTACCTCGACGAGCCGCGATCGAAACTCCTTGCCCGGCCGCTCGAGCAGCTCCAGCAGCGGTCCGGATAGAGCCGTGGTCCACAACCGCTCGGGGACGCGCTCGTCGCCGAGATCGAGCGCGCTCATCAGCCGCGATTCCGTGAATTCGCCGCGGATCAGCCTGGTGAGCGGGTTGTCGGCGCCGGCCAGGCTGCGCTCCCGATCGGGACCGGGCTCGGCCTGGGGTTGGTTATTGGACGAAACCGATTGAGTCATCACGGTCCTCCCGGCGTCGGGCCGAGCAAAGGCGGAGTGCGGTCGCGGTGAGTCAGCGCGCGAGCCAGCGAGAAACCGCGCGGCGGCCGACCGCACAAGATGCGCGCGCGGTCGAGGTGACTCAGCGTCATCGCGTAGAAGCGCCGCACCGTCGGAGTGGGCAGGCGATAGAAGCGCTCGATGACGTTGCGGCGCTGTGCTGGCGCAAAGGCCTCGAAGAACAGCCGATTGAGCAACAAGCAGAAGCGCAGCTGCGAGCGCTGCTCGCGTAGCAGCGCCGGCCACACGCTCTCGCGGAGCCGGCTCGGATCGGCGCCCGCGACCGCGCTGGCGACGCGCGCCGCGACCGGAAACGAGTAGCCGGTGACGGGGTGAAACCACGCGCCCTGGTAGCCGGCGACGAGCGGCCCCCCCACGGCGGGATTGGGCACGCGCGGCAGCCGCGTCGGCAGCGGCAACACGCCTACTTCCTCGCGGAGCACCGCCTCGACCTCGAAGCCGTTTTGGTCCGCGTATTCGAGAACTTCTGCCGTGATTTTCGCGCGATCGAGCGCGGGCGACTCCGAAAAGTACGTGTCCTCGAGCAGCACGTGGTCGCTCGCGAACGGCAGCGCGTACATGAAGCGAAAGCCGTCCACCTGCGCCACACGCGCGTCCATCAGCGTGGGGTGGGCGATCGGGGAGGGGCGTCGCAGCTTCAGCTCGAGCCCCAAGAACTTTTGATATCCGGCCGCGGCTCCCGCGAGCGCGTCCGGACCACGGCTCTCGATCACGATCGGCGCTTCGAGCTCGCGACCGTCAGCGAGGGTCACGACGCTGTCGGTGACTTTGACAGCACGCGCGCCCAGAAACACCCGCGACCCCTGACGCGCCGCGAACGCGCGTTGCACCACCTCGTCGAGCCGCTCGGACCGCACCGCGCAGTACGGCTCCTCGAGCGTGCGACCGAGCTCCGGAAAGTTTACCTCGTAGCGAGGCCAGCTTGCCGTCACTAACTGCGACACCACGGCGCGCGACGCCTCGCTCACGTCGCCAGCGTGAAAGCACCAAATGTGATCCCCACCGAGCTTTACGCTCTGCTCGACGAGCCCGACTCTGAGCCCGGGTCTTGCAGCGAACAGCGCGAGGGCGATCAGGGCGTTCCCGAGCCCGCCGCCGACGAGCAAGTAGTCGAACGACTGTCGAGCCTCGGATGTCATGACTAATGGATGTCTAAGTGTAAGTTAGACAATCGTCAATCGAGCGAAATGTCCCAGTCCACCAAGCGCTGAACATTGCTGCGTTATTCGCCTTGGCCGACCGCCACTGCACGCTCTGCGGGCTCGTCCAGCCCCGCACTGAAGCTCGGCAAGGTGCCCTGCGTCATTCAGCCGGCCGATTTCGTCGTCGCCGGTGGTTTGGCGCGGCTTACCCTTGACCTTCGCGCCGCCGTGGGTACTGTCCGCCCCACAATTCCGACTTAGCTCAGTTGGTAGAGCAGGCGGCTGTTAACCGCCGGGTCCAAGGTTCGAGTCCTTGAGTCGGAGCCACTCGGTTCGTAGTTTCGAACGGGGGAGCGGAAAGTAAACCGCTCCCCCATCGAAGAACTCGAAGTCCAACGGCACCATCGGTCCGGAGTAGGTGATGCGTTTGATCGCGAGCCGAATCAGCTCGCGTCGTTCGTCTGGCCGCGCTGCCTCGTAGAGCAACCGGAGGTCGCCGATGACCTCGGCTGTGCGACTGGCGTCGATGGTGCCGCGTCGCAGCTCGTAGAGCTGTTGCTGCACCTCCCGCAGCTCATGCTCGGCCAACGCCTTGTCGCCCGTGAGGCGCTCCAGCTCCTTGCTGACCTCTGCCAGCGCGGCCGCGCCGCCGGCCTTGAGCACCTCCACCAGGTTCCCGATCGGCGCCGAAAGCGCCGCCACGCGACCCTTGAGCGCGTGCTCGGTCTCCCTGAGAGCGATTTCCCGCTCGCTGCACGTGGTGTTAGCCGCCTCCACGGCTTGCCGGACGACCTCCGGCGAGAGCGACAGCTCGTTTAGAACCTCCAAGACCTTCGCCTCTATCTTGTCGGCGTTGACCTGCTTAATGGGGCAGGCGCTCCACGTCTTTTTGAAGGTTTGGGTGCAGCGGTAGTACGGGACCTTCCACTTACCCCGGTCGACGTAGTGGGTGCTCAAGCGCGTCCCGCAGTGCCCGCAGTGCAAGACGTCCACCAAAGGGTAGGGCCGATCCATCTTCGACACGGCTCGCCGCTTGACCGGCTGCATTGCTTGCACCGCGTCGAACAGCTCCGTCGCGATGATCGCCTCTTGCGGCCCTCGGTAGGGATTCCCGGCGTTGCGCAGCTCGCCGATATAGAAGCGGTTTTGAAGAATGTGCGCGATGTTGGTGTTGTTCCAGTCGCTGCCCGAACGGTTCTTGATCCCGCGCGCGCGAAGTTGATGACGAACGACCGCCGCCGAGCGCTCGCGCGCGAACAGGTCGAAGATCAAGCGGACGATAGCGGCTTCCGCTTCGACAACGATGGGCGTGCGGTCGACGTTCTTGTACCCAAACGGCATGGCGCCCCCGAGCCACCTGCCCAGCGCAGCCAATTCGACTCGCTTCGTCTTGACTTTGCGACTGGTCAAACGACTGTAGAATTCGGCGACGGCGGCCATCTGCACTTCAAGCAGACCGCCTTCCGGTGAGTCACCGAACCGGAAGCTGGCGGATTCGAGACGCACGCCAGCGGCTGACAAGCGCGCCTTGATCTGGGTGTAGTCCGCCACGTTCCGTGCCCACCGGTCGATCTCGTAGGCCACGACGCCCTGGAGCCTT
>Ga0164241_10006955_pt1 | contig 10225 bp, 10 predicted proteins | sample OricomyardsoilBY_FD_108780 | JGI IMG/M metagenome (GOLD analysis project Ga0164241, IMG submission 108780) | Backyard soil microbial communities from Emeryville, California, USA - Original compost - Back yard soil (BY) | ecosystem: Environmental > Terrestrial > Soil > Unclassified | place: USA... | reverse complement strand
TTCGTTGTGCATGATTCGATGATCTTCTTCGTTAAATTCAGGGGCATCCTGTGAAACACTGCGCCACCAAAACGAACCACTGAACACGCCCACTTTTATAAACTCATCAGCATGATTCCAAACGGTGTCTAAAGCGCTTAATCCCCCAAGCGAAAAGCCACAAAAAGATTTGTCGTTGAAAGATTTTATACCTAATTCTTTTCTTATAAAAGGTAGTAATTCCTCGAAAATAAACCGTTGGTATAAGGCCGCTTTTGTACCACGTCCTTTGTAATCCAACATGCTGGCCGTTCCATACTCATTTCTCCGGTCTTCGCCGCAATAGATACCGACACATATCAACGGGGTAATTTCGCCGGAAAGCGCGTCAAGAATTTCTTCAAATTTCATCGTTCCAAGATCTTGACCGTCGTTGACCAAAAGCAAACTAGCTTGTTGCAGATTAATATCTGTTGACGAAAAGTAGAAATCTAATAGTACATCCCTCTGTAGAAATAGCGACGTGATGGTTCTGGAACGGGTTATGTTAGCAGGTAGTTTGTCTAATTGCATATTCGTGTTCAAAAATAAGAAAATAAGCCGCTAAATGGAACATTTGATATTTTTTGAAAACTTTAGTAAAAAAATAAATACAATGAAATCATTTCAGCATGAACAGATTTGTCATAAATTCGTAAGATCAAAGCGCTGGCTGCCATCTTTGAAGGTGAGAAAATGCCAACTTTATCTTTCATTTCAAAAAAAAAATTTATGAAACTTTTATTAAAACTATTTGTATCCATGGGGTTTATTTTTTTTGTCGCCGGATGCAAGAAGGATAAAACTGACACGCCACAAAGCACCTGCAAGGTAACAACCATCGTTTCCGGCGGCGGATCAATTACTGTTGCCTACAATAATAGCGGTCAAATCAGTTCGGTTACCATAGGAGATACAGTAAACACTTATTCTTATAGTGGGAGCACAATTACTGAAAGTATTTTGATTGCAGGTCAATTCGCGCAAAAAATAATTGTAACTGTTAATAGCGCAGGATTGGCTACGAATGTGAAATCGGAATATACTGTGGACGGGTCTGTCTGGGATAATCAAGCCTATGAATATGATGGTAACCAGGCCTCGAAAATTACCTATACCACTTACCTCGGGGGAAGCGCTGACGTGGCTACTTTTCAATGGTCGGATGGCAACCTTGTCTCAATAACTGATGGGAGCGATGTGACTACTTTTGATTATTATACTGACAAGACATCGCAGCCGGGAGATTATCTGGCGTTGTCGCAACTGATACAAGGCTATGAAGTTTTTAGAAGTAAGAACATGGTTAAGTCTATCACTGATGGGACAGATATGACTAACATTACCTACGTATTTGATAATGATGGCAAAGTGACTTCTTTGCAAGGAGATGATGGAACAGATCAAATAGCTTACGGGCTAAGCTATCAGTGTAATTAAAATTATTCAATCATTTTATTGCCGGTGTATTCACATCGGCTTTTTATTTTCATAGCCAACCATTTCCCCTGCGCTGCATTGGTATCCTGTAGTGGTTGTAAAATTAATTTTGCTAATTAGCGCTGATCAAATACATTTAGACAGCGAAAGCATTTTGCTTCCGTTTATTCTTCATCTTCAAAACATTCAATATGAAAAAGATCGGCATTCTATTCGGCAAGGAGAGAAGTTTTCCTGACGCGTTTATAGACAGAGTGAACCAAAAAAATATTGATGGAATTAAGGCCGAGGCAGTTCGTATTGACAAAGTAGTACAGGGAGAAGATACCGGGTATGCCGTTATTATAGACCGGATTTCACAGGATGTTCCTTTTTACAGGGCTTATCTAAAAAATGCAGCGCTTTGTGGAACAGCAGTTATCAACAATCCATTTTGGTGGAGCGCTGATGAAAAATTCTTTAATAATTGCCTGATGACAAAAATAAATGTGCCTGTTCCTAAAACAGTTATCATCCCTTCCAGTTCTCTGCCTGTTGACACTACAGACCAGTCATTTTCAAATCTTGCTTACCCTTTGGATTGGGAAAGTATTTTTAATTACATCGGTTTTCCGGCTTATATGAAGCCGCATGCCGGCGGTGGTTGGAAAAGCGTGTATAAAGTAACAGGCATTGACGATTTTTTTACGAAACATGGGGAAACGGGCGAATTGATTATGATGTTGCAGGAGGAAATTATCTTTGATGAATATTATCGTTGTTATTGCATTGGCGGAAATAACGTGCGCATTATGCCTTACGAGCCGCGCAACCCGCATCATCTTCGATATGTTTCTGATTTTAAACCGGATCAGCAACGATTAGATTTAATGACAGATATTGTGAAACGAATTTGCAAATATCTCGGATACGATTTCAACACAGTAGAATTGGCATTGCGCGATGGCGTTCCTTATGCAATTGATTTCTGCAACCCTGCCCCTGATGCCGAAGTTACCAGCGTAGGCCAGGAAAATTTTGACTGGGTAGTGGAAGCAGCCGCCAATTTCGCGATTGAAAAAGCCCAAAGCCAGGAAGACGGGAAAGATAATCTCACATGGGGAGAATATGTAAAGAGAAGTGCAGAGGGAAGGGCGGTAATTAGCTGATCAAGTAATTAGCCAATTAACTAATGTGCCAATGGGAAAATTTAGTAAACGACAAATAATTGGGATTCCTAATTAACCAATAAACGAATTAACAAGTTAACCTCATAATCTATGGCTGCTATTTCATTTAAACATTTTACGCTGGGTATCGAAGAAGAATATATGGTGATGGATCCGCAGACACGGGAGCTAAAAAGCCATGAACAGCGGATAGTGCAGGAAGGCGAAAAAATAATAAAGGACAAAGTGAAGGCGGAAATGCATCAGGCCGTGGTGGAGGTAGGAACAGATATTTGCCAGGATATTGATGAAGCCTTCGTAGACGTGGCTACTTTAAGAAAAACCATAAGTGGCATCGCCGGTGATTTGGGATTGATGGTCGGTGCATCCGGTACGCATCCTTTTAGCCACTGGGAACGGCAGTTGATTACAGACCAGGTACGTTACAATGATATCATAAAAGAATTGCAGGAAGCTGCCAGGAGCAATTTAATATTTGGTTTGCACGTACACGTAGGCATGGAAAGCCGCGAAATGGCGATTCATATTGCTAATTCTGCCAGGTATTTTTTGCCACATATTTATGCGCTGAGCACCAATTCGCCTTTTTGGGAAGGAAGGCAAACGGGGTATAAATCTTACCGGACAAAAGTATTTGATAAGTTTCCACGGACAGGCATACCTGATTTTTTTGAGAGCATAGAAGCTTATGATAATTATGTAAAGATGCTTGTGAAAACGAATTGCATTGATAATGCAAAAAAAATTTGGTGGGATTTGAGGGTGCATCCGTTTTTTAATACGGTAGAATTCAGGATTTGCGATGTGCCGATGACAGTGCATGAAACGATTACGATAGCGGCGCTTTTCCAGGGGATATGCGCCAAACTTTATAAACTCCGGTTGGAAAATCTCAATTTTATTATTTATCCGCGTGCGCTCATTAATGAAAACAAATGGCGCGCAAGCCGCTACGGAATTGAAGGTAGCATGATAGATTTTGGCAAAGAAGCGGAAGTGAATACGCGGGTGCTTATTTACGAATTGCTCGATTTTATAGATGATGTAGCTGGACCGCTTGGAATCAGGAATGCTATCGGCAATGTAAACAGGATTCTTGAAGTGGGCACCGGCGCCGACCGTCAATTAAAAGTTTTTGAAGAAACCAAAAATATCACTGCAGTGGTAGATTATATTCAAAGCCAGTTTTTGGATGGAATATAAATGCATTCTTTTGTTAGATAGTAAAACTTGCCTACGAGGAGGCGAAGACGTAGAGCGGATTTGTATTTTGAATTTGCATCGTACATTGCACCTGCATGAAATATTACATCATAGCCGGCGAAGCGTCCGGCGATTTACATGGAAGTAATTTAATAAAGGAACTTCAGCAATTGGATTCGGATGCTGACATCCGTTGCTGGGGTGGTGATAAAATGCAGGCAACAGGAGCCATACTTGTGAAGCATTATAAAGATTTAGCTTTTATGGGATTCGTTGAGGTAATAAAAAATCTTCCGGCCATTCTAAAGAATATCCGGTTTTGTAAAAATGATATTTCTTCCTTTCACCCTGATGTAATAATTTTTATTGACTATCCTGGATTCAATTTGCGCATAGCCAAATGGGCCAGGGAAAAGAATTTTAAAACGGTCTTTTATATTTCACCGCAGGTATGGGCCTGGAAAGAAAGCAGGGTAAAAAGTATTAAACGCGACATTGATAAGATGATCGTTATTCTTCCTTTTGAAAAAGAATTTTATAAAAAGTGGGATTATGAAGTGGAATATGTGGGACATCCGCTGGTAGAAGTGATCGAAAAATTCAGGAAAGAACATGCTGACTTAACTATTTCAGCAAATACAATTGCCTTATTACCGGGCAGCCGCAGACAGGAAATAGAAGTGAAGCTTCCTGTGATGCTCGCCGCCACTAAAAACTTTCCGGATTATCAGTTTATCATTGCTAAAGCGCCTTCAATTGAAGACGAGTTCTACGATAGTTTTATAAAAGGTTATGAAAATGTAAAAATGATTACGAATGACACCTATTCACTGTTAATGAAATCCGCAGCGGCTTTGGTAACTTCGGGTACTGCTACATTGGAAACTGCTTTATTCGGCGTTCCGGAAGTAGTGTGTTATAAAGGCGGAAATATTTCGTACCAGATTGCAAAGCGCTTAATAAAATTAAAATTCATTTGCCTGGTGAATCTGATTATGAATAGGGAAGTGGTAAAAGAGTTAATTCAGAATGACCTTACACCCGACAACATCACCTCAGAATTAAAAAAGATTTTATTCGATTTTTCGAAAAAAGAAAAATTAGCGGACGATTATTTGCAATTAAAACAGCTACTTTCTGAAGGTGGTAATGCATCTAAGAATGCCGCTGAAAGTATCTATCATTTTACGAACAAAAAATGATGATTGAGTTAATTCCCGTAAAAGAAAGGATAGAAGAAAATCAGGAATTTGCCGGTAATCCGGATTGCGCTGAAGCGCTGCAAATAACCATCGCTCATTATAGAGTGGCTGGATTTGTGCCACCCTGGATCGGATACTTTGCTTACCAGGACGGAAAGATGGTGGGAATGGGCGGATATGTTGGACAGCCTGTTGAAAATAAAATTGAGATTGCTTATGGAACCATTGAGCGATTCAGAAAGATGGCTATCGGCACAGAGATTTGCAGGCAACTTGTTCTCCTGGCTCAAAAAAATGAACGGGATATAATAATCACCGCCCACACGCTGCCGGAAGAGAATTATTCCACCAAAATACTTCAAAAAAATGGATTTAAATTCTATGGAATGGCTTGGGACAAAGATGAAGGAAATGTTTGGGAATGGCTATTTGACAAGCAGAATCTATAAAATAATCAGCAACAATTTCTTTAATAATTAATTTTTAAAATGCCATCAAATGAAAATTGGACTTATCCTTATCGCGAGTGCCTTTTTGATTTCCTGGGGGTTAAAAAGCAAAATGGAATCTGAAAAACGTCTACCCATCGCCGGTACATGGAAATTAATTTCCGGCACTCTCATTGAAAAGAGTGATACTACTGTTACCTGGTACACAAAAAATATATCATTTATAAAAATTATTAATGATACTCATTTCGCCTTTTTAAGCCACGATCTTAATAAAGGAAAAGATTCATCTGCCATGTACAGTTCCGGAGGCGGCAGCTATTCGCTAAAGGATAATCAATATACAGAACACCTGGAATATTGCAGTGCCAGGGAATGGGAGGGCAATGATTTTTCATTTACGATTACCATCCATAATGATACGCTCATTCAAAAAGGCATTGAAAAAGTAGCAGATGCCGGAGTTGACAGATTAAATATTGAAAAATATGTGAGGTGGAAATAGGAATTTGTTGATCAAGCATGGAACATCATCCTCAAACCAGCTAAATTTAACTGAAGCTAACGCAATAAAATTATTTTCGTATGGTACAAACAGAAACTCTCATTATAGGCGCGAGCATTTCAGGATTGGCCTGCGCCGCATCGTTACAAAAACAGGATATTGAATATACTATTATCGAAAAGCAGGGCCAGGTGGTTACTCCATGGCGCAATCACTACGAAAGACTAAGGCTGCATACCAGCAAGTCATTATCAAATTTACCGTATAGGAAATTTGATAAAAATATTCCCCGCTATCCCAGCCGCCAACAGGTAGTTGATTATTTGACAAGTTATCAAAAGGAATTCAACATCAATCCCACTTTCAATACGGAAGCAGTGTCCATAAGAAAAGAGGGCGACTACTGGATTACTGAAACATCTAACGGCGCCTTTCGATCAAAGTATTTAATAATGGCCACCGGCGCTTATGGTAAACCAAAAGCAGTAAAGTTCAGTGGAATGGAAACTTTTCGGGGTAAAATAATTCACAGCCAACAATACAAAACCGGTAAAGACTTTAAAGGTCAAAACGTGCTGGTAATCGGTTTTGGAAATTCGGCCTGTGAAATTGCAATTGATTTGTATGAACAGGGGGCAAAACCTTCGATGTCGGTTCGTTCAGCCGTAAATGTTTTGCCGCGCGATGTTTTAGGAATTCCTGTTTTGAAACTTGGTTTGCTAATGAAAAATATTCCACCGCATATTGCTGATAAGATGAATGCCCCTTTGATAAATTTGTTGGTTGGCGATATCAAAAAATTGGGGTTGAAAAAATTACCATACGGACCACTCGAACAAATTCAACGAGAGGGCAAAATACCATTGTTAGATATCGGAACGATTCAACACATTCGAAAAGGCAACATAAAAATTTATGGTGATATTGAATCTATTGAAGGAAATATAATTCGTTTCACGGATGGCAAAACAGCATCGTTTGATACAATTGTTGCGGCCATAGGATATTACCGCGATTATGGGGAAATATTACAAGTTGATAAAAAGCGATTCGAGGACTTGAACAATTGCCTAGGTAAACAAAAATATTTTGGTGAGGATGGATTATATTTCTGCGGTTATTGGATAAGTCCGAATGGACAGATTAGAGAGATATCATTAGACTCAAAAAAAATTGCGAAGGATATTGCCAGAAAAGAGACGGTATCGTGATAGAGCGAATTGAAAACTCTCCCAAAAAAATAACTTACTAAACAGTAAACCGACCTGCCTACCGGCAAAGGCAGGCAAATATTTAGATTCTTACCCGGTTCAAAAAACAGGCCATTATCTAATGGGCAAACCACCGTACAAGAAGGATAATCATCGCCAGTAAAAAAAGTAAAATAGATAAACGATTAATGGAGTGCATCGCATTCGTCATTTTTGAATGCGGTGCATCAGGATCTTTTTTTACGATCCATAAATATTCGCCTATTTGTCGCCAAACCCCCATATAAATATTCTTTAAAAAAAATTCCTGTAGCAAAATTATAAATCATTTTCGACACAACCTTTAAAGCGGCATCTTTCTACCAAATTAGTTAAATCTTTCGGTTTATCTACCAAGCAGACTTGTAAATTTTTTTAATACATTGGGCAGAAACTCCAATATTGCCCAATGGTGTAGAAAAATGAGAAAATAAAGCGCCTGATAAAATAGGACTATTCTACAGGGAGGCGTTTATAAAATAAATTTATTAACATATTAAGCAATTTAAACAATAGCTAAAAGCAAATAGAATCCTATTTTTTACAAATGTAAAAGGCAAAAAACCGGGCTTATGAATTGATATTTGAAATTATGGCACGCTATGTGGTGACAAGCCTCAAAGGCCGTTGCTATATTACTCAAGAGATCAGGGCGCTGAATTATGAAGCAAACTTTTTAGCAATCTCCAAAATTCTTAAATGGCACATTTTCGTACTTGTTGGTATGGATAATTAGGTAATTACTAAAAAGCTAAATATGAATCGGGTACTTATTGTGGATGACAACATGGACATTTTATGGGTAGTAAAAGTCATTCTAAAAAGATATGGTTTTGATGTACTGACCACTCTAAAAGGAGAGGAAGTGCTTTCTAAAACCAAATCATTTTCCCCGCAATTGATTTTATTGGATGTGTTTCTTTCAGGCGTGGATGGTATTGATGTATGCAACACATTAAAGTCAACACCTGAGACAAAAAATATTCCGGTCATAATGATATCCGCTCATACTAATTTTAAAGAGATTAAAAAATTCTGTAAAGCAGATGATTTTATAGCAAAGCCTTTTGACGCGAACGAACTGGTAAATAAGATAAATTATTTCATAGGCACCACAGTAAAAGAGTAAATAGATAATAAAATTAATTCATCTTTGCTTTTCTTCCTTTTAAATATTTTTCCCGTATAATTTCATAAACCGGCTTGTCATCTATTTTACTTTCAAGCCATGATACAATATCCAGGTAAGCAAATGCCCTGGTTTCAAATTTGCTTGTTTCGAATTGTTTAATCCTGGATAACAGTTTTTCAAATTCAGGTTTTAATTTTCTTGCCGACATATAGAATGATTTTCTCAGGAATTTGAAAATTTCTTCTTCTACAAGGCTCAGATTTTGCATGCTGGCCATGAAGCGATAAACAGTTTTGATCAGGTATTCTAATAATTGAAAATTACCAAGTTCATAATGCGCAATGAGATGTAGCAGCCTGGCGTAGCATTGCAGGTCATTTCTCAGATATACTTTCCAGTTGATAATTTTATTCAGATAATCAATGGCGCTTCCATAATCTCCTGCACCAAAGTAAAGAGATGCGATTTTATAATAAAAAATCAAAGTACGGTGCTGATCAAGAAAAAGACTGTATTCGTCCAAACGATTTGTTAGCTCGTCCACAATTTGCAGACCTTCTTTGAAAGTCCCTTCCAAAAAATGCTGATTAATCCTGGCAATATAATAGTACACAAACACCTGGATCTTATTATTGTCATTTAATTGAACGATGCTCGAGTAGCCGAAAGTTTCCAATTCCGTGAGTACCTTATGAAAACCATCAGAATTCCTCATGGTAAAATGAGCGTTTAATAAATTATGCAAGCCTTTTATATAGTTGCCCGTTTCGATTTGAACCATAGCAGGCTCATCATGAAAAATGTCCACCCATTTTTGCGTATGACGGTAATACATAAGATAATCCTGCCTGATAAACGCATACCAGCAATAGCTTTGGTGATAATAAAGCTTTTCATAAAACTGTTCGGGTCTCTTGATATCCTCGGTCAGGTTCTTTTTGAAATAATCTTCTACCTCTTTTTCATCTGCTTCATTTCTTGCCAGTCCATTTTTAATGTACCAGCTATACAATTGAAGAGCGAGATTTGAAAGTTTGGATTGCCTGGTTAATTGTTCATTCGCCACATCGATATCATGAGTAAGTGCGTCTGCTCTGTCTTGCATGCTCCTTGTAATATGAAGCGCTTCGATTTTTTTTTCTATAATCAGCACTTCTATTTGAAAGTGAATCTGATTATTAGCAAGAGCAATCTCTTTTATCTTTTCAAGGGTTCGCAGGCTTTGATGATAAAGTCCCTTATTATATAGTATTCGTGCAAAGTCCAGTTGTTCATGCAGTTGTATATCTATGTTGTCACTACCTTCCAGCAATCTCAGGCTACTCAATATTTGCCGGTACAAATGGGCTTTTAAATTAGGAAGTTGTTGTCTTTTAATGGCACTCGTTTTATTGATCAAAATGCTTTCATCGTACACCGGCATTTTATCAATTACATCGAACAATTGAACAATTTTCAGGTCATTATTAGAAGAATTTCTTTGAGCATAGAGCTTAAAATTTCTTTTTTCCGACTTTTGAAGAGAACGAATTAGCTGAAATAATGAATCCGTTGAACGGTTGGGCATCGTATATAATTTAAGCTCTATTGCACTGCTGGTAAGGATTTTACAAAAATCCTAACTATTTTATAAGTGTAAATTTCTGACATTTTGATTAGATTCCAAACTGCCAAATTCCTAATTTCGAAAACACATTCATTGATTGCAAATTTTAAATTCTTTCGTTTAATCATAACATTATGGATAAAGTAATCATTTTTGACACGACATTAAGGGACGGCGAGCAAGTGCCCGGATGCAAATTAAATACAAAAGAAAAGATAGAATTGGCGCTAAAGCTGGAGGATTTGGGTGTA
>Ga0164241_10006954_pt1 | contig 10225 bp, 8 predicted proteins | sample OricomyardsoilBY_FD_108780 | JGI IMG/M metagenome (GOLD analysis project Ga0164241, IMG submission 108780) | Backyard soil microbial communities from Emeryville, California, USA - Original compost - Back yard soil (BY) | ecosystem: Environmental > Terrestrial > Soil > Unclassified | place: USA... | reverse complement strand
GTCGCGCGCTACGAGAGCGTGCACGTCTTCCGCGAGGACTGGCCGGCGCTCGTCCTGACCGGCATCTCGGCGCGCATCGTGAGCGAGCTCGTCGCGTTCGCGGCGCCGGTGCCCTGGGCGACGGTCGCGCGTGAGATCTGGTCCGACGAGCAGCTCGACGACGCGCTGCGCGTGAAGTGGGACGTGAGCGTCGGGCGCCTCCGCAAGAAGCTCGAGGGCGCGGGCATTCGCGCCGACCTGGTCGACTCCGACGGACGCGGCAACGTCGAGCTGCGCCTGGAGCGCGGCGACCTCGTGCGCGACGAGGGGTGAGCCGTTCGGAGGGGTGCCATCGAGGCGCCCTCACGAGGCTCGATAGCGACCCCGCAACCCCCGATTCCAGGCGGGGTTGAACGACCTAGATAAGGGTTGACGGTGCCTGGGACGCATGTTAGCGAGCGGCCGCCAAACGGCCCGGCCGAAGTGCAGTATCCCTGCGTGAACGGCCGCCGCGACGCCCGAAGAACCCAACCGATGACGACCCCGACGAACAAGAAGCCGAAGAAGAACTGGCGCGAGGTGCGTGACAACGCCACCGTTGCGTCGGTCGGGCTCGAGGTCGGCCTGTCGATCCTCGCCGGCTGGTACCTCGGGCACCTGTTCGATGGGCACTTCGAGACCGCGCCGTGGGGTCAGCTCTTCTTCCTGCTGGCGGGCATGGGCGCCGCGGTGAAGGCCGTCGTGCGGACCGTCAAGCTGGCGAAGAAGGTCATGATGCGGCCCGAGCCCGGCGCCGCCGCGGTGGTCGAGTACGACCGGCTGCATGGTCCACGCCCGTCGACGACGGTGGTCGAGTGATGGCCGTGGCCGCCGAACTCCCGACGACGAGCAAGAAGACGCGCAACGAAGGTGAGCGCTTCGCGCTCCGGCTCGAGCTCGTGAACCTCACGCTCGTGGCGGTGGCCTTCGTCATCGCGCACCTCGCGTTCGGCGTCGGCCCGACCATGTGGGGCGCGCTCGTCGGTGGGCTCATCGGCGCGCTGAACCTGCGTGCCATGGTGTTCCTCGGCAAGCGCATCCTGCACGGCCCGCGCCAGGCACGCGCCATCTACACGATCCTGTTCGCGCTGAAGCTCGGCGCCATCTGCACGCTCGTGTGGCTCGCGCTCGCGCACCTGCCGATCGACGCCATCGGCTTCCTCATCGGCTTCTCGACGCTGCTGCCGGCCATGCTGGTCACCGCCGCGCTGAAGATCCTCGACACCCCCGACACCGACACCGCTTCCAAGGAGCGTCGCTGATGCTGCGTCGACTCGCCTCGCTCGTGACCCTGCTCGCGGTGCTCTTCATGTCGGCCGTACCGGCGTTCGCCGAGCACGGCGCCATGCCCGACGCCACCGCCGCGGTGCCGCACGTCGGGCCCGGCCACGACGCCGCGCACGAAGAGGGCGCCGAGCATCATGACCCCAACTCGCGCGAGGCGCTCGAGGACCACCACTGGTGGATCGGCAAGCTCCTGCCGGTGTCGCTGCGCGAGAAGATCGCCGCGGCGTTCGGCACCTCGCTGATGGGCGACCCGAGCAGCAAGCTCAACATCGGCCACGTGCTGATGGGCATCCTGGTGTTCTTCATCGGCATCGGCATGGCGTTCGCCGCGCGCGGCGCGGTCCTGAAGGGTGGCGACGGCGCTGGCCTGCCCCCGAAGAAGTGGGGCGCGTTCGCGTTCTTCGACATCATCATGGAGGCCATCCTCGGCCTCATGACCACCATGATGCCGCGTGAGCGCGCGCTGCGCTTCCTGCCGCTGGTGACCGCCGCCGCGGTCTTCATCCTGATCTCCAACCTGCTCGGCCTCATCCCCGGCTTCGTGCCGCCGACGCAGAGCTTCAACACGACGCTCGGCCTCGGCCTGGTCGCGTTCCTCTACTACAACTATCAGGGCATCCGGCAGCTCGGCCTGCTCAAGTACCTCAAGCACTTCATGGGTCCGCTGCTCTTGCTCGCGCCCTTGATGATCGTCATCGAGGTCATCTCCCACACGGTGCGCCCGCTCTCGCTCGGCCTGCGCCTGATGGGCAACATGTTCGGCGACCACCAGGTGCTCTTCATCTTCATGAGCTTCGGGCTGCCGTTCATCCCGCTCCCGCTGATGGCGCTCGGCGTGCTGGTGTGCGTCGTCCAGACCGTCGTCTTCACGCTGCTCTTCGTGGTGTACCTGGCGCTCGCGACCGAGGACCACGACGGTCACGAGCACGCCGATCTGCACTCGTTCGACACCGAAGACCTGGCCGGCAAAGCCCACGCGCACTGAGCGCGCAGGCCTCGAGAAACAGCTTTGGCGCGGCTCTAAAGCGCCACAAAGCGGGTCACGGTGACCCGAGTCGTTCCAAAAAGGAGTCTGGTTATGAAGAAGGCGCTCAAGGTCACGTTCCTGATGCTCGTCTCGTTCCTCGCGATGGCGCCGGCGGCGTTCGCGCAGGTTGCGGCCGAGGACAACAAGTTCACGCAGGGCTCGTTCATCGCGCTCGCGGCCGGCCTCGGCCTCGGCATCGCGGCGTTCGGCGGCGCGCTCGGCCAGGGCCGCACGGCCGCGGCGGCGCTCGAGGGCATCGCTCGCAACCCGGGCGCCTCGGACAAGCTCTTCACCCCGATGATCCTCGGCCTCGCGCTCATCGAGTCGCTGGTCATCTACGCGCTCGTCATCGCGTTCGTGTTCTCGGGCAAGTTCGCCTGAGACAGCCGCGCTGGCCCCGGCCAGCGAGCCTCATCGAGGCCGCCATCCGCAAGGATGCGCGGCCTTTTTGATTTATATTCCCGGTAGCCGTGTGTATGACCCGGCCATGCGCCTCGTACACGTCGTCGCCGCCTCACTGCTCCTCTCCAGCGCCGCCTGCGGCAAGAAGGAAGAGGCGCCGCCGGCGCCCGTCTCCGACCCGAAGCCCGCCGACCCGAAGCCCGCCGACCCGAAGCCGGACGACCCCAAGGCCGTCGAGCCCGGCGCCGCCGATGCGGCCACCGCTGCTCCCACGACGGCTCCGCCCGCTGACATGCCGACGGACAAGCCGGTCGACGCGCCGCCCGACGTGACCGCGGGCTGGGTCGACTTCAAGGGCCCCGGCGACAGCTACACGGCCAAGTTCCCCGGCCAGCCGACCACCAGCGACGAGAAGATGCCGGTCGACGGCATGCCCGATCAGATCATGAAGAGCGCGCTCTACGAGGCCGGCGGCGGCAGCAAGGCGTTCATCACGGCCATCGTCGACGTGGTGGTGCCGGCCGACAGCGTCTACGACGCCAAGCAGGGGCTCGACGGCGCGGTCGATGGCATGCTCAACGGCATGGGCGCGACCAAGGACAACGTGACCTCGATCAACTGGGGCGCGGTCGAGGGCCGTGAGGTTACCTACCATGGCACCAGCGAGGGGGTGACGTTCAACGGCATCGCGCGTGTGTACGCGTCCGGTGGCGAGAAGCCCCGTCTCTACCAGGCCAACACCATCTCGACGGCGGGCGCGGTCACGAGCGAGATGCGCACGTTCCTCGACAACTTCGTGCTCGGCGTCTCGAAGGAAGGCACGCCGCCCGTCACCGTGAAGGAGGCCCCGGTCGAGCCGAAGGAGGCCCCGCCCGCGACCGACTGGGTGCTGCACGAGACGCCGCTCTACACCGTGCGCCTGCCGAGCAAGCCGAGCGAGTCCAAGTCGCAGCTGCCGACGCCCATCGGCGACCGCGAGATGACCATGTACGCCGCGGTCACCGCGACCGGCGGCTTCATGATCGGCTCGGTCGACATGCAGGTCCCAGACGGCACGCCGTTCGACGTCAAGCAGGCCATGGTCGGCGCCCGCGACGGCATCCTGAAGTCGGTCGGTGGCGCCCCCGACAAGGCCACCGTCACCGACGTCGAGGCCGACGGGCTCAAGGGTCAGGAGATCCGCTTCGTCGCGGACCAGAAGCTCCAGGGCAAGGAGATCGGCGGCGTGGTCCGCATGTTCATCGACGAGACCGGCGGCAAGAAGCTGTTCGCGCTCGTGGCCATCGGCACGACGCCGCTCGACGAGGCATCGATCAAGACCTTCTTCGAGACGTTCAAGCCCAAGAAGTGAGGTCGACCGACGGGTGAGAGCGCGTGTGGACTTGTGGCGCGGCGGGCGCGCTCGCGGCTCGCGGCCGCTCTCCCGCCGCCCTCTCCCGTCCACATCCACGTCCACGCTGCGCGGCGATCGTTGGGATCCCAACGATCGCCCCGATCGGTCGCCTGGACAGCCCGTCGATCCACGCGTAGTTCAGTCATGAGCGGCACCCCACCCGGCCGCTCCTCCTGGAGGTTGGATGATCCGGCTCATCGCGTCGATGCTGTGCGTGGCAACCATGTCGAGCGTGGCGGTCGCGCAGCAAGGCACCTTCGACCCGCGCTACCACGCGCCCGTGCCCGGTGGTGACGCCAACCTCGTCAACGTGCACGGCGCTGACGTGCTCCAGCACCTGCGGGTGTCGGTCGGGCTCTACCTCGACTATGCCAAGCAGCCGCTCCAGCTCCAGCTCGACGACGGCTCGGAGATCGCCCTCGTCGATGACGAGCTGCGCCTCGACGTGCTCGCGGCGGTCGGCTTCTTCAAGGTCCTCGAGCTCGGCGTCGCGCTGCCGCTCATCCTCACGCGCAGTGGCGCCGACGACTTCCCGAGCCTGACCTCGGTCGAGGGCACCAAGGTCGGCGACCTGCGCCTCGTGCCGAAGTGGCGCATCGTCGATCACGCCGGGCCGCTGTCGCTGGCGCTGGCCGTGCCGCTGACGTTCCCCACTGGCCGCGGCGAGTACCTCGCGAGCAACGACGGGGTGAGCGTCGAGCCGCGCCTCGTGCTCGAGCTCGACGCGGGTCGGCTGCGCGTGATGGGCAACGTCGGCTATCGCATCCAGCCCGAGGCGACGCTCTACGATCTCGAGGTCGGCAACAGCCTGCGCTTCGGCCTCGGCCTCGCGGTCGAGGTCGCCTCTGGTCTTTCGATCATCGGCGAGGGCCTGGCGCAGCTGCCGCAAGACGGCGACGCGCCCGCCGAGCTCGGCGCCGGCCTGCGCTACGGCCTCTCGGGTCACGCCGTCACCGCGCTGGCCGGCTTCGGCATCGGCGAAGGTCCAGGCGCGCCCACCTGGCACGTCACGCTCGGCTACACGTTCACCCAGGCCAAACCCGGTGACCGCGACCACGACGGCATCATCGACACCGAGGACGCGTGCCCGGACGAGCCCGAGGACAGCGACGGCTTCCGCGACGCGGACGGCTGCCCCGACCTCGACAACGACAACGACGGCGTCGTCGACACCGAGGACGGACCGCGCGACGCGAGCGGCTTCGGGAGCTGCCGCGACGTGCCCGAGGACAAGGACGGGCGCGATGATCTAGACGGCTGCCCCGATCTCGACGACGACGGCGACGGCATCCCCGATCTGGTCGACGGGCCCAAGGACGAGCGTGGCTTCGGCTCGTGCAAGGACGTGCCCGAGGACATGGACGGCTTCGAGGACACCGATGGCTGCCCCGACCCGGACAACGACCAGGACGGCATCCTCGACATCGTCGACGGACCCAAGGACCCCAACGACAAGAGCGGGCTCGGGAGCTGCCGCGACCAGGCCGAGACGATGAACGGCTACCAGGACCTCGACGGCTGCCCCGACGTGAAGCGCGCGCAGATCGGCGAGACGTCCATCGACCTCTACGACACCGTGCTCTTCGAGACCGGCAAGGACCGCCTGCTGCCCGAGAGCGACGACCTCCTGAACCAGGTCGCCGGCATCCTGCGCGAGCACCCCGAGGTCGTGAAGGTCGAGATCGCCGGGCACACCGACGAGATCGCCGGCAAGGCCTACAACCAGAAGCTGTCGGAGCGGCGCGCCCAGCGCGTGCTCGACTACCTGCTCGGCAAGGGCATCGAGGCCAAGCGCCTGACCGCGAAGGGCTACGGCGAGACGCAGCCGCTCTCGAAGGACAAGACGCCCGAGGCCCTGAAGAAGAACCGCCGCGTCGAGTTCCGCATCCTCCAGCGCGCCAAGGTGCCCTGACTGGAGGTTAGTGAACGCGCGTTCACTAACCACTCAGAAGCCGGACGTCGTGCCGAAGACGACGCGCACGTGGGTCAGCCCGAGGCCGTCGCCGAGCGTGTCGGTGCCAGCGGCTAGCAACAGCTCGAACGTGCCTGGCTCGTCCTCGGGGGCGCGCATGCCGATGCCGAAGCTGACGCGCAGCTGGTCGGCGTCGAGGCCTTCGAAGTGCCGCCCGAAGGCGTTGCCGAGCTCGGCGAAGAGCTGGCCGTCGAGCCACACCCACACCGGCCAGCGGTACTCGACGATGGCGACCAGCGCGCTCTCGCCGACGAGCTCGCCCTCCTCGAAGCCGCGCATCGGCTGCTCGCCGCCGAGCCGGCTGGTGCTGGCGCGCAGCAGCGGTCCATCGTCGAGTGGCGCCGCCACGCTCGCGTGGAGGCGGAGGCCGATGCGCCGTCGACGGTAGACGTCGACCACCACGCCGAGCTCGCTCGTGACCTCGAGCGTGTCGGCGCTGTCGCCCGTCAGCGCGATCGGCGCCGCCACGGTGAGCGCCGCGTGCAGCACGTCGTCGTAGCTCACGCCCGCGCTCGGCACGAGCTGGAGGTGGGCGTGGTCGAGCTCGGGTACGTGCGTGTACTGCGTGTTGCGCAGCTCGAGCGCGGCGTCGAGGTGGCCGTGCGGCAGGGTCAGGCGGTCGGCGAGCGCGACGCCGAAGCGCGCGACGCCATACCGAGCGTCGCCGAAGACGGCATCGTCGCGTGCGTGGAAGCCGACCGCGAGCGACAGCCGGTGGTCGTCGAGGTGCACGCGGTTGTCGACGTCGAGCTCGATCCAGCCGTGGGTTCCATACGTCACCCGCAAGCCGAGCGTGTGCGCGTCGGCCAGCAGGTGATCGGCGTAGAGGATGAGCCCGAGGCTCACGCGTGCGCCCGAGGCGCTCGCGTGGTCGAGCACGAGGCTCGGCGCCACGCCCCACTCGACCCGCCCGAGGAAGGACGGCCCGAACGTCGGCTGCGGCAGCTGCACGCGCTCGACGTTCGTGACGATGGCGCCGAGCGGCCGCCGCACACCGTACTCACTGAGCAGATACAGGGGCGAGAGCGCGACGCGCGGCAACCATAGCCACGCGCTCGGCGCCTCGTCGGCGCGCCCGTCGTAGTCGGGCATCGCGCGCTTCGGTGGCTGCGCGAGCGCGACGACCGGGACAAAGACGAGGGCTAGGGCGAGGGCGCGCATCCAGCTCGCGAGTAAGGACCGCACCGCGAAGAGTCTACCGCGCGACGAGGAACAGCTCGCTGACGAACTTGGGGTCGAGCTCGCTCGGCGCGACCGCGCCGATGGCATCGATGAGCTCGCTCATGGCGCGATCGACAAGAGACTTGACGATGTCGGGCGCGTCGCTCCGCTGGACCTCGGCGATCACCTTCTCGAACGCCGGTGAGTAGCGCGCGTCGCCGCCGCGGCCGACGAACGCCGCGCGCGCGAAGGCCGCCAGCTCATCGGCGCCGATCGGTTCGAACGCGAGCTCGTCCTGCAAGAGCGCCCACACCATCGCGGTGCGCAAGAGCGTCGCGAGGCGCACGCGCTTCCTGGCGTCGCCCGCTACCGGCAGCGACTCGAGCGCCACGACGCTCAGGCCGAAGCGCTCCTCGAAGAACGCCAGCAGCGTCGCGGCGTCCTTCACGCGCGCCTCGACGCGCGCGAGATCGTCGAGCGTCTGGAACGGACGATAGCCTAGGCGGTCGCCGTCGAGGCCCTCGAAGTACACCGGGCGCACCAGGGACGCGCCGTGGACGGCCTCGTCGATGGGGCTGCCGAAGAGCGTGTAGCCGAGCTCGGCACCGGCGCGCTTGGCGACCGGGCGCGCGCGCCGTGAGAGCTCGACGGTCAGCGTGTGGCCCGCGCGGAAGAGCAGCTCGGCGCCGCTCGCGTCGAGCAGGCGCGCGGCTTGCTCGACGCTCGAGTCCGACAGGTACTCCAGCCCGAGGTTCGCGATGGCGGCGGCGCGGCGCGCGTAGATGGGCAGGTCGTCGAAGCGCGACAGGTCGCCGGTCTCGGCCATGAAGACCTTGTTGACGAGGTACGCGAGGCCCTCGCCAGCGCGCACGCGCGCAGCGCCTTCGAGCTGATCGAGCGCGGCCCCGAGCAGCTCGGGCGCGGGCACCTCACGCAGCACCAGGTCGCGCACCAGGCCGGTCGTCTCGGCCGGCGCGCCGACGCCTCCCACCGGGGCGACGCCGTTACGGGCCGTGTCGCGCAGCTCGCGTACCGGCACCACCGTGAACACCTCGAGCGCCTCGTGCGCCGGCTCGAAGCCGAGGTCCTGCAGGCGCCCGTCGCGGAAGCGCTGCATGTCGTCGGTGACGTTGCTGTGCAGCTCGAACTGCACCTGCTGCAAGAGCACGCGCGCCCGGTCTTCGTCGGCCGCCCACATGAGCTTCATGAGCTGCGGCAGCCGCTCCTCGAGCGGGTGCTCGCGCGCCACCGTGACGACGTACATGCCGTCGGGCGAGTGGAACGCGGCCAGCTCGTCGGGCACGAAGTCGAGGTCGTGGTCGGCCGGGTGAACCTCGACGTCGCCCGTGAAGAGCCACTCGAAGGTCTCGTCGTCCTGCGCCTGCACGAACTCGAGCGCCGTGTCGATGTCGACCGCGAGCGCTAGGTCGAGCCACTCGAGCCAGCGCGGCAAGAGCAGCTCGCCGCGGCTCCAGGCGTCGATGTCGACGAGCGCCTGGACCTGCTCGCGGTTGGCGAACTCGAGCAGCGCATAGGCGTCGCCTTTGCCGATGTCGCGGATCCAATAGTAGAGCTCTTGCGGCGCGAGCGCGCCGACGAAGGCCTTGGGGTCGTCGAGGCCGATGATCCAGTCGAGCTTCTTCATGCCCGACGCGCGCTGCAGCTCGGCCGGGAGCTTCGAGCGCGCGGCGATGTCGGCGAGGTCCCGGGATGCGTCAGGCGAGCGTTGTGACATAGGGGCGCACGCATACGCACCCGGGCTCCAAAGGACAAGCGGAACCCCTTGCGGAGGTGGCTTCGTCGGGGCATGCTCCCGCGTCTTTTGCGGGCCTGCGCCATGCCAGGTGACAAGCCACGCGACATCGGAGCGAAGGACGATCATGGCGCGAGCGCCGACGCCAAGACCCCTGCCGACAGCATCCAAGTCGAGCCTCATGGAGGCCATCGGCGTGACGCTCGACCGCGTCATCGAGCGCTGGGGCAACGTCCTTGCGCTCGCCTTCGGCGTGCTCGTGCTGTTCGTCGGCATCGGCTCCACCGGCCTGTGGGAGCCGTGGGAGATGGCGCGCGTCGACCTGGCCGAGACGCTCGCCGAGCCGCCCGAGGCCGTGGTCGCGCTCGCGCCCGGCGCGGACGGCACCGCCGACGTTGTGAACCAGGCGGCCAAGCAGGCCGGCCTCGTCATCCGCAAGTCGGACGACGACGCGCGTGTCGACGGCGCACGCAGCGACGCGACCACCGCGCTCGCGGTCGCGCTCGACGCCGTGCGCTCGCGTATGGTCGCGAGTGTGGTCATCGACGTGCGCTTGCTGCTGCCCAATGGGGCGAGCGACGCGGCCATGTGGCCGACCGCGGCCCAGCGCGTGAACGACGCGGTCGACGCCATCGCGGGCGGAACCGTGGTGCTCGTGCAGCGCGACGCGAGCCCGACCGAGGCCGAGCTGCGTCAGCGACTGGCGGTCGAGCGGTGGCGCGCCATGTGGCAGGGCGTGGCCGGCACCTACGGCCTCGACAAGCTGGCCGACCCGGCCACCATCGCGCACGCGCTCGAGGCCGCGGCCGCCAAGGACCCCGCCGACGACTCCATCCGCATCGTCACGCCGAGCGACGTGGCCGGTCTGGTGAGCGCGTTCGAGGCGGGTGCGAGCGCCATCAGCGGGCGCGTCGCGTTCAAGGACAAAGGCGACACCATCGCCGCGCCACCGCTCGCGACGTGGCTGCGCGCGGCCTCGTATCGCGTGCTCGGCATCAGCGAGACCTCGACGCGCCTGCCCAACGCGGTGCTAGCGCTGGTGACGCTGTGGGTCCTGTTGGTGACGACGCGCACGCTGTGGGGCCCGCGCGTCGCGTTCATGGCCGGGCTCGTGCTCGCGACGCTGCCGCTCTTCTATGGGCAGGGTCGCATCGCGCAGGGCGACGCCGCGATGATGCTGTCACTCACGCTGGTCGTGTGCGGTCAGCTGCT
>Ga0164241_10006953_pt1 | contig 10225 bp, 9 predicted proteins | sample OricomyardsoilBY_FD_108780 | JGI IMG/M metagenome (GOLD analysis project Ga0164241, IMG submission 108780) | Backyard soil microbial communities from Emeryville, California, USA - Original compost - Back yard soil (BY) | ecosystem: Environmental > Terrestrial > Soil > Unclassified | place: USA... | reverse complement strand
TGTGGCCGATTCCGCCGCGCCGCCGCCGGTGAACTAACCTCGTCGGGACATGTCCAGGCAAGAGGCGCTCGCGATCATCGAGACGTTGGTCGACAAGCGTGAGGACGACCTCGTCGACCTGCGCCGCGACCTCCACGCCCACCCCGAGCTGTCGTGGGAGGAGCGCCGGACCACCGACCTGGTCAGCCATCACCTCGACGAGCTGGGCTGGCAGGTCGCCCGCACCGGCGAGTCCGGGCTGGTCGCCGACCTCGGCGACGGTGACGCCCCCCGGGTGGCGCTCCGGGCCGACCTGGACGCGCTCCCGGTCAACGACACGTCGGGCGATCCGTGGCAGAGCCGGGTGTCCGGTGTCGCCCACGCCTGCGGTCACGACGTCCACACGACCGCGCTGCTCGGCGCCGGGATGGCCCTGGCGGAGACGCACGCCGCGGGACTGCTTCCGGGCCGGGTGCGGCTGCTGTTCCAGCCCGCCGAGGAGGTCATGCCCGGCGGCGCGACCCGTCTCATGGAGCTCGGCGCCCTCGACGAGGTCGCTCGGATCTACTGCCTGCACTGCGACCCGAGCCTCGACGTCGGCCAGGTCGGCCTGCGGGAGGGGGCGATCACCGGCGCCGCTGACAGCCTCCAGATCCGGCTGGCCGGGGGCGGGGGCCACACCAGCCGGCCGCACCTCACCGAGGACCTGACCTTCGCGCTGGGCAAGATCGTCACCGAGCTGCCGGCGGTGCTGTCCCGCCGGCTCGACCCGCGCACGGGCGTCAGCGTCGTCTGGGGCCGGCTCGAGGCGGGTCGCGCGATCAACGTGATTCCCGAGACCGGCACCCTGGCGGGCACTGTGCGGATGCTGGACGCCGTGGCCTGGAGCGACATGGAGGAGCAGATCCGCCGGCACGTCCGCGAGATCGTCGCGCCGTACGGCGTGGAGGCGGTCGTCGACTACCACCGCGGCGTGCCGCCGGTGGTCAACGACGCGGCGTCGGTGACCCTGCTCGGCCGGGCCGTCGACGAGGTGCTCGGCAGTGCGGGACGCGCCCCGACCACCCAGAGCCTGGGCGGCGAGGACTTCGCCTGGTACCTGACTCGCACCTCGGGCGCCATGGGCCGGCTCGGGACCCGTACGCCGGGCGGCCCGACGTACGACATCCACCAGGGGAACCTGCGCGTGGACGAGCGCGCGACGGCGATCGGCGCGAAGGTTCTCGCGACGGTGGCGCTGGGCTCTTTGTAGCCAGACCGCCCGGCCGAAAGTCACAAGTCGGTGACGCGCGGCCCCGTTGATGACGCAGAGGGGTGCCCGCGGTTAGGGTGACCCCCGATATCCGCGCCGAACAGTCCGGCCGCGGACTGGATCAAGGAGGGGCATCTTGCGTCATACGACCAGGATTGCTGCATTGGCCGTGGTCGCGACGCTCGCGCTCACCGGTTGTGGCAAGAATAGCGATTCGAGCACGGCAACCGGCACGAAGTCGTCGGATGACGTGTGCAAGACCGCGAGCGGTGACGGGCCCAAGGTCGGTCTGGCCTACGACGTGGGTGGTCGTGGCGACCAGTCGTTCAACGACTCCGCGTACGCCGGCGTCTCGAAGGCGGTCAAGGAGTTCAGCGGCACCTGCATCGAGGGTGAGGCCCAAGACGGCGAGCCGGAGTCGGCTCGCGAGGACCGGCTGTCCCAGATGGCCGACCAGGGCGCCAACGCAATCATCGGCGTCGGCTTCGCCTACAGCGACGCCGTCAACGCGGTCGCCCCGAACTACCCCGACGTGAACTTCGCCGTGGTCGACGGGTTCGACCCCGACAAGAAGGTCAACAAGAACGTCGCGTACTTCTCGTTCGCGGCGAACGAGTCGTCGTTCCTGGTCGGCGTCGCGGCAGCCCAGGCGACCAAGAGCAAGCAGGTCGGCTTCGTCGGTGGTGTGCACAACGACCTGATCAAGTCCTTCGAGGCCGGCTACACCGCTGGTGTGAAGGCCGTCGACCCGAGCATCAAGGTCGACATCGCCTACATCCAGGAGAGCAACCTGTCCGGCTTCAACGACCCGGCGGGCGGCAAGACCGCGGCGGCCGGTGAGTTCGACAAGGGTGCCGACGTGGTCTACCACGCCTCAGGTGCCTCCGGCAGCGGCGTCTTCGACGCGGCGGTCGAGGCCGGCGACGGCAACTGGGCGATCGGTGTGGACTCCGACCAGTACCTCACGGCCACCGCCGCCCAGAAGCCGCACATCCTGACCTCCGCCCTCAAGCGGGTCGACATCGCGTGCTTCGAGTGGATCAAGACGGTCGACGCAGGGGACCCGGGCACCGGCTACCTGACCTACGACCTGAAGAACAACGGCGTCGGGTACGCCACCTCGAACCCAGCGATCAAGCCCTACGAGGCGAAGATCAACCAGTACGCCGACAAGATCAAGAGCGGCGAGATCAAGGTCCCGACCGCTCCGTGATCCCGGCGTGACGGTCCGCGTCGACCTGACGAGGCCCGCCGCACCGCTTCGCACGACCGCCTCCGGCCCGGGAGTAGCCTGCTCCCGGGCCGGATGCATGTCATGCTCCGGTCCCGCCCCGTTCGACGACTACGGAGGTACCGCGTGGCCGCCGCCGCACCAGCCGCGGAGCAGGACGTCTCCGCTCCGGAAGTCAAGCTCGTCGGGATCGGCAAGAGGTTCCCCGGGGTGATCGCGAACCACGACGTCGAGGTGACCATTCGCTCGGCCACGGTGCACGCGCTGGTCGGCGAGAACGGTGCCGGCAAGTCGACTCTGATGAAGATCCTCTACGGCGTCCAGAAGCCCGACGACGGCGAGATCCTGGTCGGCGGAGAGCCACGGGTCTTCAAGTCCCCGAGCGACGCGATCGCGGTGGGCATCGGCATGGTCTTCCAGCACTTCATGCTCGCCGACAACCTGACCGCGCTGGAGAACGTCGTGCTGGGCGCGGAGAAGCTGCACGGCATCGGTGACGTGGCGAGCCGTGAGTTCACCGCCATCTCCGAGCGCTACGGCTTCGGCCTCGACCCCGACGTGCTCGTCGAGCGCCTGGGTGTCGCCGACCGGCAGCGGCTGGAGATCCTCAAGGTCCTCTACCGCGGGGCCCACGTGATCATCCTCGACGAGCCGACCGCGGTGCTGGTGCCGCAGGAGGTCGACTCGCTCTTCGAGAACCTCCGGGACCTCCGCTCGCACGGCCATTCGGTGCTGTTCATCTCCCACAAGCTCGACGAGGTGCTCGCCATCGCCGACGACATCACCGTCATGCGGCGAGGCACCACCGTGGGCGAGGCCGAGCCCGGCAAGGTCACCAAGCGACAGCTCGCCGAGATGATGGTCGGCTCCGAGCTCCCGTCGCCGGAGGCGACCGAGAACACCGTGACCGATGTGGTCCAGCTCTCGCTCCAGGATGTCACCTTGACCGACGAGTTCGGCCGCAACCTGCTCACCGATCTCAGCTTCGAGATTCACAAGGGCGAGGTGCTCGGCATCGCGGGCGTGGAGGGCAACGGCCAGGCCGAGCTCGTCGAGACCGTCATGGGCATGCGCGACGCGAACGCCGGCACGATCCGCCTCGGCGACCGCGACGTCACCGAGTGGAACACCCGCCGGCTCCGCGAGGCCGGCATCGCCTACATCCCCGAGGACCGGCAACGGCACGGCCTGCTGCTCGACTCGCCACTCTGGGAGAACCGCATCCTGGGTCACCAGACCCAGGCGCCCAGCGCGGTGGGGCCGTGGATCAACCGCGGCGGAGCGCGTGAGGACGCCGGGCGCATCGTCCGCGAGTACGACGTACGCACACCGGGCATCGACACGCTCGCGCGTGCGCTCTCCGGCGGCAACCAGCAGAAGTTCATCGTCGGCCGGGAGATGAGCGGTGACCCGGTCGTCCTGATCGCGTCCCACCCGACGCGCGGCGTCGACGTCGGGGCCCAGGCCGCCATCTGGGACCACATCCGGCGGGCTCGGCGCGAGGGACTGGCCGTGCTGTTGATCTCCGCCGACCTCGACGAGCTGATCGGCCTCTCGGACCGGATCGAGGTCATCCTGCGCGGCCGCCTGGTCGCGAGCTTCGATCCCGCCACGGTCACCCCGCAGGATCTCGGCTCCGCGATGACGGGTGGTGGCGACTGATGAACACGTTGCGTCGGATCGGCTTCGCCGTGCTCGCGCCGGTGATCGCGGTGCTGATCGCGATGGCCGCCACCAGCCTGGTGATCGTGGCGACCGGGAGTGAGTCCGGGGTCGGCGACTTCTGGAACATCATCTTGTCCAAGCCCTCGGACCGGATCATGGTCGACATCGTCAACCAGACCGGGATGATCTACCTCTCGGCGGTCGCGGCGGCGGTCGGCTTCCGGATGGGACTGTTCAACATCGGCGTCGAGGGTCAGTACGCCATGGGGTCCTTCGCCGCGGCGTCCTTCGCCGGTGGAGCGTTCCTGCCCGGCTTCCTCAACGTCTTCGTGAGCCTGGTGATCGCCGTGGTGGTCGGCGCGCTGTGGGCCGGTATCGCCGGCATCCTGCGCACGACGCGCGGCGTCAGCGAGGTCATCTCCACGATCATGCTGAACGCGATCGCCGGGATCCTGATCGGCTACCTGATCGACCAGTACGGCATCCACGGCGGTAACTCCGTGCGGACCAAGGTCATCCCCGAGGGCTCCCAGGTCCCCGGCTGGGCGCCGTTCGACGTGGCGTCGGGTGAGATCTGGACGCTCGGGCTGATCGCGGTGTTCGTGGGCATCGGCTTCTGGGTCCTGCTGAACCGCACCCGCTTCGGCTTCGACCTGCGAGCGACGGGAGCTTCCCAGACCGCGGCCGTCGCCAGTGGGATCAAGGTGAACCGGATGGTGTTCATCTCGATGCTGATCTCCGGTGGCGTGGCCGGGCTGATCTGGATGCCGGCGTTCTTCGGCGACGCCTACTCCTACGGCACGACGTTCCAGGCGGGCCTGGGCTTCACCGGCATCGCGGTCGCGCTGCTCGGTCGCAACCAGCCGGTCGGGATGGTGTTCGGCGCGCTGCTCTTCGCCTTCCTGACCGCCCAGTCCAACTCGCTGACGCTGCTCACCGACATCTCCGCGAGCGTCGTCCAGATCACCCAGGGCGTCGCGGTGCTCGCGGTCGTGGTCGCCTACGAGCTGGTCAGACGTGCCCGCGTCCGGATCGAGCAACGGGCCGTGGCACAGGCGCCGCACGTGCAGACCGAGGAGGTGACCGCATGAGCAGCGTCGCCACCGATGTCATGAGCGCACCGGCACCGCCTCCTCCGCGCGGGAGCGCCTACGAGCGGTTCCGCACGCGGGCCTGGCTGATCGTGTTCGGCGCGATCGTGGTGGTGGCCGCGGTCCGCGTGATCACCGATGCCGACGACATCACGTCGGCCAACACGATCCGTGCGGCCATCCTCTCGGCGTGCCCGATCCTGCTGGCCGGCCTCGGAGGCCTGTGGTCCGAGCGGGCGGGCGTGGTCAATATCGGCCTCGAGGGCCAGATGCTGATGGGCACGTGGGGCGCGGCGTACTTCACCTACTGGTACGGCCCATGGGTCGGGCTGCTGGGCGCGGCGGCGTTCGGCGCCATCGGCGGCCTGCTGCACGGCCTCGCCACGATCACCTTCGGAGTCGACCACATCGTCTCCGGGGTGGCGATCAACATCATCGGCCTCGGGGCGACCCAGTTCCTGGCCGAGGCGTACTTCAGTGACCTGCAGAACGGCGGTCCGCGCCAGCTGACCGGCCTCGATCCGTTGCCCTACCTGACGTTCCCGCACGTGTCCGACTGGTTGGTGAACCTCAACGGCAAGCACTGGTTCGTGATCTCCGACATCGCCGGGTTCCTCGGCGCCCTGACCGCCCGGGTGTCGGTGATGACCGTGATCATCGCCGGGATCGTGGTGCTCACCTCGTGGCTGCTGTGGCACACGTCGTTCGGCCTGCGGCTCCGGTCCTGCGGCGAGAGCCCGGTCGCCGCGGAGTCCCTGGGCGTCAACGTCTACCGCTACAAGTACATCGCCGTCACCGTGTCCGGCGCCCTGGCCGGTCTCGGCGGCGCGTTCCTGGCCCTGGTCGCCTCCAGCGGCTTCGTGACCAACCAGAGCGGCGGCCGCGGCTACATCGGCCTGGCGGCGATGATCTTCGGCAACTGGATGCCGATGGGCACGGTCGGCGCCTCACTGATCTTCGGCTACACCGACGCGCTGCGGCTCCGGACGCCGTCGGCGGTCCACGCGCTGCTGCTGCTGGTCGCGCTGTTCCTGTTCGCCTATGCCGCCTGGCGCTTCTACAAGAAGATGCGAACCTCGGCCATCGTGATGGGTCTGCTCGGCCTGGGGTTCCTGCTCTGGTTCCTGTTGACCGACACCGTGCCGCGTGAGTTCACCGGCATGACCCCCTACGTCGTGACCCTGCTCGTGCTGTCGCTGGCCAGCCAACGACTACGGATGCCGGCGGCCGACGGACAGATCTACCGCAAGGGTTCGGCCGGATGACCGACGTGGACTCCACCGATGTCGACTGGGCCTCACTCCAGGAGGCGGCGGTCTCGGCGATGCGGCACGCCTACGCGCCGTACTCCCACTACCCGGTCGGTGCGGCGGGACGCGTCGACGACGGGCGTGTGGTGAGCGGATGCAACGTGGAGAACGCCGCGTACGGCGTGGCGCTGTGCGCCGAGTGCGGGATGGTCTCGCAGCTGCACGTCACCGGAGGTGGTCGGCTGACGCACGTGGTCTGCGTGGACGGCGCGGGCGCGGTGATCATGCCGTGCGGACGGTGCCGGCAGCTGCTGTTCGAGAACGGCGGGCCGGAGATGGAGCTGATGACCGGATCCGGCGTACGACGGATGGACGAGGTGCTCCCGGATGCGTTCGGTCCCGACAACCTCGCTTGACCTCGGAGACCCGGAGTTCGTCGCCGACCCCTATCCGTTCTTCGCCGAGGAACGTCGGCGGCATGCGGTCGCCTGGCACGAGCCCTCGCAGATGTACCTGACGTTCGCCCACCCGGCCGTGTCGGCCGTGCAGCGCAACCGCGACCTGGGCCGGATCTGGCACGACCGCGAGCCCGCGGCGTACCTCGAGCCGTTCAACCTGCTCCACCGCAACCAGATGATGGAGAACGAGCCACCGGAGCACACCCGGCTGCGCCGTCCCGTCGCGGCCGCGTTCAACCGCGGCCACATCGAGCGGCTGCGGCCGCGCGTCCGGGAGCTCGCGGCCGAGCTGCTCGCGGCGGTCGACCCGGCGGCGTTCGACGCGGTGGGGGACTTCGCGGAGCCGCTTCCGGTGCTGGTGATCTCCGAGCTGCTCGGCGTCCCGCGGGCGCACGCGCCGCAGCTGCGCGAGTGGTCGCAGGCGATCGTGCGGATGTACGAGCCCGCGCCCTCGACCGAGGTCGTGGCCGCCGCCGTGATCGCGTCCCGTGACTTCGCCGCGCTCGTCCGCGACATCGCGGAGCTGCGGCGGACGACGCCGGCCGACGACCTGATCAGCGACCTGGTCATGACCGACCTGTCGCCCGACGAGGTCGTGGCGTCGGCGGTGCTGCTCCTGAACGCCGGGCACGAGGCGTCGGTCAACGTCTTCGGCAACGGCCTCGTCGCGTTGCTCCAGCGTGGCCTGCGCCCCGCGGAGGATGTGCCGCTCACCGTCGAGGAGATGCTGCGCTTCGACTCGGCGCTGCAGCTGTTCGTGCGGACTGCGACCGCGCCGGTCACGATCGGTGACGTCGTCGTCGAGCCCGGGGAGAAGGTGGCAGCGCTCCTCGGTGCCGCGAACCGCGACCCGGACGTCTTCGCCGACGCCGACACCCTCGACGTACGCCGGGAGCCCAACCCGCACCTCGCCTTCGGGGTCGGCGTGCACTTCTGCCTCGGCGCGCCGCTGGCGCGGATGGAGCTGGCGGAGTCGCTGTCGGCGATGTTCGCGACGTACCCCGACCTACGGCTGGCCGGCGATCCCGTGTCGCGCGGGACGTTCGTGCTGAGAGGTTTCCGCACGGTCCCGGTCGCGGGCTGACGCGTGGTCTCGACAAGCTCGACCGACGGCGCCGATAGGGTGCCGGCCATGCCTCATGACGCGGTCGAGGTGATCAGCGCCAAGCGCGATCGCCAGGAGCTGTCGGACAGCCAGATCGACTGGGTCGTCGACGCCTACACGCGGGGCGCCGTGGCGGACGAGCAGATGTCGGCGCTGGCGATGGCGATCCTCCTGAACGGGATGAGCCCTCGCGAGATCGGCCGGTGGACGGCCGCCATGATCGCGTCCGGGGAGCGGATGGACTTCTCGTCACTGTCGCGCCCCACCGCCGACAAGCACTCGACCGGGGGGGTCGGTGACAAGATCACGCTGCCGCTCGCGCCGCTGGTCGCGGCGTGCGGGGTCGCGGTGCCGCAGCTCAGCGGGCGCGGTCTCGGCCACACGGGCGGCACCCTGGACAAGCTCGAGTCGATCCCCGGCTGGCGAGCGGCGCTCTCGAACGGCGAGATGCTCGCTCAGCTGGAGTCGGTCGGTGCCGTGGTCTGTGCCGCGGGCGACGGGCTCGCGCCGGCGGACAAGAAGCTCTATGCGCTGCGCGACGTGACCGGGACGGTGCCGGCGATCCCGCTGATCGCCTCGTCGATCATGTCCAAGAAGATCGCCGAGGGGACCGGCGCCCTCGTGCTCGACGTGAAGGTGGGGTCGGGCGCCTTCATGGAGACCGTCGAGGACGCCCACGAGCTCGCGACCACCATGGTGGCGCTCGGGCAGGACGCCGGGGTCCACACCGTTGCGCTCCTCACCGACATGTCCACCCCGCTGGGCCTGACCGCCGGGAACGCCGTGGAGGTGCAGGAGTCGCTCGACGTGCTCGCCGGTGGCGGCCCCGCCGACGTCGTTGAGCTGACGCTCGCGCTGGCCCGAGAGATGCTCGCCGGCGCCGGCCGGGACGACGTCGACCCGGCCGACAAGCTTGTCGACGGGTCCGCGATGGACGTCTGGCGGCAGATGATCTCCGCGCAGGGCGGAGACCCGTCGGCTCGGTTGCCGACGGCGCGAGAGACCCACGACGTGCCCGCCCCCGCCTCGGGCACACTGACCCGACTCGACGCGCTCGCCGTCGGTCTGGCCGCCTGGCGCCTCGGCGCCGGGCGCGCCCGCAAGGAGGACGCCGTCCAGGCCGGTGCCGGCGTGGTCTGGCACGCGCGTCCTGGGGACCCGGTCACCGAGGGACAGCCGCTGTTCACCCTGCACACCGACGAGCCGGCGCGGTTCGAGCGGGCGCTCGCCGCGCTGGAGGGTGGGTATGACGTCGGTGCGGCCGCGGCGTACGCGCCGACACCGTTGGTGATCGAGCGCATCGATTGATGGTGGTTTCGTGACGCTCGCTGGCGCTCGCTCCTCAACCACCAGCGCCAGCGCCTCATGGACTCAACCACCGATCAGGAGGACCACGGTCTCGGCGACGCAGGCGGGCTTGTCCTGACCCTCGATCTCGACGGTGTGCCGCAGGGTGAGCTGCTTGCCGGCCGGTAGGTCGGTGACCTCGCCCATCACGACCCGGCTGCGGATGCGGGACCCGACCGGCACCGGGCTCGGGAAGCGCACCTTGTTGACGCCGTAGTTGAGCTTGGCGCCCGGGGTCTCCAAGGAGAACACCTGGCTGCCGAGGTAGGGGATCAGGGACAGGGTCAGGTAGCCGTGCGCGATGGTGCCCCCGAAGGGCCCGGTCGCCGCTCGCTCGACGTCGACATGGATCCACTGATGGTCGCCGGTCGCGTCGGCGAACCGGTTCACCCGGTCCTGGTCGATCTCCAGCCAGTCGCTGGTGCCGAGCTCCTCACCGGTCAGGCCGGCGAGAGCGTCGAGGTCGTCCAGGATGCGCATGTGGTCTCCGATGGGTCGTGGTTTGTTCGCCGTGGTCTCGACAGGCTCGACCGACGGCCCGGGCTCGACCGACGGCCCGGGCTCGACCGACGGCCGGCGGCGTCTGCGAGGATTCGGGCGTGAGCGAACCTACCCGGGAGCAGATCCGCCAGGCACCGAAGGTACTGCTGCACGACCACCTCGACGGCGGACTGCGGCCGGAGACGGTGCTGGAGCTGGCGGTGCCGGTCGGGCACCGGCTCCCCGCCGAGGACGCGGAGTCGCTGGGTCACTGGTTCGCCGAGTCGGCCGACTCGGGATCGCTGGTGCGGTATCTCGAGACGTTCGAGCACACGGTCGGGGTCATGCAGACCGAGGACGCCCTGGA
>Ga0164241_10006952_pt1 | contig 10226 bp, 10 predicted proteins | sample OricomyardsoilBY_FD_108780 | JGI IMG/M metagenome (GOLD analysis project Ga0164241, IMG submission 108780) | Backyard soil microbial communities from Emeryville, California, USA - Original compost - Back yard soil (BY) | ecosystem: Environmental > Terrestrial > Soil > Unclassified | place: USA... | reverse complement strand
GTGCAGGATCTGATCTCGGTGTATCGAGCATTGGCGCGTCGTTGTGATTACGCCCTGCACCTGGGCCTGACCGAAGCCGGCATGGGTACCAAGGGCACGGTGGCCTCTGCCGTGGCGCTGGGCATCCTGGCGCAGGAAGGCATTGGCGACACCATCCGCGTCTCGCTTACGCCCCAGCCTGGCGAATCGCGCACGCAGGAAGTGGTCGTGGCGCTGGAGATCCTGCAATCGCTGGGCCTGCGCCACTTCAACCCGAGCGTCACCGCCTGCCCCGGTTGCGGCCGCACGACCAGCACCACCTTCCAGGAGCTGGCCAAGCAGATCGACGACTATCTGCGCGCGCAAATGCCGGTCTGGCGCGCCAAGTACCCGGGCGTCGAGAACATGAAGGTGGCCGTGATGGGCTGCATCGTGAACGGACCTGGCGAGAGCAAGCATGCCGACATCGGCATCAGCCTGCCGGGCACCGGCGAAGCCCCGGCCGCGCCCGTCTTCATCGACGGCCAGAAGGCACTGACGCTGCGCGGCGAGAACATCGCGACCGAGTTCCACGCTCTGGTTGAAAACTACATCGAGAAGCGTTTCGGCACCGTCGCCGCTTGATACGGCCTAACGCCCCCATATGACTGACAAGAAGTTGCAACCGCTGCAGGCGGTCAAAGGCATGAACGACATCCTGCCGCCGCAAAGCGCGCGCTGGGAGTGGTTCGAAGAAAAGGTCCGCAGCGTGATGACACGCTACGGCTACCAAAACGTGCGCGTGCCCATCGTCGAGCCCACGGCCCTGTTCGTGCGCGGCATCGGCGAGGTGACCGACATCGTCGAGAAGGAGATGTACGCCTTCGAAGACAAGCTCAACGGCGACCGCCTGGCCCTGCGGCCCGAGGGCACGGCCGGCGTGGTGCGCGCGATGATCGAGCACAGCTTTCTGCGCGACGGCGGCAAGCGCCTCTTCTATTGCGGCCCCATGTTCCGCCATGAGCGTCCGCAAAAGGGCCGCTATCGCCAATTCCATCAGTTCGGTGTCGAGGCCATGGGCTTTGCCGGTCCCGATGTGGATGCCGAAGTCATCCTGCTGACGCGCCTGCTCTTCAAGGAAATCGGCCTTGTGGAAGGGCGCGATGTGCGCCTGGAGCTCAACAGCCTGGGCCAGCCGGCCGAGCGCGCGGCGCATCGTGAGGCGCTGATCAAGCATCTTGAGTCGCACGCCGAGCTGCTCGACGAAGAAGCCAAACGCCGCATGTACACGAACCCGTTGCGCGTGCTGGACACCAAGAACCCGGCCCTGCAGGCCATGGCCGAAAGCGCGCCCAAGCTGATCGACTTCCTCGGCGAGGAATCGCTGGGCCACTTCAACGGCGTGCGCGGCATCCTTGACGCCGTGGGTCTTGAATACACGATCAACCCGCGTCTGGTGCGGGGCCTGGACTACTACAACCTCACCGTCTTCGAGTGGGTGACCGAGCGCCTGGGCGCGCAGGGCACGGTCTGTGCTGGCGGCCGTTACGACGGGCTCACGGAGCAACTCGGCGGCAAGCCGACACCGGCCGTGGGCTGGGGCATGGGCATCGAGCGCATGCTCTTGCTGCTGGAAGAAGTGGGCATCACGGCCGATACGAAGGCGCCCGACGCCTTCGCCATCGTGACCTCGGCCGCGGCCCTTCCCAAAGTCGTTCCCGTGCTGGAGCAGCTTCGCGCCGCTGGCGTGGCCGTGATCCTGCAACCGGGGCAGGGCAGCATGAAGTCGCAGTTCAAGAAGGCCGATGCCTCGGGCGCCACCTGGGCCCTGGTTTTCGGTGAAGACGAACTCGCCCGGGGCGAGGTCGCTCTCAAGCCACTGCGCGAGCAGGGTGAGCAGCTTTACCTGCCCCTGGCCGCCGCTTCCGAATGGGCGGCTCGTCTCGTCCAGCCATAATCGCGGCTTTGTCGCATTTCCGTCCGTAGAAAAGAACCGTTCATGGCGTCGCATCTCGATCTCGAAGAACAAGAACAGTTAGACCAGCTCAAGGCCTTCTGGAAGCAGTGGGGCAATCTGATCACCTGGGTGGTCACGATCTGTCTGGCCGTCTTCGCCGCCTGGCAGGGCTGGAACACCTGGCAACGCAACCAGGCCAGCAAGGCCGAAGGCATGTACGTGGCCCTGCAAAAGGCGGTGCAGGCGGGCGATCTCGCCAAGGCCGAGGCCGCCCAGAAGGATCTGCAAGGTCTCTCGGGCACCAGCTTCGCCGCGCAAGGCGTGCTGCTGGCTGCCAAGCTCCAGTACGAGCAGGGCAAGGTCGATGCCGCCAAAGCCAGCCTCGGCTGGGTGGTGGAGGAAGGCAAGCTCGTGGAAGTGCGCGACCTTGCCCGCCTGCGTCTGGCCGCTGTGCTGATGGACGAGAAGAAGTACGACGAAGCCGCCAGGCTGCTCGACGCCATCACGGTCGCTGACTTTGCGGCCCTCGTGGCCGACCGTCGTGGTGACCTGTTCACGCTGCAGGGCAAGAGTGCCGAGGCCAAGGCCCAGTACGAGAAGGCCTACGCCGGCATGGACAAGACGGTGGAGTACCGCACGCTGATCGCCGCCAAGCTCGCTCGGCTGGGTGTGGCCGTGGCCAGTGAGGAGTCTGCTCAGTGAGGCTTGCTCTTCCTCTGATTGCCGCGACGCTGCTGGCCGGTTGCTCCCTCTTCGGCTCGTCCGACGCGCCCAAGCCCGCCGCACTGGAAGCCGGCATCACAGCCGCTAACGCCAAGGTTCTGTGGACAGCGCACATCGATGCGCCGTCCTTCCCCATGCAGGCCGCTGCGCGCGGCGAGCAGTTCGTGGTGGCCGGCAATGACGGCGTGGTCCAGGCCTTGTCGGCCAAGACCGGCGCCGTGCAATGGCGCGTGGACGTGGGCCGCAAGCTCGCCGCAGGTGTGGGCAGCGACGGCCATGTGGCCGCGGTGGTCACGCGCGACAACGAACTCGTCGCCATTGCGGACGGCAAGGTGGCCTGGAAGAAGCCCTTGAACACCATCGTGATCGCCTCGCCCTTTGTGGCCGGCGAGCGGGTGTTCGTGGTCAGCGTGGACCGCACAGTCTTCGCCTTCGACGCCGCCGATGGCAGCAAGCTCTTCGAGATGAAGCGCCCCGGCGATGCACTGACCCTGGCCAAGGCCGGCGTGATCGGTGCCTATCAGGACACGCTCGTGGTCGGCCAAGGCCAGCGGCTGACGGGCCTGGACCCTCTCAAGGGTCTGGTGCGTTGGGAGGCCAGTCTGGCCAATCCGCGCGGCACGAACGAGGTGGAGCGACTGGCCGACCTGATCGGCCCGGCCTTCCGCCAGGGCACGACCATCTGCGCGCGGGCCTTCCAATCCTCGGTGGGCTGCGCCAACGCCGACCGTGGCGCACCGCTCTGGATGCGCAACACCTCGGGCAGCGAGGCCGTTGGCGGCGATGCCGAGCAGTTGTACGCCACCGATGCCTCCGACCGTCTTTCTGCCTACAAGCTTGCCAACGGCGACACCGCCTGGCTGGCCGAGCAGTTCCTGAACCGCAAGCTGGGTGTGCCCCTGGGCATGTCGGGCACCGTGATGGTTGGAGACTTCGAAGGCAATCTGCACTTTGTCGACACCAAGACCGGCAAGACCCTGGCCCGCCTGACGACCGATGGTTCGGCGATCACGCTGGCGCCCGTGTTGCTGGACGGCACGGCCCTGGTCGTCACTTCCAAGGGCGGCGTCTATGCCGTCCGCAAGGATTGAATGAAGCCCGTTCTCGCGCTCGTCGGCCGGCCCAATGTGGGCAAGTCGACCCTGTTCAACCGGATGACCAAGAGCCGCGATGCCATCGTGGCCGACTTCGCCGGCCTCACGCGCGACCGCCACTACGGTGACGGCCGCCTGGGCGACCGCGAGTTCATCGTTGTGGATACCGGCGGCTTCGAGCCGGACAGCACCACCGGCATCGTCAAGGAGATGGCCAAGCAGACGCGCCAGGCCGTGGCTGAAGCCGATGTGGTCATCTTCGTCACCGACGTTCGCATGGGCCTTTCGGGTCAGGACGCCGACATCGCCCGCTACCTGCGCACCGCCAACAAGCGCATCCTGCTGGCCGTGAACAAGGCCGAGGGCATGAGCGAATCGCCGCTGCTGGGTGAATTCCATGAACTCGGTCTGGGTGAGCCGCATCCGATCTCGGCGGCGCACGGCCAGGGCATTCGCAGCCTTATCGAGGCGGCGCTGGAACCCTTCGAGTTTGAAGAAGACGACGAAGCCGCTGAAGACGACGGCGTCATTCGCCTCGCCGTCGCCGGCCGCCCGAACGTGGGCAAGAGCACGCTCATCAACACCTGGCTCGGCGAAGAGCGGCTGGTGGCCTTCGATATGCCCGGCACCACGCGGGACGCCATCAGCGTGGACTTCGAGCGCAACGGCCAGAAGTTCAAGCTGATCGACACGGCCGGCCTGCGCCGCAAGGGCAAGGTCTTCGAGGCCATCGAGAAGTTCTCGGTGGTGAAGACACTGCAGGCGATTGCCGATGCCAACGTGGTGCTTCTCCTGCTCGACGCCACCCAGGGTGTGTCAGATCAGGACGCTCACATCGCCGGCTACATCCTCGATTCCGGTCGCGCCGTGGTGCTTGCGGTCAACAAGTGGGACAACGTGGACAGCTACCAGCGCGAGCAGTTGCAACGCTCCATCGAGCAGCGTCTGGCCTTCCTGAAGTTCGCGCCCATCCACAACATCTCGGCGCTCAAGCGACAGGGCCTGGGCCCGCTGTGGGGCGGCATGGCCGATGCCTATGCCTCGGCCTACAAGAAGATGACCACGCCGGTGCTGACCCGCCTGATCATGGAAGCGGTGCAGCACCAGACGCCCAAGAAACACGGCCACTACCGGCCCAAGCTGCGCTACGCCCACCAGGGCGGCATGAACCCGCCCATTGTGGTGGTCCATGGCAACTCGCTGGACGGTGTGACGGATGCCTACAAGCGCTACCTGGAAGGCCGCATCCGCGCCCACTACAAACTCGTGGGCACGCCGCTGAAAATCGAAATGCGTTCCTCGGCCAATCCCTTCGACGAGAAGGATTGAGCTCGACCGAGGACAGTCACTGTCTTGCAGTGACTGCCTGAACTCCCTTAACGGGTAATCCCTGTCGGTTCAGCCGCCCTGTGATAAGGTGCGGCATCAGTCCTCCCCATCCAACACGGAGCCAATATCGTGAGCAACAAAGGCCAACTCTTGCAAGATCCCTTTCTGAACCTGCTTCGCAAGGAGCACGTGCCCGTGTCCATCTATCTGGTCAACGGCATCAAGCTGCAAGGGCATATCGAGTCTTTCGACCAGTACGTCGTGCTGCTGCGCAACACGGTCACGCAGATGGTCTACAAGCACGCCATCTCGACGGTCGTGCCAGGTCGAGCCGTGAACTTCCACGCCGCCGACACCCCGGGCGACCCCGCCTGAATTTGACGTTAGGGGCCCCAAACCCCTCCGTATACAAAACTTGAGTTCATCCTCTCAGCACGACGCGACGCCGCCCAATGAGGCGGCGCGCGCCATTCTTGTCGGCGTTCAGTTTGCGCGCGGCTCCCGCTCCGAATCGGGCTTCGATCCCACTCTGGACGAATTGGCCCTGCTGGCCGAATCGGCCGGTGACACGGCTGTGGCTCGCGTCGTCGTGAAGCGTCAGGCGCCCGACGCCGCGCTCTTCATCGGCTCGGGCAAGGTCGACGAGATCAAGCTGCTCGTGCAGACCCACCAAGCCCACACCGTGCTGTTCGACCAGGCGATCTCGCCGGCCCAGCAGCGCAATCTGGAGCGGGTGCTGGAGGTGCCGGTCGCCGACCGCACGGCCCTGATCCTCGAAATTTTCGCCCAGCGCGCGCAAAGCCACGAAGGCAAGCTGCAGGTGGAACTGGCGCGTCTGCAATACCTGGCCACGCGCCTGGTGCGGCGCTGGAGCCACCTGGAGCGCCAGAGCGGCGGCATCGGCATGCGCGGCGGCCCCGGCGAGGCCCAGATCGAGCTGGACCGGCGCATGATCGACGACCGCATCAAGACCACCAAGGAGCGGCTCAAGAAGGTGCAGAAGCAGCGCAGCACGCAGCGTCGCGCCCGTGACCGCAATGGCGTGTTTCGGGTCTCGCTGGTCGGCTACACGAATGCCGGCAAGTCCACCTTGTTCAACTCGCTGGTGAAGGCGCGCACCTACGCGGCCGACCAGCTCTTTGCCACGCTGGACACCACCACCCGCTCGCTCTACCTGGAGCAGGCTGGCGCCAGCGCTTCGCTGTCCGACACCGTGGGTTTCATCCGCGATCTGCCGCACAAGCTGGTCGAAGCCTTCAAGGCCACTCTGCAGGAAGCGACGGACGCCGATCTGCTCTTGCATGTGGTCGATGCGGCCTCACCTCAGCTGGAAGAACAGATGAGCGAGGTCGAGCGCGTGCTGGAAGAAATCGGCGCCCACCACATTCCCCAGATCCTGGTCTACAACAAGCAGGACATGCTTGAAGAAGACCAGCGCCCCCGCAGCAACCCCGACTGCATCGAACGCGACGGCCGCCGCACGGCGCGCGTTTTTGTCAGCGCGCTGGAAGGGCAGTGCCTGGATCTGCTGCGCGAGCAGATCGCGCTGGCCATGCAGGCTGAGCCCACACCCGAAGCGCTTGATTACGATCCGCGCATGCACAATCCCGCGCTGAATCCTTGACAGGTATGAGCATGACTACTTTCAAGGCCCTTGCTGGCCGTCTCTTCAACAACCGCAACGACGGACCGCCCGATCTGGACGAGCTCTGGCGCGACTTCAACCGCAAGCTCTCCGGCCTCTTCGGCGGCAAGGGCCGCGGAGACGGCGGCAATGGCGGCGGCAGCGACACGCCGCCCGACATGAAGGGCGCCGGCATTGGCGCGGGCCTGGTCGTCGGCCTGGTGGCACTGGGCTGGCTGGGCAGCGGCCTGTTCACGGTCCAGGAAGGCCAACAGGCCGTGGTGTCGAGCTTCGGCAAGTACAGCAAGACCGTGGGCGCCGGCGTTCAGTGGCGCCTGCCCTATCCCTTCCAGTCGCACGAGGTTGTGGCCTATTCGCAGCTGCAGCAGGTGGATGTGGGCGGCATGGCGGTGGTGCAGGCCACGGGACTGCGCGACTCCTCCATGCTCACGCATGACGAGAACATCATCGACATCCGCTTCACCGTGCAATACGTGATCAAGGACGCGCGCGACTACGTGTTCGAGAACGCGCAGCCGGTTGAGGCCGTGCGTCTCGCCGCCGAGTCGGCCGTGCGTGAGGTTGTGGGCCGCAGCACCATGGACTCGGTGCTCTACGAGCAACGCGACGCGATTGCCACCGATCTTTCCAAGTCCGTCCAGGTGCAACTGGACCGGCTCAAGGCCGGCATCCTGGTGAAGAACGTCAACGTGCAAAGCGTGCAGGCGCCCGAGCAGGTGCAGGCCGCCTTCGACGACGCCTTCAAGGCCAGCCAGGACCGCGAGCGCATCAAGAACGAAGCCCAGGCCTATGCCAACAAGGTCATCCCCGAAGCGCAAGGCAGTTCTGCCCGCCTGCATGAGGAAGCCGAGGGCTACCGGGCCAAGGTGATCGGCACGGCCGAGGGCGATTCGCAGCGGTTCAAGAGCGTGCTGGCCGAATACCAGAAGGCACCGGCCGTGACGCGCGACCGCCTCTACATCGACACCATGAAGCAGGTCTACAGCAGTGTCAGCAAGATCATGGTGGACAGCCGCAGCGGCTCCAATCTGCTCTACCTGCCCTTGGACAAGCTGATCCAGTCGAGTGGCACGGTATCCGCCAGCCCCCCGGTCCCGGTGGCACCGACCGACACCAGCACGCCCGCCAGCAATGACATGCGATCGCGCGAGAACCTGCGCGGCCGCGACGGCCGTTGATCGGGGAGACACCAGAAAATGAACCGCATCATCTCCACCGTCATCGTCGTCCTGATCGTCTTCATGGTGATCAGCTCCACGGTCTTCGTCGTCGACCAGAAGCAGTACGCCGCTGTCTACACGCTCGGCGAGGTCAAGGAAGTCATCACCGAGCCGGGCCTGAAGGTCAAGATGCCGATGATCCAGAACGTGGTGTTCCTAGACCGCCGCATCCAGACCCTGGACAGCGCCGAGTCGCGCCCCATCTTCACTTCGGAGAAGAAGAGCCTCGTGATCGACTGGCTGGTCAAGTGGCGCATCACCGATCCGCGCCAGTTCATCCGCAACAGCGGTGGCGGCAGCGACGCCATGCGCATGGTCGACAACCGCCTCTCGCCGGTCGTGCAGGGTGCCTTCAACGAGGAAGTGACCAAGCGCACCGTGATCGCCGTGCTGGCCACCGAGCGCGAGAAGGTCATGCACGATGTGCGCACGCGCCTCGAAGACGAAGCCAAGCAGTTCGGCATCGAGATCATCGACGTGCGCATCAAGCGCGTGGACTTTGCCGCGAACGTGACCGAGGCCGTCTACGGCCGCATGCGCGCCGAGCGTCAGCGCGTGGCCAACGAAGCCCGCTCGACCGGCAATGCCGAGGGCGAGAAGATCCGCGCCGACGCCGAACGCCAGCGCGAGGTCATCCTCGCCCAGGCCTACCAGGATGCCCAGCGCATCATGGGTGAGGGCGATGCCAAGGCCTCGGCCCTGTATGCCGAGTCCTTCGGGCGCGACCCCTCCTTTGCCCAGTTCTACCGCTCGCTCGATGCCTACCGCAGCGCCTGGCGCAACAAGGGCGACGTGATGGTGGTGGACCCGAACAGCAGCGAGTTCTTCAAAACCATGCGCGGTGGCGCGCCGGCGCACAAGTAAATCAACGATGACCGACAAGCTGCTGCTGGGCCTCGGGCTCATGCTGCTGATCGAAGGGCTGCTGCCCTTCCTCAGCCCCGGCAGCTGGCGTCAGGTGTTCAGCCGCGTGCTCACCATGAGCGACGGCCAGCTGCGCTTCATGGGCCTCGTCAGCATGGCGGCCGGACTCGTGATCTTGTTCGTGTTTCTCGACTGAGCTGCATGGGTCGCATGCCCGGGTAAGCCCGGTACAATGCCGTTTTTAACCGCCCCGCAAACCGCCCATGTCCTCTGCTTGGCTCCTGCCCGAGCACATTGCCGATGTCCTGCCTGCGCAGGCACGCCGCATTGAAGAGTTGCGCCGTGAGCTGCTCGACATGGCGGCCGGTTATGGTTGCGAACTGGTCCAGCCGCCGCTGCTGGAACACCTCGAGTCCCTGCTTTCGGGCAACGCCCAGGCACTGGACCTGAAGACCTTCAAGCTGGTGGACCAACTTTCGGGCCGCTCGCTCGGACTGCGCGCCGACACCACGCCCCAGGTTGCCCGCATCGACGCCCATCTGCTGAACCGCCAGGGCGTGGCCCGGCTCTGCTACTGCGGCCCCGTGGTACACACCCGGCCTGATGGCGCGAGCGGCTCGCGTGAGCCTCTGCAATTCGGCGTTGAGATCTACGGCCATGCCGGCCTGGAGGCCGACCTGGAAGTGCAGGAGCTGGCGCTGGACGCCGCGCGCCGCGGCGGCCTCTCGAACATCACATTGGACCTGGGCGATGCCCGCCTTGTGCAGGCCTTGTTGGGCGAGACTCAACTGGCAGAGGCGCAGGTACATGCCATCGTCGCGGCGCTCGCAGCCAAGGATGCGCCGTCACTGGCTGGGCTTGTGGCAGGTCTTCCGACCGGAACCGCGCGCGGCCTGAACGCGCTGCTGCGTCTGTACGGCGGCATGGAAGTGCTGGAAGCCGCACGCACCGAGCTGCCGCAGAACGTGGCCGTTAGCCGTGCGCTCGACGATCTGCAATGGCTGGCCCGGCATCTCGTGGCCTCGCACCCCGATGTGCGCCTGGGCTTCGACCTCGCCGATCTGAGCGGCCATGGCTACTACAGCGGCGTGCGCTTCGCCATCTACGCTGTCGGTTCCAGCGACGCCGTGCTGCGCGGCGGACGTTACGACGAGGTTGGCGCGGTCTTTGGCCGTCGTCGCCCCGCCGTGGGCTTCAGCCTCGACCTCAAGGTGCTCACGGCCTTGAGTCCCAGCCAGCCGCTGCGTGCTGCCGTGCGTGCCCCCTGGGGTGAGGACGCGGGCCTGCGCGCGGCCATCCGTGCCCTGCGTGCCAAGGGCGAGACGGTGGTGTGCATGCTGCCCGGCCATGAGCACGAGCAGGACGAATTCGAATGCGACCGCGAACTGACGCAGGTCGGCCCCCAGTGGGTGGTGCGCGCGCTCTGACGCTCCCGC
>Ga0164241_10006951_pt1 | contig 10226 bp, 6 predicted proteins | sample OricomyardsoilBY_FD_108780 | JGI IMG/M metagenome (GOLD analysis project Ga0164241, IMG submission 108780) | Backyard soil microbial communities from Emeryville, California, USA - Original compost - Back yard soil (BY) | ecosystem: Environmental > Terrestrial > Soil > Unclassified | place: USA... | reverse complement strand
GGAGGATCGCGTTGCTGACCACGATCCCGCCGAGCATGATTACTCCGATATACGCCTGCAGACTGAAAGACGTTGACGTCAATTTCAGGGCGGCCACGTCGTCGATCGCGGCGACCGGCACCGAGAACATGACGATGAACGGGTCGCGCAGCGATTCGTACTGCGACGCCATGACGGCGTAGACGAGCAGCACACCGAGGACCAGCAGCACGCGCAACTGGTCAAATGCCTTAGCCTGCTGCTCGACTTCGGCCCCGAGGCCGACGGAGAAGTCCTTCGGCACGTTGACCTGGGGCAGACGAGCCTGGATGTTCTGGACCGCCTCGCCGAGCGCCGTGTCGGCGTCGAGTTCCATGTTGACCGACGTGATGCGCTGCTGGTTCTTGCGCGTGATCTGCGTCGGTCCTGTCTGGGACCGGAGGTCCAGCACGTTGCGCGCCGGGAGCACCTGGCCGGCGGGTGTGCTGATGAGCACGTCGTTCACCGAGTCCGACCGCTGCCGGTCCTCCTCGCGCAGACGCACGATGATCGGGAACTCATTGCCGTGCTCGCGGAATGTCGCGGCTTGCGTGCCGCTGATGTTCGTGCGGATGGTGTTCGCGACGCCGGACACCGACAATCCGAGCAGGGCCGCCTTCGGCCGATCGACGCGAATGGCGAGTTCCGGCCGGCCTTCCTCGCGGCCGAGCTGCGGATTGGCAATGCCCGGCGTATCGCGGAGCACGCCGAGGACGTCGTTGGCGATGCGGTTCGCCTGCGTCAGATCATCACCGCGGATTTCGACGGCCAGCCGGCTGCTGTTGTTGCCGCCGCTCAGGAGGCGCGTGATCTGCTGGTTGCCGCCGGACGCGCGAGTCGTGATGGTCGCGCCCGGAATCCCCGTCAGCACGCGCCGGAGATCGGCCGCCACCTGGTCGCTCGTGCGCTTGCGTTGATCGCGGGGTGTCAGGACGACGGTGACCTGCGCAGTCGATCCGCCACCGCCGAAGCCGCCGCCACCGCCGCCGCCCGCGTTGCTGAGAATCGTCACCGCTTCGGGGACGTTCGCACGCACCATGTCCTCGAGCTGCAGCCCGACGGCCAGCATCCGTTCGATGCGCGTGCCCGGAGGCAGACGCGCGCTGATGGAGACTTCGCCTTCATCGGTCTGAGGCACGAGCTCGGTCGGAATCGTCGGCAGGAGGAGCACGGCCAGCGCGGTGAGACCGAACGCGCCGAGCAGCACGGTGGGCCGGTGCGCGAGAGCGCGGTGGAGCACCCGGCGGTACCCCTCGTCGAGGCCGTCGAGCAGGCGCTCGCTCCAGGTGAACAGCCGGCCGCTCAAGCCGACGCGCTCTTCAATCGGCACCGGCATCTTCAGGAGCCGCGAGCAGAGCACGGGCACGATCGTGACCGCGACGAACAGCGACATCGCCAGCGAGAACATGATGACGATGGAGAGCTGGACGAAGAGGATGCTCGACACGCCGCTCAGGAACAGCAGCGGCACGAACACGGCGCAGTGGGTGAGGGTGGACGCCAGGATCGCGGACCATACCTCCTCGCTGCCGTCGATGGCCGCCTGCATGCGGGACTTGCCTTCTTCCATGTGCCGGAACGTGTTCTCGAGGACCACGATGGAGGCGTCGACGATCATGCCGACGCCGAGCGCCAGGCCGCCGAACGTCATGGTGTTCAGCGTGAAGCCGGCGAAGTAGAGCAGTGCGAACGTGCCGACGATCGAGATCGGAATCGACGTGCAGATGATGACCGTCGACCGGATGTTGCGCAGGAAGATGAAGATGATCCCGACAACGAAGAACGCGCCGATGTAGACCGCCTCGCGCACCGCCGCGATCGACCGCTCGATGAACTTCGACGAGTCGTTGAGCATCGTCAGATGCACCGAGGGCATTTCCCGGTTGGTGCGCTCGATCTCTGCGCGCACCTGTTCCGCAATGGCCACCGTGTTCTTGCCGGACTGCTTGGTGATCTGCATGCGCACGCCGGGCTTGCCGTTGATGCGCTGGAACGACCGCACGTCCTCGGTGGTGTCCTTCACGTCCGCGATGTCCCGCAGGTACACGGGCACGCCATTCTTGGTCAGGACGACAAGCTCGCGGATCGCGTCGAGATTGGCGAACTGGCCCTGGCTGCGGAGCAGGAACGTGGTGCCGCCCTCGTCGACTTCGCCCAGCGGGATGTTCTGGTTCTCGGTGCGAATCGCCTGCACCACGCGGTCGACCGAGAGGTCGAGCGCGGTGATCTTTTCCTTGGACAGCTCGACGTGAATCTGCCGCCGCAGGCCGCCGTTCACCGTGGCCGCGGCCACGCCCTCCACGCGCTCGAACCGCGGCACGAGGTCGTTCTCCGCGAGTTCGCGCAAGGTGACGCCGTCGTAGTCGCCCTCGACGCCCACACTCATGATGGGGGAAGCGGAGGCGTCGAATTTCTGGATGCTGGGCGCGTCGGCTTCCTGCGGCAGACGGCCGCGGAACCGATCCACGCGCGTGCGGACCTCGTCAGTGGCGTCGCTCAGGTCCGTGCCCCATGCGAAGTTGAGCGAAACCGATCCCGAGCCTTCCTGCGACTGCGACGTCATGCGCTCGAGGCCCGGCACGGCTGCCAGGGTCTGTTCGAGCGGCCGCACGATGATCGTCTCGATTTCCGCCGGACCGACGCCCGCGTAGCTGACGCGGACGGTGATGCTCGGGTATTCGACGTCCGGCATCAGGTCGACGGGCAGCCGGAACAGCGAGATCGTGCCGAGCAGCACGACGACCGCAGACAGCATGAACATCGTGACGGGACGTTCGATGGCGAGACGAGGAATGCTCATGCGGATGTCTCCGGACTCTGACGCTTATCCCGTGCTATTGCGCCGGCGGCGTTACGCCGCCCTGGCGGCCGCGGCGCCCCTCGCCCAACGACCGGACGCCGTTTCCGTTCGGCTCGCCGCCGCCCGTGCTGGCACTGTTCGCCCCGCGCGGCGCTTCACCTGCGGCCGGCGTCCCGCCCGGCGCCGAACCACGGCCACGGCCGCCGCGGCCGCCGGACGCGATGATGCGGTCGCCGTCGCGAATAGCCAGCGCGCCAATCGTGACCACGCGCGCGCCGTCCTCGAGGTTGTCGAGAATCTCCACGCGCTCGCCGTCCGAAATGCCGGTGCGCAGCGCGCGGAAGCGCGCGATGTCGCCGTCCACCACGAAGAGTCCGTGCTTGCCGTCGACGTCCACGACGGCGTCGCGCGGCACGGTAAGCGAGTTGGCGCGCTTGTCTGCCGTGAGCCGCACCCGCGCATACATGCCCGGCTTCAACCGGTACCCCGGATTCGGCACCTCGATCTCCATCGTCGCCGTGCGCGTCGCCGGATCGAAGACCGGCGCCACGCGGCTCACCTGGCCGGTGAACTGTTCACCGGGAAAAGCGTCGACTTCGACGATCGCTTCCGCGCCGGCCTGCACGCGCCGGAAGTCTTTTTCGACCAGGTTGGCGACCAGGCGCACCGTCCCGATGTTCACGAGCGAGAGCACGACGGTGTTGCCGCCGGCGAAGCCACCCGGATCCAGCAGCCGGCGGCTGACGACGCCGTCCATCGGCGCCACCAGTTGCGTGTTGCCCAGGTTGACCTTCAGCTCGTCGAGGCGCGCCTGCGTGGAAGCGAGCTGAGCCTTTGCCACGGTGACCTGCGAGATGGCCGAGTTGTAACGCGCCTCGGCATCTTCGAGCGCCTGCCGCGACAGGATCTGCCGCTCGAAACTGGTCTGGGCCCGCTCCAGCGCGTTCCTGGCGACCTTGAGATCGTTCTCTCGCGAATTGACGGTGGCGCGGTTGACCTCGATGTTGGCTTCCGACTGGTTGACCTGCTCGCGGACCTCGCGATCCTCGACTTTGGCGACGACCTGTCCGCGCGTCACCCGGTCGCCGAGCTTGACCGGAATCGACTCAATGCGGCCCGCCACGCGCGGCACGACGTCGACCGTCGCTTCGCCGATGAGATTGCCGACGACGGTGACGTAGTCGACGACGTCATGACGCGAGGCCACGGCCGTTTCGACACTCATCGCCTGGCGTCCGCCGCGTCCGCCCCGGCCAGCGCCGCCTCCGGCCGCAGCGGCCGCGCCGGCTTCCGCGGCCTGCGCGCGGTTCGACCAGTAGTACCAGGCGCCGCCACCGAGAGCGGCAGCGACCACGACACCAAGAACAAGCTTCTTCATCGACTCCGCTGCTGTGGTTGCCGGACCGCGCTTATCGGCCGACGCGCTGCACGCGCTCGAACTCGGCGACCGCGTTCATATACGTGATGATGGAACGCAGTTCGCTGAGACGCGCCGACGTCTGATTCTGCAGCGCCTGCACGACTTCGTAGTTGGTGGACATGCCGACGTCGAAGCGCGTCTGCTGCGCTTCAGCATTCTTGTCCTGCGCCTCGCGCGACTTCTGCGCGGCCAGGTACTGCTTGTAGGAGTTCTCGACCGCGAGCCCCGCGTTGGTGACTTCCTGCGAGACGTTCAGCTCCTGCGCCTTGAGCTGGGCCAGCGACTGGTCCATCTGGATCGACGCGCGCGCGTAATTGGCCTTGGCGGCAGCCATCCCGAGCGGATACGTGAAGTTGAAGCCAAGCGTCCAGGTTGGGTTCGTGACGCTACCAATTTGACCGAGCGCGTCCCGGTATCCACCCTCCTGACGTACGCCCTGCACAAGGCGCTGTCCGCCCTGGCCCGCCAGGTTGTAGTTCGAAGTGAGGTCCAGCTGCGGCTTGGTCTGGTCCTTGGTCAGTTCGAGACCAAGGCGGCTGCTCTCGATGTTCTTGCGCGACTGGACGAGGTCCGTGCGCTCGGCGAGGGCAGTCGTTACCGCGGACGGGATGTCGGCCGCCTGCACCGAGATGGCGGCGCGCTCCGTCGGGTTGAGTGTCTGTTTGTAGATATCGTCTTCGGGGCCGCTCGCGAGCAGCCGCTTGAGCGCAAGTTCCGCCGTCTGCCAGGAGATGCGGGCCGCCAGCAGCTGCTGCTCGGACGTCGCGACCGCCGACTCGGACTGCGTCGTGTCAATCGGCGCCATCGTGCCGATCTCCACCTTGATCTTGTTGTCCTCGAACAGCCGGTTTGCGAGATCCAGCGCACGCTGATTGATTTCGATCTGCTCGATCGCCTGCCGCAGGTTCCAGTACGCGGTGCGGACGCTCGCCTTGGTGTTCTCGATGCTGGCCTGGAGCTGGATGTCCGCGATCTGCCGCTGAATCGTCGTCGTCCGGAGCGAGTTGCGCGTCTGGTCAATCTTGAAGCCGGCGAGCAACGGCATCGAGAAGGACGCCTGGAGGGTTGCGGAATAGTTCGGATTCAGAAGGGACGTGACCTGATTTGATGCGGTGCGGTTGTTGTTGAACGACACCGTGTACCCCATCCCGTGCCACGGCAGCGTTTCATTGACGGAGCCGTTGTAGGTCTGCCGCTTCGTGGAAATGGTGGTGAGGCCCGTTTCAAGAGTGCTGTTGTTGGGCTGGGAGGAGTTGTTGTAGTTGTAGCTCGTCGTAAACCGCGGGTTGAACGCCGCGCGCGCCGCCTGCAACTGGTAGTCGACGGCCTGCGGGGCGAGCCGCTGCGCTTTCAAGTCGAGATTCTTCTCGAGCGCGAGGTCAGTCGCCTGCTCGAGCGTGAGGTCTATGACCTGGCTGCCTGCCGGGGGAACCGGCCGGGCCTGCCCGACGACGTAACGGTCGGGTTGTGGGCGCGCCGCCGGGGGGGCCAGTACCTGATCCGGGGTCTGCGCCTGCTGCGCGTTCACCGTAGCCGCTGCCGCGAGAATCGTCGTGCCGAGCACCCAGACGTTCGCCTTGCGCAAGAACTTCGTCATTGCCGTTCGACTCCTACAAACATGATGAAAACAGAATGCCGGCGAGGGAACCGGCAGCGAATTCCTACCGTCCAGACCCCGCTCCGCGCCGGCGCATGTCGGCCATGCGCTGGTCGGAGATTTCCTGCAGCTTGCGGTACTGCTCCGGCGTCAGTTCGCGAAACATGCGATAGAGCATGATCGTGCGGCTTTCCCGGATCTTTGCCCACAGAAACTCGACGTTCGCCACCTGCATCGCGTAGGTGGTTTCGTCGGCGACCCGCTGATCGGTCAGCCGATAAAGCCTGTCCCGCTCACGATTCAGCTTGTCGACCCAGGGCTGAATCTCCGCGGCGCGCCGTTCGAAGATGCCCTGCAGCTTTTTGCCCTTCTCGTCGGACAGCCCGATCTGCTTGCGGGTAGGGTCGTTCCACCAGTCCCATTCCTGGGTGGAAACGGGCGGCGGCATGCCGGGCTTCCGCTCGGTGGTCCCCCGAGCCCCGGACTTGGCGGCACCCTGGGAGGAGCTCTGCAAACTAGAGGGGGTGCTGTCGTATGGGGCCGCGGCATGCATGCGGGCTACCCCGGGCGCAGACGCCCCGACAACAAGCGCGGCGCCGGCCGCAGCCAACACCTGCCACACGTGCAATCGATGTCCCGTCACGACTGAACTTACGCTCGTTTCATCCAAAGTGTTTACGAAATTTCTGTGACAACGGTCCGCCCGGGAACCCCGACGAGGGCTTCCAGGCGCTCGATAATCTCGCCCACCACGCTGTTCGGGGTGGAGGCACCGGCCGTCAGCCCTATGGAAACAGCACCTTCGGGCAACCACCCGGACGTCCGGCTTTCCGGCACGGACTGGGTGGAGGGGACCCCGATCGGACGGTGCCGGATCTGGCTGGCCGAGACCAGGCACCCGGTCTCCGCGATGTGATACGTCGGCACGCGGTCGGCGCAAATCCGGGCCAGGTTGCAGGTGTTGCTGCTGTTGTAGCCGCCGACGACGATGGCGAGGTCGAGCTGGTGCTGGTCGAGCAGGGCCTCGACGGCGTCCTGCCGCTCCTGGGTGGCGCTGCAGATAGTGTCGAAGGCGCGGAAGTGCGAGGCCAGGTCAGCGGCCCCGTAGCGCGCGGCCATCGCCTCGCGCAGCATCTCCCCGACCTTCAGCGACTCGCTCATCAGCATCGTCGTCTGGTTGGCGCAACCGACGCGAACAAGGTCGCGGGCGGGGTCGAAGCCGGGGGACATGGCGTCGCCGAACTCCGCGACGAGCGCGGCGCCGTCGCCGCCGCTGCGGATGAAGTCGCAGAGCCGTGCGGTCTGGGCTTCGTCGCGTACGACGACAAAGTGGGCGCCGGGAACGGCTGTCGCCTGCGAGGCCGTCGCGCGGGTTTCCTCGTGCGTCACCTTGCCGTGGATGACTGACGTGAAGCCGTCCTGCGCGTAGCGGCGGACGTTCTTCCACACGTTGAGCACCGAGCCGCACGTGGTGTCGACCAGCGTGCAGCCCTGGCGATCGAGCCGTGCGAGGTCGCCAACCGAGACGCCGAAGGCGGGCAGGATGACGACGTCGCCGGCGCCGAGGCTCGCCAGGTCTTCGCCGGGATCGGAAAGAAACCTGATGTCCTGCGCGCGCAGGCGGTCGTTGACCTGCGAATTGTGGATAATCTCGCCGGTCAGATAAACACGCCGATCGGGGAAGCGCCGCCGCGTCTGGTAGGCGTAGTCCACCGCGCGGTCGACGCCGTAACAGAAGCCGAACTCACGCGCCAGGTAGACGGTGAGTCGTCCGCTGGAACGGACATAGCCGTTCTTCTGAACCTCTTCGACAACCGTGCTGTGGTAGGCGGCGGCGAGGTCGCCGGCGACTTCCTGCTTGAGGTCGAGGCCCTTCCGGAACACTATCGGCGGCACAATCTTCTATTGTAGATCGCTCCAGGCGTACGTGGGCGGGAGCTTCAGCTCCGGCAATGCCGACGCCCGAGCCGAAGCTCGGGCCTACGCATGTGCGGGCGCGTCAGCGCCGCATCGAGATGGTCTGAATCTTCGGCGTGATGTCGTTGATCGCCCCGAGCTGTGCCGGGACGACAATGGAGTCCATATCCATCTCGAGCAGGGACGCGGTGGCCGCGGCGAACGTGGGGGTGTCGGGCTGCGCGGGGGTGGACACGGGGACGGCGGCGGCCGGCTGCGCCGCGGCGGTCGGCACGCGATCGAAGCGCGCCGCGGCCTGACCGCCGATCGCTCCCACCACGAGGCCGGCGGCGGCGGCCACGCCGAGCCAGGCGGGCGCTACGCGGCGGCGTCCGAGTTCGGGGTGTGTGTGGCGCGCCTGTCCCGGGAAGGCGATCACGCGGCGCGGCTCGTCGAGCTGCTCCAGCCGGCGCTGAATCTGTGTCTGCTGTGCGGCGAGCTTCTCGGGTGTGAAGACGGCGTCGGCGCTCTCGAAGGCGCTGGCGCGCACGGCGTCGAGCCAGCGCCCGAGTTCGCCCGCGCGATCGGCGCAGAGGTCGCAGCGATCGATGTGTGCCGGGCGTTCACCGGTCAGGATCGCTTCAGTGAGCGCGCGATCGGAAAGATGTCCCTGACGAAGAACTGCATCAGCGAGCCGCATGGTTCGTTCTCCCTGCCGGTGACGCGGCGCCCACGGGCGCCGTACCCAGCAATCCGCGCAGACGTCGAATCGCGCGGAATAAATGCACACGCACGGTTGACTCATTCAGGCCCGTCGTCTGGCTGACCTCGCGCGACGTGCGGCCGTCGAAATGACTCAACATGAAAACCAGCCGCTGGCGTTCGGGGAGCCGCGACAGCGCGTTCATGACCTGGCGCCGCCGTTCTTCGGACAGCACTTGATCCTCCGGGCTCGGGCCGCGAGCAGGGAGGTACTCGGCCGGATCCCGTTCGACCCCCAGAGAATCGAGCACGGGCGGCGCCATCCAGCGCTCACGCCGGCGCCTCGCCTTGAGGCGGTCGAGGCATCCATTGATCAGGATGCGGGTGAACCAGATCTCGAAGGGCAATTCCTCGCGGAAGGTGCCGAAATGTGAATAGGCCTTCACGAAGGCGTCCTGCACAGCTTCGTCGCTGTCGGCCGCGTCGCGCAGGTAGTGATAGGCAATACGGGCGGCGCGGCGCTGATGGCGCGTGACCAGCTCGGCGAAGCGATCGCGCGCCTCGTCCAGACGGCCGGCGGCCTGCAGGGCTTTCACCTCCGTCGCGACCCGGGCATCCAGTTCGCGCGTGGTCACGGTTGTTTCGGGCTCACCTGACATGGATACGTCACACGCCGCGAGGCGTTTACGAGAGAGGACCTCAGTGTATCAGCGCCTCGCCCGGGGCTCCAGCGGTTCAGGCACGGCGTCGCCCCGCACCGAGGCTTCCACGACCCCGGGAAAATATGCCTGCAGAATGGCGTCGAGCGAGTCGCCGCGCCGCGCCCGGGCGGCCGCGCCCACCTGGCACAGGCCCACGCCGTGCCCGAAGCCGGCGCCATCGAAATGAAAATCGCCGCCGGTGCGGCGGACCGTGAACTTCGTGCTCTGAATGGCGCGATCGCCAAACGCGCGGTTCAGGATGGCGCGCAGGTCCTCGCCGCGCAGTGCGCGCGTGGTCGTGCCGCGCACCTCGAGGCGCGCGGCGCGTCCGCCGGCGTCGCGCGCCGTGACGGCAATCGCGTCGATCCGGCGTCCGGCGTCGCTCCTCGGATCGGCGGCGAGCGCCGCACGAATCTTCGCCGCAGGCGCGTCGAACACCCAGCGCCGATGCGTGCGCGCCGGCACGTTGTCGGGTTCGGCGACGAGATATGGCACCGCCTCTCCGCCCCAGACGTCGTCGGCCGCAGACGTGTGACCGCCGCAGTCGGAGTGATACAACGCTTCGATCGGCCGTCCGCCCAGCGCGAGCACGACGCCGTTCGTGCGGTCGGCGGCGCGGCGCGCGGCTTCGGCGAAGCGCGATGTGGTGACCCGCCCGGGCTCGTAGAGCTGGCAATGCGTGGTGTCGCACAAGTCGTAACCCTGCGCGCGGTGGCGGCCGAGGTGCCGCACCGCATACGTCCGGGCGATCGTCGTCTGCACTTCGAAGATGCGCGCGACGGTGTCCGGTGTTTCGCCGACCGGCGACACCTCCGAGAGCGCCGAAGCGAGCACGTAGTCCTCGAGCGGTACAGAGACGACGCCCGCCTTCGTACCGACGCGAATGGTCGCGGGAGCCGACAGGATCCGAGCACGAGGTGTGTCAGGGTCGGGCGCGGCCATACAGCCGGCAAGACCGAGAAGGGGCAGGGCGGCGAGGACGAGACGTCGGTGCACGCCGGAGTTATCGGACGGAGGGGAGGGGAAGTTCGATCCTCGCATCGGGAAATTTGGCAATTTGAAATCTGGAATTGATTTGAAATTGGCGGATTG
>Ga0164241_10006950_pt1 | contig 10227 bp, 6 predicted proteins | sample OricomyardsoilBY_FD_108780 | JGI IMG/M metagenome (GOLD analysis project Ga0164241, IMG submission 108780) | Backyard soil microbial communities from Emeryville, California, USA - Original compost - Back yard soil (BY) | ecosystem: Environmental > Terrestrial > Soil > Unclassified | place: USA... | reverse complement strand
CTTTTATGGTCTCCAGTATGATTTTCGCGGCAGGGATTTTTTCCGGGATATTGACGGGCTCCAAAATGATTGATGCCATGGCAGGTTCGCTCGTCTCCCTCATACCAGAACATCATGCAAACCTCCGGGATTGGTAAAATGGTGATCGGGAGAAGATACCATTCTCATTTTAGCAATAGTCGGAACGAGGCGCCAACGAAGTGAGCGAGGTTAATAAGATGTTAATTACCGCGCGGTTACGTTTGATAGTATTGTCCTATAACATCCTGAGTGCTTGGCTGATTAAGAACTGGGAGCCTACTTCTCTTTGATGCGTCCTGCAGCGGAGTGTCCCTTTTATTTTGATATGCTGATATTTTTTGTGAAATTGATCAAGGTTGACGGTTACGAAACAATTAGGAAGCTTGGCACTACCAGAATATTCTGGCCAGGAATAGACCCACCACAATAGCTGCGTCCGATTGCAGCGGAGGTCCTCGTTAGTTCAATGTGGTTCGCCTCATCCGGCACATGCAGTAGTACCAACGTATCGAATTTGGGGAGAATTTCTCTAACTAATCTAAATACGTACTTATGCAAAAGCTAACTTTAAAATCGCTGCTCATCATTGTGAGCGCTGCTGTCGTATTGAATGGCTGTGGATCCACCGGGGCAACATCTGCCCTGAGCTCTGGTTCTTCCTTTCTAAGCTCGCTTGCTTCCAATCCCAATCTGTCGTCGCTCACCAGTCTGTTGAAGTCACCTGAAATCGGAAAACTCCTGGGTGGTGTCACGAAAAAACCTTTTACTATGCTGGCACCCACTAACAGTGCGCTTGAAGGCATGGGCGCAGATGCATTGGCTAACCTGCAAAAACCAGAAAACGCCAGTCAGCTGGCGGGCCTGCTTAAGAATCAGATTGTGCCTGGCAAACTCGATGCAGATGCACTGATGAAGGGAGGACTGAAGACTGCCGGCGGCAAGCCTTTGAATCTCGAAGGCGTTGATCTGGGGAACATGATGAGTAGCGATATCGCCAACATCATCCCGGTAGTTAAATTATTGAAGTAAACAACCTTTCGTGTGAAGGCCGCAGCTGTGATATGCAGGTGCGGCCTTATTGTTTTCTGTCAAGCGAAAGATGTTTTTAATTGTCTCATCATCCAAATTCCAATGCACGTGAAGGGCAACGCCTTTGAAGGCGGGATCATAATTTTGCCCGCGTTGTTATTATGGTGTTATTCTTCTGCTAGGCTGACAGGCGAGTAATTACTTTCGCACAAAAAAACCGGACTCGTGGTTTCCGAAATTCACAATAAGACTATCACCAATTAGCCGATAAGAAGTTGCTTTCATCAGGTGGGCAAAGTATTGTTTCTCCGCAGCGTTTTGTTCTGGCGTGCCACCCATGAGCGTGGAAATAATGTTATCGACAGAAGTAATCGTCATTTTCTTTTCGTCAAGTTTGAAATGACCGGAGTAGCCATTGATAAAAGATCTTCCCGATAACAAATGGACTGTGCCACTGCCGCGTTCCATCGTAAGGTAAGCTTTGTTTCGTAGATCGGATGCCAAATGATCGTTCTTATAATCCGTTAAAATCCATTCGCTATCAAACAGCCCATCTTCATTATTCTCCATGTTCTTCTCTGATTGATCATCAGAATTGTTGGAAGGGATAACTTCCTGAGTTTCGCAAGCCGTGGCTCCGAAAAGCAGTATGGCCGTGAGGATGCACGCACGAAAGTGTTTCATCACTAAGTTGTTGTTGTTTCGTAATAGACACCACTTAGTTGACACGGGTTGTAGGCTGATCCAAAATCGGCTAACTCTGCGGTGGTGGGGTGCACTATGGCCAGGTTAACCGACGGCGGGTGCGAAGCGGCATTGTGAGTCAGCTGATGATTGGAGGCCATGTCGTTATCGACTGACCTCCAAACCGTCGTTGAAGCAGAACTATCGGCCACTGATGGCCTTGCCCATCACCTTTAAGTAGCCACGATTGTTTGCGTACTTGTAGTAGTTATATCCATGCTGGCGCTTATTATTCTTTCGCACATGGTTCTGTGTTTTAGTCGCGGTTTGTGTCTTCGTAGATTTCGAACTCTTGCTGCCTGGGAAGATAATGCTTCCGGACGTCGCATAGCTTTGATTGTACGTTAAGACACTTGCACAAATCAATACAAGCATCATTAACTTTTTCATGAGGGTTTTTGTTTTGAATAATGACTATGTCATGAGTGCTGGTGATTAGTACTCATGTTTCTATTACGTGATGGAAACAGTTTGCCTTTTAGACTTTATGCGCCAAAATGATGTTGGTGCCTTTTGTGGTACGGTTCGCAGGCTGCTTGCAGGTTCCGAGTGTGTTACACGTTGTCGGTGTAGTTTAATTCTGTACTTCGGGATAATGAAGATATCTAACGCCGATTTGTCTAACGCGTTGTCAACTATTTTGAAATCCTTTGTGATCGAATTACGTAGCGAATAAGCTATCGCAAAATAGCCCCCATTGCGTTGTTTATACCTGCTTGCGATTTTGCGGTAGAATGTTCAAGCCGACACTTCTTCAATGTTTGGCGACGTTGTGCAGCGTGATCGCCGTGATGGTTGCTCTGCGATCGGCGTCCAATGTATCCAGACCAGGCGTTGGCTTTATCTCATCGACCTGGCTATTAGCTTCTATCATAACGTTTCCATCTTTGATCGATACCGCGATGTGATCAAATGGCTGGCCGGTCAATTGTATTTTCCTGCAGACGCGTCAATGTTCCAAGCCGCTTGCTAGGCTGTCGCTAGCGTCGCTTGTGCTGTATTCCCGGACTTGAACAGCGTACTCATCACCACCATCAGTGAGCCAGCCTGTTTAGTATCCGGATTGGTAAATACAATATAGAGGTCATCATAACCGGCAGTCGGTTAGACGCCTATGGTGACTGGTTTCACGCTGAATCCGGCATGGTCTCCTGGAATTAGAGAATCCGCAGGGCGCCAAAGCCAGAAACAAACGTGACTTAGTCGCGGGCATCCGGTGCCGTAAAATGGGTGAACGCAGCGATCACCGTACGAGAATAGATCGTACCACGACCGGATAATTTTTAGGAAAGCACAGGCAATTCTCCTGTATACCTTCACTTATTCAATATTTCTTTTCCCCAAATCGAACAACTGCATGAGAAAGTATTCTACTAAACCCATTAGAATTTTGGTGCTGTCGTGCATGGCACTGTTATTCTTTTCGTATGCCAATGCACAAATCAATGTATCTGGCAAGGTCCTTTCCGACGAGAATGAACTGCTGGCTGGCGTTAACATCATCGTTAAAGGAACGGCTCAGGGAACTACGACCGACGCTGACGGTGCGTTTAAATTGTTGGTTCCCGATGCATCGTCGGTTTTGGTAGTGAGCTTCGTAGGGTATGTCAGCGAAGAGATCACCGTAGGAAATCAAACAAATATCGAGGTGAGGCTCATGCCGGATATCGCCGCTTTACAGGAAGTGGTTATCATCGGTTATGGCGTTCAGAAGAAAGAGGATGTAACCGGCGCCGTCGTTCGGGTGAAGTCGGAAGACTTTCAGGTGGGAAAGATTCAGGACGCGACAGATCTTGTTAAGGGAAAGGTAGCCGGACTTGTTATTACCAAGGGCTCTGGTGATCCGAACGCAACATCCGGAATCTCGCTTCGCGGGATCACTACCATCGAAGGGAATACCCAGCCGTTGATCCTGATCAATGGTGTTCCTGGAGACCTTACTTCCGTGGCGCCGGAGAACGTAGAAAGCGTCGATGTACTCAAGGACGCATCTGCAGCAGCGATTTATGGAACACGGGGTGCGAACGGCGTTATCCTCATCACGACAAAGTCGGGCAAACGCGATAAGCCCGTTACGGTTAATTACACCGGATACGGCTCGATGTCAGAATTCTCTAAGGAAGCTGACTTTATGGGACCGGATGAAGTACGCAGAGGCCTTACTTCATTTAGCGATGGTGGATGGGATACTGACTGGGTGAAGGCGGTAACACAAAAGGGCTACATGACAAACCATTCTATTACCGTCGATGGAGGCGCAAAAAATTCGGCTTACTCAGCAAACTTCTCCTATCGCTATGAAGAGGGTACTATTAAGAGGTCGGACAACGAGCAATATCGTATTCAGTTCAACCTTGATCAATATCTTTTTAACGATATCGTGAAGCTTAACATGAATGTGCTGAGGGAGTATCGGGTAAATGCCATTAATACAGCAAGCGCAGACGGACTGTCAAACATTTATCGTCAGGCGACCATTCGGAATCCGACATCACCGGTTTATGATGAGGTCACCGGCAAGTACGATGAAGATTTTAACCGCTTTCAGTACTACAACCCGGTTTCGATGGTCAATGAATTAATTGGCGATCGTGAAATGGGGACCATGAATCTCATCGGTAATATCACAGTGGAGCCGATCTCGCGCTGGAGAACGAATCTGATGCTGTCGCAGAATCTTTATACGGAGACCCGTTCTTCTTACGCTACATCGAACTATTACACTTCTGTTACTTCCGGCTTTCCCGGATCGGCCAACAAGGGTTATAGCGGCGTCAATCAGAAGTCACTGGAACTGACGAGTACCTATGATTTTTCGATAGATGCGCATCGCGTTTCGTTCCTCGCCGGCTACAGCTATTTCTATGTATTGAACGATGGGTTCAGTGCAGGTAATGCGGACTTTCCGACCGACTCCTACCTGTATAACAACATCGGCTTAGGCGGACGATTGAAAGAAGGACTAGCGGGCATGGGCAGTTTCAAGAACGACGCTACCCTGATCAGTTTCTTTGGTCGTCTTCAATACGACTTCGGTGACCGTTTTAATTTATTGGGAAGCCTCCGGAGAGAAGGTTCGTCCAAGTTCGGATCGAACCATCAGTGGGGATTATTTCCGGCCGTATCTGCCGGCTGGACAATCAGCAATGAGAACTTCATGAAGTCAGCGGGCTGGATCGATAACCTGAAACTCCGTGCCGGTTATGGGGTAACGGGAAGAACGCCTAACGACTCATACATGTCTCTGACACTGTTTAACTACGATGCCGCATCCGGAAACTTTTTGAACGAACAAGGTAACTGGGTTCCTGGACTTGCGGTATCACAGAATCCAAATCCTGATTTAAAATGGGAGACAACGGCTGAGGTAAACGTTGGCGTAGACGTCGGTTTTTTAAACAACAGAGTTTTCGGTTCGCTGGATGTGTACAGTCGTGAGACAAACGATCTGATTTACGCATATAATGTTCCCCTACCGCCAAATATTTTTCCCACCACCATGGCAAATGTGGGTTCAATGAGCAACAAGGGATATGAAATTATGGTAGGTGGTATTCCGGTTTCACGCGGTGATTTTGAGTGGAAGTCCAGCTTAACATTATCGCACAACACATCGAAGCTTATCAAACTTTCGAACGGCGAGTACGAAACTGCTGATTACCTGGATCTATACTCCATAGGAGATCCTGTGTCTGCGCCATCGCACCGTTGGCAGGAAGGAAAAGAGATGGGAAGTTTCTGGGGATTGAAATCAGTGGGTGTTACGGAAGACGGTGTGTTTCTGATTGAGGATCCTGCGACAGGCCAGGCGCTCCCTTATTCGACAGCCTTGAACAGCGATATGTATCGCCAGATCTTAGGAAATGGCTTGCCGGACCTCGTACTGGGATGGACGAACTCGTTTCGCTATAAGGGCTTTGATCTGAACATGCTGATCACGGGGCAGTTTGGCTTCCAGATCCTGAACCAGCAGCGTCTTTTCTACGAGAACAATTCTATCCAATACAATCGCCTGAAATCGGCAGCGGATCCGGTATATGGACAACGTCCGCTGGCGTCTACACAGGCACAGGCGTTTGTGAGTTACTACCTGGAGGATGGCGATTATGTGAAGTTCGATAACGTGACGCTTGGTTATAATTTCGGTGTAGGCAACATCAACTGGTTATCCAAGCTGAGACTTTACGGTTCTGCACAGAACTTCCTGATCCTGTCAGATTACAAGGGCCTTGATCCTGAGTTGACGTACAATTTCGCTACGCCTAATAGCGATTCCCGTGATAAGTATCCAACGATACGCTCATTTACTTTAGGCCTGAACGTAACTTTTAAATAGTCAGTGTATGAAATTCATAAATAAGATATATCGGGTATTTGCCATAAGTGCAGCATTGACGATTGGCGCTTGTACGAATCTGGATGAGAACATCTATGATCAGTTGAGTGATGAGAACATGAAGTTCTCCGAAGAGGACATTTCACGCATGAAGGGATATGTATACAATGAGCTAAGGTACCTCTACTGGGGCTGGAATGGCATGTTCGACATCTATGAAGAGTCTTCTGATCTTATCATGACACCTCTTCGCGTGGGAATTGGCTGGGGGGATTTATATATCTCCATGCATAAGCACACTTATCACCCTACGATCGACCACTTCTGGACAATTTGGAATTATGGATTTGTGGGGATTACGTATGCGAACAAGCTGCTCGACATTCCACAGATCCAGGAGAACGCAAAGGCCAGTGCCGAACTTCGTGCCATGCGTGCCTTATTTTATTACATTCTGTTTGATTGCTTCAGGAATGTCCCTCTCGAAACAACTACGCTGGTAGAGAAAGGTTATTTGCCGACTCAGGCAGAGCCACAGGAAATGTTCGATTTCATCGTGAACGAATTGAACGAAGTGAAGGAGGACCTTGGAACTGAGCAAGTCTATGGGTATCCGAATAAATACATGGCCGAAATGATCCTGGCGAAAATGTATCTGAACCACAATACCTGGTTTAGTGAAAGTGCAAGCGCGGAGTATTACGAGCTAGCGCTTGCCGAAGTCAATGATATCATTGAAAACGGAGGCTATTCTCTTTCGTCGGACTATAAGGATAATTTCAAAGCAAATCTTGAAGGTAATAGTGAAATCATTTTTGCCATTCCTCTAGACTACACGTATGCGTCTCATAACTATCTCGTGAACAAATGTCTTATTGGAGCGGGTGCCGCTGCCTTTGGATACAACGGAACCCCATGGAATGGTAGCTGCGCAATTCCTCAATTCATGGAGACGTATCATGAAAATGATAAACGATTTAACGATACATGGGCAAACGGTCAGCAATATCACTACACCACCGGAAAGGCGTTGAAAACCTCCGCTGATGATCAGGGTGAAGTAAACCTGGTCTACACGCAGCAGGTTCACTCGATTGATAATCCGGGTGCATATATGCTTGAAGGATTCCGCTTCATCAAAAATGAAATTGTGGCAGGTCCGGATGGTACTTACGGAGATGATGTGCCGTTCTTCAGACTCGCCGATGCCATGTTCATCAAGGCCGAATGTCTGTTGCGTCTGAATCGCGATGAGACGGTAGCGGCAGATCTTATCACTCAGGTTAGAGCCCGTGCGTTCGATGATTCCGACGACGCGCTCAGAACAGCGGCTGACCTTAAAGGCGGAAGTATTTATGACTATGGACACAGGGAATATACCAGCAAGGGCGCTACCAACTATGATCCGGCATCATTTGTTGCTACGTACGAAGGCGGCGACGATATAGAATTGGGCGGATTGCTGGACGACCTCGCCTGGGAGTTTGTTGGGGAGCACCATCGCAGACAGGATTTAATCCGGTTCCGCATTCCTTCGCGAAATACGAACGTGTATCGCGGTAAGTCATGGTTCTGTAAGGATGCTCAGGCGGATCAGACAGATACGCACCTGGATATTTTCCCGATCCACCAGTCCTTTATTAACTCAAACCCGAACCTGGTTCAGAATGCTAAGTACTAGGGTTTTGAAAATTCAATACATGAAAGCCATGAAGAAATTTATAGTACCAGTTTTGATCGCGGTGCTTGTATCCGCCGCGATGATATCGTGTGATGACGACGTGGTCAGCGCGAAGCATGTGTACACGGAGGAGGAGCTTAAAATGATAGACTCCCTCGAAGCGGCCAAGAACAACATGAAAGCGAACTATACGTTCACGCTTGATTTTAACCTTCCGTTTGATGCAAAGGGATATTCTGGTGTTGAAGTGCCCGTGGACCAGGCGGTATTGCTTGAGAAGCTTGGGTATGGTTCAATGGATGAATTTGTCGCTTCCCTGGGTACCATAGAAGGCGGCGTCCAGGCAGGCCAGGCGGTAACGTTCTTTGCCTTTAATCAGTCGAGCGGCTCGGATTATAAGCAAAGCTATACTGCCAATGGTTTCGGTCATTGGTTCGATGGCGGTGGCGATGTGATAGGCTACGGTACTGGAAATATGTTGTTCTCAGAATTTGATCCTGCGACGGCTACATTTTTTGTCGGTCAGCATCCAAACCGGTTGAAAGATGGAGCGAAGTACAAGATCATCCAGATGATGCAGAAGGATAACTACCGGATTGCTTTCGTTTTTAATGTCACCGTGGGGGACGACTACGAGGATCCCGAAACTCCGCCCTCAGGAACGCCAAAAGCTGTTGCTAAGTCGTACGGTGTGGAGCAGACGTATGCGAGTGACTGGTCAGCGAACACGAAGATTGATGTAAAGGGTGTGATGCGAGATGCATTCAAAATGACAACCTATCAGATTCACAAGGCTATTGAGGAGGAAGAGCTGGTGTTCGAAGGACTGAACGCGGATGCATCCGTTTATGTAGACGACGAAGGAAATCCGGTGTCGACCGCCAACGCACCAGGTCATTGGTTTGCGCTATCAGGAGATGTTACAGTATGGGGAGATGAAGAAAAAAAACCGGAGGTATATTCCGAGTTGACCCATACCAACGAGACACTGGTGTTTAGCATTGGCATGCATCCCGAAAATGCCAAGGTCGGCGATGAAGTGACTATCAAACAAGTCGCTACGCTGAATGGCGGCAAGGTGACCTTTACTTTCAAGTTTAAGGTGAAATAACCAACATGAATCAGACGTACCTGAAGAGCGCTTGCAGAGCACTCTTTGGGTACGCTATGGTGAAGTGAAAACGGGAATTGAGAAATGAAATGTTGAAATGGCAGTGATGACTGATTTGAAAAAAGGCGTGTCACAATTGGGATTGCTTTTGTGTTCAATGTTGGTGATGGTTTTGCTGGCCTGCAGCGGTAGTGATCCCGCAGGTGACCCAGAGCCGGAGCCTGAACCCAAGCCGATAGACACGGTAGTCGTGTTAGATCCCTCGACCGTTGATGCGGGTAAAGTTTACATTCCGAATGAACTTAAGAAGAATGATTTCTTTAAGAGTTCGAGTACCTGGTACTATGGCAGGAGCAAGCAGTCAGAGCACTTCATCGTCTTTTGGGGTGCAGGGTATGGTAAACGCGACCCAAACTCATCCACGGTTGCTGCGCCTTATCGCGTGGATATAGATGACCTGCTCAAGAAGGCGGAAGAATTCTATACACTCAACATCCATACACTGAAGTTTGCCGAAACAGGTGTTAACAAGTCCAAGCTGGATAAGTACAAGATGATGATCTTCGTCTTCTACAAAACCGATTGGCTGGCCACAGGTTCAGGGTATGACGACACAATCGGTGCGTTATGGGTGAGTCCAAGCACCTGTCAGCCTGTTGGGTCAACGATTGGTCATGAGATCGGTCACAGTTTTCAGTATCAGGTGTTTTGTGATGCAGGTGGCGCAAGCGGATTCCGTTATGGTTTTGGAGGCAATGGAGGCAATGCATTTTGGGAACAGACCGCGCAGTGGCAATCATTTCAAAGCTATCCGAACCAGGCTTTTACTTCCTACGATTTCCCAGTATACACTGAAAACTATCATCGCCACCTGATTCATGAGCTGTATCGATACGCGAGTTACTTCATTCATTACTACTGGGCTGACAAGCACGGTATCGATATTGTAGCGAGAGTATGGCGGGAAGCGAAAGAACCCGAGGATCCTATTCAGGCGTACATGCGCATTACGGGTATTACCGACAGTCAGTTGAACGATGAGATCTACGATGCGGCAACAAAGTTGGTGACCTGGGACCTGGACGCACTGCGAACCAATGGAGCAGACTATATTGGCAAACAGACTTTCAAATACACCACGCTGAATGACGGCAGTTATCAGGTGTCTTACGATCGTTGTCCGGGTACAACGGGCTACAACGTTATCCCGCTTAATGTGCCGGAAGGAGGCACAGACATTTCAGTTGCCTTCAACGGTATGGCTAATGCGGAGGGCTTTAATACGGTCGATGCAAGTAGAGCAGG
>Ga0164241_10006949_pt1 | contig 10229 bp, 9 predicted proteins | sample OricomyardsoilBY_FD_108780 | JGI IMG/M metagenome (GOLD analysis project Ga0164241, IMG submission 108780) | Backyard soil microbial communities from Emeryville, California, USA - Original compost - Back yard soil (BY) | ecosystem: Environmental > Terrestrial > Soil > Unclassified | place: USA... | reverse complement strand
GCGCTCGTCGTGGCCGTCAGGTTCAGCGTGACCCCGGGGATGGCGCCGACGACCTGGTTCGTCGGGCGCGTGATCGCGAAATCGTCGATGGTGAGCTTGGCGTCGGCGGCTTTTTGGCGCGTGCTATTCACGTCGTTCGCGTCGAGGCCGAGCGTCGCGCCAGAAAATTCGACGGTGTTGGCGGCGCCCGTGTCGAGGCCGCGCACCTGGAGATGGTATTCGGAGCCGTCGTGGAAGACGGAAGCGCTCACGCGCAGGCCCGCCGCGTTGATCTTGGACGCGATGGCTTCGAGCGTGTCGCTGGAACTGATGGCGATGTCCTTGACGGCGCCGCCCGCGACAGAGAGGCCGAGGTTGCCCGATTGGCCGAGCGCGGTGGTGGAGGAGCCGAAGCCGTCGGAGTACGAGCGCTGCTCGGAGGCGAGGCTCGTGACGGAGACGTTGTAGTTGCCGGGGAGCGCCGATCCGTTCGCGCTCGCGACGATGGCCGGATTCGACGAAGAGGCCGCGTAGCTGCCAAGCTCCTTGGTCTCGTCGACCGCTTCCAGCGCGGTTTGGAGCTTGCCGAGGAGCGAAGCGATGTTGGAAAGCGACGTGTTGGCGGCGGTCAGGCTCGACCCCTGCGCCTTCATCGCCGCAATCGGACCTTGGCTCGCTTTGACGAGCCCCGTGACGATGCTCTCGGTGTCGAGTCCGGAGCCGACCCCGCCGAACGTGATGGTGCCGGTCATGCTTGTCTCCCGGGCAGCGGTTCAGGGGCTCGTAGCGACCCAGGAACCTGGGCCGCCACGAGCTTTACCGAACCCTACTATCAGCGACCGATCAGGCCGAAGGCGAGCTGCGGGAGCCCGTTCGCCTGCGCCAAGACCGAGACGCCCGCTTGCGTGAGCACCTGGTTCTTGGAGAGGTTCGCCGTTTCGTCCGCGACGTCGACGTCGACGATGCGGCTGTTGGCGGCCGACAGGTTCAGGCGCATCGTCTGGATGTTCGCCGTCGCCACGTCGAGCCGATTCATCGCCGCGCCGAAGCCGGAGCGCGAGTCCGAGACCAGGCCGATCGCCTCGTCGATGCTGCCCGAGGTGGCAGCGTCGCCGAGCAGCGCCTGCGCGTTGGCTTGCGAGGTGATGTCCGCGCCGATCACGGCCGACAGGTCCACGCCGTCGAAGTCGACGTCGATGGTGTCCGTGCCCGCCTGATCGTTGAGGCCGACCTGGAAGCTCACGGTCGCAGCCGTGCCCGCCCCGATCAACGAAACGCCGTTGAACTTGGTCGAGTCCTGGATACGCGTGATTTCAGCGCCGAGCTGCTGATACTCCTTGTCGAGATTGCCGCGGTTGGTGTCGTCGAGGCTGCCGTTCGCCGACTGCATCGCGAGCTCGCGCATGCGGCCCAGAATGTCGTGCACCTGGCCGAGCGCGCCTTCAGCCGTCTGCGCCATCGAGACGCCGTCGGCCGCGTTGCGCTCTGCAACGGTGTACGAACGAATCTGCGCCTTCATGCTCTCGCTCACCGCGAGGCCGGCAGCGTCATCCGCCGCCGTGTTGACGCGGAGACCGCTCGACAGACGGTTGATGCTGTTGGTCAGCGCCTTTTGGTTCTTGTAGACGTTGCGCTGAGCGGCGAGAGAAGCGACGTTCGTTTGTACTGTGAGTGCCATTGGGAATTGCTCCTTCTTGGAGATGAGCAGTACCGATGTGGCACTGCTGTGGGCGTCATTGCCCGTCGGTTTTCAGGAACGGGTGCCGGACTTCGAGCTTGAGGAAATACCTGCGACATCGCCGAGGTCGCCCACGACCACCACTTCGCCCACAGTGTCGTTGTGAGCGAGCGCCGAGCCGGCGGCCGCGCGATTCGCGTCCTCGACGGCGCGCCGAATTTCCTCGCGCACGACGGGGACTTCCTTCGGCGCGATGATGCCGAGGCGGACCTCGCCGCGCGAGAGCTCGGTGACGACGACCTCGATGTTGTCGCCGATGCGGATGCGTTGGCCTTTGCGGCGAGCGACGATGAGCACGTTCAAGCTGAACGGTCGGCGTCGCGATTCCTGGACTCGCCGGCGCTCACGCGTCTCGACGTGAGACACGTGTAGGCCAACGTGCGCGTAGGGCGCCGCGTGGGCGCCTGCGTGGGGGGGCGGGCACTCCGTGGCTCGCTCGCGCGCTGGCGACGGCGTTACGAGGTCGCCGCGCGGCGTGGCGTCAAAAGCGCGATCAGGTCGATGAGCGTTTGGACATCGATGGGCTTGGTCAGGTGAGCGTCGAACCCCGCCTCGACGGCGGCGCGCACGTCGCTCTCGTGGCCGTATCCCGTGAGCGCGATCGCGGGCCGATGGCCGTTCGCCTGCAGCTCGCGGATGAGCTCGAGCCCGCTCGCGTCCGGTAAGCCGAGGTCACTGACGATCACGTCGATCTCGCCGAGATCGACCGCCCTGGCGGCATGGGCGCTCGCTGCCGTGCGCACCCGACAGCCGCTCGTGAGCAGAACCTGGGCGATGATCTCGGCCGAATCGACGTCGTCCTCGACGAGCAGGACGCGCACGCCGTGTGCGTCGCGAGGCCCGGTCGGCGCGAGCGCGCCCGGCCTTTTCGGTTCGAGCGCCGCGGTGGTCGCCAAATCCACGATGAACCTGCTGCCGAGGTTCTTTCCCGGGCTGTGGGCTGTGAGCGCTCCGCCCTGAAGCTCGAGCAGGCTTCGACTGATCGCCAAGCCGAGCCCGAGCCCGCCCCACTCCCGAGGGCCGAGTTGACGGAAGGGAGCGAAGAGTTTTTGCATTTCCTCGGCCGAGATGCCGATGCCGTCGTCGCCCACCTCGACGGCGAGCCGGTCGCCTTGGTTCCACGATTTGATCCAGATGCGGCCGTGCTCGGGCGTGTACTTGATGGCGTTGCGCACGAGATTGGCGAAGACTTGTCGCAAGCGGAGCGGATCCACGCTCGCGTGGTGGCGGTCAGCGAGGAGCTCACAGTCCACGCGGAGATCCTTCGCGAGGGCCGCCGGGCGCAGCGCTTCCAGGGCCTCCCGCGCGACGTCGTGCACCGAAGCCGGGCTGCAGCTGACGCTCATTTTCCCCCGGAGGACGCGGTTCATGTCCAAAAGATCGTCGATCATGCGCGCTTCGGCGAGCAGGTTGCGCTCGATCAGGCCGAACGCGCGGGTGACCTGCTCGTTGAATTGCCCGCGCCGGAAATGCGACGCCACGGCGAGGGCGGGGGTCAGCGGCGTTCGCAGCTCGTGACTCAGCATCGCGATGAAGGTGTCCTTCGCGGCGTTCTCGATGCGAGCAAGCCGCTCCGATTCGAGCAGGCGATCCGCGTCGAGCTCCGACGACCGCTGCGTGCGCCGGTCGACGACGCAAACCTGAACGAGGCCGGTTCGTGCGAGGACGTTCGTCCATAGCTCCACCGGTACCGGCACGCCGGAGCTCGGCAGGAGGTGCACGCGGCAGCGCTCGGCGTTGAGGTGCGCGGCCGACAAGTGCTCCGCGAGCCGCGCGCGGTCTTCCTCACGGACGAACTCCGCAAAATCGAGCCCGATACAATGTTCGCGCTTCACCTCGAGGAGGTCGACGAGGGCGCGATTCATGCGTTGAATCTTGTAGGCCGCGTCGAGCGTCAGCGCCGGCAGCGGCGCATGCTCGTAGAGCTCGACGAACTCGTCGCGAACGAGCTCGGCGGCGACGCCTTCGGCGACCAAGCGGTCGCCCGCGCTGCCGAGCGCCGCTTCGAGGCCGGCCGCCCGCGCTGCGTCGCGTGCCGGCGATGTCTTGTCCGAGCCGCGCGCCGAAGTCATCGCTCGTGACGGTCCTTCCCCGGCATGCCCGCGGCAAGGGCGTGACGCTCGACTTTGATGGACGAGCTCGACGCGAGCAGCAAGATTTTTTGCTTCCCCATGGTTGCGGCCCAACCGCGACCTTTCCGTGTGCGAGTAGCAGCGCGCGCTGCCGTCTGCAAGCGCGAATAGTCCGCTCAGTCAGCTGTTGTCGTATCTGATGCGCTCGACGAAAGTCCGATGCTGACGTGTTTCATGAGCGGACCGAATCAATGACGCAGCCCGGAGAAACGGCGACGCGCGCGGGACTTTTTCCGTGACGCCGACGGGCTGCGCGAGCGATTGCCCGGGCGTCGCGAAGCCGGGAACGCAGTTACGATAGCGGCGTTGCCGGCGGCGCGACGACGGGAGACGGCCGTGTCAACGAGCGGACCATGCCGGCGAAGACGGCCACCCACGCGGCCAGTGCCACGTACACGAAATAGCGCGGGATGACCGCGAAGAGGTGGACGCCCGTGGCCTGCGACAAGCGGAGCGTGGAGACCGTGTACATTCCGAGCGGAAAGACCATGCCCCAGTACTGCGCGTCGTAGCGGAGCGGGAAGCGCCGGATGGCGTGTCGCCAGATCCCCAGGATGACGAGCAGCGGGATCCACCAGGTGGCCGTGGTCCAGAAGAAGAGCGTGAAGCCGGCGAGAAATGGTCGCAGGAGCTCGAGCAGCGACCAGCTTCGGTACGACAGTAGGAGCAGCGAGCCCGCGAGGGTCGTGATGGCGACCGCTCCCATGTTGATCCAGTACGGTGGGGTCAGGCCCTCGAGCGTCATCGGCAAGAAGGTGAAGCGATAGAAAATCAACGTGATGATCGTGAGGTAGAGCATGGCGCCGAGCAGGTACATGCACAGCGCGAGCAAGAGCATGTCCTCGCGCCACGCCAGCCCCGGGGCCAGGAGTGAGCCGAGCACCGACACGCTCTGGCTCGCGACGATCGCGAGCAGCCACGCGCCGTTGATGCCCGCGTCGAGCGTCGGCTTTTGTTCGCGCACGACGACCGCGGCGAAGAACGCGTACATGACCGTGCACCACCCGAAGAGGCCGATGCCGAAGCAGAGCCGCGCTGCTGCGGGCATTCCGCCGACGAGGAGCAGCTGAGCGCCGAGCACGCAGGTGCCTGCCACCGTCGTGAAGAAGCCGGGACCGCGGCTATGGTCTTGCAGGTCGTTCCAGACGCGGCGCGGATAAAGCACGAGCCTGATGGAGAGCAGGGTCACGAGCACGGCATAGGCGCCCAGATTGACCCACAGCAGTACCTGCGCGACCCAGGGCAGCGCGAGGAGCTGCGCCGCGATCGAAACGATGCCGGTCGCCATCACGAGCGCGAAGTAGGCGGGCGGAAGATCCTCGGCGCCTCGAGCGAGACGGCGGGTGAGGGCGGCCGCCATGCGTCTATTCGAGCCGGTAGAGATAGCGCAAAAGCCCGAGGTTTAGCCCGAAGCAAACCAGGCTCACGAGCGCCGCGGGCAGCGCGATGGTCCGGTCGCCCGCGAGGTACGCGTTGGTCGACGCGGTGAGGAGCCACAGCTGGAGTACGGCGAGCAGCACGGCGAAGAGCAGCATGGCGCTCACGATGGTCTTGCGCTGTGAGCGCAGGAAACGACTGCCCACCTTCATGTCGTGCCCTCTTCGACGCCGATCGCGTAGACCTGCTCGCCGCGGAGCTCGAGCTCCACGCGCGGCAGCCGGCGTTGCGGAGGCCCGCCCGTCGGTTCACCCGTTGCGAGATCGAACCAGCCGTTGTGGCAAGGGCAATGCAGCTTGCCCTGCTCCACGGCGGGGACGACGGGACACTGGAGGTGAGTACACCGCTGATCGTAGGCAACGAAGGCGCGCGGCCCCGTTCTAACGAGCAGGCGCGTCGTTCCGTGCTCCGGGTAGGCGAACGTCTTCGCGCCACCGACGGGGAGCTCGTCGACGGCGGCGACGACCCGGGGCGCAGGGCGCGGAGAGTTGCGGCCGAGCAACGCGCGCGCGAGGAGCCAGAGCTGCCCGACCGCGAAGGCGCCGCTCGTCAGCACCACGAACTTCACGAGCTCGCGCCGCGAAATGTCGTCGTCGTCGGCCCAATCGATGGGAAAGTCACGCCGCCAGCGCGGTTGCACGGCGGAGATCCCGCGGTCGGGGGGAACCGAGCGCCGCCCGACGGGCGCGCTGTCGTGCGCGGAAGAATCGGTCACTCCCCGCTCCTTCGTGCGTCGAACACGTCGTCCAGGAGATCACGCCCGAGGGGCGGCTCGTACATGGCGGCCGTCACGTCGACGATCTCGGTGCCCGCGTCCTTCGGAACGAGGACGTTCACCTTGGTTCTGATCGTCTGCGCGCCGAAATGGAAGGTGTTGACGGCCCGCGCGCCCGGCCGGAGCGCCGCGATTTCTTCGCGGGTGCCGAACGCGAGCGCCTGACTCGGGCAGACGGACGCACACATCGGTTTTAGGCCGACGGAGGTCCGATCGTAACACATGTCGCATTTCATCATGAGATTCATGCGTGTGTTCATCTTCGGCACGCCGAAGGGGCACGCGAGCACGCAGTTGTTGCAGCCGATGCAGCGCGGCTTGCGCGCCGTCTGCACGATGCCGTCCTCGGTCCGCTTGATGGCGTCGGCCGGGCAAACCTCCGCGCACGTGGGAGAGTCGCAGTGCATGCAGATCACGGGCAACGTCTGGGTCGACCGCGTTCGATCGACGAAGTCGAGCTGAATCATCGACTGACCCTTGTGCGTGTCGCATTCGGCGCAAGCCTGAACACAGGATTGACAGCCGATGCAGCGGCTCGCGTCGAGAAAGAACTCACGAGTTTCGGACACCGCCATCGCTTCACCTCTCCCGCTATTGCTGCGGCTCTAGCGCGGCCGCGTACTCCGGCGGTCCATCCGCCTTGCTCACGTGGACGGCGCACACTTTGTATTCCGGGATCTTCGAGATCGCGTCTTGGGCGGAGATCGTGAGCTGGTTGACGCTCTTTCTGCCGCCCCAGTGATACGGAACGAAAACGGTATCGGGGCGGATCGTATCGACGACCCAGGCCCGCACGGTGAGCGTGCCACGGCGGCTTCGAACGGTCGTCCAATCGCCGTCGACGATACCGAGCCGCACGGCGAGCCGCGGATGGATCTCGACGCGCGGCTCGGGGTGGTGGTCGACGAGCGGGCCGATGCGCCGCGTCTGATTGCCCGACAGGAAGTGGCTGACGACGCGCCCCGTCGTGAGTATCACCGGATACTCCGCGTCGACGTCTTCCGCGGGCCCGACGTAAGGGGTCGCGTTGAAGCGCGCTTTACCGTCGGGAAAGTAGAAGGGCCCGGCGCCGCGCGCGATTGGATTCCACGAGCCCGGCTCGAAGAGGCGCAGCGTCCCCTGAGGTAGGGGTGGCGGCGCCCCGTCCGGTGTGTCGCTCCGGCACGGCCAGAAGACGCCGTCGTACTTGTCCACGTTCTCGTAGGTGACGCCCGAGTAATCGCAGACGCCGCCTTTCGAGGCGAGCCGCAGCTCGTCGAAGATCTCCTCGGGGCTTTGGAACGTGAAGCCGCGCTCACGCCCGAGCGCCCGCGCGAGATCCTGAATGATGCGCCAGTCTTCCCGTGCCTCGCCGGGGCAGTCGACGGCCTTGTTGATGCGGATGACGCGCCCTTCGACTTGAGTCACGGTGCCCTCGTCCTCTTCCTGAAGCGACCCGGGCAGGACGACGTGGGCGTAGCGGGCGGTCTCGCTCATGAAGAAATCGATCACCGCGAAAAACTCGAGCTTCTCGAGCGCGGCGCGTACGAAGTTGTTGTCCGGAAGCGAGACGACGGGATTGAAACAGATCGACAAGAGGCCGCGAATTTCCCCGGCGTGGGCCTTGCGCATGAGCTCGTAGGCGTCGACACCCGGTTGCGGCAGCTCCTCCGGCTGCATGCCCCAGACCTCGGCCACGTACGCGCGGTGCTCCGGATTGGCGAGATCACGGCCGCCCGGAAGCTGATCGCACTTTTGCCCGTGCTCGCGCCCGCCCTGCCCGTTGGCCTGTCCGGTGATCGTCGCGTAGCCCGAGCCGGGCCGCCCGATGCGCCCGGAGGCGAGCACGATGTTGATCGTGCTGAGCACGTTGTAAACGCCGTGGCTGTGGTGCTCGATGCCGCGCGCGTGCATGAGGAAGCTCGACTTCGCCGTGCCCCAGAGCTCGGCGGCGCGCCGGATGGATCGCTCGGCGACGCCCGTCACTTCCGCCGTGCGCGCCGGGGTCCAGGCGCTCACTTCCTTCGCGACCGCCTCGAAGCCGACCGTGTGGTTGGCGATGAAGTCGTGATCGAGCCAGTCATTGGCGATCATGAGCTGCAAAATGCCGTTGAAGAGCGCGGTGTCACGCCCCGGCTTCACGGGCAGGAAGAGATCCGCCGTGCGCGCGAGGGGCGTGATGCGCGGATCGACGACGATTACCTTGGCGCCGCGTTCGCGCGCTTGCCAGATGTAGTTCGTCGTGATCGGCGCGCACTCCGCGACGTTCGCTCCGGCCACGAGCACGACGTCGGTCTCGAGGATGTCGCTCCAAGGATTTGCGGCGCGGTCGACTCCGAACGCCTTCTTGTTGCCCGCCCCCGCGCTCACCATGCACAGCCGGCCGTTGTAGTCGATGTTCGAGGTGCGCAGGCAGGCGTGGGCGAACTTGCCCATCAGGTACGTCTTCTCGGTCGTGAGGCTCGCGCCTGACAGCAGGGCGAAGGCGTTGGGCCCGTGCTCACGTTGGATGCGCTCGATTTCGCCCGCGACGCGGGCGATCGCTTCTGTGTACTCGAGCTTGCGGAAGCCGCTCGGGAGCGTGGGGTCCTTCGCGTACGCCGAGAGCAGGCGGTCCGGATGCGCTTGCTGAAGATAGCGCTTCACGCCCTTCGGACAGAGCATGCCGCGATTGAACGGGAAGTCGTAGCGCGGCTCGATGCCGATGATCGTGTTGTCTTTGACCTTGAGCTCGATGCCACACTGCTGTCCGCAGAAACAGCAATGGGTCTTGACCTGCTTGTCGGGGACGACGCCGCTGTCCACGCGGATGTCCTGGGCGTAGGCACGAAATGGCCCAAATTGCCGGATCACTTCGAGGTCGAGCGCGGGTACGGGCAGGGGAGAATCGGCGTCGCGAGCGGTCATGGGTGGAAATTCTCCGAATCTTCGGAGCCGAGGGGGCCGGAGCCGAGGCCGGGGTTGGCGGGCGTGGGCATGGGCTTCGGTTCCTCCGTCGTGGGCAGCGATGTCCCACCCCGCCGTTCGCGCCACAGGAGGCCCTGCGCGACGGCGAAGGAAGCGCGCCGGCAGGGTGGACAGATCCATTGGTAGTGCTCGGCGGGGCTGCCGGCGATCTCGTAGCTGAACCCGAGCTCGCGCTCGACGGCGATCAGATCTTCGACGTGCATGCGTGACGTGAAGGGATGGCCGCAGCGACGGCAATGGGCCTTCTCGCTTTGCCTGCCCACGTCCTTGTAAAAGGCGACGCCGAGCTGCGCCGGCCGTTGGAAGATGTGGAAGAACTTGCCGAACGGTAGCCAGATGAAGGTGGCGATCACCGTGAACGCGTGGAGCAGCGAGATGAAGGTGAAGCCGTACCCGCGCATCCACGTGTAGCTCGCCGTGAGCATCAGGCCCGTTACGCTGACTGCGAACAGCAGCAACAGGGGCATGAAGTCCTCGGCGAAGCGTTGCACGGCCGCCGCTCCCTCCTCGCGCATGCGCCGCCGCATGGCGAGCAGCACGCCCGCGATCACGAGGAACGACGCCCAAACGAGGCCGTGGAACACCAAGAACGCGAGCAGCGAATCGTGCGGGAAACGAAACGCCGGGAAGCCGAACACGACGACTTCGTACAGAGCCAGATTGCCCGGAACCGGATTGAAATGAAGCCAGCCGAAGACCAGGGGGAAGGTGATCGCGACGGCGAGCGTGCAGCCCCACATGAGCAGTAGGTGCGTCAAGCCGCGTAGCCGGCTGCGGCGCACGATGAACCGGTTCATGAGCACGTCGAGGGTGACGCGTGACAGCCAGACGCGGAGGTTTCGTAGCCGGTGCCCGTCTCGAACGAAGGCTTGCCAGCCTCGCCGCCAATACCGCGCCGTCGGGGGCCGGGAGAGCCACATGGCGTAGCGGTAGGTGACGCCGAAGGTCGCGAACGCAATCGAGAACGTGTAGGCGACGAGGGCTGCGTCGAAGTGCTCGAGTTTGCGAGAGCCGAGGACAATCAATGCGCCGAGCGCCGCCGTCACGGCGAACGCCCAGCCAAGCGCGCTTCGGACGTCGCGGCGGCTCGTTGGTTTCGGCGCGGTCATGAGCCTCTCACCGGTACCACCTCCCAGCCGTTCGCGGGGTAGACGGCTCGTCGCGGAGGCGGCCGGCTCGCCAGTTCGAGCCGAGCGAAGCGCGCGAGAAGCTGTTCGGTGGC
>Ga0164241_10006948_pt1 | contig 10229 bp, 8 predicted proteins | sample OricomyardsoilBY_FD_108780 | JGI IMG/M metagenome (GOLD analysis project Ga0164241, IMG submission 108780) | Backyard soil microbial communities from Emeryville, California, USA - Original compost - Back yard soil (BY) | ecosystem: Environmental > Terrestrial > Soil > Unclassified | place: USA... | reverse complement strand
GCTCAGGTAGATCGCGAGGTGGACCCAGTGCGGCTTCACGTGGGAGCTGGTCAGCGCCACGACCGAGGTGGTGGAGACGCCGAGCATCACCAGCACCGAGCTCCAGCCGCTGTTGCCGAGCAGCGACGTGAGCACGTAGGTGATGATCACCAGGACGAAGACGAGGCCGAAGGCGTCGCTGATCCGTTCGGCGCGCCGCAGCCAGCGTTCACCGCCGGGTGCCCGGATGGCAGACGGATCCATGTTCGGTCGGTTCGGCCACGGGGCGCCGTTTCCTGCTCCGGGGCCGGGACGCCGCTACGGAGGGGGTGGGATCCGAACACGAGACGCCGTAAGACGGGGGCGGCGAGGTTCGCCCCCTCCACGACGGCCCAGGATTGTGGCGCCGCCCGGAGGGCCGCGCTGTCGGCTCCTAGGTCGTGGAGGGTGTGGTGGGCCGGGGATCGGCCCTGCCGTCGAGTTCGTCCTCGCCGTCCCCGGCGTGAGAGCATCCGCCGGGATGGATCCGCGCGCCCGCTACGACGCCCTTCTCGCCCGCCACCTGCGGCGCCCTGAGGGGTTCCTCGGTCGCTTCGTCTCCGGCCGCCTCGACCGTCGCAATCATGACCTGATCGCCGCCGCCGTCGAGGCGCTCGACCCGGCGGCGGGGAGCGTCGTCGCCGACATCGGCTTCGGCGGCGGCGTCGGGCTGCATCTGCTGCTCGAAGCGCCGGGTGTCGAGGAGGCCGTCGGGATCGACATCTCCTCCTCGATGCTGGCGGCGGCGCGTCGGCGCTTCGAGGCGGAGCTCGCCGCGGGACGCTTGCGGCTCGAGTCCGGCTCGCTGGAGGAGATGCCGCTCCCGGACGCCTCCCTCGACGGCGCGCTCACGGTGAACACGATCTACTTCCTCGACGATCTGGGCGCCGCACTGGCCGAGCTCGGGCGCGTCCTTCGCCCCGGCGGGCGTCTGGCCATCGGGATCGGGGACCCGGACGCGATGGCCGAGATGCCCTTCACCGCCCACGGCTTTCGCCTGCGTCCGATCGCCGAGCTCGAATCGGCGATCGCCGACTCCGGGTTTCACCTCGTCGAACATCGCCGGGTCGGCGGTGGAAAGGTCCCGGCCCACCTGCTCCTCATCGAGTCATCGCGTCGATGAGCGAAGCGCCGTTGCTGTCGCGGGCCTCGCCGACCTGCCACCAGTCGTGGAGGACCCCGGCCGGCACTTCCGCCGAGCCGCCCGGTGCGACGTGGAGCTCGGCGACCAGCCGGATAAGCTCCTCTGAGCAACCGAATCCGGCGATCAGAGGGGGAGACATTGCCTGAGTTGCCTGAGCCGAAGCGGATCACGTCCTACGAGCGGGCGGGTCTGACCTTCGACGTGATCGACGAAGGGCCGATCGACGGGGCGCCGGTGGTGCTCCTGCACGGGTTTCCGCAGCGGGCGAGCTCGTGGGCGAAGGTGACGCCGCTTCTGAACGAGCCCGGCTTCCGCACCCTCGCACCCGACCAGCGGGGGTACTCGCCCGGGGCGCGGCCATCAGGTCGGCGCGCCTACAAGGCCACCGAGCTGGTCGACGACGTCCTCGCCCTGGTCGAGCGGATCGGCGCGCCGGTCCATCTCGTCGGGCACGACTGGGGCGCCGCCGTCGCCTGGGGGGTCGCCGGGCGCCACCCCGACCGCCTGGCCTCGCTGACCGCGGTGAGCGTCGGGCATTCCCAGGCTTTCCTGCGCGCCCTGCGCACCCCCGACCAGGCACGGCGCTCCTGGTACATGGGCCTGTTCCAGCTCCCCTACCTGCCCGAGCGCCTGCTCTCGGGCGAGCGGTTCCCGCGGAGGTTCCTCGCCGGCACCGGGATGAACGAGGAGATGCTCGCCACCTACCGCGCCGAGATCGTCGAGGCGGGCGCGCTCACCGGTGGCCTCGCCTGGTACCGGGCGATCCCCCTCGCACTCCGCGACGAGATCCCCGACGTCCGTGTGCCGACCACCTTCGTCTGGAGCGACGGCGACGTGGCGCTCGGGCGCCGGATGGCCGAGCTGACCGCCGAGCACGTCGTCGGCCCCTACGAGTTCGTCGAATTGAAGGGGGCCTCGCACTGGATCCCCGAGGAGCGCCCGGCGGAGCTGGCGGCGGCGATCGTCGCGCGCGCCCGCTCCGCGTCGGGCGCGCCGGCGACAGGCGCCTAGGCGACGACCGGGCCGCAGCGGACGCCGAAGCGCTCCCCCACGCGGTCGAGCGTCTGCCGCCAACGCTCGCGCTCGCGGCGGTGGGCGCGGGCGAACTGCACCGCACCGAGGAGGAATCGGGGCGTGGGGTACCAGAGGTCGAGGTTCAGCCCGTTCTGGGTGAGGACCTCGCGCGGCGCGTCGTCGGCGATCAGGCTGAGGTTGTAGAGCTGCTCGGTCACCGCCGTGCACGCCCACGCCTCCCGCGACTGTCTCGCCAGCTCGTCGCCGTCGAACTCGTACAGCGGCAGCTCTCCAAGCCGGCCCAGCATCATCAGGTGGCCGAGGTAGTAGCCGGCGAAGGAGGGAAGCAGCGCGATGTTGGCGCGCGGCGAGACGACCCCGACCCTGCCGCCCGCCGAGACGTAGGGCTCGTAGGGGCGCTCGCGCAGGCGCTCGCCGAAGACGTAGCCGGTGCAGTTGACCAGCCAGGACCCCGGTCGGATCCGGCGGGTCGCGCCGCTGCGGAGCTGCAGCTCGACCTCCTCGCCGTGGTCGACCGCGTCGAGCAGATGATCGCCGACCATCTCGCTCACCCCGGCGCGGATGACTCCTGCCTCCGCCTCGGAGAGCAGCCCGAAGACGAAGTTCCTGGCGCCGTCGGTGGGCGCGATGCCGATCGTCGACCGGTACCAATCCATCGTCTCGCGCTCGTTGGTCCCGTCGAATCGCCGCGCCCACTCGAGGAAGGTGGGAATGCCCCGGCGCCCGCTCCACCAACGTCTGGCCCCGGTGGGAAATGCCTTGTCGCGGCTGGTGAAGAACGTGCCGGTCCCGGTGAGGATGTTCACCTCGCGGCCGGGGCGCGAGGTGATCAGCGCGTGCGCCGTGTCCATCGCGGTCTTGCCGCCGCCGACCACCCAGACCGGAGCGTCGCTCGCGGCGATCTCGCCGGTGCGCACGTCGCAGAAGTCGGGGGAGACCGAGTGGACCCGGTCGCTTGACACGCTCAGCGGCTGGTTCGGCTCGATCGCCAGCCCCGGCGCCTTGATCAGCCGCCTGGTCTCGGCGACCCGGGTCTCCCCCTCGGCGGATCGACAGGTCAGCCGGATCGAGTCCCTGCCCGCCTCGTCGGCGACCAGCTCCGTGCCCAGCCACTCGTCCAGCTCCACCTGACCCCTCACCACCTCGACGCAGTAGGAGAGGTGGTCGAGCACCTCGCCCTTGGTCGCGAGATAGGAGCGCTCGGCGCCGAGCTTCCACTTGATGTCGGCGGCGGTGAAGAACCGGTGGGGCTGATGGAGCCGCACGTAGGGATAGGTATCGACCCACATCCCGCCCGCCCGGCCGCGGCGGTCGATCAGCAGGACCCGCTGGTCCTTGCCCAGGTACTTGCCGGCCACCGCAAGGGCGTTCAGTCCCGCGGCCCCCGCTCCCACGACGGCCAGATCGTACGGTCCAGGTTCGACATGGGAACCGACCAAATCCACGCGACCTGTCTATCACACCGGATAGGGATTTCAATCCGGTTGGACCAGGGGCCCTGTCCTCATCGACTTCGCCTTACAGACGTCTGCCCCGCCGGCTCAGATCGGCAGCTTTCGCGCGGCGGCGCGGCATTTGGCGCGCAGTTTTGCCGTTTTCTTCGTCTTGCACTTGGCGAGCGCGGCCGCCCGCTTGCCCGTTTTGGCCGCCTTGGTCGGCGCTTGCGGCGTCGGCGCGGGCACGGTGACGGTCACCGTCCGTTCCGGTCCCGGCACGGTCACGGTCTGAATCAGCGGCGGCGCGGGCGGCGGCGGTTCGACTTCGAGATTGAGCGCGAAGCCGTCCATTTCGAAGCCGAGCGTCCCGGTCGGGTCGTCGTCGATCATGAACAGCTTCCAGTCACCGTTGGGCGAGATCCCGGCGAAGGCCGCGAGCGAGTTGGTGAATGGCCCCGATGGTCCGCCATCGACGGCGAGGTTGTCGGATTCGGGTTCGTTGTTGGTGGGCCGCACGCTCAATCTCTGCGTCGCCGGGCAGGAGAGTTGCGAGACGAAGATCGGCGCCGCGTCTTCGAAGGTCCAGTACGCATGGGCGGCGGATTTGGTCGCGCAAACATCGGACATCAACATCACCTGGGCCCCGTTCGGGCCGACCAACGCCATGTCGAGATCGGCGTTGGCGCTGAGGTCGATCGTGGTCAACGTCACCTTCGTCACCGTCCCGGCGACGCCGGCGACGCTGACCGTGCTCGGATAGCGCACCGAGGGTCCGCCGAGGCCGCCATTCCCGCTGGGAAACTGGGCATCGGTGTTCAGGTAGGTGCGGGTTTCCGCCGCCGCGGCGCCGGCAGGAGCCAGCACCGCGAACAGCAGGGCCCAGAGGAACAGAGAGCGGACGAGCTTCATGCGGCTAGTTGAAGAGGATGTAGAAGGGTCCGTTGGTGAAGGTGAAGCTGCCCGCCGAGATTTTCTCGATTTCGACCACCGCCGCACCGGCCGGGCAGGAGGTGAACGGATCTTCGAACGAGGCGGCGACGCTGCGGCCGGCGATACCGCCGGGGCCACTTGCGATCACGTTCTGAACGGGGACGCTGGGCGATACGCAGTAGTAGCCGGGCTGCGCCGTCAGTTTCGTCGCGGCGATGTTCTTGGAAGCGGCGGCGTCGAGCGAGCCATCGGCGTTGACGTGCGCATAGGCAAGAGCCGAGCCGGGAGCGCCGGCCGGTCCGGCCGGTCCGACCGGTCCGACCGGTCCGGCGGGTCCGGTCGCGCCTTTGGGCCCGGTGTCTCCGGTCAGCGCGGCTTTCGCGGCTTTGTTCAATTTGCCGGGGCCGATGCTTTCTTTCTTGATCGCCCGCGCGCCGATGGTTTCTTTGCCGTATTGCGAGGCGGCGAACGCCGAACCCCCGCCGACGACGAGGACGAGAGCGAGCGTGGCGGTGACGTTGGCGTAGGTGAGACGCTTGCGGATCCGAGACATGCGAGTCCTTTCGAGGCGGAGACGTAGGCCGACTGCAGCCGCGCAATCGTCGGAGACTCGGGTGCCCCCGCGCAACGGGGCCACCCCTACACTTTCGCTCGTTCCATGCAGGAGACGGGCGCAGAGCACCTGGTCGAGCGAGGCGCCGAGCTGGGGCGGCTGGATCGGCTCTGCGAGCGGGCGGCCTCCGGCGCCGGAGGCGCGGTGGTGATCCTCGGCGAGCCGGGCATCGGGAAGTCGGCGTTGCTCGGCGAGGCGGCGGAGCGGGCGGCGCGCCACGGGCTGGCGACCCTGACCGCCCAGGCGGCGGAGATCGAGCAGGGCTACGCCTTCGGGCTGGTCCGCCAGCTGCTGGAGCCGGTGCTGCTCGACCGCGGTGCGGACGCCACAAAGCTCCTCGCCGGGGCCGCCGCCGGAGCCGCTCCGGTCTTCTCGCCCCCGGCGGGGGAGCCGGAACCGCGCGCGGACCAGGACCTGGCGACCCTGCAGGGCCTCTACTCGCTGCTCGCGAAGCTCGCTCGCGAACGTCCCCTGCTTCTCTGCCTCGACGACCTGCAGTGGGCCGATGAGCCGTCGCTGCGATTCCTGCTCTTCCTCCTGCGCCGAGTCGAGTCCTCGCCGATCCTCCTCGCGACGGCGCTGCGCAGCGGGGCCGAGTCGGGGTCCGCGGCGCTCGGCGAGCTGCTCGACGCCCCGGCCACCGTCAGGCTCGAGCCGCGAGCGCTCGGCGCCGAGGGGGTCAGGACGCTGATCGAGCGACGCACGGGCGACCGACCGGCGGCGGCCGTCGTCGATTCGTTCCTGCACGCCGGCGGCGGCAACCCCTTCTTCCTCCTCTCGCTTCTGGCGGAGTCCGGTAAGGGATCCGACCCGCTCGGGGAGATCGACTCCGACGCGCCGGACCCCGTCGTGCGTTCGATCGAGCGTCGGCTCGCGGCATTGCCGCCTACCGCCCGGGAGTTGGCCTGTGCGCTCGCGGTGCTCGGCGAGAAAGTGGATCCTGCCGAGGCAGGCGAGCTGGCCGGGCTCGCTTCCGGCGAGACGGCGGATTCTTGCGCGGCGCTCGAGGCCGCGGCGCTCGTGCGTGTCGAGGACGACGCGATCTCGTTCTCCCATCCGATCGTGCGCGGCGCCGTCTACGCGTCGATAGCGCCCTCCCGGCGCGAGCGGCTGCACGGTGAGGCCGCCGCGCTGCTCGAGGCGCGCGGCGCCCCGCTCGATCGACTCGCCGCGCAGCTCCTTCGCACCGAGGCCCCGGATCCACGGGCGGAGTCGGTGCTGGCGGAGGCAGCCGAGGATGCGCTGCGGCGCGGCGCCCCGGAGGCGGCCTGCGACTACCTCGCCCGCGCGCTGCAGGAGCCGCTCGAGCCCACCCGCCGCTCCGAGGTGCTTTTCGTACTCGGCATCGCCCAGGCCAGGGCGGGCGTCCCCGAGGCGATCGAGAGCCTTGCCGGGTGCACCGGGCCCGAGGTGGAGCCGGGCATCCGGACCGGGGCCGCGATCGCGCTGGCGCGCATGCTGAACGCGGTCGGCAAGCCCGAAGACGCGGTCACCCGGCTCGGCGAGACGGCCCGTGCGTTGCGGGCCGGATCCCCTGACCTCGCCGCGCGGCTCGACGAGGAGCTCCTCTCCTTGGCCGACGTCGACCTCGCCTGCCGCCGGTCGGCGCTCGCCTACGTCACGCCGCCCACCCCCGACGCCGAGCTGGACGTCTTCGGCTACGCCCACTCAGCGGTGGCGCGGCTGATGGCGGGCGAGGACGCCACCGCGACCGCCGAGCTGGCCGGGCGGGGGCTGGAGGACGGCGTCCTCCTGGAGTCCACCCGGACCGGGTCCGCCCTCTTCTTCCTGCTCGTCTTCGCGCTCACCGTGGCGGGCGGCTTCGACGCCGCGGACGCCCAGGCCGAGGCGGCGATGGCAGCGGCCCGGGAGCAGGGCTCGGCGATCGCCTTCGCGCTGGCGAGCTGGGCCCGAGGCCTGGTCGCCGTCCGTCGCGGCGCCCTCGACCGGGCGGAGGCCGAGCTGCAGATCAGCCTCGACGTGATCGCGCTCAACCGCCTGCCGACGATCGCCCAGCTCGTCTTCGTGCATTTCATCGACCTGATGATCGAGCGCGGCGAGCCCGAGCGGGTGGCGCCGGTCGCCGCCCGGCTCGGCATCGACCTCGAGCGGCCGGGCGCCGGCACCCAGGGCACGATCCTGCAGATCATGCGCGGCCGGCTGCGGATCGCCGAAGGCCGCGCCGCGGAGGGGATCGAGGACGCGCTGGAGGCGGCGGCCCGCTTCGTCTCCTGGGGCGTCGTCAACCCCGGTCTCTACCACTGGCATACCGATGTCGCCCTGGCCCTGCGTGCCACAGGCGAGGCGGAGCGGGCGGCGGAGCTCGCCGCCGAGCAGCTCGTGCTCGCCGAGGCCTGGGGGGCGCCGCGCACCGTTGCCGAAGCCCTGCGCACCGGGGCCCTCCTGGCGCCGGCAGAGGAGCAGGCGGAACGGCTGGAGGCGGCCCGCGAGGCGCTCGGGAACTCCGGCGCGGAGCTGCTGCGCGCCCGCCTCCTCACCGACCTCGGCGCCGCCTTACGCCGCGCCAACTCGCGGGCGGCGGCGCGGCCGGTGCTCGCCGAGGCACTCGAGCTGGCCCGCGCCTGCGGCGCCGGTCCGCTCGCCGAGCGCGCCCACACCGAGCTCTGGGCGACCGGCGCGCGGCCGCGCCGGCCGCTCCGCACGGGCCGCGACAACCTCACTCCCAGCGAGCTGCGGATCGCCGGGCACGCCGCCACCGGCCTCTCCAACGCCGAGATCGCCCAGGAGCTCTTCATCACGGTGAAGACGGTGGAGATGCACCTCAGCCGCTGCTACCGAAAGCTCGACATCGGGTCCCGCCGCGACCTGGGCGGCGCACTGGCAGGCGGGGAGGGAACGTAGGGGCCGACCTGGAGAGAGACGCAGCACTTGCCCGTGCCTATGGCGCCAGGGTCAGCTGGACCTTGGTGTCGGCGGCAACGGTCGAACCCGGCTTCGGCACCTGCTTCACGACTTCCCCATTTTTCGCGGTCGCCCCTGGTTTCTTCGTCAGCATGCCGACCCTGCAGCCGGCCGCTCTGATCCGCTTCTTTGCCGATTTCAGCGTCTTGCCCCGAAGCCGGGGGGTGGTGCAGGTCGGCGCCGGCGAATTGGACACCGATGGGTCCGGGGAAGCGGGCGCCGATGGGGGAACCATGTAGGTGAATTGAAACGGCGCGGTGGCGGTGCCCGCGGGGGTCGTCACGGAGATCGGGACGGAGCCCGTCCCGACCGGTACGGTGGCGGTGATCCGAGATTCGGATTCGACGGAGAAGGTGGCAGGCACCGAACCGAAGAGGACGGAGCCGGCGCCCTCAAAGTCGGTGCCGGTGATCGTCACCTGACTGCCGCCCGTCGTGAAACCGCTCGCGGGAGAAAAGGTGGCGACCGTCGGGGCGATCTGGACTTCGGCGTTGAAGGCGTACTCTCCATTGCCGCTCGTTTCGGCTTCCCTGGATTCCCCGAGCGCCAGAGCCGGTTCCCAGATGGTGGAAGCTTTGCCGGTCGCCACGCCGATCGTGGAGGTTTTGCCGAAGACGGTCAGCCCGATGGAGTCGCCCGCCTGGATCGGCAGGTTGGTCGGGAAGGTTTGGAGGGCATTGGAGTCCGGCACGACCGCCCCGCTCAGTGCCAGGGAAGTGGCCGATCCTGGGCTGCCGAGCCGCATGACGTTGAGCTGGAACGGCCCGCCGGTCGCATCGAGGATGCTCCAGCGCACGATCACGCCGCTGACCGGGGACGTTACGTTTCCGTTCGGCAAGATTCGGTTGTTGTACGTGCTGCTGCTTGCGTCCGTGAGATTGCTTTTGAACGAGCTGGTCAGCGGGCTGCCGACGACGAAGACCGCCGCGTGCGCGGATCCGGCGAGGACCAGAAGTGAGACCGAACTGAGTGCAAGAAGCTTGCCGAGACGAGTCATGAACTCTCTTTTCATCGATGGGCTGCGGTGAATGCGCGCTGCCGGCGAGGATCATGAACCGACGCTCGCCGCGCAACGGGGTCACCCCTACACTTGCGCTCCTTCCCATGCAGGAGTCGGGCGGACTCAGCCAGGAGCGCAGGCGCACCCGACGTCGGCGATGCAGCAGGTGCCGCTGCAGCACACGTCGTTCCCGAAGCAGCAGTAGTGGCTCCCCGTGCCCGGGGCTTCGCCGCAGTCGCTGGTACCTGGGGGGCAACTGGGCGCGCCGGTTTCGACATCGGTGGCCGGGGTCGCGCTCGGCCCCGGCTGGTAGGACTGCGGGTTGCAAACGCCCTTGGCGCAATCTCGAAGGCCGACGTACCGCCCAACCTCGATGGTGATTGCCTCGACGACGAAGAGGAACGCGCCGAGTCCGGCGGCCAGCGTGTACGCCGTTTTTTGGAACTCCAAGGAGGCTGACACCTGTGCCTTGTTTGCGGCTTTGTCATTTCCCTGATTGCATTTCCGGCACGCCGCAAGCTGGGAATCCGAGGCGTGAGCGGTGGGGCGTGGGGTCGCGGAAGCGGCGACAGGGAAGGCACCGAAGGCGCCCAGGGCGCCCAGGCCCAGCGTTGCGGCCCCGGCACGCGTCAGCGCGTCGCGACGGGTGATCCTGAGGCTTCCTCCGACCCCCGTCCCCGAGGAGGCGGCGTGGACCCGCGCGACTCGGTCGAACCAGTGGGCGGCCATCTCAAAGTCCCTTCAGTGCTTGCTTGAGCGCGTCGCTGGCGCGGTTGGCCGACTGTTCGGCGGCGCTGAAGGCGTTCTTCTGCTTGTTGGAGAATCCCGTGCTCGGGAAGAGGGCCTTCTGGAACAGTTCGAGCGCCTTGATCTCCGCGTCGAGCGCGTCGAGGAGCGGGCGTTTCTGCGGGGCGTCGCCGAGAATCTGGGGAACGTTCGCGATCTGCCGGCGCACCTCGGTGTAGTGCGCCACCAGATCATGGAGCGCGCCGTTCGCGGCCTTCGGGGGCCGCGGCCAGACGTCGCCGTCGGTCGCGGTCGAGGAGGGGCGGTTGAGGGCGTTGCCGAGCCGGCGGATGGCTCTTTCGACCTCGGGGCTGGGCTTTTCGATGATCTCCTTGAGGATGCATC
>Ga0164241_10006947_pt1 | contig 10229 bp, 9 predicted proteins | sample OricomyardsoilBY_FD_108780 | JGI IMG/M metagenome (GOLD analysis project Ga0164241, IMG submission 108780) | Backyard soil microbial communities from Emeryville, California, USA - Original compost - Back yard soil (BY) | ecosystem: Environmental > Terrestrial > Soil > Unclassified | place: USA... | reverse complement strand
TAGTGACGAGACCCCTGGTGACGAGACACGCAAATGAGACGTCAAGCCCCGTGCGCTACGTCCCCAAACCGTTGCAGTTCAGACTTCCTCCTGCGCGTTGTGAAACCTCGGCATTTTTTTCGCGTCACTATTTGGTCGGAGAACCACCACCGACTCCGCCGGCACTCGGGCCGGTCGATGTGCCCCATTCTGGGCGGACTGATGCGCCTTCCGCGGACGCAGCCGGACCGCAAAGTTCTGTCGTTCGGGAGCGCTGTGGCGATGGTCGGACTGCTGGGTGCCGCCAGGGGGGAGGGGTAACCGGTCCCGCCAGTACACATCGGTCACGACGCTGTTGTGTCCGGCATCGGACGGGCCTGGAAGCGGCCCTGGTCTTCGACCAGGAGCACCGCCTCACCCTTGCCGAGCGGGCCGACCACTGCCGCGGCCAGCCCGAGGACGGCGGCTTCGTTCGTCGGGCTGTGGCCCACGAGCAGAGCTCGACCGCCGTCGGGCAGCCCGTCGAAGACCACTCGCAGCGCGCTGCCGAGCAGAGCCGACTCCTTCTCGACGAGGTCCGGGTCCAGCTCACGCATCGCCTCCACCGTGGCGCCCTTGCCTGCGGCTGCAGACGCGGAGCGCCACCGGTCCTCGACCGTCGAGCGGAGCCCGGGCACCTCGGTGATCGGGACGTCCTCCTGACCGGCGGCGCGGCGCAGGATCTCGACCATCTCGACTGCGCGGCGCGCACCGCTGGAGCCGAACAACGCGTACGGCGGACTCAGGCGTGCGCGCCCGATCTCCTCTGCGGCGGCGATCCCCTCGGAGGTGAGCGTGTCGCCGTCGTTGTCGGTGTGCCGGAAGAGCTCGACGTAGCGCATGCCCCCTTCGTACCCGACGATCAGCCGGCCACTGCTTCCTGCCGGCTTGAAGCGCGGAACACGGTGAGCAGGACATGTCGCGCCATCGTCGCGAACACGATGAGCCAGGCGGCGAAGGCAAACCAGAGTTCGCCACGGCCGACGGCCTCCGCGATGGGCAGCTCGTCGGCGCGACCGAGGTAGATGCCGGCGACGGCGTACATCCCGAGCGGGAAGATGATGCTCCACAAAGTCGCCTCGTAGACGAGCGGCACTCCCCGACGTACGTGCCGCCACCAGCCAGCCGCGACCAGCACCGGGAACAGCCAGGTCGCGAACGCCCAGAACACCACTGCCAGTCCGGCGATCAGGTCCCGGGTGACCTCCACCATCGGCGCGTCGGCCATCTCCACGATCCGCGAGCCGGCGAGCACTGTGATCGCCAGAGCGCCCATCGAGACCCAGTACGGCGGCGTCAGCTCCTCGGGCCCGAACTCGTAGAGCATCAACCGCAGCGTCACCAGCACCCCGGTGGCCGCGTACAGGAACACCCCCACCGACCAGGACATGACGGCGACGACCGCGAGCTCGCGCCGGGACGAGGCGTAGACCGGCTCGATCGTTGCGGCCGCGACCGCGACCGACTGGCTCGCGACCACCCAGATGAACCAGGTCCCGTTGGCGGTGGCCACGACCGGCCGCTCCTGCCGACCGAGGACCGCGGTCCACGGGACGACGTACCCGAGCGCGAGCCAGGCGAGGCCCGCCAGGGTGAGCAGGACCGCCGTCGCTGAGTACCAGTCCGCCTGGCCCAGACGTACGCCGAGCACGTTCGTCCCGGCCACAAACGTGAAGAACCCGAAGGCGCGACGGGGGTCGGTGAAGTCGTGGACCACGGCGCCTCGGTACGCAACGAACCGCCATGCGGTGAGGACCAGCAGCACCACGAACGCCGTCGCGCAGATCACGAGCAGCGCATCGGAGATCACGTCGAACCCCTCGAGGGACATCCCGACGGAGATGATGCCGGTCGCCATCACCAGGGCGAAGTAGCCGGGCGTCAGGCTCTCGACAGCCTGCTCGAGTCGTCCTCGGAAACCGTCGGTCACAGCCCCGATGTTTCCGTGTCGGACCGACCAGCCGTCAACAGGGGGCTGTCTAGTAGGGGTTGGCGACGAACAGGTCCTGCGCCGGGAAGAGTGTGATCACCTGGGGCCCGTCCTCGGTGAGCACGATCTCCTCCTCGATCCGCGCGGCGGAGTAGCCGTCGGACGCCGGGCAGTAGGTCTCGAGCGCGAACACCATCCCGGTCTGGAGCTCGACCGGCTCCTTCATCGAGTTCAGCCGCGAGATGATCGGCCGTTCGTGCAGCCCGAGACCCAGCCCGTGTGCGAACTGCAGCCCGAACGCCTCCATCTCGCTGCCGAAGCCGAACTCCTCCGCCTTCGGCAGCAGCGCTGCGACCTCGTCGGTGCCGACTCCGGGTCGGATGCCCGCGATGCCGCGGTCCATCCACTCGCGCGCCTGGGTGTAGGCGTCACGCTGCGCCGGTGTGGCGCTGCCGACCGAGAAGGTGCGGTAGTAGCAGGTCCGGTAGCCGTTGAACGAGTGGATGATGTCGAAGAACGCCTGGTCGCCCGGGCGGATCCAGCGATCGGTGAAGTTGTGCGGGTGCGGGTTGCAGCGCTCGCCCGAGATGGCGTTGATCGCCTCGACCTGGTCCGAGCCCATCTCGTAGAGCCGCTGGTTGGCGAAGGCGACGATCTCGTTCTCGCGGATGCCGGGCTTCAGCCGCTCGACGATCCCCTGGTAGACGCCGTCGACCATCGCGACCGCCTGGGTCAGCAGCATGATCTCGTCGGGCGACTTGATCACCCGCGCGTCCAGCATGTGCTGCTGGGCGTCGACGACGGAGAGCCCTTGCCTCTGCATCTCGAAGAGGAACGGCGGCTCGACGATGTCCACGCCGACCGGCTGGTCGGCGACGCCGGCCTCGGTCAGCAGCGACTTGATCTCCGCGACCGCGGACTCCATCAGCCCGACCGTCGGCGACACCGCGCCGCGGAAGCCGAGGAACCCGGCACGGTAGTTCTCCTCCGGCACCCACCGCGAGTAGATCTTGTGGTGCTTCACCGCCGACCCGAAGTCCCAGAGCACCGGGTCGTGGTCGCGGGTCAGCAGCGCGTAGCGGATCATCTTGTCGCCGAGGGCACCGCCGATCCACGTGTGCGTGGTGTAGCGGATGTTGTAGAAGTCGAACAGCAGGAACGCCCCGCACTCGCTGGCATCGAGAGCCGCCCGGGCCCGGCTCAGCCGGTAGTCCCGCAGCCGCGCGAAGTCGACCCGCTCCTCGTAGTCGACCCCCATGTGGCCGGGTGCCGCGAGCGGCCGGGTCACGACCCGTTCCCCGACAGGCCGTCGTCGACCTCGACGTCCTCCGGCTTCAGCTCCAGGCCGGAGGCTCGGGCCTCCAGGTCGAGCAGGATCGCGAAGTCCTCGCCGACCCGCCCGGAGCTCACGCTGGCCTGCACGGCCGCGGCCGCCGCCATCGAGACCGGCATCGGTACGTCGAGGTCGTGCGCGGCTGCCAAGCCGAGGTCGAAGTCCTTGCGCAGCAGCAACGGGGTGAACGTCGGCGTGAAGTCGAGGTGCACGAACGCCGGCGACTTGTAGCGGGTGAACGTCGAGCCCATCACCGACTTGTTCAAGAAGTCGAGGAACGCCGCGCGCGACATCCCGCCCTTCTCCGCCAGCACGGTGATCTCCGCCATGCACTGGGTGACGACTCCGAGCATCACGTTGTGGCAGATCTTGGCGAGCCTGGCGGCGTCGCCCTCTCCGACGTACGTCGCGCCCTGGCCGAGGAGCTCGAGCAGCGGCGCCACCCGGAGCCAGGTCTGCTCCGGCCCGGAGACCACCAGGGTCAGCATCCCGGCCCGGACCACCTTGCCGTTGCCGCTGACCGGCGCGGACAGGAAGTCGACGCCGCGCTCCGCGCAGGCCGCTCGCATCGCGGCGGAGGTCTCGGCGTCGACGGTCGAGCAGTCGACGACGGCATCCGGCACATGGTCGGGGTCTGCGATCAGTCCGTCCTCGCCGGTCAGCACCTGCTCGAGGTCGGCCGGTGCCGAGACCATCGTGAACACGACGTCACGGTCGCGCAGGTCGGCGATGGAGTCGGCGACGTGGCAGCCGGAGCCGGTCAGTGCCTCCGCCTTGGCGCGGGTGCGATTCCAGACCGTGACGTCCTCACCGGCGGCGGCGAGACGACTCGCCATCGCGGCGCCCATCCGACCGACGCCGATCCAGCCGACGGACATCTCCGAGACTGACATTCAGACTCCTGCCTTCGCGCGGGCTTCAGCGGTGACGCCGGGGTCGCCGACGTCACCGCCGAGATGATGGGCCAACCAGTCGGCGGTCCGTGGCCGGTGCCACGGCGAGTAGTCGGCGCAGCCGTGGTTGGCGTCCTCGAGCATCAGCAGCTCGCTGCCAGGCACCGCGGCGTGCGCCTTCTCGGCCTGCTGGTAGGGGATCAGCCGGTCCTTCCTGCCGAAGACGAGCAGCATCGGAGCGGAGACATCGGCGGCCACCTCCGTGAGGTCGAGGGTGTTCGCGACGGCGCGGGCCTCGTCGTCGGAGGCCGTCCCCGAGCGCACGCGGAACGTGTCGCGGGTCAGCGAGGGCAGGCCGTCCCAGCACTCGCCGAAGTTGAAGGGCCCGGCCAGCGCGACCCCGGCTCGGGCGCGGTCACCGAGGGCGGCCATCACCCGCACCGAGTAGTACCCGCCGAGGCTCACGCCCCAGACCCCGAGCCGGTCCCGGTCGAGGTCGGGCTCGGCACCCATGGCGTCGTAGATCACCTCGGCGACGGGTCCCCAGTCGCCGCGGATCTTCACGTCGTACTCCGCCTCGCCCTGCCCGGGTCCGTCGACGCTGAACGTCGCCAGGCCGCGGTCGAGGAACGTCTGCTCGGTGGAGCGGATCTCCTCCTTGGTGGAGTCCAGGCCGGGGACCATCAGCACGACCGGGAACGGACCCTCGCCGTACGGCGTGCGCACCACGGCCACGAGCCGGCCGCTCTCGAAGGCGATCTCGACGCGACGGCCCGGTGGGTCGAGGTGCGGCAGGGCGTCGGTGTACGCCGCGACGGCTCGGGCGTGCGCGGCCTTCATCTGCTCGACGTCCTCGACGAAGACGAACTTCGCGAAGTGGTAGTACGCCGCGGCCTGCGCCAGGTGCTCCCCGCCGGACCGCAGCCGACCCTCTGCGAGCGCCTCGCGGCCGAGCGCCTCGTGCTGCTCGCCGAGCGCCACCCAGGCACCGCACCACTCGGGCCAGGTCTCGACCGAGGCCGTCACCCGGGCGAAGTCCGCGGGGGTCACTCCGTTCGCGGTGAACCGCGGAGCCCAGTGGGCGATCGCCGACGCGACCCGCTCGTCCATCCCGGTCCCCTTCCGCTCGCACCGGCGTACGGCAACCCTACTGCAAACGAGTGCAGCGTGGTGCAGCAGGGGTCGCATGTCAAGCGTGGCGGCACGGTTGCACGCCTGCTGCAATCGAGTGCAGCATCCGCTATGGTCAGGCGCAAGCACCCGGAGGAGGCCGCTCTGATCAACGTCGACGTCGGCACGTTCACTCCCCCTGTCGTGCTCGACCTGTCGGCCTCCTCCGGACTCCTGGCCGCCGCCGGGCTCGAGGTGGCCGAGCACCCGGTCACGTCCTCGCCCGCTCAGTTCCGCTCGCTGGCCGACGGCGACCTCCAGGTCGCTCTGACCAGCCCCGACAACGTCCTCGCCTACCGCTTCAACCCCAAGAACCCCCTCGGCGAGCTGCTCGACGCTCGCATCGTCTCGGCCGTCGACCGGGCCCTCGGGCTCGGCCTCTACGGTCGACCCGGGTTCACCGCCGACGACCTGCGCGGCGCGAAGGTCGGGGTGGACGTGCCGCACTCCGGCTTCGCGCTGGCGCTCTACGCACTGGCCGACCGGCTCGACGTACGCCGCGACGAGTACGACGTCGTGTCCCTCGGCTCGACCCCGAAGCGGCTCGAGGCGCTGCTCGCAGGTGAGTGCGACGCGACGATGCTCAACGCGGGCAACGACCTGCTCGCGGAGGCCGCCGGGTGCGTCCGACTGGCCGCGGTGACCGACCACTTCGCGCCGTACCTCGGCACCGTCGTGGCGGTCGTCGGCGACCGGCATCTCGAGACCGCGCGCCTGCTGGCTCGCGCGCTGACCGAGACCACCGCCGAGATCCTGTCCGGCTCGCTCGACGCACAGGCGGTCGACTCCGCGCAACGTCGGTTGGGTCTCGACGAGGCGCTGGCGCTGCGCTACCTCGAGCGGATGTACAGCCCCGACGAGGGCTTGGTGGCCGACGGGCGGGTCGACCGCGGGTCGCTGGAGACGTTGGTCGCCTTGCGCACGACCTGGCTCCCGGAGGTGGTCGACGGCCGCGACGTGATGGACGCGGCGCTGACGGAGGACTCCGGGCTTGTCGACCTCGACTAGGCGGCCCAGGACCAGGACACCGCCGATCCGCCTGCTGCAGACGGCTGCGTTCGTGGCGACGTTCGACCGGTTCGCCATGCCGCCGATGCTGGTCGCCATCTCCGTCGACCTCGGCGTCCCGCTGAGCGCGGCGGTGCAGGCGGCCGGCGTGTACTTCCTCGCCTACGGCCTCACCCAGCCGGTGTGGGGGTCCGTCTCGGACCGGATCGGCCGGGTGGCGACGATGCGGATCACGTTGTTGCTCGCCGGGCTCTGCTCCATCGCGTCCGCCGCCAGCGACACGGCGCTGGTGCTCGGGGTCTCTCGCGGGCTGGCCGGCGGTCTGTTCGGCGCGGCGTACCCGGCGGCTCTGATCTACATCGGCGACACGGTCCGCGCCGACGTCCGGCAACGCGACGTCGCCCGACTGATGGTGGGCACCGCCCTCGGCACGGCCCTGGCTTCGGTCGGCGCTGGGATCGTGGCGGACGCCTGGTCGTGGCGGGTGATGTTCGTGCTCACCGGTGTGGTCGCCGTTGCTCTGGCCGCGGTTCTCCGTGCGCTCCCCGAGCCGGAGCGGGAGCACCACGGCGGTTCCTTCCTCCGCCCGGTCGGCTACGTCGGACGCTCGCCGGTCACGCTCTTCGTCCTGGTCTGCGCGCTCGCCGAGGGGGCCATCCTGCTCGGCACGATCACCTTGCTGCCCGCGGCGATGGAGCACGCCGGCGCGTCGACGACGGTGGCCGGGCTCGCGACCGGGGTCTACGGCCTCTCGGTCCTCCCGTGCTCGGTGTTCGTCGGGCGGTTCTCCCAGCGCTGGCATGCCTCGCGCCTGATCGCCCTCGGCGCCGTGGCCGCACTGCTCGCGTGCACGGTGCTCGCGGTGTCGCAGGAGGTGGCAGCCGGGGTCACCGCCGCTCTCCTGCTCGGACTGGCGTGGACCGCGATGCACTCGACCCTCCAGACCTGGGCCACGGAGGTCCTGCCAGCCGCCCGCGCCACGGTGGTGTCCTTCTTCGCCGGATCACTGTTCGTGGGGTCGTCGATAGCGGCGGTCGTCGCGTCCGGGCTGGCCGACGAGGGCCGGTACGACGTGCTGTTCGCCGCCTGCGCCGTGCTCGCAGTACCGCTCGGGGTGTCGGCTGCCGGTGTCCGCGCCCGGTGGCAGCCGTCCGGTCCCACCGCGGCCCGGTCCTAGGATCACTGCCGTGCCCGCACCGACGCTCCGCGACGTGGCCGAGGCCGCGGGGGTCCACGCGGCGACCGCGTCCCGCGCGCTCAACCCGTCGACCCGCGGGCTCGTCAACGCCGACACGGCGCGCCGGGTGATGAAGGTCGCCGAGCAGCTGGGCTATCGGCCCAACCCGATCGCCCGCGGTCTGAAGACGGCCAAGTCGGGCACCATCGGCCTGGTCATCCCCGACCTCACGAACCCCCTGTTCCCGCCGATCGTGCGCGGGATCGAGGAGGTGCTGGAGCCGGCCGGGTACAGCGGCCTGATCGTGAACACCGACAACGACCCCGGGCGCGAGCAGTGGCAGATCGAGCACCTGCGCGCCCGCCAGGTCGAGGGGCTGATCGTGGCGACCGCGCGCGTCGAGCATCCGCTCATGGCGCAGCTCCACCGCGAAGGCGTCGTGATGGTGATGGTCAACCGCCGACCTGAGGGAGTCGACGTACCCTCCATCACCCCCGACGACGCGGCCGGCGTCGAGCTCGCCGTCCGCCACCTCGCCGGTCTCGGCCACACGCGCATCGCCCACGTGGCCGGACCGCAGAGCACCTCCACCGGGGTCAGCCGGGCCCGCGCCTACCGGGCCGCCATCCGCGACCTCGGCCTCGACGACGACCCGGCGCTGGTCACGACCACGGACAGCTGGAGCGAGGACGCGGGAGCCGACGGGCTCCGACGGTTGCTGGACGACGGCGCGGAGTTCACGGCGGTCTTCGCGGGGAACGACCTGATCGCGCTGGGGTGCTACGACGTCTTCCTCGAGCGCGGGATCGACTGTCCGGCGGAGGTGAGCGTGGTCGGCTTCAACGACATGCCGTTCCTCGACAAGCTCCGGCCACCGCTCACCACGATCGCGATCCCGCACCAGCAGATCGGCGCCGAGGCGGCGCGGCTGCTGCTGGACTCGATCGCCGACCCCACCCGTCCGGCTCGCTCGGTGCTGCTGCCGCTGTCGTTGAAGGTCCGGGGGTCGACCGCGCCCCCTGCCGCCTGACCCGCCACTCAGCCGGCCGTGGTCACAGCGTGAGGATCAGGATCTCCTCACCCCACGCGGCGTACTCACCGGTCGCCACGAACCCCAGCCCGAGGTAGAAGCCGTACGGCGTGCCCTCACCTTGGCTCACGCTGGTCAGCAGCTGGGTCGCACCCTGTTGCTTGACCAGGCCGGCCACGTGCCGCACCACCGCCTTGCCGACCCCTTGGCCCTGGAACGCCGGGGCGATCATCAGCTTCCAGAGGAACCACGGGCCATAGAGATCCGGTGGCCGCGGCTCGACATCCCAGCTCAGCATCACGAACCCGGCGGGGACGCCGCCGACGTAGACACCCCGCGGCCACGGGTTCCCCTCCGGTAGCTCGGCCGCCTCCGCGAGCGAGTCGTCGACGGTGCCACCCACCCACTCCGCCTGGTGTGGAGGCAGGACGACGTGCGCGCGGAGCTCGTCCAGCACCTCGGGAGTGACCTCGCGCAGCTCGAGCTGCATGGCGAGACCTTAGGGCTACCGTCCAGTCGCCGAGAAGTGCTGGAAGTCGGGCTCCGCCCACGACCCACCCCACTCCCAGCCGATGGCCGAGAACGCCCTGACCACCACGTCGTCGGACCTGATCGTCCCCTCGGGAACGAGCGCTCCCGCGGAGCGGTCGAGCGTTGCGAAGCGGCGCGAGCCCGGCGGAGCCACCGAGGAGCCGGTCAGGTAGGGGTTCCGCACCGGGTTGAGGTCGATCGCGGCGCCGAAGGCGTGGTCGGACCACTTCTGGCTCCCCCGGACCCTGCGGCAGTTGAATCCCGAGGTGTTGTCGGCGGCCATGGATCGGTCGTCGTCTCCTCCGTAGGCATCGACCAGGCGCATCCGTCGGATCGGCCATCGGGCCTCGTAGAGCTTCCGGAAGACCCTCACGACATCGCGTGCGTACGGCGCCGCCACGACCAGCTCGCCGGTGTGGGTCCTGCCGTCGAAGCCGACGTGGCTCAGCTGCAGGTAGCGCAGCCCCCGCAAGGGCACCGGGCAGCGCGCGTGGTGACTGCTCTGCATCCGATGGCGAAGGAACGGTGTGATCCTGTCGACCGACGCCCTGAATCTCTGTGACGGCCCGGAGGCGAGACCTGCGCAACCGCGTCGCACGTTCCAGTCGGCGACCGCCTGTCGTCGCGGAGCGCCACGGAGGGGAAGAGGCCGGCCTCCCAACGGCCCGATCCGCGCCGGAGTCCACTGGTCGGAGACGACCTCGCCGCCCTCCAGGGACAGCTTCAGCACCCCTGTCTCGGGGGGACGGTTGTGGTACCAGACGAAGTTCCCGAGGCCGTAGTTGAGGTAGGTGTCCTCCTGCCACCCCGAGCCGAGCAGCACGTGGGCGTGGCTGCCGACGATGACGTCGGCTCCGGCCGCGGCGAGGGCACGCGCAGTCGTGCGTTGCCTCGCGGTGGGGCAGGTCTGCATGGCCCGACCCCAGTGCAGATAGACCACGACCACGTCGGCCCGACGGCTCTCGCGCCGTACGGCCTGGATGAGCGCACGTGGCCGGGGTTCGCGCGCGCCGGCCAGCCCCGGCGTACGTCGTCCGGCCGTCCAGATGCTGCTGGTGCTCTCGAGGGGAGACGCATCAGCGGCGAGGAAGGCGAGGTCGGTCCCGTGCACGCGGACCCGGTACGGCGTGAAGGCGTGC
>Ga0164241_10006946_pt1 | contig 10230 bp, 6 predicted proteins | sample OricomyardsoilBY_FD_108780 | JGI IMG/M metagenome (GOLD analysis project Ga0164241, IMG submission 108780) | Backyard soil microbial communities from Emeryville, California, USA - Original compost - Back yard soil (BY) | ecosystem: Environmental > Terrestrial > Soil > Unclassified | place: USA... | reverse complement strand
GGGTTGAACAACCAGAGCGTGCGCATGATCGTGCACACGTCCGTCGGGGGCAACAAGATCCGGATTCGACTGACGAACATCCACGGTGAGAAGTCCGCGGCGGTCGGCCGCGCCACCGTCGCCAAGCCGAACACCACCACGCCCGCGCTGTCGGACATCGACGCCACGACGATCCAGGAGCTGCGCTTCAACGGCTCGCCGACGGCGACGATCAACCAGGGCGCCGAGCTGCTGAGCGACCCGGTCGACATGCGGCTCGCCGACGACCAGGACCTCGTGGTGAGCGTCTACTTCCCGACGCCGACCGGCCTGACCACGTTCCACTCGACCACCCGGCAGAACAACTACGTCGGCGTCGGTGACCTGGCCAACGCCCCGGGCGGCGAGGGTTACACCACCGAGCGCACCTGCTGCTGGTTCTTCCTCTCCGGCGTGGACGTGCTGCGCTCGGACTCGGGCGGCTCGGTCGGCGTGTTCGCCGACTCGCTGGCCGACGGCCACGGCACCACGTTCAACGGCAACATGCGCTGGCCCGACCAGCTCACCGACCGGCTGCTGAAGGTCAAGCACGGCAACATCCCGGGCGTGCTGAACTTCGGCCTCGGTGGCTCGCGGCTCAACCACGAGGGCCCGGAGCCCGGTGACGGCGGCTTCGCCGGCTTCTACGAGCTGGGCACCAACGCCCTGGCCCGGATGAACGAGGACATCTTCTCCGAGACCGGCCTGCACACCGTCGTCGTCGACCTGGGCATCAACGACATCTGGATGAACAACGAGCCCGCCGACAAGATCATCGCCTCGCTGCGGCAGATCAACCAGCAGCTCCGGGAACGGGGCATCCAGGTGATCATGGGCACGCTCGGCCCGTTCAACGGGTTCACCGTCGCGACCGGAGTGTGGACGGCGGAGAAGGAGGCCAACCGCAACGCGGTCAACACCTACCTCCGCGAGCACCGCAGCGAGTTCGACGCGGTCGTGGACTTCGACAAGATCCTGAGCGACCCGGCGGACCCGACGAAGGTGAAGGCCGAGTTCGACGCGGGTGACCACATCCACCCGAACGACGCCGGCGCCAAGGCAATGGCCGCGGCCATCCCGCTGAACCTCATCGTTCGCTGATCTCACGCACCCGGCCCGGTGGCCCTCCCGCATCCGCGGGCGGCCACCGGGCCGGTGGCATTTCGGCTGCTTTATCAATTGTGATCGACGGCCGAAAACGGTCTTAGCTTATTGGCGCCGCAGTTGTCGATACGCCATTCGACCCATGCGATGAGGCGGACGGACGCACTACAGGATGAGACGAAACTTCGCTCAACCGCAACGGATTGTGAGAACCGCGGGTCACCGAGCGAACCAAGCGTAATGCGACGACTACCCTGAGCGGTCCCCTATTTTCCGTCTTCTCAGCACGCGAAAACTGTCGTACGCTCCTCCTCGCCGTCGAATAGGGCAGAGACGGTAAAACCTTGCTGAGCCTGGGGGAAGAAATTTGCGCTGCGTGCCCGCCGGGCGGAGATCGTCATTTCTCGAACTCCGCCGATTGCGCGCATGGCACTACGCCAACCGGTCGTCCGGGCAAAGCTCACCCGGATCGTTTCCGTCGAGGAAGGAGAAGGAGGTGTACGGACATGGTTGCGGACAAGCCGTGAACTGAACCTCTCTCTGCAGCACAGGCATAGCCGCCGGCTCAGGAGACATCAGGGGCGTGCGGGGACGCGACACCCGTCCCCGCACGCCACCCACATCATGCCGCCGCCGCGTCGGCCGCGCAGGAAGGACCTCGTTGTTGCGCATCCCCGGTCTGGATGTACCACGGGAAAGCCGATTGCTGGTGTTCATCGGCCTCGTGGACGCCATTGGCACCGGGCTCTACATCGCGGGGTTCGCGGTGTTCTTCATCCGCAGCGCGGGCATGACGGCCGTGGAGGTCGGTGTCGGGTTCACCGTCGCCAACGCGTGCGGGCTGGTCCTGATGACCCCCATCGGCATGGTGGCCGACCGGATCGGACCGCGCGCGGCGTCGATCATGTTGCACTACTGGCGGGGCGTCGGGTTCATCGCCTTCGCCCTCGTCCACGACTTCGTCACGTTCCTGCTGGTCTCGATCGTCGTCGGCATCCCGACCCGGGCGATCGACCCCGTCAGCCAGATGTACGTCGACCGGCACGCCGGCAAGGACCTGCGCGTGCGGCTGATGGCCGTGATGCGCGTGGTCTACAACCTCGGCTTCAGCATCGGCGGCCTGTTCGCCACGCTGATCTTCCTGATCGACACCCGGCCCGCGTTCCTCGCGATCGTGGTGGGCAACGGCGTGACGTTCCTCGTCGCCGGCCTGCTCCTCGGCCGGGTCCCGCTGCTCAACGACGACCCGTCCGACCGCCGGCCGGTCCGGGGGTGGCCGCGGTCGCTGCGCCAGGGCCGGTACCTGATCGTCACCGGGCTCAACGCGGTGCTGGTGCTGAACACCACCGTGCTGACCATGGGCATCCCGCTCTGGGTGACCACGCGGACCGATGCGCCGGTCGCGGTCGTCGGCCCGCTGGTCGTGCTCAACACCGTGCTCGTCGTGCTGCTGCAGGTCCGGCTCAGCAAGGGCACCGAGACCCGCGAAGGCGGCGCCCGGGCGCTGCTGCGGGCGGCGCTGGCCTTCGCCGGCTGCATGGCGTTGCTCGCCCTGTCGGGGGTGCTGAACGCGGCCGGCGCGGTGATCGCGGTGATCGCCGCGACCATCCTGCTGACCTTCGGCGAGCTGTGGCAGTTCGCCGGCAGGCTTTCCGTGTCCTACGCGCTGGCGCCCCGCGACCGGCAGGGCGAGTACCTGTCCGTGTTCTGGCTCGGCTCCGCCGCCGCGTTGATGGTCGGCCCGCTGCTGATCACCGCCGGCGTCGTCGAGCGCGGACCGTTCGGCTGGCTCGCGCTCGCCGCCGTCTTCGTCGTCGCCGGCCTGCTCGTCCGGCCCGCCGTCGAGGCGGCCGCGAAGCAGCTCGGCACCGACGAACAACCGGACGAACAGCCGGACGAACAACCGGACGACACCAAGGACGACACCCCGGCCGGCCGGACCGAGCCCGCCGGTCGCAACTGACGGGCGAGATGGGGATATTGATGGCGGATTCCGTGGTGCCGCGCGGCACGGTGGTGGACCGGGTGCCGGTCGCGTTCGAAGGGGAGGGTTCCGGCGAGGCGGAACTGACCTTCGGCCAGCGCGGCCTCTGGCAGTCGATCGAGCTCGCGGGCGTGGCCACGGTGACGCACCTGGTGGCGGCCGACCCCGGCACCACCGTCGACGCCGTCGCCGACGTGCTCGCCTTCATGGTCGGCAGGCACGAGGCGTTGCGCACGCGCCTGGTGTTGCTGGAGTCCGGGCCGCCGCTGCAGCGGGTGTCGGCGGCGGGGGAGATCCCGCTGCTCGTCGTGGCCGCGGGTGACGACGATCCCGCCGAGGTCGCCGATGCGCTCGCGGCGCACTGGAAGGTGGCCCCGTTCGAGTACGAGACCGAGTGGCCGGTGCGGATGGCCGCGATCGTGGCGGGCACCGGTGAACAGCGCGCCGTCACGCACGTCGTCACCGTCTTCCTGCACACCTCGATCGACGGGTTCGGGCTGGTTGCGCTGCTCGCCGACATCGACGCCCGCGACCCGGCGACGGGCGCACCCGCCGGCCCGGTCACGGCGTTCACGCCGCTCGCGCAGGCGGCGTTCGAGGCGTCGCCGGCCGGGCGGCGGCAGAACGCGCAGTCGTTGCGGTACCAGGAACAGGTGCTGCGCAGTGCGCCGGCACAGCAGTTCGGCGAGCCGCGGTACGGCGGTGAGCGCCGCTTCTCGATGCTGCGCTACCGGTCGCCCGCGATCGGCATGGCCATCCACGCGGTCGCCGCCCGGGACCGCCTGCACGAGTCGCCGACCCTGGTGGCCTCGTTCCTGGTCGCCGTCGGCCGGGTCGTCGGGATGAACCCGTTGCTGACGATGATGATGGTGAGCAACAGGTTCCGGCCCGGCTACGCGGACTCGGTCAGCGCGCTGATCAAGATCGTGCCGTTCGTGCTCGACATCGCGGACCTGTCCGTCGGCGAGGCGGTCGCCCGGGTGTCGGGCCGGGCACTCAACGCGTACCGCAACGCCTACTACGACGCGTACGAGCAGGACGAGGTGGTCAGCAAGGTTGAAGGCGACCGCGGCGAGGGGTTCGACCTGTCCTGCTACTACAACGACCGCAGGAGCCGGCCTCGCGTGGAGGTGGGGGCGGCGGTGCCGACCACGGCGCAGATCCGCGCCGCGCTCGCCGACAGCGAGCTGTCCTGGAAGCAGGACGCCCACGTCTCGGGCGCCAAGCTGCACCTGAACGTCCAGGATCCGGAGGACACCATCGAGCTCGTGCTGTCGGGCGACGAGCGGTACTTCTCCCGCGCCGATCTCGAGACCCTCGCCAGGGCGATCGAGGAGGCCGCCGTGCAGGCGGCGACCGACCCGGGGACGCCGACCGGGGTGACCAACGCCGTCGCGGACGCGGTGCCGGGCTGAGTGAGGTCACCGGCATTGCCTTTTCGGCCGGCGAGGCAAATCCTTGGGGCCGACCCCGACGAAGAAGAAGGACCGAGATGTCTGATCGAGTCGTACCGGGCGCCTGGGAGGCGCTCTCCGACGACGTGCGCGCGGCCATGCTGGCGTGTGGTGAAGAGTCGTGGGCGGACATCTACCGCGGCGTGGCGACCAAGAACAAGAAGTGGCGCCCGCTGCGCCCGCCGGTGCTGACCCGCGCCGCCTACCGGGACGTCACCGACCTGACCAGGCGGCTCGGCGAGCTGATCCTGGCCGCGTGCCGCCGCCGCGCCGGCACGGTGGGGGAGCTGCGCAGGCTGCTCGGCGTGCCGGACGGCTACATCGAGTTCCTCGACGAGGCCGAGCCCCTGACCGCCGAGCTGCTCGTGGCGATGCGGCCCGATGTACTGCTCTCGCACGGCGTGCCGTACTTCGTCGAGTGCAACATCGACTCCGCGCTCGGCGGCGCGTTCGACTCCGACGGGATCGGCGAGCGGTTTCTGGCCGCGTACGCGGCGAAGGGCATCACCGAGCGGGCCGGCATCGGCAGCTGCGGGTCCGCTGTGGACACCCGGTTCCGGGTGATGCGCGAGCAGCTGGGCCTGACCGAGGGCTCGACCTCGCTGATCCTGTTCCACATGGGCAGCGACTACCCGGACACCCAGGACGGTCACACGCTGATCAAGCTGCTCGAGCCGGTTCGCGACCGCGGCCGCGCCTGCGGGCTCGAGGTCGTCGTGCACCCGCTCGAGTGGCTGACGCTCGACGCCGACAACCGGCTGCACGCGGGCGATGTGGCGCTGGACTCGGTGTTGCGCATGTTCATCCCGCAGGAGGTGCCGCACGGGGCGGGCTTCGACGCGCTCGCCACGGCGCTGGGCAAGCGGACGGTGAAGATGTTCACCTCGACCGCGGCCTGGCTGCTCGCGAACAAGGCGACGTTCGCGTGGCTGTGGCAGGACGTCGCCGAACTGTCCGAAGAGGACGCCGAGCTGCTGCGCCGGCACGTGCCGCGCACCGAGCTGCTCGACGACACCACCGCGGGCTCGGCGATCGAGCGACAGCGGACGCTGGTGCTGAAGCCGACCGGCACCTACGGCGGCTCGGGGGTCGTGCTCGGCCGCGACGTCGACGCGCAGACCTGGAGCGCGGCCGTCGCCGCGGGTGTCGCGGCGGGCGGGCACATCGTCCAGGAGTTCGTCGCGGCCGACCGGCTCGACATGCACTTCGTGGAGATGGCCACGGGCGAGGTGCACCGCGAGGCCGTGCCCTACTGCGTCGCGCCCTACCTGTGGGGCGGCACCGCGGCGGGCGCGTACATGCGCTTCGCCGTGCCGGGCGCCGGCTCGGTGGTCAACCTCGGCCAGGGCGCCCTGACGAGCGGCCTGCTGTTGGTGGACTGACTAACTCTTGCGGGCGTGGGTCGTCGCCAGGTGCGCGCCGAGCATGCGGGCCGCCTCCGCGACGGCGATCGCGTCGCTGCGGGCGTTGCCGTGCCGGCCGTCGCTCGAGTAGAGCGACGGGTCGGTGACCGCCGGGTGCGCGGACAGGTTGAGGTGCAGCGTGCCGAGCTGCGCGGCGAGCGCACCGGTGCGCTCGGAGAGCGTGCGCATCCGCTTGCGCAGGCCGGGCCGCAGCCAGTCGGCGATGACCGGGCTGTAGGACACGTTGTAGATGCCGACCGTGATGACGTCCGCGCCGGTGTCCTTCAGCGCGGTGATCATCGCGGTCAGCTCGACGTCCACCGCCTCGGGCTTGTACGTGGCGGGGAACGCGTCGTTGCCGCCGCAGACCACGAGCGCGAGGTCGGGCTGGAACGCCAGCGCCGGCTCGAGCTGCTCGGCGCGGACCTCGCGGGCCCGCAGCCCCCGGTGGCCCAGGTTCAGGTACTCCAGCTGCGGGCACGCGGCCGACAACTCGGCGGCCAGCCGATCGGCGAGCTGCAGCTCGCTGTACCCCTCGACGGGCTCGGCGAGGCCCTCGGCCACGCTGTCGCCGAGCACCACGAACCGGCGCCACGGGTGGCCGGCGAGCAGCTTGGCGCTCTCCCCCTCCCGCAGGCAATAGGGGTCGGTGGTCTCGTCGAACGTGCCCATAATCCGCACCATAACTCACGATTTCGGGGCCGAAGCCCCGGCGGTTGCCTCGGATCCCTGTGTTGCATCGGGCACTTCGGCCGGTTCGCCGGCCGGTACGTCGGCGACCGAGCGGGACCGCAGCCACACCACCGCCGTCAGGGTCGCGCACAGTGAGCCGCCGACCACGATCGCCGGGGTGAGGCCGAATCCGGCGACCGCGAGTCCGCCGAGGACACCGCCGATCGGCACGCCGGTGAACGTGATGGCCGTGCACACGCCGAACGCCCGCGTCTGCACCTCCGGCGGGATCCGCTGGTACAGCATCGCGCCGATCACCGGGTTGACCGCGGCCATGGCGACACCGGACACGAATGTCACCGCGCAGACGATCACCAGCTCGTGGCTCACGCCGAGGACCAGCAGCCGCGGCGCGCCGGCGAGCGCCGCGCCGAGCATGAACGCCTGGTACATCCGCAGTTTCGGCGCGAGCACGGTGAACGCGATGCTGCCGAGCACCGCGCCTGCGGCGAACGCGCCGAACAGCAGGCCGAGCGCGGCCGGGGTGTGCGTGGTCGCCTCGACCCACAGCGGGATGAACACGGCGACCAGCGCCTGGTTGAACAGGTTCAGCACGAACAGCATCGCGATCATGCTGGGCAGCAGGGGGTCCGCCCAGAGCGCGCGGAACCCGCCACGCAGCGCCACCAGGTACGGCTCGCGGTCCGCCTTGTCCGGCGTCGCGGCGGCCGCGCCCGTGGCCGGGACGACCGTCGCGACGATGACCGCGCACACCGCGAACGTCGCCGCGTCCAGCCAGATCGCGCCCGCCGCGCCGAACCAGAAGATCAGCAGCCCGCCGATGGAGCCGCCGACCAGCATCGCCGTGCGGGAGAACCCCTCGTAGGCGGTGGTCACCCGCAGCATCTGGATGCCGGCCGCCTCCGCGAGCGGGCGCAGGATCACGTGCTTGACCCGGTCGCCGAGCCCGCGCAGCGCCCCGGCGGCGGCGACCAGCACGAGCAGCGCGCCGAACCCGAGCTGCGGTGCGAACGTCACGCCCGCCATCGCGACCGCGCTGCCGATATCGGTGACGATCGTGGTGCGGCGCAGCCCGAAGCGGTCGGCGAGCGGCGCGGCCACCACGCCGGACACGACGTAGGGCAGCATCTCCGCGCCCGCGACGAGCCCCATCTTCGCCGGGCTGCCGGTGGTGACGAGCACCAGCCACGGGATGGCCAGCATCGACACCCGGGTGCCCAGCACCGAGATGACGTCCGCGGTGAAGAGTGCGACGAACCGGGCGCGAGGGCTCACCCGGCGCTGCCGATCCCCGCGCCGCCGGCGATCGCGGGCTCCGGGTGCTCGGCCGCCCACCTGGCCCGCAGCGCCTTCTTGTCCACCTTGTTCGCCCTGGTCAGCGGCAGCGCGTCGAGGAACTCCACGGTGCGCGGCTGCCACATGTCGTTGAGCTGCTCACCGACCATCGCCGCGAGCTCCTCGCCGGTGACCGTCGCGTCCGGCCTGCGCACCACGTACGCGTGCACGACCTCGCCGACGCCGGGGTCGGGCACACCGATCACCGCGGCGGTGCGCACCTGCGGGTGCGCGGCGAGGATGTCCTCGATCGGCCGGCAGTAGATGTTCCACGACCGCCGGTGGGTGATGATCATGTCGGTAGTGCGGTCCACTATGTACACGAAGCCGTGCTCGTCGAGGTGGCCGACGTCGTGGGTGCGCACCCAGCCGTCCACCAACGTCTCGGCGGTCAGTTCCGGCGCGCCCCAGTAGCCGGCGAAGTTCAGCCTGCTGGAGATCCAGATCTCGCCGTCGACGCCGGTCTCGACGGGCTTGCCGTCCTCGTCGCGGATCTCCAGCCGCACGTCGCCGTACGGGGTGCCGGCCGAGCGCAGCCGCTCCGGGTGGTCCGGGTCCTCGGTCAGCCCGGGCAGCGCCGTGGTCACCACCGACTCGGACAGGCCGTAGACGATGCGGATCACCGGGCCCCACATGGCGATCGCCTGGCGCAGCCGGGACGGGGCGGCCGGGCCCGCGCCGATGTTGAACATGAACATCTGGCTCATGTCCGTGGTGGCGGCCGCGGGGTGGTCGAGCACCTCGTAGAGCATCGGCGGCGACATGAACGTCGAGTTGATCTTCTCGCGGTCCACAGTGGCCAGGAACCGCTCGGCCGTCCAGGCGTCCTCGAGGTACAGCACGCCGCCGGTGAACAGGTTGACGAACGCGGTGATCTGGCCGCTCACCAGCCACATCGGGGAGCTGGACAGGTGTCGCAGCAGCGGCGCGTTCGCGGCCCGGAACTGCTGCTCCGCGATGGCGAGCACCTGCAGGAAGAAGTCATGGGGGAGGTGCACCAGCTTCGGCGTGCCGGTGGTGCCGCTGGTCTGGAACACCGCCTCCGGCTCGCCACCCGCGGCGACCTGCGCCGGGTCGAGGTCCGCCGGGAACGGCTCGCCGGGCGGGACGTCCAGCAGATCCGGGCCGACGCCGCCCGGGCCGAGGCAGACCACCGGCACCGACAGCGCCGATCCGATCTCGGCGCCGATCGCGCCCTGCGAGCGGGCGTCGTAGAGGAAAAGGTCCGCACCGGAAAGCCGGACATATTCGTCGATCTCGCGACGCGCCGTGACCGGCGCGACCCAGAAGGACCGGCAACCGAGCAGGTGTACGGCCAGTTGGAGGATCGGGCCTTCGACCGGGTTGGCGACCATGACCAGGACGTTCGCGCCGGGGGTGACGCCGAACGCGCGGAGCGAGAGGGCCATTCGGAGTACTTCGTTACGGACTTCGGAATACGTGAGCCGACGTTCGCCACCCGCCAAAGCCGGCCGGTCGCCATATTCGTCGAACAGCTCGAGGGCGCGCACGACATAAGACGTCCGCGGACCCTTCTCGAAATCCATGCCCACTACTCCACGCAACCATTCCGGGGGTTAGCACATTAGCGGTGCCAGGAGGTGTTTCCGCCGATACCGCCGTGCACAATACCTCCCGCCCCTAGCGGAAGCCAGGCCGCTTTGCTTTGCTGGACAGGGGTTTTGGCAACGTTCCGGACACGGTCGCCGACCGGCTGCGTAGCACCCCGCGACCGGGAGATCGCGCTGTGTTGCCATGTGGACCGGATGGTCATAAATGGTTGGGCTGGTCATACGAACAATGTGCCGAAGTCCCGGGGCCGGATTGACCTGGAATCGGGCGACGTACTACGTTCCCGCCCACCAAGTTCGTGGCCGGGCACCCGTCTGTCCTCGGTCGTTTTCTGGAGGTTCTCACCGTAATGACCATTCCCAAGAAGTGGCGGTCGCGATCGCTGATCGCCACGGGACTGCTCGCCGCAGTCGTCTCGACCGTGCTGGTCGCCAGCTCGGGTGAAGCGGCCGAGCAAGGGGCTCGAGGACACTCGTCCCCCGAGTGGGTTGGCACCTGGGCCACATCCGTGACCCGCGGCAACGCCACTGGTTCGACCTTCAATGGGTTGAACAACCAGAGCGTGCGCATGATCGTGCACACGTCCGTCGGGGGCAACAAGATCCGGATTCGACTGACGAACATCCACGGTGAGAAGTCCGCGGCGGTCGGCCGCGCCACCGTCGCC
>Ga0164241_10006945_pt1 | contig 10231 bp, 7 predicted proteins | sample OricomyardsoilBY_FD_108780 | JGI IMG/M metagenome (GOLD analysis project Ga0164241, IMG submission 108780) | Backyard soil microbial communities from Emeryville, California, USA - Original compost - Back yard soil (BY) | ecosystem: Environmental > Terrestrial > Soil > Unclassified | place: USA... | reverse complement strand
TGAAACCAGTGCCGGTCACAGGCAGTACATCCCGATCACTGGAGGCACGGTTGCCGGGCCGAAGTTCAAGGGCCAGGTGATTCCTGGTGGCTGGGACTACCAGCTGCGCACGGCTGGCGGTTGCGGCAGCATTTCCGCCGACTATTTCTGGAAGGCCGAAGACGGCACGGTCATCCACATCCTGAACGAGGGACTCATGTGCCCGGGCGGCGCGCCGGGCGAGCGCAGTTATCTGCAGCCGAAATTCGAAGCGCCAAAGGGCGCTCATGAATGGATGACGCGCGCCACTTTTGTCGCGACGCTGGAACCCGACCGCCCGGCCGCACCGCCACAACCAGGCGCGCCGCCTGTGCTCGGCGCCATCCGCATCAAGTTCTACCAGGTCAAGTGAACATGCCGGTCATGCGCAGTGCGGGCCGGCTCGTTCTGTCGGCAATCGTCCTGACAGTTGTGCAGCAGGCTGGCGCGCAGGCCGTACTGCCTGCCGTTACGGTCGACGCCGCGCGCTGCAGCGCCGAGGCGATCGGTGCGCCGGTCGACGTGCGTGAGATCGGTGAGCCGGTTTCGGCCGTCAGGTTCGACCAGATTCAATGGCATGCCGCCACAGAGAAGACCGGCGCCCTGTGCGTGGTCGAGGGGCAGTTGCTGCCCGTCGACAATTCGAGCACCGCCAGGCCCATACGCTTTGCGGTCGGGATGCCCGCGGTTTGGAATCGCCGCTCCATCCACCAGGGCGGCGGCGGCATGAACGGCAGCGTTCCGCAGTTCGCGCCCAATCCGCAGCGGCCGGCTTTTCCTGGTGCGCCGCCCAGCGATGTGTCGCGGGGCTTTGCCGTCTATGGCAGCGACTCCGGCCACACCGGCCAGGATTCGCAGTGGGCGTTGAATGACGAGGCGATCCGCAACTTCGGTTACGCCCAGTTGAAGAAGACCCATGACCTCGCGCAGATCCTGATCCGCCGCTTCTATGCCGCTGCCCCGCAATATCGCTACTTCATCGGCACTTCGCAGGGTGGTCGCGAAGCGCTGACCGTCGCGCAGCGTTATCCGGCGGACTATCACGGCGTGGCAGCCAACGTGCCCGTGCTGGCGCTCAACAGCCTCATGCAGGCGCCGCCCGCCATCCGCCGGCATGAAAACGCGCTGTCGATGCACGTGCCGCAGAACAAGGGCAAGGCGATAGCGGCCGAATTCATGCGTCAGTGCGACGCCCTGGATGGCCTTGATGACGGCGTCATCAATGACTACCTGTCGTGCCGCGCCATCTTCAACGTGAATGACGGCAAGGGCACGCGCTCACCCTGGAGCGCGCGGCGCTGCCCGGAGGGTCGCGATCCGGCACCCGATGACGCTTCCGAAAATGCCTGCCTGACGGATGGACAGATCGACACATTGCAGTTCATCTTTTCAACGCAGGCATTCGGCTACCGCAGGGCGCATGGCACGCAGACCTTCGGCATGTGGGTGCCTTCCACCGAGGTCATCGTCGGTGGCCTGCCGCCGGCCAGTGGCAATGCGTTGCTGAACGACATCCGCTATCAAGGCCAGCAAGGCGCGCCTGCCGGCGCACGCGTGTTCAGTTCGCTGGGCTCTCTGGGGCTGACGGGATTCCTGCTGAAGGACCTAGCGGCCAATCCGTTGACCTATTCGCCCGCGCCGGGCAACAAGGCGCGACAGAAGCAGCTGTCACAATGGCTGGACTCCAACGATCCCGACCTGCGGGAGTTCGCGCGACGGGGCGGCAAGATGATCGTGGCCATCGGTACCAACGACACGCTGGCTTCACCGGGTGCGCAGCTCGACTACTACGCCTCGCTGGTGAAGCGGATGGGCGAGCGACAGCTCGATCGCTTTGCGCGGCTGTATGTCCTGCCACAGCGCGGCCATGGTCTGCAGGGCAACTCCTATACATTGACGGGCGCCGGCAAGGCCGTGCCTGCTGGGCCATTGCCCAGCCAGTTCGATCGACTGACCCTGCTGCAGAAGTGGGTGGAACAGAACGCCGCACCAGAGAAGTCAGTGGTGGTCACCGGCGCTTCGGCAAGCAGCGGACTGATGTGCAGCTATCCCCAGCATGCGCACTACATCAACGGTGAGCCCAATCAGGCTTCGGCCTGGCAGTGCCGATAATCCAGGACGTACACGCCGAGAATGCCGTCATGAACAAACGTTGTAATTCCCGCATCGCGGCCTGCCTGGGCCTGGCGCTGTCAGGGATGATTCCATCGTGGAGCATGGCGCAGCAGCCGTCCCCGCAGTCGCCTTCCGGCCAATCCATGGAGCAGCGCTGCGCGGCCCTCGCCGGGCTCAGCGCGCCGGGCTATGAGGTGGACACTGCGCAATGGATGCCTGCATCGCGGCAGGAAGGCCGCAATGGCGCACCCGCCGCGGATATGCCCGCGCACTGCCTGTTTCGCGTGACCATCGGTGCGCGGGAATCCGGCATACCCGAAATGAAGTTCGGCACGGGCATCGAGTTGCGGCTGCCTCAGAACTGGAACCGCCGATTGTTGTTCCAGGGCGGCGGCGGACTGGATGGCGTCCTGAATCCGGCCTTCGGCAATGTGGCCGGATTCGCCTCAGCGCTCGCCCGCGGCTTTGCGGTGGTGTCCACGGACAGTGGTCATCGCGGCCGCAGTTCCATCGACGCGCGCTTTGCCGTCGACCAGCAGGCGAAGCTGGACTTCGCCTACCAGGCGGTGGAACGCACCACGCACGAAGCCAAAGGGATGTTGCAGCGTTTCTACGGCCTGAAGCCCGAGTATTCCTACTTCATGGGCTGCTCCACGGGCGGCCGCGAAGCCATGATGGCCGCGCAGCGGCTGCCACTGGAGTTCGACGGCGTGGTGTCGGGCAATGCCTCGTTCAATCTCACGCGCGTGGCGGCCAACCAGGTCTGGAGCCTCCAGACCGTCAATCGCATTGCGCCGCGCGATGCGCAGGGCCGGCCGCTGCTGCACCAGGCCTTCACCGATGCGCAGCTCAAGGCCGTGTCGGATGCGGTGCTCGAGCAATGCGATGCGCTGGATGGATTGCGCGACGGCATGATCAACGACTACAAGGCCTGCAAGTTCGATCCGCGCAACCAGGTCTGCAAGCAAGGCGATGCAGCCGGCCGCTGCCTGACGCAAGCCCAGGCTGAAGGGCTGCGCGCCATCTTCGGCGGCGCGCGCAATTCACGCGGTGAACCGCTGTACGGCACTTTTGCATATGACACGGGCATCGCCACGCCCGCCTGGCGCTCGATGCACCTGGGATCGGCCACCAGTGCACCGGCCAATGCCACGCTGGGCCGTGACACACTGCGCGAGTTCTCGATCACGCCGGCCGATACGACGCTCGATCCCCTGAAATTCGACTTCGACCGCGACATGTCCCGCACGGCCGAGACGGCCGCCATCACTGATGCCGTCGCCACGCTGCTGACCAGCTTCGCCGGACACGGTGGCAAGATGATCGTCTATCACGGGCTTTCGGATCAGGCCATGGCCACCGGCGCGCTGACCAATTGGTACGAGCGCCTGACGCCGCGCGAGGCCCAGGGTCCGCAGCAATGGGCGCGACTGTTCCTGATTCCAGGCATGACGCATTGTGCCGGTGGCCAGTCCACCGATCAGTTCGACATGCTCACTGCCATTCAGGAGTGGGTGGAAAACAACCGCGCGCCGGATCGGGTAATTGCCTCGGGACGAGCCTTCCCCGGCATCACGCGTCCGCTGTGCCCCTATCCGAAGGCCGCTCGCTATGATGGTGGCGACACGAGCAATGCGGCCAGTTTCTCATGTCGCTGAGGATGCGCATGGGCGCTCATCACAAGCAGTTGCGGGAGGGAATCATGTTCAAGCGCATGTTGCTGGCTTTTGTGTTGGTGGGCGCAAGCGTCGCCGGCGCCTATGCCGCCGACGCGGCAATCAAGGAGGACTTCAAGCCTTCGACTCTGAACCAGCCCGGTCAGCCTTATCCGCAGGTCAATTCGCAGGGATACGCGCGCTTTCGTATCACCGCGCCCGACGCCAAGGCGGTCACGGTGAGCCTGGGGCTGGGTGGCGCCGGCGGCACGCCGCTGACCAGGAGCGAGGACGGAAGCTGGACCGGCACCACGGCTGGCCCGATGGATGAGGGCTTTCACTACTACCACCTGACAGTCGATGGCGGGACGTTCAACGATCCGGGCACGTTGAACTTCTACGGCTCCATCCGCTGGGAGAGCGGCATCGAGATTCCCGCTCAGGATCAGGATTTCTACGCGCTCAGGAACGTGCCTCATGGACGCGTGCAGCAGGTGCTGTTCGAGTCAAAGAGCACCGGGGTGATGCGCCGCGCCTTTGTCTACACGCCGCCCGACTACGAGAAGAACCGCGGCAAGCGCTATCCGGTGCTGTATCTGCAGCATGGCTGGGGTGAGGACGAAACTGCCTGGAGCAACCAGGGGCACGCCAACCTCATCATGGACAACCTGCTGGCGGAAGGCAAAACCAGGCCCTTCCTCATCGTCATGACGTATGGCATGACCAATGACGTCAAGCCCGGCGGGCTGGCGAATTTCGACGTGAATCATTTCCAGCGCGTGCTGGTCGATGAACTGGTTCCGTATATCGATGCGAATTTCCGTACGCAGGCGGACCAGAAACATCGCGCCATGGCCGGTCTGTCCATGGGCGGCATGGAAACGCGCTGGATCACATTGAAGAAATTTGATGTGTTTTCGTACGTCGGGCTGTTCAGCGGCGGGTCCATATCCGCTGAAGACCTCAACAGCGCGCCCGGATTCAAGGATAAAGTGCGGCTGGTGTTCGTCAGCTACGGCAGCCGCGAGCTGGCCGGAGGTGGCGGCCCGCCGCGCGCTGGCAACCCGCGTGAGGCCGCGCAAGGTCTGCAGAAGGCCGGGGTCAGGAGCGTGTTCTACGTCTCGCCCAATACGGCGCACGAGTTCCTGAGCTGGCGCCGCAGCCTGCGGGAATTCGCGCCACTGCTGTTTCGGGACTGACACTGAAGAGGTCGGGAGACACCATGGATTTGCAAGGGACCAGCCTGATCGCCGGTGCGCGTGGCCTTCCTGGGGGTCGACGTTTCCGCGCCGCGAATCCTGCGACGGGCCAGATGCTCGCGCCGGAGTTTCACGAAGCCAGCGATGCCGAAGTGGCGCGCACCATGGAGTCCGCGGCCGCAGCCTTTGGTGACTTGCGCAATCGGCCTCAGGAACAGCGCGCCGCGTTCCTGAAGAGAATCGCCGAATGCATCGAAGAGGTGGGTGACGCGCTGATTGAGCGTGCCCATGCGGAGACAGGGTTGCCGGTGGCCCGTCTGACAGGTGAACGGGGACGGACATGCGCGCAACTGCGGCTGTTCGCCCAGGTGGTGCATGAGGGATCGTGGGTCGATGCGCGCATCGATACCGCCATGCCCGACCGCCAGCCCCTGCCGCGCCCGGACATCCGCCGGATGCTCAAGGGAATCGGTCCCGTCGTGGTGTTTGGTTCCAGCAATTTTCCACTGGCCTTCTCCACCGCTGGCGGCGACACCGCTTCCGCCTTTGCAGCGGGCTGCCCGGTGGTGGTGAAGGCCCATCGGGCGCACCCCGGCACTGCGGAAATGGTAGGCGAGGCGGTTGTCCGTGCTGTGTCCGACTGCGGTTTGCCGGCGGGAGTATTTTCCCTGCTGCACGGCGGGGGCGCGACCATCGGCATGGCGCTGGTGCGTCATCCGGCCACCGCGGCGGTGGGTTTCACCGGGTCGCGTACAGCAGGCCGCGCCCTGTTCGATGCGGCCGCCGCGCGTGATCGTCCCATACCGGTGTTTGCGGAGATGAGCAGCCTGAATCCCACCTTCCTGCTGCCGCAGGCACTGGCAGCCGGCGGCGAGTCGATCGCGCAGGCACTGTTCAATTCCTTCACGCTGGGCGTGGGGCAGTTCTGCACCAAGCCCGGATTGATCTTCGCGCTGCGCGATGCGGCGACGGAGCGTTTTGCCGCCACCCTGGCGAAGCTGGTGGAGGCCGCGCCGGCGGGCACGATGCTCAGCAGCGACATCTGTTCGGCATTTGAAGGCGAACGCCGGCATGTCATGTCGATACCCGGAGTGAGCAGTCTTGCGCAGTCCGCGGCCGTCAGCGCGCCCGGTTCGACACAGACAGCACCGAGCATCGCCATGACGGATGCGCGGCGTTTTCTGGCTACGCCGGCGCTGGCTACCGAGGCATTCGGACCCTTTGCACTGCTGATTCGCTGCGACACCATGGAAGAGATGGTGTGGTGTGCCTGTTCGCTCGAAGGTCAGCTCACCGCGACTTTGCAGGCCACGCCAGCGGATCTGTTGCAGGCAACGCAGCTGCTGCAGGTGGCCGAACGCTGCGCGGGTCGCGTCCTCATCAACGGATTTCCCACCGGTGTTGAAGTCTCACCGGCCATGAATCATGGCGGTCCCTATCCGGCCACAACGGATGTGCGCTACACCTCGGTGGGCACGGCCGCCATGCTCAGGTTCGCAAGGCCTCACTGCTACCAGGGATTCAGCGACGAACTGCTGCCCCTGGAGCTGCGCAATGCCAACTCCCTGGGTATCGAGCGCCAGGTCGACGGGCGACTGACCCGGGAGGCGATCTAACTGGCCTGTGCGAGCTTGATGAGCCGCTGATACGCGGGCTTGGGCTGCATCTGCCGATCGAACAGCAGCGGATAGTTGGTGCGGCCGCGCACCGGGAAGTTGTTCTTCCACGAAATGCCGTCGTGCAATCCCCAGAAGGTCACGCGCTCGACGCTCTTGCGATAGCGCAGCAGGATCCTGAACAGCGCTTCGTAGCGCTCGGCGAGCTGCTCTTCTATCGCCGCGGGCAGCCCCTGAGGCCAGGGATCGATCTGGCGCGAATAGGCGGCGTTGTTGGCCACATCGGCACCCGTGTCGGCGGGAGGCGGCAGCACGTCCACGTCCAGTTCCGTGATGTGCACTTTCAATCCCAGATCGGCAAAGGTGGCGATGCTGCGTTCCCATTGGGAAAGATCCGGGTAAGTCAGCCCCACATGGCTCTGGTTGCCCACGCCGTGGATGGGAACGCCCCGCGAGCGATAGTCCTTCAGCACATTGGCGAGGAAGGCGACCTTCCCGGGGTTGTGCATGTTGTAGTCGTTGTACAGCAGCAGCGCCGCGGGGTCGGCCGCATGGGCGAAGCGAAATGCCTGCTCCATGAAGTCATCGCCGATGATGTCGTGCCAGGGCGAGTGCCGCCAGCCCTTGTCCTCGTCGATCGCCTCGTTGACGACATCCCAGGCCCAGATGCGTCCCTTGTAGCGTCCCACCAGCGCCTCGATGTGCTCGCGCATCCGCCCCAGCAATGCCTCGCGTGTCAGCGGCTGGCGCTGCGCATCGAGGAAGACGCTGGCGGGAACCTGCGAATGCCATACCAGCGTATGGCCCAGTACGTCCATCTTGTGCTGGCGCGCGAAGTCCACCAGCTGGTCGGCGCGTTTCCATTGCCAGGTGACGCCGTCGGGGCGGATTACGCCCCATTTCATGGCGTTTTCGCCCGTGACGGAATTGAACTCGCGTGCGATCAGCGCCAGCTCGGGCGCAAGCTGCTGGTCCAGTGCCTGGTTGCTGACGGCCACGCCCATGCGAAAGTCCTTGCGATAAGCATGTGCCAGACCCGAGCTTTGCAATGCCATGGCCACCGCACGCCGCTTTGTCAGGGCGAGGCCACCCATGCCCGCCGCGAGTCTGCCGAGCAGGGTGCGGCGGCTTATAGAAGGCGATGAGTCACTGGTAACGAGACTTTTGCGGGAGGGCATCATCTGTCTCCTTCGATGGTGCGTGCGCGGCACAACGGCGGTTGCGGCTATGCTAGCGCAGTCACAGGCTTGGGGTCATCGATGAGCGACGCTGTGGAGTGCGTGTGGCCGGTGGCGGCGGTGCTGGGGGAAGGCCCCTGGTGGTCGGCCGCCGACGGCACTTTGTGGTTCGTGGACATCAAGGGTCGGCGCATCCACGCCTTCAACGAAGCAACGGAGGGCAAGCGCAGCTTCGTCACGCCGGATTTGTCCGCATTCGTGTTCAGGCACCGCAATGGGGGGCTGCTGTGCGGCCTGCGAACCGGCCTGTATCGCTTCGACCCGTCGAATGAACGCTTCGCGCTCATCGTGGATGTCATCGAGGCGCGCACCACGCAGCGTCTGAACGATGGTTACGTGGATGCACAAGGTCGCCTGTGGTTCGGGACCATGGACAATGACGAGCGCGATCCGGCCGGCGCGCTGTATCGCTTCGCGGCCAATCGCCTGGAACGCATGGATGAGAACTACGTGATCACCAATGGTCCGGCGATGAGCCCGGACGGGCGAGTCCTGTATCACGTCGACACGCAGCAGCGCTGCCTGTATGCATTCGATGTCGATGAGAAAGGCGCATTGTCGGGCAAGCGCGTTTTCCTGAGGGTGCAGGAGCCGGGCGCCTATCCCGACGGCCTGGCGGTGGACAGTACCGGCAATGTATGGCTCGCCCTGTTCGGCGGCTGGGGCGTGCGTTGCTACTCTTCGGGTGCGCAATTGCTGCGCGGCATCGACCTGCCGGTCGAGCAGTGCACGAAGGTGGCATTCGGCGGTGCGGACCTGAAGACGCTGTACATCACCACCGCCTCGGTGGGCTTGTCCGAAGCGCAGCGCCGGCACCAACCGCTGGCGGGCGGGTTGTTCCGCACCCGGGTAGAAGTGGCGGGACTGCCGGCAAACGAGTTTGCCGGCTGACCTGCTGCGAGCTCTTACTTGCCCTGGCGAAACGACAGGTTGCGCCCGAAGAAGGGCAGCACATGATCCTGTATGCGGAACGCCACGTGGCTGGTGTGATCGCCCTGGTAGACCTCGAAAGTGCTGGAAATGCCCAGCGAGCGCAATGCTTCGTGCATGCGGCGCGTATCCTCCAGCAGTCCGTCCTTGTCGCCCACGTCAAGACCGATGGCGCGGTAGCGTCGAACCTTCCACGCGTACTGGTCGAGAAAGGCCAGTGGTGCGTTGGCCGCCCATTTGGCCAGGATGTCGCGGCGTTCCTTGCCCGAGGAATCGACCGGAAGGTCGACAAACAGCGGCGGTCTGGCCGGATTCGGTGACCATGCCGCCGCAAGCGCCAGCGTGCCGCGCAGTCCAAAGGGCAGACTGCTGGAGGCCTGCGCCGACGGCAGCGCCTGCAGCTGCGCCACCTGTTCCGCGGTGATGCCCCGGGCATCGCTCGCTGACTGGCAGCACGGCGACATCAGGTAGAGCGCGCCGTAACGCTCCGCCCGCCGGATGCCGATTCGCGAGGCGCCATAGCCACCCATCGAATGGCCCACCAGGCCGCGACTCTCGGGGCGCGCCAGAGTGCGATAGTGCGCGTCGACGTAGTCGATCAACTCGTCCGCGATGAAGTTCTCGAAATTGCCGGTGGTCACGGAGTTGGAGTAGAAGGCGCCGTTGTAGACATTCTTGCTGCTGGGCAACACGATGATCATCTCGGGCGTGCCCTGGGCGAATGCGCCTTCGGCAGTCTGCGGCAGGTGGATCTCCTTGATCCATTGATCCGCGCCGATGGAATAACCGTGCAAGGCGTAGACCACGGGATAGCGGCGAGCGCGCTCGCGGCCATAGCTGGGCGGCAGCACCACGATCACCTCGCGGTCCGCAGGCGTGCCGAGCAGATTGCCTTGGATTTGCCGTGAATGGACCTTGATGGTTTCCACACGCGCCTTGGCGGCCCCCGGCACGACAGCCGGGACTTGCGTCTGGACCTGGGACTGCGCCGCCCCTGCCGCCAGCAGCAGTACGCCACACAGGAATGTCTTGCGGATACTTGCCTGCATTTTTTTGACTCAGGGTGAAAGGACGATCACGTTCACCGACTTGGGCTCCAGTGTGACCTGGAGCCGTCCGTCAGCGATCGTAGCGACCAACGGCTTCGGCGTGACGGTGGCTGGTGCATCGAAGGTGTTGATGCTGTCCACGCGCGGTGCAGTCAGGGATTCTCCAGATGCGGAGCTGACGGCCATGCCGGCGATCGACACGTCGATGTTCGCGGCTCGGACGGGGTCTATGTTCGTCACCGCCAGCACCAGGCGGCCGCGGGCGTCTTTCGCGGCGATGGCGTCCACGCGCGGCAACGTGATCTTGCCGTTCTTCCAGGTGCCGGCATCGATCTTCAGCGGAACATAGGTGGAGTCCTGGAACGGCACATACATGCGAAACACATGATAGGTGGGCGTCAGGAGCATCTT
>Ga0164241_10006944_pt1 | contig 10233 bp, 6 predicted proteins | sample OricomyardsoilBY_FD_108780 | JGI IMG/M metagenome (GOLD analysis project Ga0164241, IMG submission 108780) | Backyard soil microbial communities from Emeryville, California, USA - Original compost - Back yard soil (BY) | ecosystem: Environmental > Terrestrial > Soil > Unclassified | place: USA... | reverse complement strand
GTCGCACGCCAGCTCGAGCGAACCCGAGCGCGCTTCCAATCCGAGCGCCCGGAGACGGGCTACGCGAGCTTGCAAGGCGCCTTCTTCCTCATGCGTCGCGGCGAGTTTCGGCGCGAAGCGCTGGTGCACGCGGCCCCCGCGCTCGAGCGCGGCGCCGCCGCGGCCGCGCGCCGCGGCGAAGAAGGTTACGCGCTCGCGCTCTACACGCTGCTCGACGGCTTGCTCGGCCCGGGGCCGGAGCGCGACGACGTGCAAACGCACTTGAAGGCGATGGCGTCGTTCCATCAGATGACGGGCAACGCGGGGCCGCTCGTCGCCGCGGGCTCCGACGCGCGCGTCGCGGCCCAGCGCGCGCTGCTCGACTCGAGCGACCAGGAGGTGCGCGACGCTTCCGATCGCATGCTCGCGTGGATCGGGAAGGCGCACGCCGCGGCGACGCCCGACATCACGGCGCGCTCCGTCGCCGATCGCGAGGAAGCGTACCGGGCGCTGCGCGGCGGCGGCTACGCGCTCGTCGCGCTCTACCTGCGCCACCAGGATCCGCTCGGCGCGCTCACGGCCACGAGCGAAGCGGGCCTCGATCGCACGATTCCGCCCGATTTGCGCGCCATGCTCGAAGCGAGCGCGCAGGACGACAACCCGGACGCGTGGTTCAACCTGCACCGCCTCTACGACTCCGTCGCGCGCGAGGTGCAGGCGGCGCTCGATCTGGATCCGCGCGTGCTCGAAGGCGCCGCGTGGGGCACGGCGGTTTCGCTGTTTCGCTCGGAGCCGGGCAGCTTCCGCGGCGCCATGCCGCTCGCGGCGCGCCTCGTCGATTACGGCATGGCGGAGGTGGCGCCGCTCGTGCTCGCGAGCGGCCTCGCTCGCGGCGCTTCGCCCGATCAGCTCGCGGCCGCGCTCGCGCTCGTGCTGAACGCGACGGTCATGGAAGCCGAAGCGGGCCAACACGAGGCGGCGCGCCGTACCTTCGAAGCGGCGGCGCCGCTGCTCGAGCTCGCGAGCAGCAAGGCCTTCGCCGGACGCGTGAGCCCGAGCCCGGCGCGCCTGCGCTACGTCATGGGAGCGCTCGAAGCGGGCCGCGGCGCGCTCGCGAAGGCGAAGCCGCTCCTCGAGAGCGCGATCCGCGAAGAGCCGTCCGTCGACGCGCTGCGCGTGCTCGCCGCCATCACGCGGCAGCAAAAAGACGTCGCGGGGACGCTCGCCTTACTCGAGAAGGCGCGGCAGATCGCCGAGAAGAGCGGCAGCGCCGTCGAGGAAGCCGACCTCTGGCACACCCAGTTCGAGGTGCTGCGCGACAGCGGCGATCGCGCGGGCGCGCGCAAGGCGCTCGAACAAGCGCTCACCCGCGCCGTGGACGCCACCCGCCAGACTCGGCCCGGCGCGAATCAAGCACGCGCCGAGCGGCTACTCGCCCGCGTGCTCGAACACTACGGGGAGCCCGCCGCCGTGAAGCGCGCGACCGAGCGCGCCTACGACGCTGCGGCCTCCGACACGAGCCAGCTGAGCGCCACCATCACCGACACCGCGCGTAGGGCCCTCACGCGGCGTGATCTGGCGTCCGCCCGCAGCGCGCTGTCACGCGCCGTCGACGCGAACCTGCCGCCCGATGAGCTCGTGTACATCGCGGTCTGGCTCGGCTTGCTCGAGAAGCAGCTCGGCGTACCGACCGACGGCGCCGTCGAGGACGCGTACGCCGCCATGGACGAGGCGCCCGGCTGGAGCGGCAAGCTGCGCGCCTGGGGCCGCGGCAAGCTCCCCGACAACGAGCTCCTCGGCGCCGCGCGCGATCCGGCGCAGCGCACCGAAGCGCTGTTTTACGTCACGATGCGCCGGCGCGTGAGCGGCGACACCAGCGCCGACAGCGAGCTCGAGAAGGTCGCGAGCAGCGAAGCCGTGAATCTCGTCGAGATCGGCATCGCTCGCGACCTCCTCGCGTTGCGCGCGGGCGCCGAGCAGGGTTTGAAGGTGCCGGCGGGCGTGAACTTGCCGTAGGCGGCGCGGCGCTAGCCCTGGGCCGCCGCGGCCATTCTCTTCTTCAGCGCTTTCGGCGTGACGTCCTCGACGTGCGTCGCGATCGACCACCGGTTGCCGAACGGATCCTCCACGCGGCCCCAGCGGTCACCCCAGAACATGTCCTGCACGGGCATGATCACCTTGGCGCCCGCTTTCACCGCTTTCGCGAAGGTCTTGTCGACGCTCGTCACGTACATGAAGAGATTCGCAGGACGCGGCGGCTCCTGGACGGAGTCGGAGAAGAGGAGCAGCGTGTCCCCGAGCTTCACCTCGGCGTGCATGATCTTGCCGTCGGGCCCGGGCATGACCGCCCGCACCTTGCCCCCGAAGGCCTTTTTCACGAAGTTCATCGCCCCCTTCGCGTCCGTCAGGTTGAGTGAGACCTGAACGGAATTGTAACCCTTGGGGATCGGCTTCACTTTCTTCTTGGCCATCGTGCCTCCGCCGTCGGCCATAGCGCCAATGTTGCTCGGCCGATAGCGGCCAGCCACGACCCGCGAGCACGCCACGTCAGCGTCACGGACGCGCTCGCTTTGGGTTTTTATTCCTGCGGCTTCCGACCGAGGAGCTTCGTCGTGAGGTGCTCGCCGAGCTCGGCCGTCATCAGGCGTTCGACGGCGGCCTCTTTCTCGCGGCGTTCGTGCTCGTCGTACTGAAACTCGATGCCCATCCCCGCCGGATTGGCGCGGGTGGCGAGCGCCGCGAGCGTGACCCAAATCACCTTGCCGCGGAGGCGCAACGGCTCGGGCAGGTTCGGGACGCCGAGCGCGAACACGAACTCGGTCCCGACGGGCAAGGGCTTGTCGGTCCCGATGAAGGACCCGCCGCGCGAGATGTTCTTCGTGTAATCGGCGAAGAAGGTGTTGAGCCGCTTGTATTCCACCTTGAGCTCGATCGGGGCCCGGTACTGGCGCCGCCGCTCGTCGTCGTGGTCTGCGCTCATGAGTGCCACCACATTATCACCGCGGACCCCGCGTGCTATCAAGACGGGGTTGAGCCTCCCTACCGCTGAACAGCCGCTGTTTCGCGACCTGCGCGAGGAGCCGTAGGTGCGCGATCCGTACGAGATCCTGGGCGTCGGGCGCCAGGCCACCGAGGCCGAGATCAAGACGGCTTTTCGCCGCCTGGCGGGCCTCCACCACCCCGATCGCAATCCGGACGATCCGGAGGCGCAAGTCCGTTTCAAGGAGATCAACGCCGCGCACCAGATCCTGAGCGATCCGGAGAAGCGCGCCGCCTACGACCGTTTCGGGGAGGCCGCGTTCCGCCCGGGCGGCGGGGGGGGCGTCGACTTTGGGGGGTTCGAATCGATCTTCGGCGATCTCCTGGGCGCCTTCGGCCTGCGCAACGGCGAGACCGGCACCGTCAAGAAGACGCTCGAGCTCACCTTCGAGGAGTCGGCGCGCGGCGCGCAAAAGAGCATCAGCTACGAGCGCATCGACATCTGCGGCGACTGCCAGGGTCGAGGCGCCGCACCCGGTGCGCGTGTCGACACCTGCTCGGCCTGCGGCGGCCGCGGCCGCGTGCGCTACCAGCAAGCGTTCTTACCCATCGCGCTCGAGCGGCCGTGCTCGACCTGCCGCGGCACGGGCGCCATCCCGAGCACGCGCTGCGCGAAATGTTCGGGCGCCGGGGTCGCGCGCTCGGAACGCACGCTCACCATCGACATCCCCGCCGGCATCGAGCCAGGCTCGAGCCGCTCGCTGAGCGGGGAAGGGCATCGGCTCAAACCCCACCAACCCCCGGGCGACCTCGAGGTGCTCATCGACGTCGCGCCGCACCCGTTCTTCAAACGCTCGGGCGACGACGTCGTGTGCCGCGTTCCCATCACCTTCACGCAGGCGGCCCTCGGCGGCGAGCTGCTCGTCCCGACGCTCGAAGGCAAAGTGAAGCTCAAGGTGCCGCCCTCCTCGCAGCCCGGCGCCGTCCTGCGCATTCGCGGCCGCGGCTTTCCCCACCGGCTACGGTCGGGCTCGGGGGACCAGCTGGTCGAGCTCGGCGTGGAAGTGCCGGACAAGCTCACGGACCGCGCCCGATCGCTCTTGAAGGAGCTCGGCGACGAGCTCGGCGAAGACGTCCAACCGCAGCGCCGGAGCTTCCTCGAGAAACTCCGCGAGCTCTTCTGACGTCCGCGAAGTAGCGGCGGGGCCGTTCGCCGGCTCGCCACGCACGCCCCGAGATCCTAAGCTCGTCGTCATGTCTGACGAGCGCATCGGTCTCATCGGCGGCGGCAACATGGCGGCGGCGCTCGCGCGCGGACTCTTGGCTTCGAGTCGCGTCACGCCGGCGGCGCTGCGTGCGAGCGACCCGAGCGAAGCGCGCCGCGCGGCGCTCGCGAGCGAGTACGGCATCGAGGTCGTCGCGACGAACGCCGACGTCGCGCGCTGGGCGAGCGTCGTCGTGCTCGCCGTCAAACCGCAAGTCATCGAAGCGGCGCTTCAGAGTCTCACGGGCGCGCTCGAGCCGAGTGCGCTCGTCGTCTCGATTGCAGCCGGCGTGCCCCTCGCCGTGCTCGAGTCGCTACTCCCGCCCGGGACACGCGTCGTGCGCGCCATGCCCAACACCGCGGCCATGGCGCTCGCCGGCGCCACGGCCGTCGCGGCGGGGTCCCACGCGACCAGCGCGGATCTCGACACGGCGCGGCGTCTCTTCGACGCCGTGGGCACGACCCTCGTCGTGGACGAGACGCTCCTCGACGCCGTGACGGGGCTCGCCGGCAGCGGCCCCGCGTACGTGATGTTGATGATCGAGGCGTTGGCCGACGGAGGCGTAAAAATGGGGCTGCCGCGCGAGGGTGCCGTGCGGCTCGCGGCTCAGACCCTCTACGGTTCCGCCAAGCTCCTGCTCGACACGAAGGAGCACCCCGCGCGCCTGAAGGACATGGTGACGAGCCCCGGGGGGACGACGATCGCGGGCCTGCACGCGCTCGAGGCAGGGGGCGTGCGCACGGCGCTGATCGACGCCGTCGAACGCGCGACCCGCCGCTCCCAGGAGCTCGGCGCTCAAGCACTCGCCCGCTCGAAGAAGGCGTGAGCCGTTTTCCCACCGCGCTCCCTCCAGTGCCCTAAGGAGCGCGAAATAAAGTGTCCGCGCGGAGGGGCCGGGGGGGGGGACAGCCTCGCTCCACGCGGACCCCATAGAACTAGCAGTCCTCGAATACGAAATCAATGGTGCGAAGTTTGGGATCTTCGCCCACCGCCCGTTAGTCACGACAGCGGAAGCCGCGGCGCGAGCCGTCGGGAGCCGCCAGCACGAGCTCGACACCCGGGCTTTCGTCTCGCTCCGAGACGCCGTGCACGGGCGATTCTTCAGCGGATTTAGCGCTCGGTGTTCGAACTCCGGTGCCTGGACGCGCGCGTCCGAGGCTCAACCCTGCGGGGTGAGCCTCGCGCGAGCGCGAACCGAGGGGCGCGGTCACCGCGTCGGTGCAGCGGCGACTCGGGCCGACGATCAGGCGCACCTCGATGCCGTTCCCCGTGCTGGCGCCGTCTGTGATGCCTTGCAGGTCGACGTTCGGCTCGAGCGACAGCGCGTCGCCGATGACGTACCCGTCCTCCCCCGTCGTGCAGGCGGCGGGCATGCTCGCCATGTCACGCGCGCGCGTGACGATGGGCGGCTCGAAGCGGCGCGCGGCCTGATCGAACGGAAACAGGTAAAAATCAGCGTCGTGAACCCACACCCCGATGCCGTCGCCCTGCGTTGCCGGCGCCAAGGTGGGGGGCTCGGAGCGGGCGTTGATGTCCGGGAACTCGCCCAGTAGCTCGAGCACCCCGGCCTCCACCCGGTAGAGCCGGAGCGCGCGGTTCTCCCCCACGGCGCTCACGAAGAACCGGCTCCCCGCGAGGGCGACGCTCGTGATGATGCCGACCGCGCCGTTCGTCTTCACGCGCGTGATGGGCCGGTTTTCCTGGAGCAGGTACAAGTCGAGCGCGCCCTTGCTGCTCACGAGCAGTAACCCCGCGTGCTTACTGGGATCCGTCACGACGCGCCACGTCGCGGGCGGGCCGCTCGGCGAGCGGCCGAAGGCGTCCGCCGCGAGCACGGCGCTCGACCAAACGCTCGAGGAAGGCGCCGACGACCAAATCGCGTCCGCGACGCGGTAGGGATCGCGCACACGCACGACGAACCGGGCGTCGCGCTGCCAGCCGTCGCCGCTCGGACCCCAGGCGTAGGCGTGAAACAGCCGAAGATCCGCCTCGTTCGTGATTTCGTAGGCGGCGTCGGCGCGGCCGCGTGCCGGCGCCGAGATCTCACCGAGCGCGTTCCACGGGCTCACGCTGCGGTCCTCGGGCTGCGGCAGCTGCCTCACGGCCGGTCGGCTTCGCTCGCCGGTGGGCACGCACTCGAGGGACCAGCGATTACCGCCGGAACCCAGCAGTCGTGTCGGCTCCGGCGCGGGCGGCAGAGCGGCTCGCGCGTCGCCCGCCGTCCAACCGACACGCACCCAGCCTCCGAGCGCGCAGCCGAGCGCCGAGCAGCCATGTTCCGCGCCGTAGGTCTTCTCGAGTCGGAGATCGGGCTCGGCCGGCAGCTCGGCGTCCGTCCATTCGAAGCCGCCGTCGACGCTTTCGCGCAAGCTTCGCGCGCGGCCGACGACGAGCGCGAAGCGCCCCGAAAGCGAGGCGCGCTCGAGATGCGGCTCAGGCGCGCCGACCGTGACTTTGCCGTCGAGCTTCACGCGCACCCCGGCAAAGCTCTGCGCGCCCGCGACCCAGCCGCGGAGCTCGCCGTTCGGCGCCTGCTCGAACGAATCGAGCCAAAAACCCTCTTTCACGAGCGCGCGGGCCGCCTCGTCCTCGACGTCGGTGAGCTCGAGCGCGACGGTTTGGTCCGGGGAGCCGGGGCGCACGAGTGTGAGGGCGCCGAGCGCTTCCCCCGCGGGCTTCTCGGCGTTTTTGCTGGGGCTACGCTGGGGGCGCGCGGCGCGCTTCGCCGCGGGCGGCTTCGAGCGCGCGGCCTGCGGCACGAGCAGCGCGAGGCCACCGTCGGCGAGCGCCACGGCACGTTCATCGGGGGAGCGCACCGCGCGTTCGAAGGGCGCGCCGGAGCGGGGAATGACGCAGCGCACGGCAGCGCGGGCGCCGCGCGCGTCGCACGAGCCGTCGACCACGAGCGCGCCGCGACCGTTCGGCGCGACCCGCCGCGGCTCGGCGAACGTCCACGCAGGCACGAGCTCGAGACCGCGAGCGACGGCGTAAATCGTCGTCGGGCCGAGCGGCTCGCCGCAGACGAACCCGGTGCCGGCGCCGAAAGCCACCGCGTCGCAGGCCGCTCGGCCACCGTACGCGTCCTCGCGCAGCTCGAGCACGGCGCCGTCGCGGAGCCGCACGCGAGCGAGCGCACCGCGGGCGGCGACGAGCGCGGTGCCGTCACCTGCCGGCATGCCATGCAACACGGCCGTCTCGAGCGGTCGCGGCCCGAGCGGCTCCGGCGCGCGCAGGCGCGCAGGTCTTGCGCTCGACGCACGGGTTGCGTCCACTGCGGGGCGCGACGGCGCGCGCGCGCCGCTCGTCGCGGCCGGTTCGGGCACGGAGAGCGGAGCCAGACTGCCGCCGGGGCCGAGGACGTAGCGACGGCCGTCGACGTCGAGACGCACCCCGGCGTCGTCGCGTGCGAGCGTCGCCGTCGGGAAGCCGAGCGGGTGCCAGGTGCCACCGGCATCGAACGTCGCGAGCACGCCGCGCAGCGGCACGCCGACGACGCCGAGCCACTCGTCGGCGAAGAGCATCGGGCCGTAGCTCGGCGAAGGCGGCAGGCTGCCAAGCTCGAGCGCTTGGCCGCTGTCCGTGTCGAGCGCGACCCAGGGCGCTCCGCGCGCGCGGAGCACGTACAGCCGGTCGAAGCCGGCGACGATGCGCTCGATTTCGCCGTCGAGCCGCGCGAGGGGTTCGAGCGGCGCCGTCCAGCCCGCGGCGCGCCAGAGCAGCCCCTCGCTCCCCGCATTGACGCCGAAGACGTAACCACCGCCGAGCCGCGCCGGGAGCTCGACGGGCTCGAGCACGCGCGAGCCGGGCAGAAACTGATCGGACGCCTCGAGCGCGCCGCCCGGGCGCTCGATGAGACGCACGCCTTGCGCGATGAAGCGACGACTGCCGTCGGGCTCCCACGCCTCCATCGTCACGTCGCCACGACCCGTGGGGGGGAACGCGCGAGCAGGTCCGAGCGGCGCTCGATCCTCGGCGCCGGGCGCCTGCGTGACCGCGACCGAACGCGCCTTGGCCTGCGGCGTGCGCGCGGCTTGACGCGCGGCGCCACAGCCCGAGACCAGCGCGCCGAGCGCGAGCAAAAAGGCGTGGCGCGCAGCTTTCATGCGGGCGCGAGCGTAGCAGGACACTTGGGCGAAGGACCTGGGATCGTGCTAATGGTCCCGCCCCCAACGCGGGGCAAAACCCCGCATTCCCGACGGAGAAAACCGCAATGACTACCGTAGCCGTCGTCGGCGCCACCGGCGTCGTCGGCCGAGAAATGCTGAGAACCCTCGAGCGCAGGAACTTCCCCGCGAAGCGTGTCGTGGCACTCGCTTCGGAGCGTTCCGCCGGTAAGAAGCTCGAGTATCGCGGCACGACCCTCACGGTAGAGAAGCTCGGTCCGGAGTCGTTCAAGGGCGTCGACATCGCGCTCTTCAGCGCCGGCGCCGCGACTTCGAAGGAGTTCGCCCCGATCGCCGCCGCGAGCGGCGCCATCGTCATCGACAACTCGAGCCAGTGGCGCATGGATCCGGACGTGCCGCTCGTCGTGCCGGAGGTGAACCCCGGGGCCCTCGCCGAACGCAAGAAGGGCATCATCGCGAACCCGAACTGCAGCACGATCCAGATGGTCGTCGCGCTCAAGCCGCTGCACGACGCCGCGCGCATCAAGCACATCGTCGTCTCGACCTACCAGGCGACGAGCGGCAAGGGCCAGGCGGCCGTCGAAGAGCTCAAGGCGCAGATTAGCGATGTCGCCGCCGGCAGGACCCCGACCTCGAAGATCTTCCCCGGCCAGATGGCGATGAACGTGCTCTCCGACTGGAAGCCCGGCAAGGACGACTACTCGGAGGAAGAGCTCAAGATGGTCAACGAGACGCGCAAGATCATGGGCGACGCGTCGATTGGCGTGACGCCCACCTGCGTGCGCGTCCCCGTCGTCTCCGGCCACTCGGAGGCGATCCACGTGACCTTCCACCAGCCGCTCACCGCGGCGCGCGCCAAGGAGCTGCTGAAGGGCGCTCCGGGCGTGACGCTCGTCGACGGCGAGTACAAGCCGGGCGCCGAACCGCAGCCGCTTCATGCCGCCGACACGGACCCGGTCTACGTCGGCCGCGTCAGGAACGACCTCGCCGTGCCGGGCGCGCTCAACATGTGGATCGTCTCCGACAACCTGCGCAAGGGCGCCGCGCTGAACGCCGTTCAGATCGCCGAGCTCTTGATTTCATAGGGCGTTGGCGGCGCCCTCTTGATTTCGTAGCGGATCACGGGGAGGACTCCTCCCCGTGAGCAAACGTCCCACTTCGCCCGGCGCCGAGGAGCTGCTCGGCCAGTACTTCCCCGTGCTCGACCACGGCTTCGTCGCCCTCGTCGACTACATGGGCACCGACGAGTGCATCGAGCGCGCCGCGCGCGTCAGCTACGGCTACGGCACGCGCAAGGCGAGCCTCACCCGCGGCCTCATCCGCTACCTCCGGCGGCACCTGCACACGACGCCGAGCGAGATGCTCGAGCTGAAATTTCACTGCTGCATGCCGATGTTCATCGCGCGGCAGTGGATCCGGCACCGCGCCGCCAACGTCAACGAATACAGCGGGCGCTATTCGCTCGTCCCGATGCTCTTTTACACGCCGGACCCCGCCCAGCTGCAGACGCAGAGCCGCAGCAACAACCAGGGGCGCTCGGGCACGCAGGTCCGCCCGGAGACGTACGAAGAAGCGCTCGCGCGCTGGACCGAAATCCGCCGCAGCAGCCGCTCGACGTACGAATGGATGACCGGCGAGGACATCGCGCGGGAGCTCGCGCGCATCGACCTGCCCCTTTCGACCTACACGCAGTGGTACTGGAAGATCGACCTGCACAACTTCCTGCATTTTTTGAAGCTGCGGGTCGATCCGCACGCGCAGTGGGAAATCCAAGAGTACGGCCGCGTGCTGGCCGGCATGCTCAAGCGCGTCGCTCCGCTCAGCTACGAGGCCTTCATCGACTACGACGTGTGCGGTGCGCGCCTCTCGCGCATGGAGCTCGACGC
>Ga0164241_10006943_pt1 | contig 10234 bp, 9 predicted proteins | sample OricomyardsoilBY_FD_108780 | JGI IMG/M metagenome (GOLD analysis project Ga0164241, IMG submission 108780) | Backyard soil microbial communities from Emeryville, California, USA - Original compost - Back yard soil (BY) | ecosystem: Environmental > Terrestrial > Soil > Unclassified | place: USA... | reverse complement strand
TGACCGAACGAGGGGGCCTCTGACAAGCGGACCGTACGCGGGATCATGATCCGACAGACCTTCTCCTTGAAGTGCTCTCGCACTTCGCTTGCCACCTGGTCAGCGAGCTTGGTGCGGGCGTCGTACATCACAAGGACGATCGTGGACACCTCGAGCGTTGGATTCAGATTCTTCTGAACAAGCCCTACGTTGCGAAGCAGTTGGCCGAGGCCCTCCAAGGCGTAGTACTCGCATTGGATCGGTACCAGCACCTCTGACGCGGCGGCCATTCCGTTTATCGTCAGCAAGCCCAAGCTCGGAGGACAATCGATCAGGACGTAGTCATAGTCCTCCCGGACCTCGGCCAACGCCTGCTTGAGTCTTAGCTCCCTACTGAACGCCGGGACCAGCTCGATCTCTGCTCCGGCCAGATCGAGACTCGCCGGGGCTACGAAGAGGTTCCTCACCGATGACGCCTCGATGCAGTCTTCGATGGGCACATCACTGAGAATGACGTCGTACATCGAAGCCTGAAGACCTCGAATGTTTATGCCGAGTCCTGTGCTCGCGTTCCCCTGGGGATCTAGATCCACGACCAGCGTTCGGTAGCCCAGATCAGCGAGGCACGCTCCCAGGTTCACAGCCGTGGTGGTCTTGCCCACTCCACCCTTCTGGTTGGCCACAGCGATGATCCGAGGGAGGGGGGGTCGGCTCGGACCCGGACCGTCACCCATTTCATCCGTCTCGGGTGCGTCAGGGGCAATCACAGGCAAAGGGGCCTCATCGTCGGTCGGCAAGGAATCCGGGCCTGGCTCTGGGGCAGCCGACGGGCTTGGCTCAGGCCGCTCGAAGTCGTCCTTCATTTCGTCGGTTGAAGGAGGGACGTCGCTCACCCGCCCATCCTTCCCGCCCAGAGGTCGAGGGTCAAGCACCCTCGACCTAGAATCCTGCAACGCGGTGCCATCGGGGGCACCCAGAGCAATGTTTCACGTGAAACGTTGCTCGCCCGAGATCCCAGGGGGCGTCGCAGGCCCTTCCCGAGCCCGGTGATGAACCTGACCACTCCAATTCTACGCCTCGGGCCCCAGCCCACCGGTCACCAATCCTCCAACGCCGATCTACACGCTTCCGCTCCATCGACTCGTCTAACGAGCTCGGGGGCATGGGACCGTGGCGTAAGGACCCGACGGACCGTGGGTCGTGTTCTGGCCCGGGGCAATCCGAGCAGTACGGCCATGGCTTGGCCGGCCGCCATGGTGAGAACGTTGTCAGGGAGTACGCCCTCGAAGACGCCTGTGGGAAGTGCGGCGCGAAGCAGGGTACGCAGGTCGGTTTGGAAGGCGTCGAGCTGGTCACCGGAGAGATTGGGTGTCGGTGCACGAATTCGAGAGGGTGCGCGCCCACGAGTTCGTCACTCGGGCGCTCGAGGACACGGCCGCCGGGGGGATGATGGTTGGCCGGCGGCGAAGCCAGCGGCGGTGAAGACGTCGTCCTCTCCGCTCGGCGGGCTTGTTCTCACGCTTTGGCCGGCACGGCGTTTGGGCCCAGGTAGCCCTGACGGGGCTCGTCGATCGTGGCGATTGGTGGGGGAGGACCTACCAGCGTCGCAATGTTGATCTCAGCGGATCGGAAGGCCGGGGCGTGGACCTCCACTGCGCCCTTCGACACGAGCATCGAGTGCAACGGCTCGGGCCACCGTGGAGCGGTCCATCCAGTGGAACGACGCCGTGAATGGTATGACCCGGAGGACCCGAGTGCCGCGGGCAGGTCTTCAGCGCGCCGTTTGATCCGCGCCGCTACTGCCACGCCCTGCTCTGACGCCTGGAACGCACGGCGGCGGTGAGCATGTCTCGATCGGGGTCGAGGCAGACCACCTGATCGAAGAGGCCAGCGAGTTGCCAGCGACAACTCCCGGCCGCAGCCGACAGCGAGGAGACATCCGGTCCCGTCCAAGCCGAGCGCGTCTCCGAGGACGGCTGCCAGACCGGGCGCCTGGGCAGGCGGCCTCGGGCGCAGTGGGGGGGCGGCACCGGCGAACACGGTTGGGTCCCATTTCCAGTTCTCCCACCCATCGGCGGGGAGTTCGTCATCGGAGAGCATATCGGCGGGCGAAACCGGGGTCGGGGGCCACTCGTCGGTGTTGAGGGCCGGACAACACGGGGACATCCGGCGGTATCTCAGGCTCGTCGACACTGACCAGAGCATGCGCTGCCATCGGGCAGCTGTTTCACGTGAAACATCCCAGAAGTCGAACAGCGGGCCTCAAAATAGAGGTCGTTTGGACGGGATTCCAACGCGCCTGGGGTACCGGTCGCTCACCTCGGACACCAGGGTCATCGATGCCAGATGGGTCTGGCGGTCGGTCGAGACCGTCTCTCGAGCCGGACCCAGTCCTAGTTCAGCGAGTCCGGCGTTGGGCCACCGGTCGATCAGAGATCCAGTCGGGGGCTCGCTCACCACCAGGGTGCCGCCCGGACACAGCAGGGGAGCGGCGCATTCGGCAGTAACCCCGGGCGGGCCGAAGCTTCGGGCCGTGACCAGGTCGTACCTTCCCCGCCGCTCCGGGCTCCGGGCGAAGTCTTCCGCCCGTTCGCCACAAACCTCGACACGGTCGTCGAGGCCCAACTCCTGCACCGCCCAGTTCAAGAACTCGATCCTCCGCAGCTGCGAATCGAGTAGTACCCAACTGCACTGGTGCCAATGGGTGGTCGCCAGCACCAGGGCGGGCACCCCACCGCCGGATCCAAGATCAACAGCGGCAGAGGGTGCCTCCCCAACTCCTTCAACGAATCCAAGCGCGTGGCGGACATGATCCTCCACGGGCCCAGGACCCAAGAACCCACGCTGACGGCTCTCCTGGAGGACACCGGTCAGCGTGGTGTTCACTCCTCAGAGGCCTCGGCATCATCGGTGTGCCCCTCGGCGTCGGCGATGATCACCACGCGACGGTCGGGGTCCGTACCCTCCGACAGAGTTGAGACTCCCGAAATCTCATTCACGGTGTCGTGAACAACCTTGCGGTCCACGGCGTTCATGGGCTCCATAGCACGAGAGACTCCCTTGGCGAGCACCTCCTCAGCCTGCTGTTGGACGAACCTCGCCAATGCCTCCTGGCGACGGCGTCGGTACCCACCGATGTCGATCCGGACCCGACCGTTGTGCCGGCCGGTGGCCCGTCGCTGAAGCACGGTTCTGGAAAGCTCGTGCACCGCAGTGAGCGTCAGTCCCTTTGGACCGATCAGCAGACCCAGGTCAGAGCTTTCACTCTCGACATCCAGCTCGATGGTCTCCTCGTCAACCTTGGTTCGATTGATCGTGCCCTCTATCTCCAAGGCCGCTAGCAGGCCTTCGAGGAACTCGCTGATGATGTCGGCCTGCTGGTCAACATCTATGGCCTCGTCGCTCATCTGGCTGCCTTCCTTGTCATTGCCTGGCGTCGCGTTGGTGGATCGCCCGGCACTGTTTCGATTCGATCGCTTACGGTCCGGCTTCTCCGCCGACCTGGTCGCCGGCGAGCCGCCGGAGTCGCTGGTGCCCGAGGCGGACGGCTTCGATTCGGAGGGGCCGTCGCCGCCCTTGGATCGTCCGCGTCGGGGTCGACGCTCCTGCTTGGCGCGTGGGGACTTCGGAACGACCCGCGCCCGGACGCGGGCCTCACTCCTGACGCGGCCGAACAAGCCGGTCTTCGGCTCCTCCACGACCTCGAACTCAGCCTCGGTCTCATCGATTCCGAGCTGATCGAGCGCAGCCTCCTTGGCATCCTCGACGGTTCTGCCTGTGGTCTCCACCCATTGCACGATCGATCACTTCCTCTTCTTCTTGGCGCGGGATCTGTTCGGGTTCTGAGGTGCAGCCCTGCTCGGGGCAGGGGCTGACCTCGACGGCGCGGACGCCGACTTCTCGGCCGACTTCTCGGTGTCGGCAGTCTCGGGGGAGGTCTTCTTGAAACCCTCCTTCACCCCCTTGGGATCGGGAAGGCTCATCTCCTTGAATTGAGCCAGGATCCCCTTTGGCTTCTCGGGAGCCGCATCACCAACCTTCGACTTCGAGACCTCTTTGGCCGTCGTGTCGATGGCTTCGTCCTCGTCCTTGTACATCGTCCTGGTGATCAGGGCCTGCTGGCCGATCCGGAACACGTTCGACACCAGGAAGTACACGACGATGCCGGCCGGAAGGGTCAACGAGATGAAGGCGAAGAAGAGGGGCATGATCTTCATCAGCATCTGCTGCTGGGGGTTCACCTGTGCGGCGTTCTGGGTTCGGCCCGAGATCTGCTTCTGCTGGTAGTAGCTGGTGGCTGTCACCGCCAGGACCAGGATGATGAACGGGAGCGCATGCATGAGCCCATGCCCGAATGCCTGCTGGGCTGACTCGGCGAGGTTGATGCCGAAGGAGCGCATCTCATTGGTATTGCTCAGGTCGTGGTACAGCTGTGAACTCTTGTCGAGGTGTTGCGGTTGGAAGTAGCCGAACTTCTCGTACACCCCGCCGTTCACACCCGTCACCGAACGGGCGACGGCCGCTCCCATGTCGTGTCCGTATGGCGCCCGGTAGAGGAGCGAGTACAGAGCTCGGTACAAGATGAAGAAGACCGGCATCTGCAGAAGGAGCGGTAGGCAGCCCGACATCGGGTTGATGTCGTTCTCCTTGTAGAACTTCATCACCTCTTCGTTCAGCTTCTGCCGATCGTCGCGGTGCTTGTTCTGGATCTTCTTGAGCTCCGGCTGGAGCTTTTGCATCGCCAGCATGGACCGGGTGCCCTTGAGCGTCAGCGGCAACAGGACGAACATGATGGAGAGCGTCAGCAGCGCAATTGCAATCGCGTAGTTCGGGTAGATCCCGTAGAAAAACTGCAGTGGCCTGGCTACGAGGTCGTACATCAGGCGACCTTCCGATCGTCATGGGAGGCGTGTGAGAGGGGCTCATCCACCAGGGGGACGGGGTCGTACCCGTGCGGCCCCCAAGGGTGACATCTACAGACTCGGCGAGTCGCCAACCATCCACCGCGTACGGCACCGTGGGCTTCCAGCGCCTCGACCGCATACTGCGAACAAGATGGCATGAAACGACATGGAGAGGGTCGGCCAGCCCTCAAATTCTGATAGGCTCTGACTATTGAGAGCAGAACTTTGGTGCAAAGATTCACCGTGACTCCTGAGCTCCGATTCGAGATTCAAGAGCATCCACGAGGCGCTCCACGTGATTCCTCAGTTCCTCAGGACGGTACCGGACAACATCGGGCCCAGCCGAGATCAGCATCGCGCCACCTGGAAGGCCGTCCGGGCGACTCGCATCGATCTCGGCGAGAACGGCTCTGAGCCGGCGGCGGACACGATTTCTGACCACCGCTGACCCCACCCGCTTGGTGATCGCATAACCCACCGAGCTCTGAGCGTCCGGTTCGTCGGGACGAAGGTAGACCACCGCCATCGGACCCCGACGAACCCGCACGCCATGAGCGCGTAAGGCTTCGAAGGTCCGGCGGCTGCGGATCGGAAGGATCAAGCCGACAGCTTGGCCCGGCCCTTCAATCGGCGGTTCTTGATGATCGATCGGCCTGCTCGCGTCGACATGCGATGGCGAAAGCCGTGGTTCTTCGCCCGCTTGCGGACGTTGGGCTGGAAGGTGCGCTTCACTGGTATTCCTCCTCGGGGGTCGGGCCTGGCGGGTGCCCGACCTGGTGCCGCCTTCGGCACGCTCAAACGGATGTCCAGATAGGCGGCCTGCAGGCCACAAATCCGGGGATCGTGCAACGCTACGCTCCCGTCCCGACTGGCGCCAACCGCGGCCCGGCCCGGGGCGGTCGGACCTTGCACGCGAGCCGGCCCCGGGTGCTACGGTCCGAAACCCGTCGAAGCCCTTGTTCACTGGGTCGCGGCGACAACAGGTCACAGCAGTCGAGCCCGAGCCCACAAGCAATCGGGAGCGAATCATCCGTTTTCCACAACATGTGGACGCTGCTGTGGAACGCGCTTGGCAGGAGGGATGGATCAGCAGGTGGCAGACGCACAGCACCTGTGGACCACATGCCAGGCATCGTTACAGGGCCAGGTGTCCGAGGCGGTCTGGAGATCCACGTTCCAGGACATCACCGCACTCGAGGTGGACCAGTCCGTCCTCTACCTGGCGGTGCCCAGTGCGGTCGTGAAGGACCGGGTCGAGACCCGCTACCTCTCCCTCGTCGAGGACATCGTGCGTGACTGCTTCGGCGATCAACTCCAGATCGACCTGGCCGTACATCCAGATGCCGCCGACCCGACCCTGTTCCCGGATCCGCTAGATGAGCTCATGGGCTCGAGCCCGGAGGTCATGGTCGACACTCCATCGGCCCCGCGGCCGGCAGCCGAAGAGCCTCGTAGCAACCTCACCTTCGAAGCCTTCGTCACCGGAACCTCGAACCGCTTCGCTCACGCCGCGGCCCTCGCGGTGGCCGAGACGCCGGGTCGCTCCTACAACCCGCTGTTCATCTACGGAGACGCCGGTCTCGGCAAGACCCACCTGCTCCAGGCGATCAAGCACTACGTGGAGGAGAACTATCCCCACTACGTGGTGCGTTACGTCAGCACCGAGTCCTTCCTGAACCAGTTCATCGAATCGATCCGCCACAAGACCTCGGCGGAGTTCAAGAGCCGATACCGAGACGTCGACGTGCTGTTGGTCGACGACATCCAGTTCCTGGAGAACCGCAAGGAGACCCAGGAGGAGTTCTTCCACACTTTCAATGCTCTTCATGATGTGAGAAGGCAGCTGGTGCTCTCGTCGGATAGGCCGCCAGATGCCATCTCCACCCTCGAGAACCGGCTCAGGACGCGATTCAAGATGGGTCTGATCACCGACATCCAGCCACCTGACCTCGAAACCCGTCTCGCCATCCTGCGCAAGAAGGCTGAGGGTGAACCGGTTCAGATACCCGACGAGGTCCTGGAGTTCATCGCCACCAACATCACCGACAACATCCGGGAGTTGGAAGGAGCCCTGAACCGGGTCACCGCTCTGGCCAACCTCGACAAGGAACCGCTCACGCTCCCCAAAGCGGAGAAGCACCTCCATGACATCCTCGGTGACCGTCAGCCCCGGCCCATCACCCCGGCCATAATCCTCCAGGCGACATCTGAGATGTTCGACTTCACGATCGAGGACCTCAAGGGCAAGAGCAGACGCAGACCCCTCGTCACCGCGAGACAGATCGCGATGTATGCATTCCGCGAGCTCACGGACCTCTCGTACCCGGCAATCGCACGCGAGTTCGGCGGACGCGACCACACCACCGTCATCCACGCGGTGGAGAAGATCAAGGCCCTCATGCGAGAGCGTCGACAGATATACGACCAGGTCAGCGAACTGGTTCAACAGATCCGCAAGGGCGGTTGACCGCGTGAACGCCAGTCCGGCAGCGTGCCGATCGTCACATGGCTTTTCCACCACTATCCACAGGTGCCTGGGCAAATCTTCGGGATACCGGTCGGAAAGACCTGTGGACCGAACGGGGAAATCGCGGGTACAACCGGTGGACTACGACGTCTTCATCCCCAACCCATCACCTTCGTCCCCCCGCCGCTGTGGAACGCTGGGGATGAAGACTGGACAGCACGGACACCCGCTGACCTGCTCAGACGCGTGGTTATCCCCAATCCACAGCGCCTACCACCACCACCATCCGTTTATCAGCACCCTCTTCGGAGAAAGTGAGCAACCGTGAAGTTCCGTTGCGAGCGTGACAGCCTCGTCGAAGCACTGGGCGCCGCCGGCCGTGCCGTTGCCAACCGAGGCGGAGCCCTCCCGGTGCTGGCTGGAGTTCGCGCAGAGCTCACCGGAAACCGGCTCAAGCTCACCGGCAGCGACCTGGAGTTGACCATCGACGTGGCCATCGAGGTCGCCGGTGAGGGTGACGGCGTCGCCGTCCTTCCTTCGAAGCTGGTCTCCGAACTCGTTCGATCCCTGGGTGATCCCCGGGTCGAGGTCTCGATAGAGGGCGATGAGGCCAACATCACCGCCGGCCGGTTCGAGTCCTCGATCAGGTTGCTCCCCGCCGACGAGTTCCCGCGCCTGGCGATGCCAGCCGATGACGCGGTGACCATGGACGCGGCCGAGTTCGCCGCGGCCCTGCACCAGGTTGTCCCGGCCGCCAGTCCTGATGACGCCCGACCGATCCTGACCGGGGTCCTCATGGCCGCGGAGGACGGGGGCCTGCGGCTGGTGGCAACCGATTCCTACCGTCTAGCGGTCCGTGACCTTCCGGGGACATCGATTCTGAGTGAGGGCCAGAGCGTCCTCGTGCCTTCCCGTGCCCTCAAGGAGCTCGAGCGGCTACTGGGTTCGGCCGAGGAGATCACCTTGCGGTTGGGTGAGCGTGAGGCGGCCTTCGAGGTCGGCGGTGTCCGTCTGACCACCAGGCTGATCGAAGGCGAGTTCCCCAACTACCGCGGTCTGATTCCGGCCAGCCACCCGAACGAGCTGACGGTCGGCCGCGAGGCGCTGGTCGAGGCGGTCCGACGGGTGAAGCTGATGGCACGCGAACCCAACACCCCGGTGCGTCTCGCCATGAGCGCCAATGGCCTGGAGTTGGTGGCCATCACCCAGGACGTCGGCCAGGCACACGAGCAACTGGACGCCGTCTACCAGGGTGAAGACCTCACTGTCGCCTTCAACCCCGATTACCTGCTCAGCGGGGTGGAGGTGACCCCCGGCGACGAGATCACGCTGCACACGGTGGATGCCCAGAAGCCGGCGGTCATCCGTGAATCGGGTGGCGGGTCCTTCCTGTACCTGCTCATGCCGGTTCGCGTCTCCTGACCTCGACGCCAGTACGACCCGGACCCTGACGGGGGCGAGCCTGTGCTGATCCGGCAGCTGTGGTTGACCGACTTTCGAAGCTATGCCCAGGCCGATGTGAGCTTCGATGAGGGTCTGACCGCGATCGTCGGGGCGAACGGGCAGGGGAAGAGCAACCTGTTGGAGGCCGTTGCCTACCTGGCGACGTTGGGCTCGTTTCGCGGAGCACCGGGTGAAGCGCTGGTTCGGGTGGGTGCGCCTCGCGCCATCGTTCGAGCCGATGCCGTCCGAGATGGCCGGGAACTTCTGCTGGAGGCTGAGATCGTGGCCGGCGGTCGCAACCGGACCCAGCTGAACCGTCAGCCCCTCCGAAGGGCTGCCGATCTGCTGGGTGCCTTGCGGGTGACGGTCTTTTCCCCCGATGACCTCGAGCTGGTCAAAGGTTCTCCCGGTGAGCGTCGAAACTTCCTCGATCAGACCCTGGTCTCGTTGCACCCTCGAAACGAAAAGCTCCGCAGCGACCTGGATCGGATCCTGCGTCAGCGGGGCGCGCTTTTGAAGCAGGCGAGGGGCCGGTTGAACACCGAGACCGAGCTCACACTCGACGTCTTCGACTCCAAGCTGGCCTCCGCCGGTGAAGCCATGGCCCTGGCTCGCCGCGAGCTCGTCGACCAGATGCGTGCTGTGCTGCGCGACGCCTACTCCAGCGTGTCGTGCGAGAGCACCGCGGCAGATGCTTCCTATTCACCGCCATGGCTGGCCGGTGGCCTGGCCGAGGCCCTGACGGCCGCTCGCAAGGATGATCTGCGGCGCGGTGTCTCCACGGTGGGACCTCATCGCGACGATCTGGATCTGCTCCTGGGGCAGATGCCGGCGCGGACCCACGCTTCCCAGGGCGAGCAGCGATCGCTGGCGTTGGCTCTGAGACTCGCAGCTCACGAGGTGGTCACGGCCGCCACCGGTACGTCGCCGGTCCTGCTCCTCGACGACGTGTTCTCCGAACTGGACGCGGCGAGGAGTGACGCCCTGCTGAAGACCCTGCCCCCCGGTCAGACGATCCTGAGCACCGCTTCGGGCTTGCCGACCGGGGCTGTTCCGGGACGGGTCCTGGTGGTCCGTGACGGTTCGGTCACCGAGGGGTGAGCGGTCGGTCGGCGCGGACGCGATGCTGGAGCCGTGCCCTGGTTCGACCTACCGACCGCCGATGGCGGAAACCGTGACGAACCGGTCCCTGTCGCCGGTCTGTTGGATCGGGTCATGGCCGGGCTGGGGGGACCGAGCCCTGACGCGTTGATGGCTGTGCACGAGCGTTGGCCCGAGGTGGTCGGGGAGGAGCTGGTGGCCCATGCCCGGCCCCTGGGAATCCACGATGGGACCCTCGTGATCGGCACCGACAGCGCCGCCTGGGCCAGTCATCTCCGGTGGTCCCAGGCCGAGATCCTGGAGCGTCTGGAGGCAATGGTGGGAGAGGGAGTGGTGAGCG
>Ga0164241_10006942_pt1 | contig 10234 bp, 8 predicted proteins | sample OricomyardsoilBY_FD_108780 | JGI IMG/M metagenome (GOLD analysis project Ga0164241, IMG submission 108780) | Backyard soil microbial communities from Emeryville, California, USA - Original compost - Back yard soil (BY) | ecosystem: Environmental > Terrestrial > Soil > Unclassified | place: USA... | reverse complement strand
TCCATTCCTAACTTTTAAACAACTAGCCAAACCGGCGAGGCCGGCGCCCACACCCTTTTTCAGATGCAGTGGACGCCTCGCCGGTATGCGCAGCCCATCCCTAACTTTGAACCACCCCCGCCGTCGAAGTCCCCTTCGCCGGCGGCGTCGACACGAACAGCTTGATCTTGCCTTTCGGCTCGGGCTTGCCGTCCCACCACGCCTTCAGGCGCGCGATGCTGAACGGCCGCGAATACACGAAGAGCAGGATGAGGCCCATCGCGAAAAATAGGTACGATTGCGCGTTGTAACGATCGTCGACCCAGTAATACCCGTTCGGAGCGTAGAGCAGGATTTGGCTCACGCCGCTCGTCACGAGCAGGGGAGGGCCAATCTGCCGGCGCACGACGACGAGCGCCGCCGCCACCATGCAGAACGAGTAGTAATAACAAGTCACGTTCGTGAGACACATCACGAGCGGCGTCGTGAGGGCGAGGCCCACCCACAGGAGCTTGGTGCGGCGCAGTGCCCACACCATCCAGCCGAACACGCCGAGAATGATGGCGATGAACAGGGGCTTCATCTGCTGGAAGCGGTCGAGGCGACCCTTCTTCCAACCCTCGAACGGGTCGTCCAGATTGTCGTCGCGCGTGAAGCGCATGCGACCCTTCCAGTCGTGCTCGAGCATGGTCTCGAGCCCCATCGTGTTCGTGAGGGGCGTGCGCTGATGGGTCTTCAGCGTGTGTTCGTAGAAGTCCTTGTATGCCTGCGTGCCCTCCGTGAAGATCATGCTGGCAGGGACCAACACCGCCAAGCACACCGCGCAGCCTGCGATGAAGCGCTGGTGATCGGGGTGGAGGTAATCGAGCAGGCGCTTCGGCTTCTTCCGGCGGATGGTTTCGAGCAGCTGCAGCGCCATGATGACGGCGATGCCGATGATGAAAATCCCCGGGAAAATGCGCAGTAGCATCGACCAGGTGAGCGCGACGCCCGCCATGAAGAACTTGCGCTTCCGAAGCAGGCACGTGCAAGCGACGAGCAGGAAAATCCAGTCCTGCCGGAGGAACGCCCCGCCGGTCCAATAGAAGTTCGCGGGCGCGTTACACCCCCAGAACACCGTGGCCACGGCCATGGCGCGCCAGCCGAACGCCCATCCGAACATCACGACGGCGCCGATGTGGAACAGCACGTCGATGCCGGCGAGGATTTTGAAATAGGTATCCCCGGCGGGCGCAAAGCTGCCGAAGAACTTCCCGGTCATGGTCCAGACCGGCGGGGGGTTATACCCGTGGTCCTTCTGCATGCCCTCCCAGTAGCTGCCCGCTGCCGAGTGATAAAACCAGTCGACGTCTTTTTTGAAGTCGTCCCAGCGCGAGGGCGTGAACTGGTTCTTGCACTTGCCGGGGTCGCTCACGATGTAGCTGGCCTCGACCGGCTTGATCAGATCGACGGTGAGATCGCGGAAGTCGCGCTTCCTGACGTTCGCGCCACGGCCCAGCTCGATCTCCGCGATGAGCGAGCACTCGTACAAGCGCAGGTAACCGAGCTCTTTCGAGTACTTGGAGCCTAGGTAGTAATGATAAAACTCGTGGCGGTGGTAGTACTGGTCGTAGCGAACGTTCGGATTGAAGAAGTCGAAATAGACGAGGAACGCGAGCGCCGTCATCACGTAGGCGATGCGGCGGCGTAGTCGTTCGGGGAGCTTCTCGCGCAGCCGGCGCGCGCGGACCTCGTAGATGAGGAACAGGGCGCCCGCCATCGTGAGCGTGACGCGCATCCCCTTCATGAGGCGCTCCCAGTTGTCCTTCTCGAACCAGGGGCCTTCCCAGCGCTCGTAGAGGAAGAAGTCCGAAGCGAGCCCGAGAACGTGGCTCACGGAGGCATGAAGCGCTGTGATGTGTTCGGTCATCAAGTTTCCTCGGACGAAAGCGGTGTCGCCCCACGCGACGGGCGATCTGTCTAGCAGAAACCCGCTCCCGGCAGAGAGAAGGAAGCCGAAAATCCGACGCAACCGGGCGGCCTTCGGGCCGCCAAAATAAAACGAGCCGGGTGGCCATCAGGCCACCCGGCTACGTGTGTAACCCCGTCAGACCCGGAGGTTAGAGGGGAGCGAACAGCTTGCCCGCACGGTCGACGCGCGGACTGGGCCGCTCAGCTAGTCGAGAACCTCCGGGCAAGGGGTACAACTACAATGCATTGTGCAATGACCTCCTCCGGCATTAGCCGGACGCTCCGGAGCGGCGGAAACGGCGAGAGGGGGGCCCGCATCGGGCCAAGGCCTCGATCGGGTACCGCCGCGCTGTTGATGGGCGCTTCCGTAAGGAAACCGCAGGGGTGCGGCTTCGACATTAATGCAGTGTTCGAGGGTAACCCCCCGACGGACCAGCCCGGGAACAATAGTTCCATGCTGCACGTTGGTTCAGATTGTAGCACGAGTCCGAACCCTTCGCGAAGCGGAACGCGGACGCCCGCGAAAACCTTCCCGGCCCGACTCCGGCCCCCGATTCAGGCTACTTCTTCGGGTCCATCCGCTTGCCGTCCAGGTCGTAGCGGAGCGAGCAAGGGAGGCTGTCGACGGCTCCCTGGCTACCGACCCAGTCGGAGCAGTCGCTGCCGGACACGGCCGCGTAGCTGAACGAGAGCGTTCCCTCGAAGCTCTCGACGTCGTCGCCCGAGTCGCTGAGCTTGCCCTCGGCGTCGTCGCGGCGCATCACGACGCACCCCGGCCGGCCCCGCCCAGGCTCCGAGATCGTGACCTGCACGTCGCTCTGGATCGAGAAGGTGCGGCCGTCGTTCGCGATCTCGCCGGACAGCGTCTCCTGCCCGTTGAGCCAGTAGATGTTGCTGTCGAAGCGGGTGAGTTTGACCTGAAAGTTCCAGATGGCGCCCGCTCCGAGCGCGGCGTCACCGCAGCTCGAATTCGCGAGCTTTCCCGTCACCTGGTACATGCCGAGCAGGTCGCCGGGCGCCTTGGCGTCGTCGACCTTCCCGAAATCCAGGCAGCCGGAGAGCGCAAGGCACACGAGCGCGGCGAGCGGAGTTCGCACGCATCCGGGCTACCAGCCGCGCACGAGGGCGGGCAAATTCGCGGACTAAGCGGCCGGGGCTTCGACCGGCGCTGCCGCCTCGCCCTTGCGCGCGCGCGCCTGCTCGAGGCCGATCCGCAGGCGCTTGCGCTTCTTCAGAGGCTTACCCTTGAGCGGGGTGGCGAGCCATTCGTGCCGGCGGCGGACGTTCCAAACGGAGCGGTTCATGTCGAGGCCGCCTTCCCTAGCGGAGAAACGGCGTCCCTGCAACTCCCAGCGACCCGCGGCGGCAGGCTAGACTGGCGTTTTGGCCATTCTTGACCAAAATCCTCGGCCTAGGCGGTTTTTAGAATCCATGCATGTGACGATGATCAAGAAGGAGCTCGCCGACGGCAGCCCCTGCAGGAAATGCATTCAGGCAGAGGACGTGCTCAAGCGTCGCGGCTTGTGGGAGCAGATCGACGAGGTCGTGTACGCCAAGGAGGCGGACCCGAGCTCGCACGGGATGAAGCTTGCGGCCGAGCACCGGGTGGAGCTGGCGCCGTTTTTCATCGTGAAGGAGGGCGAGCGTGAGGTCGTCTACACGAGCGTCATCGAGCTCATGCGCGAGCGGCTGGCGAGCCCGATGAGCGCGCCGCCACCGCCCGTCGTCGTCAACGGCGCTCACGGCGCCGCGACGAACGGACACGCCCTGAACGGCGCGCCGGCGACGAACGGGACGAACGCGACGAACGGAGCCGCGACGGCAGCCGTCACGGATGACGAGGTCGTCGCGCTGAACCAACGTTTCGCGAAGGCGGAGCCGATGGCGGTCATCGACTGGATGCTCGAGCGCTACGGGGAAGCGGCCGCGATCGCGTTCAGTGGGGCGGAGGACGTAGCGCTCATCGACATGGCGGCGAAGACGGGCAGACCGTTTTCGGTGTTCACGCTCGACACGGGACGGCTGCACCCCGAGACCTACCGTTTCCTCGACAAGGTGCGCGCACACTACGGGATTCGCATCGTGACGCAGTTTCCCGCGCACGCGCCGGTCGAGTCGCTCGTGCGTCAAAAGGGGCTCTTCAGCTTCTACCAAGACGGCCACGGCGAATGCTGCGGCATCCGCAAGGTGGAGCCGCTGCACCGCGCCCTCGGCGAGTACCGCGCGTGGTTGAGCGGGCAGCGCCGCGATCAGAGTCCGACGCGCACGCAGGTCGAACGCTTCGAGCTCGATCGCGCGCACCGCGGGGCGGCGGGCGGCGCGATGCTGAAGGCGAATCCGCTCGCCCACACGACCCTCACCGACGTCTGGAACTACCTCCGTGACGAGCGGGTCCCGACGAACGAGCTCCACGATCGCGGCTACATTTCGATTGGCTGCGAACCGTGCACGCGCGCCGCTCGCCCGGGTGAGCACGAACGCGCGAGCCGCTGGTGGTGGGAAGAGTCGACGCAGCGCGAATGCGGGCTGCACACCGGGAAGTAGCGAGTTCCCGCTAGTCGGAGATGACCTTCGTGCCCTGACCGCGGAGGAAGCCGACGCTCATCGGGTCTTCGTCGAGGGGGGAGCCCCCGATGTAGATGAACTTGAGCTTCTTCATGCCCTTGAGGGGTGAAGCGTCCTTCACCTTGGTGCGCTTGAGGCTCAAGTTGGTCATGTTCACGAGCTTCTCGAGCGGCTTCAGGTCCTCCACGGGCGTGTCGTCGAGCTGAAGCTCGGTGATGCTCGTGAGCTTCGTGAGCGGAGTGAGATCACTCACCTGAGTGCGTCCGAGATCGAGCCGGTCGAGCTTCGTCAGCTTCTCGAGGGGCTTCAAATCCTTCACCTGGTTGATCGAGGCACGCAGCGATTCGAGCTGCGTCATGCCTGCGAGCGGCGTGAGATCGTCGTAGTCGCCGGGGCCCAGGAAAAGCTCCTTCATGCTCGTCATGGGCGTGAAGACGCACGGATCGAGCTGGTGGATGTCCTTGAGCTGCGAGATGTTCAGCGACTTCACGCGCTTGAGGTCGCTCTTCGTGAGCGCGCCGCTCGCCTTGTCGAGCTTCTTCCGGATCTCGGCTTCGAGGGCGGGCTCGTCAATGGCGACTTCGGCGCCCGTCGGGCAGTCGGCGAGCTTCTTCTTCGGTTTCGCCGGCGTGGGCGCGGCGCTCGGGGCCGGCGTGGGAGTCGGCGTGGGAGTCGGGGCCGGTGCGGCCGCCGCGGTCGCGGAAGGTGGTGTGGACGGCGCCGGCTTGTCTTCGCAGGCGCCGGAGAACACGGCGAGGAGCAGGCAGGGGACGAGGCTTCCGAGCGTGACGGCCTTCGACATGGGGCGGCAGGCTACCAGGTTTCGGTATGCTTCGTCTCCGATGGCCGACGGCGAGGCGACGCTACCGTTTCTCGAGCGCCTGGCCATGGCGGTGCTCCGGCGTACGCCCTCCCGTGCCGCCGTCGCCGGTGCGGACGATCCCATCCACGTGCTCAACGTGGAGGAGCGCGCGGAGCTTCGCCACATCGAACGGCAGGCCGTCGGACGCGCCGCCGTCGCGGGCGCGCTTTCCGGACTCGCGAGTGCCGCGGCCGCGATGTGGGCGACGGTGCGCTTCATCGGGTCCGACGGTGTGGCGCACTCGACCGCGGATGATGCCAGGTATTGGGCCGTCGTCGGGCTCGCGACGCTGGTCGCGTCGATCTTCGAAATCGGTTTTCTTTATTGGGACGCTCTGCGCTCCGTGCACGCCATGGCGACGGCGGCGGGGCTCAAATTTTCAGAGGAGTCGCAAACGAGCGAGCAACGCGAAGTGGCGCTCGCGCTCGCGCGGGCCGCGCTCGAGCTGCCGAACCCGCCGGGTCGTGTCTTCGGTGTGAACCCGCACCGCGAGCGCATCCGCTGGATCGTCGCGCTCGCATCCTTGCTCTATAAGGCCAAGATCGCGCTCACCACCTTTCTCATCAAGGCGGTGCTCCGGAGCTTGCTCGGACAATTCATGGGGCGTGCGCTGCTCGAGCTCGTGACGGTGCCGGTGACGGCGGCTTGGAACGCGGTGGTTTGCTTCTTGGTGGCGCGCGAGGCGCGCCTGCGCACGATGGGGCCGTCGGCCGCGCTCGAGCTCATCGCCCACGCGCTCGACACGGCCCCCGTATCGCCCGAGGGCCGGCGCGCGGCGTTTCGGTCCGTCGCGAGCGCCGTCGTCAGAACGGGAGATTTGCACCCGAATCATTACGCGGCGCTGCGCGTGCTCGTCGAGCGCCTGGGCCCGGTGGATTTCGATGACGTCGACGATCCCTCGAGCTTCGTGCGCGAGTTAGAGAGGTTCAGCGCGCCCGAGCAGCGGCTCGCTCTGCGCCTCCTCATCATTGCGGCTGTCCTCGACGGGCGCATCACGCGAGCCGAGCGCGCGCTCCTTGCGGAGGCGTTCCGCGCGTGCGGTAGGCCGCTCGCGCTCGCGCGTGTCGAGCGGCTCCGGAGCGCCTTCTACGGCGGCGAAGGACTCGACTTCAAGCTGGTCGAGCGGCTCGTCGAGTAGCGGGCGCGGGCGGCCGAACCGCGGCACCGTCGCGCCCGTGGTACCTTGCACGGGTGGCGACCGCGGTCATCCCGAGCGCGCTCGAGCGAGGCCGCGCCGCCGTCGCACGACGGGAGTGGGCCGACGCCTTCGAAGCGCTGAGCGAGGCCGCGCGTGACGCGCCGCTCGAGGTCTTGGATGCGGAGCGGCTCGCCTGGTCGGCGGCGTTCATCGCCCGCGAGGACCAGTATTTCCATTGGCACGAGCACGCGTACGAGCTCCATCGGGCCGCGGGCGACCCGGACCGCGCCGCACTCAGTGCGTTCTGGATCGGCCTCCGCCTGCTCCACCTCGGCGAGACGGGGCGTGGCGGCGGCTGGCTCGCGCGCGCCGAACAGCTCGTGGATCCGGCGCGCCCGACGGTCGTGTCCGGGTACTTGCTTCTGCCCGTTGCGTACCGGCACCTCGCCGCGCGTGAGCTCGATGCCGCCGCCGCCGCGGCGCGCGACGCCGGTAGTATCGCGACGGCTCTCGGCGATCGCGACCTCGAGGCGCTCGCACAGAGCGTGCTCGGTCGTATCCTTTTGCGCCAGGGACACGTGGAGCGCGGGCTCGCCCTACTCGACCTGAGCACCGTGACGGCGTCCGGCAGCGGCATCGCGCCGAACGTCGCGGGCGTCGTGTATTGCGCGGCGATTTCGGCTTGCAATCGCGTGTTCGCCCTCGACCGCGCTCGCGAATGGACGGCGGCGCTCGCGCGCTTTTGCGAGGCGCAGCCGCAGCTCGTCACGTTCAGCGGGACTTGCCTCGTGCACTGCTCGGAGGTGCACCAAACCTCGGGCGATTGGCCCGCGGCGACACGCGACGCGGAGCAAGCCTGCGAGCGCGCTCCGCGCCCGCCGTCGGTGGATCGGGGGCCGCTCGCTCAGGCGCTTTACCAACGGGCGGAGCTGAAACGCGCGAGCGGGGACTTTGCCGCGGCCGAAGAGCTCTACTCTGCCGCGAGCGAGCACGGCCGCGAGCCCCAACCGGGACTCTGTCTGCTGCGCTTGGCGCAGGGCAAGCACGACGCTGCCGTCGCCGCCATCCGCCGCGTGCTCGCGGCGACGACGGAACCCGAAGCGCGGCTCGGGCTCTTGCCGGCCGGTATCGAGGTGCTGCTCGCCGTTGGCGAGCTGGACGAGGCGCGCGAGCTCGTCGTCGAGCTCCAAGCGGCGGCGGAGCGCTACAAGATGGACGTTCTGGGCGCGATGGCGGCGCGGGGACTCGGTGCGCTGCGTCTCGCCGAAGGCGACGCGCGTGGGGCGCTCGCACCGCTTCGCACGGCATTCGAGACCTGGCGTCGCCTCGGCGCGCCCTACCTGGCCGCCCGCGTGCGGCTCGACCTCGCGACCGCTTGCCGTTCGCTCGGCGATCTCGAAGGCGCCGAGCTCGAGCTCCGCTCGGCGCGCTCCTGTTTCGAGAAGCTCGGCGCTCGCCACGATCTCGAGCGGCTCGACGGCAAGGCCACGCGCCCGGCGGCGGGCGGCCTGTCGGCGCGCGAGCTCGAGGTGTTGCGGCTCGTCGCCGAGGGCAAGACGAATAAGACCATCGCCGCCGAGCTCTGCCTGAGCGAGAAGACGGTGGACCGGCACGTGAGCAACATCTTCGTCAAGCTCGACGTGAGCTCGCGCGCCGCGGCGACGGCGTACGCCTATCGACACAAGCTCACGTGAGCGCTCCGCGTTCCGCGGGCTCGAGCGGCGCGCTTGGGTGAAACTACCCAGCCCGAAAACGCGAGCTGTGGGGAATTGTCCGGAAGCGGCGGCGGGGCAGAGGTCGCTACGTTTGCGCTCGGAAACGCCGCTTTATCGGCGTTCCGGGAGCGACTCATGGAAGAGCGAGCAGAACGGGTTTTCGTCGACGAGGGTGCGATTTTCGCAGACACAGCGCGCCTTCGCGGGCCTTTTGCGGCCGACCACTACGACGTGATCGTCATCGGCGGCGGCCAGGCGGGCCTCTCCGTCGGGTATCACCTGCAGCGCGCGGGTGTGCGCTTCTTGATCGTGGACGGGAGCGAGCGCGTGGGTGACGTGTGGAGGCAGCGCTGGGACTCGCTCAGGCTCTTCACGCCGGCGTGGCTCGACAGCCTCGACGGTCTGCCGTTTCCGGCGCCGCCGCAGTATTTCCCGACGAAAGACGAGATGGGGGACTACCTCGAGCAATACGCCGCGCACTTCGAGCTGCCCGTGCGCAGCGGGGTGCGCGTCCAGCGACTGCGGCGGAGCGAGGCCGGCTTCGTGCTCGAGACGAACCAAGGGGACCTTCGCGCGGCGCAGGTGGTCGTCGCCATGTCGAACTACCAGCGGCGGCGCTTTCCGGCGTTTGCCCACGCGCTCGCCCCCGAGATCCGGCAACTTCACTCGAGCGATTACCGTCGCGCCTCCGAGCTCGTCCCTGGCCCGGTGCTCATCGCGGGCGCGGGCAACTCCGGCGCCGAGATCGGTATGGATCTCGCTGGCACCCGTCGCGTGCTGCTTGCGGGCCGCGACACCGGCTACGTCCCGTTCCGTCTCGGCGGATTTTGGGCCAGGCTTTGCCTCGTGCGGCTGCTCCTGCGAGTCGTGTTCCACCGCCTGCTCACGATCCGCACGCCGCTCGGCCGCAAGGCGCGGCCGAAGCTGATCGGCCAGGGTGGGCCGCTCATCCGCCAGAAACCAGCCGACCTGGCGCGCGCGGGCATCGAGCGCTGCGCGCGCGTCGTCGCCGTCAAGGACGGTCGACCCGTGCTCGAAGATGGGCGGGTGCTCGAGGTCTCGAACGTGATCTGGGCGACCGGGTTCGATAACGCGCTCGACTTTATCGAGCTACCGATCTTCGACGACCGCGGCGAGCCGCGACACGAGGGCGGCGTCGTGCACGAGGTGCCGGGCCTTTACTTCGTCGGCCAGCACTTTCTCTACGCGTTCTCGTCAGTGATGATTCACGGCGTCGGACGCGACGCCGCGCGCATCGCCGAGCTCGTTCATTCGAGCGCGCGCCGCACTGCCGGGGCGTGGGGGCTCTCCGGGTAACGGGCGAGGAACGCCGTCGCGCGCGCGCGTGCCTCGGCGGAGCGGCCCGCCGCGCGCAACGCCTCGACGGCGAGTGCCTCCCGCTCCTGGCTGAGGGCGCCGTTCGGGAATTCACGCGCGATGGCGTCGAGCGTCGCGAGCGCCTCGCGTCCGCGCCCCGTGCGGAGTAGCGTCCGAGCCTGAGCGACGCGGCGACTCTCCGCGTCGTGGGCGGTCGCGCCATGGTCGGTGGGAAATGCTGCGATCGAAGGCCCGGCGAGTGGCGAGGGAACGAGCGTCGCGTCGGGCTCGCGCGTCGTGGTCGCGCCGCGCCGCACGGGCGAGGGCGCTGGCCCCGGCGGCTCCGGCGCGGGTTCGGCGCGCATGTCGGCATGAGCCGAAGGCACGGTGGACGAAGCGACGACGGTGGGGTGCGCCCCCGCCGGGACGCGCTGCGCCCCCGCCGGGACGCGCTGCGCCCCCGCCGGGACGCGCTGCGCCCCCGCCGGGACGCGCTGCGCCCGCAGGGGCGCCGGCTCAGGTGCAGCGACGTGCCGCGCCACCGCGACCGCCCCCACGCTGGTCGCGCCGAGCAACAAGCCGAGACCCGCCGTCTTCGCGAGTGACGCGACCGTGAGCGCCGCGCTCGTCGTCGCGCTCGCCGCCGCGACGGCGGACGAGAGTTGAGCGCCGAGCGCGAGCCAAACCGCGCGTTTGGCGCCGCGCGGC
>Ga0164241_10006941_pt1 | contig 10235 bp, 10 predicted proteins | sample OricomyardsoilBY_FD_108780 | JGI IMG/M metagenome (GOLD analysis project Ga0164241, IMG submission 108780) | Backyard soil microbial communities from Emeryville, California, USA - Original compost - Back yard soil (BY) | ecosystem: Environmental > Terrestrial > Soil > Unclassified | place: USA... | reverse complement strand
GATGCGGTGCGGGCGCTCGCGCCGGATTTCGCCGCGCTGGCGCGCTTGGGAGATGTGAGGACAATCGTGACGGCGCCGGGGACGGATTGTGATTTCGTGTCGCGCTTTTTTGCGCCGGGAGCAGGCGTGCCCGAGGATCCCGTCACCGGATCCGCGCATTGCACGCTGGTGCCGTATTGGGCGGCTCGATTGGGAAAATCGCGATTTCACGCGAAGCAGCTTTCGGCGCGCGGGGGCGAACTTTGGTGTGAATTGCGGGACGTACGCGTGCGCATGGCCGGGCATTGCGTCCGCTATATGCGCGGAGAAATCTCCCTCTGATTTTTCGCGGCCGTTACACACGATCAACAATAGCAATCCATCGCGCGCTTATGAAGAAACACGTCGCCATTCTGATCTTCGACGATGTCGAGGTCCTCGATTTCTCAGGTCCGTTCGAAGTGTTTGGAGTCACGGATGAACTCCACGAGCAGGAGGCGTTTCACGTCTTCACCGTTTCGGAAATGCGGGCGACGGTGCGCGCGAAAAACGGGCTGAAGATCGTCCCGGATTTCCAACTCGAGGCCTGTCCGGCCGCGCACGTGTTGGTGGTGCCGGGCGGCAGCGGATCGCGTGCATTGCTCAATCGCCCGCTGCTGCTCGAGTGGATTCGCAAGCAGGCGCGCACGGCGGAAATCGTGATGAGCGTGTGCACGGGCGCGCGGTTGCTGGCGAAAGCCGGCCTGCTCGACGGGGTGCGCGCGACGACGCATCACGACGCGATCGAGGAACTGCGCGTGCTCGCGCCGGCGGCGATTGTGGCACCTTCCGAACGTTTCACGGACAACGGGAAGATTTGCACGTCGGGCGGCATTTCGGCGGGCATCGATCTGGCGCTGCACGTCGTCGGAAAATTGCTCGGTCGCGACGCGGCGGATACGACCGCGCGCTACATGGAATATGAGCGACGCACCTGAGACACCCGCATCGCGCGGCGCGTTGGTGACGGCGTTTGCGATCATCTATCTCGTCTGGGGGAGCACGTATCTCGCGATGCATGTCGCGGTTAAGAGCATGCCGCCGTTCACGATGGCGGCGGGGCGTTTCCTGCTGGCGGGGCTGCTGCTCTACGCGTTCATGCGGCTGCGCGGAGCGACCGCGCCGACGTCGCGGCAATGGCGGGACAACGCGGTCTCGGGCACGCTGTTGCTGCTCGGTGGAAACGGGCTGGTCGCGTGGGCGTTGCATTATCTGCCGTCGGGCGTGACGGCGTTGATCATCGGGATCAGCCCGGTGTTTTTCGTGTTGATCGAGTGGGCGTGGCCGGGCGGGAAAAGGCCGACGCTGCTGACGTTTTTCGGACTGGTGCTGGGTTTCGGCGGCGCCGCGTGGCTGGCCGCGCCGTGGGAGCACGCGAAGGCCGGGGAGTCGCTTCATCCGGGGGCGCTGGCGGCGTTGGTGCTCGCATCATTTTTGTGGCCGCTGGGTTCGATCATCGCGCGTCATGCGAAAAATCCCGCGCCGCTGTTCGTGGCGTCGGCGCTTCAGATGATCTGTGGTGGCGTGGCGCTCGCGGTGGCGGCCGCCATGAGCGGAGAACTCGCGGAATGGAAACTTGCGGCGATCAGCGCGCGGTCGGGTTGGGCGTTTGTCTATCTTGTGATCGTCGGATCGCTGGTGGGGTTTTCCACGTTTGTGTGGCTGATGAAGCACAGTACGCCGACGCGCGTTTCGACGTATGCGTATGTGAATCCCGTAGTCGCTGTTTTCCTCGGATGGCTGTTGCTGGATGAAGAGGTGAAGCGCCGCACGATTTTGTCGGCGGCGGTGATTGTGGGCGGCGTGATTTTGATCACGTGGCAAAAAGGGCGCGCGGCAGCGGCCGGGCTTGCGCCTGAGGTTGTCCGAGGGAAGGAACAGCGGGACGCGTAACACTGAGCGTCCAACCACTCGTGTCCGCCATGTCCGCAAAATTTGTCTCCGCCCTTGTTTTCGCCACCGCGCTCGCCGCCGCCGGCGGCTATTTCCTCGCGGTGAAACGCGTGGCGCCCGTCGCGGCTTCGCCGGCGGGGCCGGCGCGAAAAATCGCCTTTTACCAGAGCCCGATGCATCCGTGGATCAAGTCGGACAAGCCGGGGAAATGCACGATCTGCGGGATGAACCTCGTGCCGGTTTACGAGGGCGATTCGGGCCGCAGCGTCGATAAAAACGTCGTCACGTTATCCGCGTCTTCGGCCGGCGTGATCGGCGTGAAGACGAGTGAAGTCAGGCGCGGCGTATTGACGCGGACGTTACGCGTGACGGGCGTGCTCGACGACGATGAGACGAAACATCGGGTGGTGTCGGCGCATGTGCCGGGGCGCATCGAAAAGCTGTTCGTCGATCAAGTGGGACGGGAGGTCAAAGCGGGGGAGCCGCTGGCATTGCTCTACAGCCCGGAAATACAGACGGCGGAGCGACAGTATGTGGAGCTTTATCGCTCGGGGCCGAATGCGTTCACCGCTTCCGAGCGGGCCGATGCGCGCGAGCGGCTGCTGGCGATGGGGATGCTGCCCGAGGAAATCGCTGACCTGGAAAAAACGCTTGATCCCCAGGCTAATATTCAAGTGCTCGCGCATGGCGGCGGCACGGTCATCTCGCGCCTGGCTTACGCGGGGCAGTATGTGAAAACCCACGACGCGCTTTTCGAGGTGGGCGATTTCTCCACGCTCTGGTTCGTCTTCGACGCTCACGAAGCGGATCTGGCGTCGCTGGAAGTCGGGCAGACGGTGGCGGTTTCGACGCCGACACTTCCGGGCGAAACAATCCCGGCGCCGATTGCGTTCATCGATCCGAATCTCGACGAGAAAACGCGGACGGCGCGGGTGCGGGTCGTCTTGGACAACGCGGATGGCCGGCTGCGTCACCGGCAGACGGCGAGTGGAGACATCCGCATCGAGACGGCGGATACGTTGCTCGTGCCACGCGCGGCGGTCCTGCACACGCGGGCGGCTCCGGTCGTCTTTGTGGACAAAGGTGGCGGAGCGTACGAGAAGCGGACGGTGAAGCTCGGCCGGGCCGGAGACGAGGCGTACGAAGTGATTTCAGGTCTGCAGAACGGCGAACGCGTGGTCACAAACGGAGCGTTGTTGATCGACAGTCAGGCACAGCTCGCGCACGGGGCGGAAGAGCCGGCGATGCCGTCAGCGGGAGACCATGCTGCGGAACCGGCGAACGGCCCGGCGAAAGCCGCGGCGAACACGGCGGAGTTCGAGCCGGTTGCGCTGGCGGCGGCGGATGCCTCCGCTGCGCTGGCTGGCGACGATCTCGCGAGTATCCGAAAGACCGTGACGGAACTCCAAGTGGCGGTGAAGGAGGCGCACGGAATTTCGGATGAGGTTCGCGCGCTCGGCGCGAAACTCGTAACCGGGCCGGATGCGAAGTCGGCGCGGCGCGCGTTCGAACCGCTCAGCACGGCGCTGGCCGATCTGGCGCGAGGTGCGCATCTGCACGAACACGGACTCGTCAAAATTTTCCAATGTCCGATGTCGCCCGTGCTGGGCACGGGTCGCTGGCTTCAACGGGACGCGGCTTTGCGCAATCCGTTCTTCGGTCCGGCGATGCCGGACTGCGGTGAGGAAATCAAGTGAGCGAGGCAGGCCCCTCGACGCAGTCGTCCATGATCAACCGCATCATCGCGTGGTCGCTCGGCAACCGTTTCCTCGTCATCGCGGCGTTCATCGCGGTGTGCGCGTGGGGCGTGATGGCGCTGCGGACGGTGCCGGTGGACGCGATCCCGGACCTGTCGGAAAATCAGGTGATCGTGTATGCCGACTGGGCCGGACGGTCGCCGCAGGAAGTGGAGGATCAACTGACGTATCCGCTGTCGGTTTCGCTGCAGGGGCTGGCGGGCGTGAAGACGGTGCGGGCGTCGTCGATGTTTGGGTTCTCGTTTCTCACGGTGATCTTCGAGGACGGGGTGGATAATTATTTCGCGCGGACGCGGGTGCTGGAGCGGTTGAATTCGCTGGGGTCGCTATTGCCGCGCGGCGTCGAAGCGCGGCTGGGGCCGGACGCGACGGGGCTTGGCTGGATCTACCAATATTATCTGAAGGACGAGTCGGGCGCGCAGACGCTCGGATCGCTGCGGACGTTGCAGGACACGTTTGTCCGCTACCAGCTCGCGTCGGTGCGGGGCGTGGCGGAAGTCGGTTCCATCGGCGGATTCGTGCAGCAGTATCAAGTCGAAGTATCGTCGTTAAAACTACAGCAGTTCGGCGCGACGCTCGGCGAGGTGATGGATGCGCTGGCGGCGAGCAGTTTGAACGTCGGAGGAAAAACGCTGGAGGAGAACGGCGCGGAAGTGGTGGTGCGCGGCGTGGGTTTGGTCACGAGCGAAAAGGATTTGGAGGAGGTGGCCATCGCGGCGCGGAGCGGCACGCCGTTGTATTTGCGGGATGTGGCGCGGGTGGAGATCGGGGGAGATTTTCGGCGCGGCGCGCTCGATGTCGGCGGGCGCGAAGTGGTGGGCGGCATCGTGGTGATGCGTTATGGGGAGAACGCGTATCAGGTGATCAAGGATGTGAAGGCCCGGCTGGCGTCGCTCGCGCCGGCGCTGCCCGCGGGCGTGACGGTCGAGCCGTTTTATGACCGGAGCAGTCTGATCGCGCGGGCGATCGATACGTTGAAGCACGCGCTGGTGGAGGAAATCCTCCTCGTGACGCTCGCGCACATCCTGTTTCTTTTTCACTTCCGCAGCATCCTGATCGTCACGCTGCCGCTGCCGGCCTCGATCCTGATCGCGTTCATCTTGATGAAGGAATTTGGGATTCCGTCGCACATCATGTCGCTGACCGGAATCGCGATTTCGATCGGTGTGTTGGTGGACGCGGGAATCGTGATGACGGAAAACGTGATCCGGCACTGCGAAGTCGCGGAGGAGCGATTGCGGCGGAGGCTGACGGGCGCGGAAGTGTTCAAGCACACATTGGAGGCGGCGACGCAAGTCGGGCGGCCGATGGTGTTTTCGATGATGATCATCGTGCTGGCGTTCGTGCCGGTGTTTTTGCTGGGCGGGCAGGAAGGAAAATTGTTTCACCCGCTGGCTTACACGAAAAGTTTCGCGCTGCTTGGCGCGGTGTTGCTGGCGATCACGGCGGTGCCGGTTTTCTGCACCTTGCTGGTGCGCGGGCCGTTCAAGCCGGAGAAGGACAACTGGCTCATGAAAGGGCTGCTGCGCGTTTACGATCCGGTGCTCGACTGGGCGTTGCGGCGGCGCAAGACGGTGCTGGCGCTGGCGGGCGGATTGCTCGCGGCGAGTCTCGTGCTCGCGTTTGGACTGCCGCGGTCGTGGACGGACCGGCTGGAGCGCTGGCATCTGCCGGGCGTGGCGCGAGTGGCCGGAGGATTCGGATCGGAGTTCATGCCGACGCTCAACGAAGGCAGCTTGTTGTTCATGCCGGTGCTGTTGCCATCGACCTCGTTGACCGAGGTGAAACGGATCATGGCGTGGCAGGACAAAGTCATCGCGAGCTATCCGGAAGTGGCGTCGGTCGCGGGCAAACTGGGCCGGGCGGATACGGCGACGGATCCAGCGCCGGTGGAAATGATTGAGACGACGATCGTGTTGAAACCCGAGAGCGCGTGGCGATCCGGTGTGACGAAAGCGCGGATCGTCGCGGAGCTGTCGGAGCGGTTGATGGAAGTGCCCGGCTATGTGCCCGGATTTCTGCAACCGATCGAGAACCGTATCCTGATGACGAGTACGGGAATCCGGGCGCAGGTGGGCGTGAAAATTTTCGGCGACGATCTGGACGCGTTGCAGCGGAAGGCGTTTGAGGTGGAGCGGGTGATCGCGGGCATCCCGGGAGCGAATGGAGTCGCGCCATCCCGGCAGCAGGGAAAACCGTATCTGGAAATTGCCGTGAAGCGCGCGGAAATGGCGCGTTGGGGACTGAGCGCGGCGGAAGTTTTGCGCTATGTGGAAACCGGCCTCGGCGGGTCGGAGGTGGCGACGACGATCAAGGGACGTGAGCGCTGGCCGATTCAAGTGCGGCTCGATCGGGCGGACCGGGACGATCTGGAAAAAATCGGGGAGCTTTCGATCCCGACTCCGGCCGGGCCGCGCGTGCGGCTGGCGCAGGTCGCGGAGATCCGCCGCGTGATCGGCCCGAGCGAAATCGCGTCGGAGAACGGACGGCTGCGGGTCTTTGTCCAAGCGAATGTGCAAGGCCGCGACCTCGGTGGATTCGTGGACGAAATCAAAGAGCGCGTGGGCAGCGATGTGACGCTCGAGCCGGGCATGACGATCGACTACAGCGGGCAGTATGAGAACCAGCTGCGCGCGCGGGACACGCTGAAGATCGTTTTCCCCGTGGTGCTGCTGGTGATCTTCGTGCTGCTGGTGATGACGTTTCGGTCGGCGGCGGAAGCGGCGCACGTGATCCTCGCGGTGCCGTTCGCGCTCACGGGCGGCGTGATTTTGCAGGCGATCCTGGGCTTTAATTTTAGCGTGGCGGTGTGGGTGGGCTACATCGCGCTATTCGGGACGGCGATCCAGACGGGCATCGTGATGGTGGTGTATCTGGAGGAAGCGGTGGTGAGGAAACGCGCGGAGGTGGGGCGGTCGCTGACGCGCGGCGAGTTGGTCGATGCGGTGAAGACGGGTGCGCGGCTGCGGCTGCGGCCGAAAGTGATGACGGTGGCGACGACGGTGGCGTCGTTGCTCCCGATTTTCTGGAGTCACCGGACGGGCGTGGAAGTGATGCAGCCTTTGGCGGCGCCGGTGATCGGCGGGATGATTTCGTCGTTGCTGCACATCTTGATCGTGACGCCGGTGATCTTTGCGTGGCTGCAGGAGCGGCGGCTGAAAAATGTCACGTAATACGTGACATTTTTCGCGGCGCGAGTGTCGTTGCGAAGATGGAGCGACTGGCTTTTCTGACCGCATGATCGCTCCGCGAAAACGACTCGTTTATGCTCTCGGCTATCTTGAGCTGGGCCTGGCGCGCGACGCACGAGCGGAGCTGGCGCGGCTTTCGGTGGAGGAGCGCAAGACGCCGCAGGCGATGGCGGTGCTCGTCGAACTGGCGATGGCGGAAGACGACTGGACGCAGGTGATCCGCCTGGCGCCACGCGTGACCGATGTGGCGCCCGGCGTGGAGCGCTCGTGGATCGCGTGGTCCTATGCACTTCGTGAACTGGGCAAAATCGAGGAAGCGCGCGCGGTGTTGTTGCGTGGTGCCCACGTGATCGAGGAACCCACGGTGCTCGTGGACTATAATCTCGCGTGCTACGATTGCCTGTTGGGCGATCGCGAGACGGCGAAGCGGCGGTTGACGCGAGTCTTTAAGCGCGAGCCGGGCTGGCGGAGTCAGGCGGCGGCGGATCCGGATTTGGGGGACATGGATCTGGCGGAAGTGACGTAAATCCGCGCGACGAGGCGGGCGCGTGAGGTCGGAGTCATGAGGTCGGAGTGTTCGGCGAGACGCCGAACACAGCACGCAAGACACGTGCGCTTCCCGGACCGTCGGAGTCGGATTTCCCGGGCCGGTCGGAACCGGGTTTCCCGGCCGGTTCCGACGGCCGGCTGAGGCGAGGCTCAGCGGTTGCGGTTGTTCTCGTCGGGGCGCGGGCGCGGATGGTTGAGGCTTTCGAGCACCTCAGGAAAGGCCGAGCGGATCGGCGAGTCGGCGAGATAGGCTTCGGCCTCGGTGCGGCGTCCGCGGTTGCGCAGGCCCGCGTAGACGTGGAGTTCGAATTGGAGCTGGAGCGCGTCGTGCGTTTCGGGGAGTCCGAGCGCGTTCATGAGAAACAGGAGCGCTTCGACGGTGCTGAAGCGCCCGGGGATTTCCTGCTGGGATCGCAGCCAGTATCGACTTTTTCCCGACATCGGCAGGCGGATGCGGCGGCCCCAGCCGTTGATGGAGCGGGCCATGTCGCCGGCTTGGGCCCACGAACCGTCGAGCAGGAGGACTTGGATTTCGGCGGGGTTGTGGCCGGCCGGCGGCGGCTCTCCGGCGGGGTGGAGAATCCATAATTCGCGGCCGGGCAGGCGGACCGAGGCAGGGTCGACCGGCCGATCGGAGTGCCAGAGATGGCGGCGGGACGCGGGGATGATGCGGCGGATGAGGTGGCCGGTGGACGTGGGTTTCGCGAGTTCCTCGTGGTGCATGAGCACGTCGATCGCGAGTGGCGTCGCGAGCGTGCGGAGTCCGGCGCAGATGCACCAGCGTGGTGCTTGCTGGCAGTGCGGGCAGCGAACGGTGCCATTGAGAACGACGCTTCGGGCCATGAGGCGGCGATGGGGGCCGGGCCTCAGCGCGACGCCAAGCCAAAAGGGCACGGCAGGCGGCGGGTGAAACCGTGCGGACATGGGCGCCGCGAAACGCAGGCATCCGAAGCGGGCGTTGGGACGTAGCTCTGTTGAACATTTCTCCCACTCATGCGGTGGGTGGGGAACGCGCCCGCGCTTGTGGCGTCTAAAGGCTCACCATGAAAAAATACCTCACGCTGATTTCCTGTCTCGCCGCGCTCATGCTGGCGGGATGCAACACGGTCGAAGATCGTATCGAAGAAAAGGCGACGGTCTTCAATGCGCTGCCGGCCGAGGCGCAGTCGCGGATCAAACAAGGACTGGTCGATGTGGGCTACACGCAGGACATGGTGTACATCGCGATGGGTGAGGCGGACCGCGTGACGGAGCGTTCGACGGGTGAAGGCAATGAGACTGTCTGGATCTACAATAATTACTATCGGGAGTACCAAGGATCGCAGTTCATGGGATATCGCCGGGCGGTTTATTACGATCCGCGCATCAAGGCATACCGCGTTTATTACCAGCCAGTCCACGCGGATGTTTACAGCGACAATGTCGAGGAAGTGGCGCGCGTCGTCTTCAAGGACGGCAAGGTGACCTCGATCGAGCAGGTGAAACAATAACGCGCGGCAAACGGCCCGGCGCGGAACGTCGGCTGGTTTCCAGCCGGGCTGAGTCAGCACTGTATCGCGTCCGATTCGGGCCCGCTGTTCCGGCGTTAGTCTAACGGCGAATGGTGGGAGCCGTGGCGCTCGGGTAAGATGGCGGCGTGTTCCCGTCCGCCGTCATGACATTTTTGAAAGAGATCCTGCCTATCGCGCTGCTCGCGCTGATCTGGACGGTGTATTTGATTTTTGGAGTTCGCTGGCTCCGAGGAGTGCGGCGGGCGCGTTTGTTTTAGGCGGAGGTGCGCGGGCTGCGTGTGTCGAGATGAGCCGTGGCCGGCGGGCCGCCGGCCACTACACGCGGGGCCGCGTGTGTTCCCCGGACCGTCGGAATGTGCGCTCCACCTCGAACTCGGATGCTTCGGTGCAGCGGGCGTTAAGCGCCGGTGCGGTAGTTTTTGGACTTCAGGGTTTCGGCGACGACCTCGAGAACCTCGGAGCGGCCGGCGCCCGTCTCGGAGGACGTGACGATGATGCCCGGGAGTTCGCCGCCCCACCAGCCGGCGATTTCTTTTTTGAAGAGGGCGATGTTGGAGTGGGCGAAGGCGGCGGATTTTTTGTCGGCTTTGGTGAAGACGAGCACGAAGGGCGTCTGTGTGCCGCCGAGCCATTCGAGGAATTCGAGATCGATGCGCTGGGGCGGAAGATTGGAGTCGATGAGGACGAAAACGCAGAGGAGGTTTTCGCGATTTTCGAGGTAGTCGGCGACGGACTCGTTGAAGTCGGCGCGCTGCCGTTTGGTGACCTTGGCGAAACCGTAGCCGGGGAGATCGACGAGGTGCCAGGTGTTGTTGATGAGGAAAAAATTGATGAGCTTGGTCTTGCCGGGGAGGTCGGAGACTTTCGCGAGAGACTTCTTTCGAGTGAGCGCGTTGATGAGGGAGGATTTGCCGACGTTGGAGCGGCCGATGAAGGCGAAGTCGGGGCGCACGGATTGCGGGCACGACGCGAGGTCGGGCGAGCTCATTTCGAAGACGGCGGACTTGATCTGCATGCGGCGTGAATGGGCGGAGGCGGACGACGGCGCAAGGATGCAGGCGGGCGCAAGCGTATGCGGCGCGCGGGCGGGAAATTTTTTTAGCGCGAAGGGACGCGAATTTTCGGAGGAGGGGAACCGCTGATGGAATTTCCCAAGGGGAAATTCATGGAAGAAAGTTTTAGCCAATGGCCTTCGCTGGCAGGTGGCGGGGCCGCTGAGAGCGGCCGGACGGGCAGGCGGGCGGAGGATCGCGGCGTGAAGCGGCTCGGACATTTCGGCCAGCTGCAAGGAGCGAGGTCACGCGGGCCAAATTGAG
>Ga0164241_10006940_pt1 | contig 10235 bp, 8 predicted proteins | sample OricomyardsoilBY_FD_108780 | JGI IMG/M metagenome (GOLD analysis project Ga0164241, IMG submission 108780) | Backyard soil microbial communities from Emeryville, California, USA - Original compost - Back yard soil (BY) | ecosystem: Environmental > Terrestrial > Soil > Unclassified | place: USA... | reverse complement strand
TATCATCTTTATTCAGCATTGAAAAGAACTATCAACCTCTTTTCATTCGTGACACACCCAACGGCGGCAAAAAAGCATTTCCGCTTTAGTTAAAGAGTAATTGAGAAACAAAGGCTATTATTAATCCAAAATTAAATAATCAGCAGGTTCATAAACTATACCAGCGAACCCATGATTAACCATTTCATTCTTTACAGTTTCTTTTACATAAGTTTCATTTTTTACAACTCCAATTCTTAAGATATCAAATTTAATGGCAAGCTCTTTCTTTAATAAAAGTCGGTGGGAATTAATTTTATATCGAACCTTCTCTTGTTCATTCTTATATTCAACAAAAGACCTTATAGATAACTTTTTAAAATTTACCTCTGAATGGTCTAAAAAAAAATCAGATTTAGAATAATTGATTATTTCGGGATAAGATTCGATAAAGTGAACCCATCTATAATTTTCAGAAATTAAATCTCCCTTTTGATAAATTCTGCTCAAGTAAGAAATGTGACTTGCCATTTGTAAACCAGAAAAAAAATTATACAGATTATCACTAACTAATAACCCTGTTAAAGCATTTAAATAACTGGATGAAAGATAGTCTGTTAATTTCGCCTTATTTGCTAATTCCAAACCGTCAAAATCTATTTCCACATCAGGTCTTTTTCCGAAGTAATAGCGTGCAATTTGAGAACACGATTCCTGCTTGTTAGCATTATATCCCTTCTTGAACTTTTGAATCTGCGGATATTCTCCAATCTCCTTTTTATCTAAGGAAAATTCCAATTTGAAGTATCTCATCTTAATATTTTTTTACTTCTAATTTTAAGTCTAACTCGTTTATTTTTGTGCTTGAATTTTCATCTAATCTTTTTATTATCTGACCCCTAATGTCCTCTAAAAAGGATTTAGCCTGTTTATTAGAATAACTTGGATTTAAATCTTCAAATTGACTTATTGCTTTTTGTATTTGCGCATCATACTTGGGAGCAAATCCATGTGTTCCTCCGCCATTCTTTTTTAAGAATTTTTCTAATGGAACTAAATTTTCAAGTTTATCACCAAATTTATACCCCTCTTGTATTGCTGATTGTACAACAGAATTATTGACTAAATTTTCAGGAATTAAATGATGCCATTCAGTTTTATTAACATGGTTAGCAGCTCTTCTAACAATGTTTGCTAAATGGTCTACTTTGTTTTCTGATTTCGCTAAAATTCCTAAGAACTTCTCTAAACCTACCCCTATCTTACCGGTTTTTGCAAAAGCAGATACCTCTCCAACACCTACAAAGAATGATAACACATTCCAAGCCGCATAACCAGAGGCATATTGCCAATCCTTAGCATCAGCATTTTTTACAGTATGCAATACGTCTTCATAGACGTTTGCTAAAACAATAGTTCTGAGCACAGGATTGCTCATTACTGTAATAATAGTCTTAGTGGTTTGAATAGTCTCTCTACGAAGTTTTGAGGCACTAGGAGTCCAATAATAAATTGTACCAGGAGAAAACGCCATAGCAGTTTTACCCATATCCCAAACCCCTTTTACATCATCAGCAATTGCATCAACAAATCCTGCTGCCATAGGGTCAAGGACACCAGAACGCCATAACCATTTGGGAATAATTCCATCCTGCCCATTCTCCATTAACATGATTGGACTGTTACGGGCATATTGGTAAGGACTAAAATCCGGGAGACTTCTATAGTTGGGGTCAACACTTATAAATCTTCCAATTCGAGGGTCATAAATACTTCTATCTCCAAAGTCCAAGCTATTCCCCTCACCCTTCACCTCATTATCATTTTCCTTCCCATTAAATCCATACCGGTAAGTTAAAGATGATGCCGTATAAGAGCGTCCAGGCATTTGCATGCCGAAAGAATAGTAATCACTTACTTTTAAATTCAAAGAACTTCAATTACTTCTGCACATAAAAATAGGGCTTTATTCTGCTTAAAAGGGTAGTTTTAATGCAGTTTTTCACTAAGTTTTTCTACAGGTTTTAGCATTACATGTATCTTGTCAATTTCTGTATCCATTATCTTTTGTGCCAGTGAAACGTAGCGTGAAAATGACTTGCTGTCGCTGGTATGGCCGCTGACTTGTTTTACAACATGCTCAGGCATACCTGACACTAACATATTTGTTATGCAACTTCTGCGCATAATATGGCTGGTTATAAGATCACAAAATCTATAAGGTTTATTGTAAGCAAGCTTAAGGTCTATTGTTTTGTTTCCTTTTTTTCTTTGTTTTATTACCGGCCATGTCCATCCGGCAACTTCGCAAATCTGCTTTAACCGCACATTAAAGCGGCAAAGTATAGGAACGGGTAGTAGTTGTTTTGGCGTACCTCTATATTTCTTAAGAATGGCAACCGCAAAATCCGGTAATTTAATAAGGCTTTCATAACCCGTTTTTTTTGAAGCAATGTTAAGGTAATATAAACCATCTCTTACAATGAAATGCTGGCGTTTTAACCTTTGTATATCGCTTATACGCAACGCTGTAACACATCCTATAATAAAGATATCTTTCGCAACCTGCAAATGCTGTTTGAGTTTTTCATGAAAAGCCTGGTCGAATATCAGGAAATTAAGTTGTTCAATAGATAGCGTTATAATTGGTGGTTCTTCATGCAGCACATAAAATTTTTTATGAAAAAAACCAACATTAAGGCCCTGTTCATACATACACCAGTTTAAAAAACTGCGGATGGTTTTAATATTCTGACCAACATAATTATTCATCACTTTAAGGTCATCAAACATATACTTGCAAAACTTAGTGTAAAAAGACTGATTATACTTTTTCAATGCGCTGAATTCACGTTTGTTGTTGCCTTTTATTTCATGCATTCTTAGATCGAAATTTTTCGCAGACTTGAAATTTGTCAATAATCTTAACGTGTTGTGATAGTTCTTTATAGTACCTGCACTTACCCGGTGCCCATTTTGCTTTAGGCGGCGGCCATTTTCAGTTGCTTTAATAAATTTTGTAAATAGTTGTAGAAGGTCGTGTTTAATTATCATAGTTTTTTATGCTAACCTAAACCGAACTTTTCAAACCTGCCTTTTGTGAAATTAGTATTTTAAGCTTTTATCGATTAACTGATTAGATGCACGGAGTCCTTTCGCTCATACTTCACAAAATCACGCCTTTAATTTTTCATTGGATCTTTAACATCAATTGTCTGCAATATGGTTGGTTTAGTTTTTTGCATTGCGAACAATTGATGTACAATATCAAATCGTTTATTATTGATGAGACATTTCAATCAATAATACTGATACGGCTATCGAAGTTATTGTACTGCTCCCTCATAGTTGCATTTGGCTTTTACGTTTACAGTAAATATTATTTCTTAACCAATATTGCACCGGCAAAAGCTTTCCCTTATTATCAAAGAGGAATTATTATAACCAATCACTTCCTACGTTTTTCGAACGGTTTTAAAGCAAAGAAATCTACTGAGATTATTTAAATTTCGACAAGACTTTATTAGTATTATTTTTTCTTATTAATCCTGCTACAAAGTTAGGCTTGTGTTTTCTGTAGCGTTGCAAAAGACTACGGCATAAACACATTGCCTAAGACGGCAATAACCTCGCTCACAAAGCCATCATTTATTCCGTTTCCTTTTGCACTTTATCAACACAAGCCTGGTAGTGCACCATAATTAATTTTTAAAAATTTTAAATCATTGGTTATGGAAACTACAAACACATTAGCATGGATGCAGGTTGCAGAAATTGAACTTATTTACAAATCAAAAGTGAAACCATCAGAAAGACCTAAAGTAACGACTTCACGTGATGCATTTAACCTCTTCAAACAGAATTGGGATGAAAACAAAATTGAATTTATTGAACAGTTTAAAGTTTTATTTTTAAACAGAAGCAATAAAGTATTAGGAATATTTGAGGTGTCAACAGGTGGTGTTTCAGGCACTGTTGCAGACCCTAAAGTTATATTTGCTGCAGCTTTAAAAATAAATGCCAGCAACATTATACTTTGCCACAATCATCCTTCAGGAAACCTTAAACCAAGCCAGGCTGATGAAGCACTGACTCAAAAAATTAAAGAAGCTGGTAAATATCTTGACTTGCCTGTAATAGATCATTTAATTATTACCAGCGAAGATGGCTATTTTTCATTCGCTGACGAGGGGTTGCTATAGCCCCTTTTTTTTGATTAGCTTTCTAATTATAAACCCGGTCTTCCCTTAATTCAGTTAGACAATTATTTTTCAACAATTCATATAACCTTTTCACCGTCTCTCTCATCGCTTGTAATTCAAAAGCCGTTACTGTATAATCTTGCTTATATCTTGCTTCCACATACGCCTTCTGTAATAGATAAAACATTTGTTTGTTTCTCTCTTTGTTATTACCGAATATCATTTCAGGCAACTTGTAGCAATCATGCAACAATAGCGGTAAAGCTTGTCAAGGTTATGCGTGTTAACGTATAAGCCCTTCTTTAGATTATGAGTTTTTTGCTAATACTTCAACTCCTTTATTTTTTGGTTCATCACTATATGAAATTTTAACTCTTCCATCAGCGCTTTTTATTTTTACAGAAACACATTCAGGATTTGCTAATTCCTCCAGGTTTACAATGAAAAATTCAGAAATTTCACGTGTTTCATAACCCAAATCAAGAATGGTTTTTCGTATGTCAAATTTCGTTGGCACATTAAATGAAAGTCCAAAATTTTTGGGTTGAGGGAGTACTTTATCTCTGAAGTCTATTACACCGGCGTGATCATAAAATTTTATTTCATAGCTACCATCACTCGCAACCAATACTTCTTTCTTTTCAATGTAAGAAATTAAATAATTTACATCATCAAAATCTTTCTCTGTAAATCCATCAAGATCATCAAATCTTATGTGGAAGAATTTCTCGATGGTTTGAAGTCCATTATAATAGTAAAGACACGAATCTATACCTTTAAAAAGAGTTTGTTCGCCTCTTTGCTCGAAATCGAGTTTAAATCCATGATCTGAAAAAATCGAAAAAGCGCGCCCTTGTTTTAATCTACACAGAATTGAAAAAGCAATCACGGCATGACTGGTTTTTTCAAAGGATTTTTTTATTTGAAAATGAAAATCTGCATGATCGATTTTCTTGTGCTTAATAGAAAATAAAAATTCAGCATTTTTATACCTAACAACAATTTTTATATATTCCTTATTTGCAAAAATTTCGTAATCAAGTTCGTCAACTTCGAATCCATCATCAAATCTTGCATCACATCTGCCTTTCCTAAATGGTATCTTTTGGAAAACCACTTTAAATCCCTCCTTTTCGAAAGACATAAGATTTAGACCATTCTCACTTAAAAATTTGATCCCGTTTAGTTCATTTTCGCTTAACTCGAAACTAATATCAGTGCCTGCAAAAAGAAATTCATTGAACTTAACACCCAAGTTATTCTCTTTGAATTCCATTAACATTGTACCTTTCAAAGGAGTTCCATTTAAGCCTTCGATTGCTTTAATTTTAAACTTTTCGCCAGAACTGACTAAGTGAACTCCAAGTTTGTTTTTATGTAAGAAAGTTCGTAATGTTTCAGGTGTAGTAAAGCCATTATCAAAATCAGTTCGGAAGTTTGTCTTTATATTGTTCATTAATTCTTCTACAAACTCTTCTCCGCTAAGATTTATATATTCAATGCCTAACCTGATTAAATGATTAATCTTATGTTGCGAAAGATTAGGTGATATAAGAAACATTTGTTTTTGATGAGAAGATAGTTTTTCGGCTATTTTATCAAAAATCATTTGGGTGTTTATGTCTTCCAGATTATAACCGATAAAAACAAAAGACTTAGTAGCAATAAGGCTTTTAATAAAGTTCCAAAATATATTATCCTGTAAATCTGATTTGAAAAAATTTTTATAATGCCGGGAAGCTATTATTATACTTTTTGGTTTTATTAAATCTCCATGAGCTTTAAAAACTCTGACTTTATCACTGATATAGGCAATATCAGTGTCGTCAACAAGCTTACAACAATCATCTTCATAAGCAATCTCAAAAAGATTGTCATAGTTTGTGGTAATAATTGTTTTTATGTGAGGAATTTCTGAAAGCATCTTATGATATTTAAGCGACTCGGGTTTTTTCAAAAAAACATCGCTTAATATTCGGATAAGAGAATTCTGTTTACCTCCGTTTAGCCTGATAAATTCTTCTGCTAAATCATCTAACGGCAAGTTTTTATCAATTTCTATTTTTTGAGAAGGCGTTAAATTGCTATATAAAAGCTCTGATAGTGCCTTTCCTGACGGATAGCCTGCATACAAAGAAAAACCTGCGCCTACCCACAAGACAATATCTTCTTTTCTTACGAGATAAAATAAATTTTCAAGGTTACTATCCATTATTAAAATTAGACTTCTATTTACAGAGTTAAAGGAATTTTTATCAATTATGATTCAACATAGTAAGTTATTTTAAGCAATACTTTTTCGACGCCTCTATGTTGTTTTGTCTTTAAAAAATTCACAAGTGCATTAATTAGTTGTTTCGATCTGCTCATTGTCTTAAAATAGTATATTGTTTGATAATCCATTACCCATTCCGGATCGAAAAGATCATAATTAAAATTGCTCATATCTGCAAGCCAGCAATAATAATTGTTTACATTTTTTAATTTACTGAATCTGCCTTCGTTAAGGTCAATATTGAATTTAAAACAAAGATTCAAAAGCATATCTATTAGCATGCTGTGATAATTACCTTTTGATGACAAAAAAGCCGGGAAGCTTTTCTTTTCAAATTCTGGCTCACACTTTTCTAAACAGATATTGAATAATGAGGTGGAAAAAGGAATAATATCAGAAATTGTTGCGAGATAAAATATTTCCAAATCGAATTTTTCTTCTAAGCTCTTTTCAATTTTATCTGTTATCCTCGCCCGATATTTAATATTAACGGCTTCATATAAAGCAAGCAATTCTTCATTTTTGTGAATTCTTCCACATTTTGCGCATTTGCCAAAAAAATTTTCTACCAAAGAATTAAAGTCTTGTTCGGATAAAGAGAGTTCTCCTTTGACTGCTATTTGTTCAAGAATAACTTCAGCAAGTCCATGCTCGTGTAATTTTGCTTTTCTATAAATTGAAAAAAGAAATTCTCTTAATAAATCATTTTTGATCAAACTTCCTTTTTCTTTAATAAATAATTTTACGGCATCATATTTATGCCAAAAAATTATTTCTTCTCTAATAGAAAAATCAATTAAAAGAATAATTAATTCATTCAAAATTTTCTCATCAAGTGTAAGCACTGATGCTATTGTGAATATGTTTTCAAAAAACTGATTATATCTATCAAAAAAATTGCTATTATTTTTTTCACAGTATGTTTCAAACGCAATCTTGGCTTTTTCGACATTGGATAAAAGGTTCCGTGATAAGTCTAAAAATGAGACATCTTCTGAGGTGGCGGAATAAATTAATTCCTTTAGTGCATAACGTTTTATGTACTTTAAAATATCATCTTTTTTTGCATGGTAAATTATTTTTTTTATCCAATAATCATCAAAAAAAAGAAAGCGAGATCCTTGCTTATTGCTTATTGCATGTGAGGCCAACAAGGCTTCCAAAACTCGTGCGAACAATCTTTCAAATTCAGTAAAGCGATCATAAATAATAAAATTCAAATTCAAAAAGCTGTCGAGTTCAGCGAATTCATTGATAAGCTCTTTAATATAATCATTAGAATGCCAGCCGCCGTTTAATTGTGAATAGTAATGATCTAAAGTTTTATTTACCAGTTCATTAATATTGTCGGAAATATTTGTAAAAAATTCCCTGCTTTCAATCCATTGATATAATGTATTGCTTGACTTTAAATTTAGTGTTTGAGATAGCATTTGAATATCAATTTTAGCTAATTCAGTCACCACTTCTTTTTGACTATTTTCCCCCCAATAATGATTTCGAATAAATACAGCAAGTTTGGAAAGATTAAACTGGCTAATAAAATGTACAACGTCTTTTTTTTGCTGTTTGGCATCTTTGCTGATATCCAGATAAATATCTTTAGCCATCAAATAATTTCCTGCCTGATAGTTTATATATGCAAGTTTCAGCTTTTCGTTAAAGTTATCTGGCACATCATTCAAATGCGTAAATGCCTTCTGAAAATTAAATTTGTAAAAGGAACATTTACGCAATCACAGGAAACTTTTTTTTGAAGATAGATGTTGAGTTGCTTTCTTGATTTTTCATCTCGCAAATTGAAGATCAAATTTTGATTAAGCATTCTAATAACCATTTCAGTCTTTTGCACGTAATCCTTTACGCCATCGAATAACTCTGTTTTAGAATAATCGGGTATTCCTTTTTCATTGTTCATTAGTGCATCAAAAAAATTAAGGAAAATCTTATTATTTGTGCTCAAAGTAAATATGTTGTAATGCGCATAGCCACTGGATTTTATTTTAAAAGGCGGAATCTTTGTTATAATGTTAATTGGTATAAAGTTTAATTCATCATATATTTTTTCAAATAAGTGATGCAAATATTCTATAAACGGCAGATTGTTTTCGGAAATAAAATAGTAATGATTATTTGTAGTTTTGTCTTCACTGATTGCTTGAACTGGTAATAATGGTAACTCCTTTTTTAATTCTGTTATTGCCCAACCTATTTCGCCAAAATAATCAACTATAATTGAGGGGAAATCTGTCAGCAATTCAGGATGAATTTCGTTTTTTGATCCTTTTCCCTGCGAAACCGGTTTGCCAAAATCTTTTGTGTTTTCTGATATGAAAAGCAATTGTAAGATTGAATGTTCATCACAAAACTCGAGAGAGGAAAAATAGATATAGGCATCTTTCATACTGTCTAGCTTATTATGAAAAGGAGCCCTATATGGTTTTATAGATTTGTCTGCTGCAAGAGCTTTAATCTTGGGAGAAGTTCTTATTTGTGTTGAGCCATTAAGTATAAGGTTGTCAATAGCATTTATTTGTTGGTCAACGAAACTCAAATCAAATGAAAAATCAAGAGCATAGTCCTTGTAAGATTGCTTTGCAACTTGTTGGGAATGCTTTTTTTTAGCGCCCCAGGAATCTATTATGCTATTCCGCTTAGCATCTTTACCTACATTCTGCAAACGCCGGTCAAATTGACCACCCTACGCCGGTTTAAACTGACCATATAGCGCCGGAGGAAACTGACCACCGCGGGCCGGTCTAAATTGACCACTTGCCAGGATCATTTCAGTTCATGTTTTCAGGTACTGTTCTGATTTAAAATTTGCAAAAAATTTTAAAGACAGGATGGCCAATAAAGCAATAAGCATGAACAAAATAAGACAGGTATTGCGCCTGTATACACAAGGGCAGAGCAAGTTAAAGATTGCCACACAAACAGGTGTAGCCCGCAATACATTAAAGAAATACATCAAAGAATTTACAAAGAGCGGCCTCAGCTTTGAAGAACTCAGCACTTTAAGCGATAAAGACCTGGAAGATCTTTTTGTAAAGCCGGAAGAAAAATCATTAAATAATAAGCAGCAAACATTATTCAGCCTTTTTCCTGCCATAGATAAGGAGTTGAAGAAGAAAGGCATTACACGTTACATATTATGGGAGCAGTACCGCAAAGACCATCCGGATGGTTATGGTGTAAGCCAGTTCAAGCATTACTATGCCCAATGGAAAGCCCAGGTAAACCCTGTAATGCGCATGGAGCATAAGGCTGGTGATAAGTTATATGTTGACTTTGCCGGTGAAAGATTAAGTATCACCGATGTTGATACAGGTGAAGTGAAAAATGTAGAAGTATTTATAGCAATACTGGGCGCAAGCCAGCTCACTTACGTGGAAGCAGTACTTACACAACAGAAAGAGGATTTTATAGCGGCCTGTGAAAACACACTTCATTTTTATGGTGGTGTTCCGGCAGCCATTGTTCCAGATAACCTCAAAAGCGCTGTAACGCGCAGCAGCAAGTACGAGCCGTTGGTAAATGAGGCCTTTGCGGATTTTGCACAGCACTATGGCACGGCTATTCTTCCTGCAAGGGCTTATCGCCCCCGGGATAAAGCACTGGTGGAAAACGCTGTGCGCATTATGTATTCGCGCATTTATGTAAAGGTGCGCCGCAATACTTATCACACCCTTGCAGCCCTCAATGCAGCCATACATACCGCTTTGCAGGAGCATAATACAGCTATGCTCAGGGGCCGCAACTACAGCCGCCTTCAACAG
>Ga0164241_10006939_pt1 | contig 10235 bp, 7 predicted proteins | sample OricomyardsoilBY_FD_108780 | JGI IMG/M metagenome (GOLD analysis project Ga0164241, IMG submission 108780) | Backyard soil microbial communities from Emeryville, California, USA - Original compost - Back yard soil (BY) | ecosystem: Environmental > Terrestrial > Soil > Unclassified | place: USA... | reverse complement strand
TGTTTGATCGCTTCAGGCAAGCGGAAGGTGGGACCACCCGCACTTCGGGGGGCCTCGGGCTCGGGCTGGCAATCAGCAGGCACTTGGTCGAGTTGCATGGGGGTAGCATCAGCGTGTACAGCGCCGGCAAAGGTCGGGGCGCGTTGTTCACTGTCGAGTTACCCTTTCTGGAGGCAAGCCCCGACTCCAGCAAGCAGAACGGTCAGGTCACGAACGTGCAAGAGATCCAGTTACCAGGAGTGCTCGCGAACGTCGACGTGTTGGTCGTGGACGACGATACGGACACGCGCGAGCTACTGCTCGAAGCATTGCAGGACAGCGGCGCGCGAGCGCGCGGCGCGTCCTCCGCCGCCGAAGCGTTCGACGTCGTCGCCAACGACTGCCCCGATATTCTGCTGTCCGATATCGGCATGCCCGGAGAAGACGGCTATTCCCTGATCCGCCGCATCCGCACTCTGCCCGCCTCGCGCGGAGGCAAAATTCCGGCGGCGGCGATCACCGCCTACGCTCGCTCGACGGATCGCTCGCTCGCCCTCGATGCCGGCTTTCAGCTCCACCTGACCAAGCCCATCGATCCCTCCGCCCTGGTCGCCGCAGTCGTGAGCCTGAACCGCATGGCTACGGGCGGCGCGCGAGATTGAGCGCGACGCGGAGGCTCGATGCGCCGTCAGGCCCGGGCCTCCGAGAGTTTGGAATGGGGGAAACAAAGCTCGAAGTGCCTCAGACAGATGCCGAGTCGCCAGCGGCTGCTCTGCGCTTCGGGGAGCAGCTCCTGATTGACTTCCAGCCGAGAAACGCAGGTCAAGCTGCAGTGACCTCGCCCTTCCGGCAGCGTCTCAAAGCAGCGGCCGGCAGACGTCTGCACGAGACGACGTAGCTGGGCGGGGATTCTCCTCGCATCCAGTGGCAGCGACCAGCCAGGCCAGCTCCGCACAAAGGTTGCAATCGGCTGCCCCGAGCGACTCACCTGCACCCGTTCCGAGTTCGGCCCGAGCGAGTCCACGCGAAAGACAGCCAGCTCTTTGGGCAAGCCCCAGTTGGCTCGCCCGCTTTGTGCGCTGGCCTCCGAGGACACGAAGATCTGGGGGATGGTATGCGCCCTACCGAGCGGCCCCGGGCGAAATGGCGCGAGCCACAGCAGCTCACGATAGGGTCCAACATTGGACTGTCGGTAATCAATGAAGGCGAGGATGCCGCGCCGGTAGAGCACCAAGGTGGCGTCACCCCGCAGCGTCCACGGTGGCGGCACCTGCGTCTGCGCGCTCGCCGCCTCGGGCCCGCGGCCTTCCGCCACGCTGTGTGACTTGATGGGTGTCTCGAATTGGCACCATCTTGCGCTGGACTCGGGGACTGTCACTTCAGCATCCTCTTGCAAAGCTGAGCCGATTCCGGCGCGGGCAATCTCGTGAATGCCGCGCCGCCCACGGTCGATGCACGTTCAGGGCCTGCGCAAATGCAGCCACGCCGTGGCTCTTTTTGCAACGCACCCTCGGACGACGTGCCGCATTGCCCCAACGTATACGTTCGTGTTGCGGCGGCACGACATCTGCAAGGTCGGAAAGCAGCAGGCCTCCACACAAAAGGCACGCAGCGACCTCCACGATCCGAACCCCAGCGAGACTCATCGATGCAGCCCGGCACCGACCTGATTTGCCTCTCTCATTTGCGTTGGAACTTCGTCTTTCAGCGCCCCAATCATTTGATGAGCGAATGCTCACGCGAGCATCGGGTCTTCTTCGTCGAGGAGCCGCTCTTCATCGATCCTGCGGCGATCGATACGGCAACGGCACCCAGCACAGCGCCGCGGGCGGAGCTCGAAATTCGAGAAGTCCAACCACAGCTGTATACCGTCACGCCGCGTCTGCTGATGGAGGACGACCCCATCAAAGCTCAGCGCGACTTGCTCGAAGAGTTATGCGAGCGCTATCGCATCACCGCTCCCACCGTCTGGTTCTATACGCCCATGGCCCTGAAATTCGCTCGTGACCTTCGGGCCTCGGTGCGGGTGTACGACTGCATGGACGAGCTCTCCGCGTTTCGCGGAGCGCCCCGCGAACTGCAGGGTCTCGAGCGCGAACTCTTCGAGCGCGCGGATCTCGTATTTACCGGCGGACAAAGCCTGTACGAAAGCAAACGAGGATCGCACCCCTCGGTACATCTGTTTCCGAGCAGCGTCGACGTCGAACACTATCGCACGGCTCGGGGCCAGTTGCCTGACCCCGAGGACCAGCGCACGATTGCCCGTCCACGCATTGGCTTCTTTGGCGTGATCGATGAACGTCTGGACCTGGAGCTGCTCGAACGCATCGCCAGCGAACGCCCCGACTGGTCGCTCGTGATGCTGGGCCCGGTGGTGAAGATCGATCCTGCGACCCTGCCCAAGCTGCCGAACATCCACTATCTCGGCAAGAAGCGCTACGAGGAGCTGCCAGCCTACCTCGCGAACTGGGACGTAGCGATGATGCCGTTTGCGTTGAACGAGTCGACGCGCTTCATCAGCCCCACCAAGACGCTCGAATATCTGGCGGGTGGCAAACCTGTCGTGTCCACCATGATCCGGGACGTGGTCACCCCGTATGCGGACAGCGGCCTGGTGCAGGTCGCTTCGAGCGACGACTTCGTCGCCGCCGTGGAGCGTGCACTGGCAGGCGATGCTCTGCCCGAGATGGCGGAGGTCGATGCCCTCCTCACGCGCACCTCCTGGAGACAAACCTGGGGCCAGATGTCGGCCCTGATCGACAGCGCACAGCATGCTAAAGAAAGCAGAGTTGCCTGAGATGAAACGTCATTCATTCGACTACCTGATTGTAGGGGCTGGTTTCGCCGGCAGTGTTCTCGCGGAACGTCTGGCATCCCAGCTCGGCCAGAGGGTGTTGCTCTGCGACCGCCGGCCCCACATCGGCGGCAACGCCTACGACCGCTTCGATGATGCCGGCGTGCTCATTCATCAATACGGGCCGCACATCTTTCACACGGCCTCCGCCCGCATCTTCAACTACCTTCGACAATTTTCCGAGTTTCGGCCCTACGAGCACAAGGTGCTCGCCTCGGTCGACAACAAGCTCGTGCCCTTCCCCATCAACTTGAACACGTTAGAGGCCCTGTATCAGCGCCCTTTTGACGCGCCAGCTGCAGAGGCCTTCTTTCGCTCTCGCGCCGAGCCTGTGGCACACGCCAGGACCTCGGAGGAGATCGTGGTCAGCAAGATCGGCCGCGAGCTCTACGAAAAGCTGTTCAGGAATTATACGCGCAAGCAATGGGGGCGCGATCCATCGGAGCTCGACGCTTCCGTGGCGGCGCGGGTGCCGGCGCGTACCAACCGGGACGACCGCTACTTTACCGACGAGTTCCAGGCCATGCCGCTGCACGGCTACACACGGATGTTCGAGAAGATGTTGTCGAACCCCAACATCAGTATCCTGCTGAACACGGACTATCGAGAAGTCGTCGATGCGGTCAACTTCCAGAGCATGGTGTACACGGGGCCGGTCGATGCATTTTTCGACTACTGCCATGGCAAGCTCCCGTATCGCTCGCTAGATTTCAAATTTGAAACGCTGCCGCAGGAGAAGCTCCAGCCCGTCGCCGTCGTGAACCATCCGAACGAGCACGAGTATACGCGCATCACGGAGTTCAAGCATCTGACGGGGCAGAAGCACCATGCAACGACCGTCGTTTACGAGTATCCGACCGACGAGGGGGAACCGTATTATCCCGTTCCTTCCCCGGAGACGGCGGAGATGTATCGCAAGTACAAGCTGCTCGCGGACGCGACTCCGGAGGTCCATTTCGTGGGCCGCCTCGCCACTTACAAGTATTACAACATGGATCAAGTCGTCGGCCAGGCGCTGGCGACCTTCGACAAGATCGCGAACGGACGCGATGCGCGAACTTTGGTTCGTGAGCGACCCTATCTGGACGCAACGGGTACCAACGGCTGAGCTAGCACCGGGTCGACAATAGGTTTTCCGTGCCAATGAAACACCGCGCTCAACTCGGCCATCGCCTGCTGCCGCCGGAGGTCCCCCCCTCCAGCGAGAGCACGGACTTTCTCGGCTATCCGCGTCCGCAGTTCCGTCGCCCCCGCTGGATGTCACTCAACGGTGAGTGGGACTTTGCGATCGACGTGGAGGGCAAGTGGAGCCGAGGAGAAGTCGTCTGGGACCGCAAGATCCGCGTACCCTTTTCTCCCGAGACGCGCGCCAGCGGCGTCGAGGATACCACCTTGTACCGATGCGTTTGGTACCGGCTGCGCTTCCGCGCGGCGCGGCCCAGACCGGAAGAGCGGCTGCTCCTGCACTTTGGCGCCGTCGACTACGCGGCAGTGGTCTGGATCGATGGCACTCTGGCCATCGAACACGAAGGTGGGTACACGCCTTTCGACGTCGATATCAGCGATGTACTGCACGACGAAGAGAGAGAGCACGAGCTCATCGTGCGGGCCTACGACGATCCTTTCGACTTGGCCAAGCCGCGCGGCAAGCAAGACTGGCAGCTCGATCCCCATGCCATCTGGTACCCGCGCACCACTGGAATCTGGCAGACCGTGTGGCTAGAGCCGGTTCCGACCACTCGTCTGCAGAGCATTCAGTGGACTGCCAACCTGGAGCGTTGGGAAATCGGTCTGGATGCAGCGATTGTGCCCGGGGACGGTCGCAAGTTGCGCCTGGGCGTGAAGCTCTCGGTCGACGATCTGATCCTGGCCGAGGATCACTACACAGTAGTGGCAGGGGAAGTGCATCGCCGCATCGCCCTCTCTGATCCGGGCATTGATGATTTCCGAAACGAGCTCTTGTGGAGCCCATTTTCTCCAAAGCTCATCGATGCAGAGCTCGAGTTGCTGGATGAGCAGGGCAATCGCGTGGACTTTGTCTCCAGCTATACCGCCCTGCGTGCCTTCGCCGTGCAGGGGGATCGCTTCATCCTGAACGGGCGCCCGTACCCGCTGCGCATGGTGCTCGACCAGGGCTATTGGCCCGAAACGGGGATGACGCCTCCCAGCGATGCGGACGTGCGCAGGGACGTGGAGCTCGCCAAGGCGATGGGCTTCAACGGTGTGAGAAAGCATCAGAAGATTGAGCTTCCCCGGTACCTGTATTGGGCGGACCGCCTGGGTCTGTTGGTCTGGGAGGAAATGCCCAGCGCCTATCGTTTCACCCGCCGCTCGGTGGAGACGTTGACGCGGCAGTGGCTCGAGGCCATGCGTCGTGACGTCAGTCACCCCTCCATCATGGCGTGGGTGCCCTTCAACGAGTCGTGGGGCGTACCCAACCTTCCGGATAGCTTGCCGGAGCGCAACTACGTCCGCGCCCTGTACTTTCTGACCAAGACGCAAGACCCGACGCGGCCGGTGGTGGGCAACGACGGTTGGGAGAGCGTGGCGACCGATATCATCGGGATCCACGACTACGATGAGCAACCAGAACGCATCGCGCGCCGCTACTTCAGTCGCGAAGTGCCGGGCTTGCTCAAGCGGGAACGCCCGGGAGGGCGGGCATTGGTCCTGGAGGGCCACCATCCGGGAGAGCATCCGCTGGTGTTGTCGGAGTTCGGTGGCATCGCCGTCGCCGACCAACAGAAGGCCTTTTGGGCCTACTCTCATTGTGAAACCGCCGACGGCTTCGCCGTGCGCTTCCGCGAGCTGCTCGCGGCGGTGCGCTCGCTCGAGCTGCTGGCGGGCTTCTGTTACACCCAATTTGCCGACACCTATCAAGAGGCCAACGGGCTGTTACGTGCGGATCGCTCTCCCAAGATACCGCTCGAGGTGATTGCCAAGGCGCTCACTGGCTCTCGCTCCGAACCCACGAATATCGAGGCGGCCCCTGAAACCCGCATCCATCCCGCGCTCCACGCCAACGAAGTAGGAAAGTCGGATGAGGCACCTCTGTCGACTCGGGGCTTAATCTCTAGCTCCGGAGAATACTCGAGCTCCGGAGAGTAAGATGGCCACCTCTCCGCCATCGGGAGCCCCGCTCAGGCAGGGGGCTCTCTCGCACGCGCTCGAGCACTCGGGGTTCGTCTGGCTCACGGGAATCGAAGACACCTTCATCACGGCGAACCATCCGGTCACCGGTAGAAGCCTGGATGAGTACGAGCTCACCGGTCACTATCGAGCGTGGGCGTCCGACCTGGAGTTGATGGCGGAGCTCGGGGTTTCCGCAGTTCGGTATGGTATCCCCTGGCATCGCATCAATCCGGCGCCACAGACCTGGGATTTTACCTGGATGGATGAGCCGCTCGGGCGCCTGCTCGAGCTCGGCATAGAACCGGTCGTGGACCTCGTCCATTATGGTGTGCCCGCCTGGATCGAAGATGCGTTTCTGCACCCGGACTATCCACAACTCGTCGCCGAGTACGCGGCACGTGTGGCGGAGCGCCTGCGGGGTCGCGTTCAGAGCTTCACCCCGCTCAATGAGCCGCGGATCACCGCCTGGTATACGGGCAAATTGGGCTTCTGGCCTCCCTACCAGCGCGGCTGGTCCGGCTTCCTGCGCGTGCTCGTGGCCGTATGCCGAGGAATCATCGAAACGGAGCGTCAGCTCCGCGCTGCGATCCCGGAGTTGCTCAGCGTGCACGTCGACGCCGCCGACCTGTATACAGCGGCAGAGCCGGAGCTCGAGCAGGAGGCGGCGCATCGGCAGTGGATCGGCTTTCTCGCGCTCGATCTGGTGTCGGGCCGTGTGGATGGAGCACATCCCCTGCGGCGTTGGGTCGAGCAACACGGCGTGGCTGCACGCGAACTCGACGTTTTCCTGGAGCGCCCCGCGCGACCGGACGTGATCGGACTCAATCTGTATCCGCTCTTCTCCAAGAAGGTGTTGAAGCGCAATGCTGGTCGGCTCAGAATTTCGATGCCCTATGCCGAAGCCAGCTTGGTCGAGGCGCTCTGCAGCTTGTACCATGAGCGCTACCGGTGCCCGCTGTTGATCAGCGAGACCGCGACAGAGGGCAGCGTCGCTCGTCGTGCCGCGTGGCTGGGCTCCTCGGTCGCCGCGGTAGGAAACTCGAGGAAATCAGGCATCCCCGTGCTGGGCTATACGTGGTGGCCGATGTTTGCCCTGATCGCGTGGGCGTATCGCCAGGGGAAGAAGCCCCCGCAGGCGTATCTCAAGCAAATGGGTCTGTGGGACCTCGCCGCCAATCAAGAGGGAGAGCTGACTCGCATTCCAACTTCGCTCGTGGATGCCTACCGAGGCTACACCGGCGGTGGCCTAGCCACAGTGGGCAAAGTGGGCCGGCTAACCCCTGTGGCGGCGGGCCACTAAACGCGAAAGGAGGATGCCGTGTTTCGTAGTTTCTACCTCGCCGGGTTCGAGTGCACGACGGGCTACAACCTGCATCGGCAATGGATCGACCAGGTCGTGGCGACGGAGCACGACGTGCGTGTGGAGCAGGATTACGAGTTGCTGCGTAGTGTCGGCATCCAGACAGTGCGAGAGTGCGCACGTTGGCCGCTCATTGACCGGCGGGGCCGCTATGATTTTTCTTCCCTGCAACCCTTTCTCGAGGCGCTGCGCAGGTACTCGCTCGAGCCCATCTGGGACCTGTTCCACTACGGGTACCCGGAGGATCTGGATCCCTTTGAGCCGCGCTTCGCCCAGCGCTTTGCGGACTACTGCGGAGCCGTGGTGCGTCACATCTGTCGGGAGCTGCCGGGCCCCTACTACTTCACGCCGATCAACGAGGCCTCATATTTTTCATGGGCCGCTGGCGAGGTCGGTCGCTTTGCACCCCATACCTTGGGGCGGGGGTACGAGCTGAAGGTGTGCCTGGCGCGTGCGGCATTGCTCGCCATTGCGAGGATCCGGGAGGCCTGCCCGAGCGCTCGCATCGTGACTGTCGATCCCATCTGCAACGTCGTGAGCCCGAAAAATGCTTCGCGGCGCGCGCGCGACGAGGCCGCTCACTTCAATGATAAGGTCGTGTTTCAATTCATGGACATGCTCTGCGGCCGCCAGCTGCCCGAACTCGGCGGCAGCCGCGCGTGCCTCGATATCGTAGGGCTCAACTACTACTGGACGAATCAATGGGAGCTCGGCAAGTCGGACCAGGCATTGGCTCCCGACGATCCGCGGCGCATGACGCTCGGCGCCTTGGTGCGCCGCGTAGTTCAGCGCTACGGTGGAGACGTCTTGGTGTCGGAAACGGCGGCGCTCGGCAGTGCGCGTGCGGACTGGATCGACGAACTGTCGCGCACGGCGCTGGAGCTGAAGGACGCCGGCGTCGAACTTTCGGGCATTTGCCTGTACCCCGTCGTCGGCATGCCCGAGTGGCATGAGCGGGGCACCTGGGTACCCATGGGCCTCTGGGACCTGCTCCCCGAGCGAGGCAATCTCGACCGCCACCCGCATTTGCCGGCACTCGAAGCACTGCGCAGCGCACAGCAGCAGTTGGAGGAACTCCAGGGTCCCCACTCGGACGTAGTTGAACGCTGCCGCAAGAAGGTGGGCTAGCGCAGGGCAATGTTGCGCTACCAGCGCTCACTCGCTGTCTGGTTTGGCGCTGATCTTCTTGATGTCGATGGACCCCTCGAGACCGCGACGCAGCGCCTGAATGAATGCGTTCTGGAGTAAGCTGCCCAGGGCAGACCAAACACCGACCTTGGGGTCCTTCAGACGGCCTCCGAGCGGAATGCGAGTCGCGGCCTGGTCTTGCTCCTGATTCTCGAGGATGGAAGCGGCCGCCTCGACGATGCCTTGCCAGATCAGATTCGGAACGCCCTCTTCCTCCTCCTTCCAGCGCAACACATCGAGGTCCTTCACGAAAGGCTTGACGTACCCGTCAAATCGCCCATTTTTTGCCGCCAGCTCCGAGTCGAGCGCGAACGTCCCCTTCTCCACGTCGATGCCGGCGTAGGCTCGCAGATAGGAGTTGAGCTCCCGCAGGTCGAGCCCGTCCAGCTTGAAGTTGGTGTCGAACGTTGGCTGCTTGGCGAACGGATCGACCTTTCCGTTGAAGCGAATGCGGCCGCTGCCCATCGCACGCGCGCGCCCGTCAAAACTGGCGACGAGCGTCCCCGTGCGGTCCTCGCTATTGGTCAGGTTGCGGGCCTCGGCGTTCAGGTCCTGAATGAAGATGTCGATCTTCGGCTTGCTCGAGAAGTCGCGGTAATGCACCTCGCCGTTGCTGATCGAAAACCGATTGATGCTGAAGGGCACCAGGTCCTGGACGACGTCCGTCCAGTTGTCGCTCGGCGCGACCTGGGATTGGCTCTTCTTCTGCGGTCCGGGCTTTTCCGAAGCCGTGACGAAGTTCAGCTTCGGGTCTTCCACGTCGATCTCCGCCACCACCGATCCGTGCAGCAGCGCGCCCCACTGAACGGAAAGGTCGACTCGTGATGCCGCGAAGAATGGCACCGGTACCTTGCCCCCTGTCTTGACGATGCGGATCCCCTCGATCACATACGCGCCGCGCAGCAAGGCGATATCCACGTCCTCGATATGACCGGAGTAGCCCTCGAGCTCGTCCAAGGTGCGATTGGCATAGCGCTCCACGAGGCTCGGCAGGGCGATTCGCAAGGCGATCAGCAGCACAACGAGGGCCAAAGAGACCTTCGCTATCGTCGATCTGAGCAAACGGCGCACGTTTACCATGGGCGCTTCTCAACTGCACGCGAGCCCAGGACTGGACTGCTCGAGCTCATTCGCATGCACCAGCACGTAACGTGCCAAATTCGGCTCCACTCCCGATAGGCCCACGCTTCATCAACTCCGCGACACCAGCTGCTAGCGATGCTTGGCATGTGAGCTGCACAGAGGCGGCCGTGTTTACCGTCGGGCCTGTTTATGGGCCAGGACGCTAGCCGAGGACAGCCTCGCTCGAACCCAAGCGCTCTTTCGCCACGGCAGCCGCGCCACAAGCAGACAGAGCGCCCCACATTTCAGCGCATCGGAGTTTCATGGTCGCCAAGAAGAAGAGCAGTTCGGCAACGAAAGGTCAGCGAGCGTCGGCAAAAGGCTCGACCACGAGCGCACGCTCGACAGTGAGCGGGCCGGCTCGCAAGGCCGCGAGTGTCTCGGGGAACGATGATGCGCTCGTCGAGAAAATGGCAGGCGCCGAAGCGCTGGCAGCCGCCATGCCGTTTAACGAAAACAAGATCAGTGAATACGGGCCACCAGCCTTGAAGCCGCCCCGCGGCGTCACGAATGCGCCACCCGATCCCCGGGCGACAGGCAGTACACTGACGGAGGCGATGGCGTCCCCCAAGCTCGGCGCGGGCAAGCCACGTCTTGGCT
>Ga0164241_10006938_pt1 | contig 10236 bp, 9 predicted proteins | sample OricomyardsoilBY_FD_108780 | JGI IMG/M metagenome (GOLD analysis project Ga0164241, IMG submission 108780) | Backyard soil microbial communities from Emeryville, California, USA - Original compost - Back yard soil (BY) | ecosystem: Environmental > Terrestrial > Soil > Unclassified | place: USA... | reverse complement strand
GTGCCCCTGGCCGAGGCCTATCGCCGCTCGCTCCAGTTCACCGGCAAGGTGGTGGTGCTGGTGGGCGTGACCCTGGCCGCCGGTGTGGCGACCTGGGCGTTTTCACCGATCAAGTTCCAGGCCGATATGGGCATCCTGCTGGCCTTCATGTTCCTCTGGAACATGGTCGGCGCGGTGCTCCTGATTCCGGCGCTGTCGCATTGGCTGTTGCCGACAAGGCTAGTGGGGACCCGACCAACCTGATGGGTTTTGGTGTGAATTGACCTGCCCCCTCCCGCCGTACCAGTGGCATGGCGGAAGTCCGGGTTGAAGGTTACTTGATCTCGTTGGTTGTAGCCGGTGGCGGCTGGTTCTTGTTGCGATGGCGTTGTGCGAACTCGGCCGGTGGTATTCGACCCAGACTGCTGTGCGGCCTCACCTCGTTGTAGTCCTGGCGCCAGAGCGCAATCTCGGCGCGCGCTTGGCGCAGCGTCTCGAACCAATGCTCGTTCAAGCACTCATCGCGGAACTTGCCGTTGAAACTCTCGATGTAGCCGTTCTGCATGGGCCGTCCCGGCTGGATGAGGATGTGGCGCACCCCGTGTGACTGCGCCCAGGCGATGAACGCGCGACTGGTGAACTCGGGGCCGTTGTCGGTTCTCACCGCCGCTGGGTAGCCTCTGAAGATCGCTGCGCGGTCCAGCAGCCGCGTCACGTACTGGCCCGAGATGCCGTAATCCACGGCAATGTCCACGCATTCGTGTGTGAAGTCGTCTGCCACGGTCAGGCTCTTGATGCGCCGGCCATTGGCCAGGCTGTCTGAGACGAAGTCCATGCTCCACACCTCATTGACGTAAGTCGGTACGGTCAGCGGCACGCGCTCGCTGCTCAGGCGGCGTGCCTTCTTGCGTTTGCGCACCGCTAACTGCTCCTGGGGCTGTACAGCCGATACACGCGCTTGTGATTCACGCCCGGGAACTCCGGGCGCAGCAAGTCGTGGATGCGGCGATACCGTTGCAGAATTCTTAAGCGTTGCCCCGGCGCCTGAGCATGAGCTCCGCGCAAAGACGACGCGGACTTTGGGCGCGAAGAAAACGTTCTGAAGCATGAACGGCCCCCGGTGCTGTGCCGCCTGCCGAATGCTCCGCGCCTGACCTCAGTCAAGGAGCAGCGCCCTGCGCTCCTACTGCGATGACGAAGCCTCGCTAGTGACCGACGCGCAGGCCGTCCTCAGGCGTCCAAGCTTTCCGAGCCATGGACTCGCTGGCGAGCGAGGAACGCGGGTCAGGGCGGACGAAGCCCATGCGCCGCTCGCGTACGGTCAGGCGAGATTTGACAAGCAATCTCGGAGTGACACGACGCTGCTAGGCACACGGGCCCAGCCCTGGGGCAGCTCTGTCTACATCGGTGCGATTCGCATGTCTCACTCCAGCGCTTGCTACGGACACAATGTAGAACGTCGAAAAAAGGGGGGGCAATGTTTGCAATGTTTCTTTGGTGGGCAACTCTGCTCATCGTTCTTGGCATGGTCGTCGCAGCGCCTCTACCGGAACGACTGAGAGCCTTCGGACTTTTCGCCTTTGCAGCTACTGCATGGCTGCTGTGGGGTCTGTATGGCGCGGAACTGTTTGCTGACCTCAAGTGGCCACCGCAAGCCGCGGAGCAAGTTCAAACAGCAACCCCAACACCTGAAGGGAAGGACGGACCGACCGTTCGCCTGGGGCAAGTCGGTGACCTGTTTGGTGGCATCAACGCCTTGTTTGCAGCTCTCGCATTCGCGGGCGTCGGCGTAGCCGCATACCAACAATGGAGAAGTACCCAGATTGCGTTCAAGCAGTCCATCGAGACAACCGTCTTCAGCGCGATTGAGCTACACCACAAGATTGCAGATGGCCTGATGTTCGACCGCGACCGAATCTTTCCGGCGAGATACGAGCAACTTATAAGGCTGCTCCAACTTAGCGGCAAAGAGCCGATTGACCGCGCATTTCCTGTCTCGGGAAGAGGAGTCTTTGCGGAGGTGCTTCTTGGCATCTCCTTTGACCCGGCAAATCCTTCGACCTACAAGACGACTATCGACAACTATGCGATTCTTCAGGATCAGCACAACTATGTGTTGGGCCACTACTTCCGGAACTTCTATCAAACCCTCAAGCTCATCGACACGGACAGTTCTCTTGAGTCAGAAGGAAAGCAGAAGTACGCAAGCTTGCTACGCGCCCAGCTGTCGTCTGATGAATTGGCTGTCCTCATGGTGAACTGTGCGGGCAGTATGGTCGATCACGGCGAATTTAGGCGTCTGTTGGTGAGGTATCGGATGCTCGAACATGTGCCTCTCAGAAGGAATGGTCACGAGTACCTACACGCCGGAATGAAAGAGCATGTCGTGCTTTCAGACGACGAGGCCTTGAAGCAATACTTGACGGAGCCATCCGTGCCGCCTCCGAAGCAAAAGTTCCGCGGAGCTTTCGGATCGAACCCGAACGTCTAGCGAGCGGGGAACTGTATCGTTAGCGCTGGAAGGAACAATGTGACCGCGATCTATGACGCCTACAAGCCCATGCGGAACTACTTCCGGCAATGCGCGCTGGAAGAAACTTGGGCGGACATGTGGCAGCTGTCTCGGCACATTTCCTATCCCAAGGCTATTCAGGCACCAGTTCACGCGGGGGAGTGGCCCTATTCCCTTGACGGGGAGGTGTTCCAGTGGGAGTTGCCAACAATCGCTCGCGAGGTCTTGCTGCACGCTCAAGAACGAGGCGGCGACAAGAGGCTCAACTCGCTGGCCGCGGTCCAGACGGTCATTCGTAGCCTGAGGAACACAAGCTACGAAGGCAGCAGCTTCGACTCACTGGCGACGATGACGTCTTCAATGACTGCTGCGCCTTGCGCATCAGCAGTTTCCTTGGCAGCAAGGGAACATCTATAGGTCGGCGCGGCACGTTCAGGGCGAGCTGAGGCCGCCGACCGTGTCGGCGAGCTCAGAGGAGACTCGGCCAGCGGGTCGGCCGAGCGAAGCGAAGCGTGCGGCGCTTGTCGTCCGCGACGGCCGAAGCATCTGGCCCAACCCTTAGTTTCAGCGGACTGGCTACGCCAGCCGCTGAACATCATCGCTGAACGTCTGGTACCAGGCTCCGATTTGCGTGGCCGCTAGGACCGCAACGGGTCGATTTCGACCTGTCGACCTGCGCCGAACCGGCCGCTCAGGGTCGGGTCGTAGCCGCCACCAGCCGAGTTGCGGGTTTCGGAAGTGCAGCGGCCATACGCGCCGCCGCCCGTCGAATGGCGGCTGACGATCGAAGCAGCCGCTCAGGCTGCCAGCTGCGAACGTCTCTGACCAGCCTTAAGCAGCCAGCGGTGCAATGGTCAGATCAAACCAAGTCGAACCCACAAGGCAAGTAGGCAGCGACCACCGGTGTGAGGGGTCAACAGGACTGGAATCCGCATCTTGTTCGGTTCGACTGAGTCCGTCACCAACGGACCATTCGATGCATGTCGACCATACGATTTCACAATGCAAGAACGTTGCGACAAACTTTATTTGTGCGCGACAGACTTTATTTGTTTGAGTCAACCGTGATTCCAACAAATAAAGTCCGTCGGGACTGTCGCAGCTAAGTCGTTGATTCTTCTACCTCAGCTCCGACTTGGAAAGTCCGTCGGAAGATCTGAAATCTGTGCTCCTTCGAGAGCCACTACAAATAAAGTCCGTCGAGGCCGCGCCGGGCGCAGGTGTGACGGCAACGCGCTCATAAGACGCGCCCTCATGCCAACCCTATGGAGGACTGCTTGGCAGCGGAAGCAGAACATTCAGCGCAGCGTCCGTCGAATCTCCGCTGTGTCGTGCATCTAGGCGTCTACACGGCAACGGATGCTGACCGACTGCACCAGCACTCTCAGGTTGCCGCCTCCTGAGAGCTTGAGCGCTGCTTAAGTGCAGGATCGAACACGCCAACGCCATCCCGATGGTCTTCTTCCATCAAGCGGTCGAAATCTGGACTTCCAAACTCTCTGCCAACGGGGCGCATCTGACTCCAAGCCTTGTCCTCGAGTCTGATCAGGGCGTTGCGGTTCAGCAGCGCCCGTTGGACGTCGGCCTTCCTTCTGCGTAAAGAGGTCATAGGTCGCAAGATATGTGTTTTCGCCCGCTGCTCCAAGGCCGTTCCGAAAGCATCGTCTCTTACGTGGTCGGTGCCAGCCGGCACAAGCGGCCAACTTGACCGGAATCCGCATCTCGCCCAACTGCCAGGATCTTTGCCGTTTCCTGGTGCTGATCAAGAGCCGGTCGCTGACGGTTTTGCAGCGGGAGCGGCTCTGCTCATGGCAGAACTCGACGCCCGGAACCGATCGTTCAACGTTGATGCTGAACCGCGAGCGGCGACTCCCAAAGCGTAGAGTCCCACTTGGTTCCGTCATCCTTCGAACGCTCAAATGCCTCCAGATAAAGGCTTGCTCCCAGACCGTCGATGGTCTGAATTCCATCCTCGTACCGAACCCTCCGGGTCGTAGATTTCCGGATCATCAAGGTGCCTACTGATGGCACCTGTTGTTATGCGTGCGGTCGGAGTGTTCGCGCCTTGGTTCATAGCGAAGCGGACTCGACGATTGCGCGCGCTGAGTCGGTGGCCGGCAGGCAAGATGCTCGTTTCGTCGTATGTATAGTCGCGGTCCACTGGAAAGCGCCAGTGGCCGCGGGGAGCGCGCCACGTGAACGACAAGGGAGTAGTAGGTTGAAATCTTGAGAACGCAGGGGTTCGATTCGGAAGAACAGTTGGTACAGGCCATCGTTGCCTGCACCAGACGTGCGCGCCGCCGGGACTACCGGGCCGAGCTGGAGGTTGACGCTGGGGTGGGAATTGCCGATATGGTCCTGACCAAGCGGGCGCCTCGCAGCACGGAAGGCCTGTACGCGCTGGGTAGCGTGTCGCCCCGACTCGCGGTTCTCCTGAGCCGGGAACTCAGTGGCTCCATCAGAAACCGACAGGCGCTTGCCGCTAGCCTTGGCACGTCGGAAGGCGCAGCTCAACGTGTTATTGCGGCCCTGTCTGCAGCAGGGGTTGCTGCGCAGACGCGCGACTCCTTGAAACTCAACACCGTCAAAAGCCTCCCTTTCGAACGCCTCATCGCGGTCGAAGCCAAGATCAATGACTGGCAGCGAGTGTTGGTGCAGGCCTATCGGAACCTTCAATTCGCAGACGAGTCCTGGGTGGTGCTAGACCATGCATACATCCGCCCCGCGATTTCCCAACTGGAACGATTCCAGGTTGCTGGCGTGGGTCTGGCCTCGATAGATCGAAATAGGGGGTTGTTCATCCACCATGGTGCAACCGCGCGAGGCCCCGTGAGCCTAGGAAAGCGGTGGCAAGCACAAGCTGTACTAGCTTCCCGGGTCCTGGCAAGACGGATCGTTTCAAACGCTGTTTAGAGCGTTCTGCCACTCCATCAGGTGGCCGCCTTGGCCGTGTTTCTCCAGCCCGATTCCTCGATAGTTCAGTTCGCGATATGCACCCATAGCGGCGGCGATCTTCGAGAGTAGAAGCTTGCGACGATCACTCGCCTTAAGGGGGCTGAGTTCGTCCATGTGGTCCTGCATGTTTCGGAAGTAGTGCTTGTAGAGCGGTGACTGATTGAATGTCGGTTCCACCTCGCGCCGCAACGCCTCTTCTGCCCATTCAGTGGGTTCGTAGACCTGCGCCCAGACTTCTGGCGCGCCACTCCGAATTCGCTTCGCATCTTCGAACTGAACCCAGTTGAAGAGCCCCGGCAGGTAGATGCGCGCCTTGGGTCCGCGCCGCTCACCTTCAGACTCGAGGAACTTGTCCACCGAGAAGATGCGTGTGTTCTCGAACGCGCCCATCGTTATGGTGAGGTCGCCTGCCGCGGTGTAGAGGAGGCCTTCGGTGTTGGTGTATCCCAGGGTGACGGCTAGGCCAGTGTTCATGATGTCCGAGCAGAAGGTCATGCAGTCCACCAGAAACCGGGCATCCGCAACCTGCTTGGTGCTGCGCTCGTGCTCATACATGATGTAAACCTCGTCGACTTCGGGGAACGAGGTGATCCAGTTCAGCACCTGCTCGCGCCATTCCGGGTCCTGGATCATGGGGGCAGTGAGTGCAACCGATAAGCACAACGGCCGACTGCCTGCGTGCTCCATGAAGGCGTCGACGGTGAACTGGTTCTGCTGCTTGAAGTAACTGGGATACATCTGGTTGATGTACCGAGTAGGCACAACGACTTTCCTGAAGCCTTGTTGGACTTGGAAGTCGATACAGGACTTAGCCACCTCGGGAACGTGGGCCACGAAGGTAGATGTCTGAAAGCCCCCATCAACCTGCTCTGGGAAGAAGGGGTAGCTCAGCAGCTTTGTCTTGCGCGAGTTCGGCAGATAGAACTGCGGATCGAATATTGAAGCTGCCCGCGTCTCCGGAGGCAGCTTCTCGACGGTCCCCATGGCCTGATGGAGGGGGCTGAGAATGAGCCCATCGCCGCAACCATCGTTCTCGAAGGATTCGACATTCCACTTACTGTTGTGGCCAACCTGATGAAGCAGTCCAAGCGCCATGTGCGTATTCCTAGTCCTAGTTCTGCTGCAGTGCTTGCAGTTCTTCGATGAAGATTGCCGGGGTGCGGTGCCGCTGCCATGGCACCTTCAGCATGGACTTCGCGACGAAGTCGGAAAACCCTTGAGATGAGCCTGCGGCGTCAGTCAGCAGCGGTGGGTGCAACGACGCCACCGCGATCATGATTTCATGCATGGCCATATTGGCGCGAGGCACGAAGGGGTGGACACCAGAATGCAGGCAGTACATCAGAACGCCAATTGAGAAAAAATCAGTCTTGAAGCTGACGGCATTCTTCTCGTTGTTCATCTGTTCCGGTGCACCGTATCCGGGAGTGAATGGCCCAGGGCCTGGGCCGTCATGGGTAACACCAACTGCGCCAGTTTCCCGGACGATCCCGAGGTCGATGACGACGACTTCGCCATTTGGGCGGATGAGAAGGTTTGCAGGTTTGATGTCTCTATGAACGAACTTGCGATGGTGGGCCCACAGGGGCAGCAGAGCGTTGGAGATGCCGACTGCGAGCTTCACGATCTTCTGCTCGTCCCCCTTGTACTGGTCCGCAATAGCGCTGAGGGGTGAGGAGTCGATGAATTCTTCGATGGAGACATAAAGACGCTCTTTCAGACGCTCGTCGGTCACCGGGTTGTCCGTGAAGAGGTTGCAATACAGGAGCTTGGGAAAGCATGTCGGCCGGACTTCCTCGAGGATCGCGGTCTCTGCCTGCAGCCGAGCTAGCGTCACAGGATCAGCTCCAGACACGACCTTGACGACGATCCTCCCCCAGGCGCCCCATCCGTGAAGAAACGGCTTCTCGTCCGCGTCCTCGCCGTCGGGCGGCAAAACATCTGGCGGAATCTTGTTGTCCTCGAAGTGGCCTAGGTAGACAACACGTTGCCCGGATTGGGCAAGTGCAAGGTCTAGGTTCAGGCTAGGCAAGCATGCGACGAGATCGTCGCGAAGTTCCTGCGAGTCTGTTGGCAAGTTGAGCCTCCCTGGCTCTGTTGGCGTCCGTTCCCTGCTGTTGCGCAGGGAACTGGAAATTGTGTAACAGAAGATAACAGAGTTCAGACGCCAGCAAACTGAGTTGATCCGGATTTCCTACGAAGCCCGTTAGCCCTGAACCAAGGTTCTATATGCCCGCATCCGCATCTACTGGGGATCGTCGGAATGGAAGCCAGGCGCCACGCGAGCTAAAAATGGTGGCCCGTGGTCATGCCGCGGTCTTCAGGGATAAAGAAAAACATGGCTTCCTCTCCATCACATACCTCGCCGTTTTCGGCTGCGCAGGCCGGTCTCCTCGCATTGCTGCTGCAGCAGATGCTGGACAACGGTGGCGGCTCGGTGCCAGCTATCAAGTTCCGGTCAGACCACTACGAACAGAAGCAGATCCTCAACTCTCTTGAGTCCGATGGGTGGATTCGACGCGACCAGGATCAATACCACGTCCGTGCCGTGACGCTTCCGCTGCTTGAAACGGAAGCCGCCAGGCAACTGATGCAAAGCATCGAGAAGCTCTTCGCAGCACTGCGGACGCAGTACCGCGGAACACAAACAGCGCCAGTCAAGGTCGACGCTTTGGCAACGTTGAGCGGGGAGTCCCGCGAAGTGGCATCCGTGGCACTGAGGATGATGCTTGACGCCACACTATGGTGGTCTGGATGTTCAACCGACCTTGGAGGTGCTGAAGCTTTTGTCAGCCCCAAGGAGGAGATCCTCGACTTCACTACATTCGCTCAGTTGGCCGAGGAGATCCGCAGTTGGCCGAAGGCACTGCAGCCAGTGCGTCCAACCTTCTCTGTGCTTGATGCGCTGCGTGAATCGGAAGGTGCTATGCCCACACCTAAGGTAGTGAACCCCATGAGAGAGATCAAGCTGACCAATGGCACGTGGACGATCCTGGAGGACAGGCGACTGGGTAGTCCTGGCGGCTTCGCGGCTGTCTTCCTGGGCTTGAGCCCGCGCAACGAGCCCGTGGCGATCAAGGTTTTTCACACGACCGACCCGGCCAAATCCAAACGCGAGCTGACATTTGCAGATGTGCGGATCGGGCGGCAGGACCCTCATGTCATCTCTGTCTTGGATTGCGGTGTCGACACCGAGACCGGCCGCGCTTGCATCGTGATGCCCAGGGCGGAGTACAGCCTGGCGCAATGGCTCGTATCCCAGGGACCACTAGAAGAGGCAGCCGCCGTCGTTATCGGCCATGCAGTGGTCAGTGGGCTGCTGTCGGCGAACGAGTGGGTGCATCGAGATCTGAAGCCCGACAACCTCCTATGGTGCAACGGCCGATGGCAGATCACCGACTTCGGGATCGCACGCCAGGCGGGTGCAGCGACCGCTCGCAGCACTATGAAGGACTACATGTCTGTGCATTACGCGGCGCCCGAGCAATGGGACAATGAACGTGCGACGCACAAGACGGATGTCTACGCGCTCGGCTGTCTGTTGCAGGAGGTCATGGCGGGCGAGCCGCCGTTTGCAGGACCAGAATGGGCTGACTTCGCGCAGCAGCATCGATCTGAGACGCCCACTGGCTTGGCCGGCTCACCACGCATGAAGACCATGCTGTCACGCATGCTTGCCAAGAGCGCCGACGCACGACCGGATCTTGGAGAATTGGAGATGCGGTTTAAGGATTGGGAGAACGCAGCGCCGCAGACGCCAGCCGCCCAGGGGCTAGCCGCCCTCGCCGCTAAGTTAGCCGGATACCAGATGCAGCAGCACGCTGAAGAAGCATCGGCTGCACAAAAGATGCGCAGCCGGGCGATGCTGGAGGTCGACGCGCAGCGAGAGCTGAAGGACCTGGGCGATGCCCTCTTTGATCGCATCTCACACATGGCTGCCAATGCGATCGTCGACGTAGGTCAAGGCCCAACGCCCAGCATGTCGGCGTCTCTGGGGGTTGGTCAGATTTGGCTGTCCGTCGGGCAATTCAAGGGCGTAGTCCGCGAACAGTTCAGCAACAGCAAGTGGGACGTGATTTGCGGTGCCACCGTCTCGGTGGCCCAGAAAGACGGATTCGGCCGTAGCGCATCCCTTTGGTACGTGCGTCGCTGGCCAAACACCCCCTACGAGTGGGTCGAAGTGTCGTACTGGAACCAGAGTCGCAAGGAGAGTTGGAAGCTTGAGCCTTGCCTTCTGTCGCCTGGCAGCGATGCCGACTACGCGGCCGCGCCGATCATGCATTCCTGGGTGTTTGCGCATCCACCGATCAGCATCACTGGAGAGGGGCGCGAGCCGTTCATCGAACGGTGGTTGACACGCTTTACCGCCGTTGCTGCGGGTGCTTACCAACGCCCATCCATGCTGCCCGAAAGTCAATGATGAGGTACGGGCCTAAGCAGAGCGCGGCATGCGAGCGGGCGGCGTGTTGCCTGTCGGTCGCAACCCAGAACCTTCTGTTCATCGTGCTGATCGTTGTGTGTTGGGTGCCGACTTCGCGGATCTACACGCATGCCCTCAAGGTGGGTGGCGCGGCCGCACATAGCCCCTTGGAATCTCTGCCCGGTACCGTACCGCCGCAAAGCAGCCGGTGGTGAACTTCCGCTGTCAGCCTGGAACCGACATCGCGGGCTCTGCCGGCTGCAGTGCAGCGGGTGCGGTCTCTCGCTTCACTGAACTCGGCGCCCGAAAGCAGCATCTCAGTGCTGAAGTGGATGTTGGCCAGCGGCGCACGGTTGGCGGCAAAGGGCAG
>Ga0164241_10006937_pt1 | contig 10236 bp, 15 predicted proteins | sample OricomyardsoilBY_FD_108780 | JGI IMG/M metagenome (GOLD analysis project Ga0164241, IMG submission 108780) | Backyard soil microbial communities from Emeryville, California, USA - Original compost - Back yard soil (BY) | ecosystem: Environmental > Terrestrial > Soil > Unclassified | place: USA... | reverse complement strand
GCGCGGACAGATCGACCTTGCTGCAGCGCAGTTCCAGGGTCACCACCACGCCGACGGTGTCCGGGTCGACCTCCGCCCGGACGTTGTAGGTGGCCCACGGGAAGGGCTCGCCGTCGACGGACACCACGCCGTCGGCGGTGAGCGCGATCAGCTCCGGGTTCTTCACCGATCCCGACCCTCGATGGCGGCGCGGACCGCAGCGTCCTTGGCCTCCAGCAGCTTGCGCAGCGCGGTCGACTTCTCGGCGCCGGCCGGTAGGTCCCGTTCGATGTCGTGGGCCAGGGCGTGGAACCAGCTCGACACCGCGGCCAACGGCGGTCTCAGGTGCTCGTACTCGAACCACCGCAGGATCGGGCTCGGCCGGCCCGTGTGCTTACCCCGCAGGGCCGGGCTGTTGGCGGTGATGTCGGCCATGATCTTCTCCGGGCTCTCACCACCGGGCCGGCCGGCCAGTGTGGTCAGCGGGTAGTCGGTCGGTACGTCCGGTGTGGGGTAGGTCGAATCAGTCATGACCACCGTCCAGGAACCGATGGATCAGGGTATGGAGCAGGTCGGCCGAGAGGCCGTCGGCCGTGTCCCGGGGCCAGGTGTCCATGAGTTGAGCCCGGTAGCCCTTGGCGATCTCCACGAACATCCGCAGCGTGTCGGCCATCACCGGCATGGTGGCCGCCAGCTTGTCCATCGCCACATCGGTCGCCGTAGTGGGCTCCCCCGGGTTGACCAACTCGAACTCGTTCACGTCAGGCATTTCTCTCCTTGAGAATCTTGTCGATGGGGACCAGCCGCTCATCACTCAGCACGGTCGTCCTCCTCGTCCTTCGAGACCATGGCGGTCAGGCCCACGGTCAGAGTCAGGCCGTCGGTATTGGTCCAACTAACCGAGGCGTTGCGGTAGTTGTCCTCAGGTAGCAGGCCGACCAAATCTGTGAGCTTGTCGACCAGGGCTGGAAGCTTGGCACGAATCGCGTCGTCGGGGCTCACATCGTCCTCAGCTTTCCGGAGTCGATGTCGGACTTGAGGGCCAGCATTATCGGGTCGGTCTCGTCCTTGAAGAAGGCCAGTGCCACCAATGCCTCCATCCGCCCCAGGAGCAGGGCGGCGATCGGATCGGGGACCCGCATCTCGGGGGTCAATCCGGCGAACAGGCCGGCGAACCGGCCACCCCGGAGCTCCTGATCCTCGCGCCCGTCCTCCATATCGTGAGGCGACAGCCACTCCACCCGACCACGTTCGAGGCGCTTGTACGGCAGGCTGACCAGGTGATCGGCCACGCCGTGACCGGTGTTGAACACCGTGATCGCCTCGACCACGAAACCCCGTTCCAGGCCACGGTGGTGCTCGACCAGGTTCGCCATGTCGCCGTGCTGCCACTCCTTCCCGGTGACCGGGTTCAGCCTGGTCTCGCCACTGGCCATGTAGGTGTCGTTGACCAGAAGCAGCTCGTCGGCACCGAAGGAGGCCGCCGCGACCCGGGCGACCTTGGCGACATTGCCGCCGTCACCGGTGCCCGGGATTACCTGAGCGACCATTCGTCCGCCGCGGATCACCATGACCATCGGGGCGAAGTCCTTGCCCTGGGCGACCGTTTCCGCCAACGTGGCCTTGGCCGCCTCGATATGACCCCGGAAAGTCTCACCATCCATTGTCATTTCCTCTCTTGATCGAAGTCTTGCCGGTCACTCCGCCCGAACCTGCTGGGCGACCTTGGTCAGAGCCACGAACAGGTCGGACTCGGCGGCGTAGCTGGCTCCGCCCACCATGTCGCTGTCCTCGGCCTCTCTGCCGAACTCCAGAGCGACGGTCCAGCCCGCCCTGGCGATCGACCGGTTGCCCTGCCCGTCCTGCACCGGCTGTTCGACCGACCGATAGATGCCGAGGCTGCCACCCTCCTGTTCCAGAAACCGAAGCAGCTTGATCAGGACCTCCCCACTGAGCTGCGAGACCATCACGTCACGTCCTGATCCGGGGTGAAACCCCAGTAGTAGCGCGGTGTGTGGGCGAATTCGAGGGTGCCCACCACGCCATCGCTCTTGCGTCGGACCACCACGAACGGGGCCAGGAACCCGGTCACGTCGAACATCTCGCGCATCTCAGTGGTGTCCCAGACCTGCTGGCCCTGCTCGATCGCCATCCGAAGCAGGTGTGGCATCCCCGGGAGCATGGCCTTGCGGGTGGCCTCGGTGGAGTCGGTCGCCATCACCGAATCAGCGCCAATCGGTCCTTGTAGGTGTCCACGAACTGGGCGATCGAGTCCAGGTCGTCGGGCAGCGCCTCGATGAAGCCCTCGCCGATCTTCACCTCTTCATCGGTCAGCTCACGCTCCGGGCCGATCAACTCCCGACCGAGCCGGTCGAGGGTCACCCCCAGCACCTTGGAGGTCAGTATCAGGCTCTGAATCGGATTGACGCCGAATTCGTCGATCACCAAACCCGCGCACTTGCTCAGGATCACGATGTCCTGTGCTCGACGGAGTAATGCCGTCACAGCGGCCGGGGGTAGATCAGTCGTCGACATCGTCGTCATCGTCATCGTCGTCATCCTCATCGTCATCGACGTATTCGTTCTGGCCGTGCCGATCGAGCTGGTACTCGATGAGGCGGAGCTTCTGCCGGCCGGACCGCATCTCGGCCACGAGAATGTCCAGATCATCCAAGGTGTTCTCACCGTGGAACAGCACGGTGGCGTCCCGCTCCTCAAGCCGCAACCGCCGTCGGGCGTAGTCCGAGACGTGGATCGAGTGCCACTGCACGACACACACCGGGGTCGTGCAGGTGCACTTCTCCGGGTCCGCGACCATGTCCGAGGACAAGGTGTAGCCGGTCCGGGAGTTCGGGTCCCGGTAGCCGTACCACCGCACGCCGTCGACGGCCGCGATCCAACCCGCCGCGCAGAAACTGGTCTTGCACGCCGGGTTGAGCGGGTCCTCCCGGAACGTCTCGTACCGCTCGTCCGGCTGACCGTTATGCCGCCAGTTGCCCTGATCCCAGCGTTCCTCGACGTCCTTGATCAGCTCGACGATCTCGCCGGCCAGGTCCGGGCCTTCCAATTGCTGGACCTCGGCGTAGTACCTGATCCGCCCGGCCTCGGTCGCGGGGATCATCACTGCGGGACCCTGGTCGGGGCGGTGCTGTCCTGTAGCCCGAGGGTGCCCAGGCTCCCGATCAGGACCGTGCGCGCGTCCTCCCGGGCCTGCCCGGTGAGGGCTCGCAGGGCCTCGACCACCTGATCCCGCAGGACATGGTCGGACTGCACGAAATAGGTCAGCCCGACCCAGAGCCGGGCCATCTCGCCCCGGTCCAGCGGTATCTCGTCACCGAGCCGGACCAGGTTGTAGAACTCGTCCCGGCCACCGGCCTCGATGAACTGCAAAACTACTTCCTCACTCAATCGCATTTATTTCCCCTCTCTGGAAATAAGTGGTGGTGGCGAATTGCCGATCGCAGATCGGGCAGTAGTGCCTCCTTTCGTGGGCATAGACCAGGGAGCAGGGATGGCCCCGGGGACACTGCCGGGGACAGAGCACCCGGATGCGGTCGGGCTGATGCCAGTTCACCGGGGAACCACACTGGGCACGTAACGCGCGCCGTGCAGTGCCTGGGCCTGCTCGTTGCGCCAGGCGACCGCCTCCTCGATCGTGGCGAAGCACCGATCCCGCAGGATGCCTCGACTGCGGACCCGGGCTCGCCAGGTCCCATTCCGCTCCCGACTAATTCCGCGGGCCCCGGATTGGGCGCGCACCGGGTACGGGACGGCCAGGTAGGACAACAGGACGCTGGCGCAGTGGTAGCAATGCGGCTGCCCGGCCCCGACGTTCCGGCCGTGCGGGCACGAGCAGGTGATCCAGGTCATCGACCAGCGGCCATCGTGCCAACGAACGTCCTCCTGGACCCGGTAGCGATCACCGTTCGGTCGCAGCGACTGGACCCACCAGACGTGCTTGTCGGAGTCGTCCAGGGTGAGTAGCCGGCGGCGAATCACCTCACGGGCCTTGCGAATGGTCTCGTCCGAGAAGTCCGGGAAGGTCATCAGGTACCCACCCTCCCTGCCCACATCGTGCCTGTCATCGGTCCTGTCCAGTGTACTACAGACAACCGACATACCAAACCGGGCGGCACACACCTACGGACGTACGATGGTAATACAGATAGCCCGTGACGACCGGCCACCCCGCCGGGAGGGAGTTCGGAGAGAAATGACCATGACCAGAGCACGACAGCGTCGGCCACGCCGGCCCATCGGTACCAAGGAGGACCCGGTGCGATCGGTGCGGATCAGTGACGACCTGTGGATACCGGCACGACGGCGAGCCGAACGGGAGGGTGTGACGATGTCCCACGTCCTCGTCTCGATCGTCGAGGGCTACGCGAACAAGGCCCTCGACCTGCCCCGGGTGCAGGTCCACTACGGGCCGGTGGAAACGCCGCCGAAGGTGGTGGAGGCGGACGAGGTGGTTCAGCCGTAGATTCCGACATCACCCACACAAGGAAAGACCCCGGGGCCGCCGCCCCGGGGTCTCTTTCGATCTAAGGAATGAAACCCTTGACAGAGATCCACCCTATCGTCACGGCAGCCGTCGAAGCATTCCATCAGGGATACGTCCCCATCCCGATCCGTTCCCGAGCCAAACGCCCTCACGAGGCGGGGTGGGGCAGTCGTCGTTGGGCCACCGGGAAAGACGTGGAGCAGGCATTCATCGCCTGGGTCGCCGACGGCGACGCCACCAACGTCGGCCTGCTACTCGGTGAACCGTCCGGCGGCCTGATCGACATCGACCTGGACCACGAGCTGGCGCTACGACTGCGCAGCTACTGGCTACCACCGTCCGCGATGATGAGTGGCCGCTCCGGGCGTCGGATGAGCCACCACTGGTACCTGATCGAGGGGGACCTTCCCGGCACCCGCAAGTACACCCTCCCGGACGGCTCCACCATCGTGGAAATCAGGGCGTCCGGGGCACAGACCGTCATCCCGCCCTCGATCCACCCCTCGGGCGAGCCATACCTGTGGGAGGGCCACCCCTTGGGTGGGGACGTCGGTCCCAAGAAGGTTTCCGGGCCGGTGCTCTCGATCCAGATCGCCGGGCTGGCGATCACCGCAACCCTGCTCGATGTCTGGCCGAGCCAGGGCAGCCGGCACGAGGCGTACCTGGCACTGGCCGGCGGGCTACTGCGCTACGGCGACGACGTGCATCCCTGGTGGTCCCGGAACATCGGCACCCTGATCGAGATTCTGGCGGACGTCACCCACGACCGGGACGGGGCCAAGAACCGGGTCACGGAGGTGGTCGGCTCCACGATCCGCAAGCTGCGCGAGCCGGATCGCCGGGTGTCTGGATTCACCACTCTCGCCGCGTTGATCGGCGAGGAACACGTCGACCGGATCAAACGGGCCGCCCGGGACATCGACGAGGCCCTGGGACTGATCTGGAGCCCGTCCAAGCGCCCCGAGGAGCACGCCCCGTCCCCGACCACTGGGTCGGCCGAGGAGGACGCCCGAACCAGTACCCACGAGGAAGTCGAGACGACGTGGGATGCGCTCCCCTTCGACCGGTACATGTCCGGGGAGAGCACGATCGCCAAGCCGACGCTGATGCCCCGGACGGACGGCCCCCACCTGATCTATCCCAACCGCATCAACGCGCTGTTCGGGGCAGCCGAGTCGGCCAAGGGCTGGATCACCCTCGGTGCCGTCGTTCTCCCGGAGATGGATCGTGACGGCAGGGTGGTCTACATCGACTTCGAGAACGGGCCGGACGAGATGGCCTACCGGTGGCGGCAGCTCCTGGCCCACCCCGAAGCAAAGTGGGCTGCCAAGGACCTCTCGTGGTTCTGGCGCTACATCTACCCGGACGGTCCGATCGCCGCGCTCCAACGCTACGAGCGGCGCGGGGATGTGCCCACGGACAAGGGGACCAAGAACCAGGAGGCCCTCGACAAGCTCCTTCGAGAGTTCAAGCCGACCCTGATCGTGATCGACGGGGTCACGTCGCTGTTCAGCCTCAACGGGCACAGCACCAACGACGCGGTCGCCACCGATGTCGTCGGGACGTGGCTCAAGAGCCTGTGCCGCAATCCCCGGCAGACGGTCGTCATCATCGACCACACCGGCAAGGACGGGGACTCACCCACCGGGAGCCACCACAAGAAGGCGCTGGTCCAGGGCGTCCAGCTCCGGGCCGATGTCATCGACCAACCGATGCCCGGGGAGCTGGGTCGGGTCAACCTCATCGCCTACAAGGACCGACCAGGTGGGGTCCGGGCGGTCAGTGACAAGCGCAAGACCAACCCGAGCGCCGGGCTGGTCCACCTCGACTCGACGGTCCCGGACATGGTGCGGGTCACCGTCCTGCCCCCGGATGCGAACATCATGAACGTGCCCATCTCGGCGGCCAACGCCGCGCAGGCGATGCGCAATGCCGAGGGGCAGAAGCTCCAGGACGAGCTGCTGGCGTTGATCCGGGACGACGTCAAGGGCGACGAGACGGCCTGGGTCTACACCCACCGGCTCGCGGAGATGCGATATGGGGCCAGCCCGACCAAGGAGCAGAAGGCAGCCGTGCTCAGAGCGTGGAAGGCGCTCGTGGATGACGGGGCCTACCTGACCCGATTGGGGGACCGTAACTCGACCCGTGTCCGGCCGATCAGCCCCACTGCACCGCCCCTGTAGTTACTGATCCTGTTGTTGCGTTGCCCCCCGTATCTATAGATACGGGGGGCAACAACGCAATAGACCAATAGACAACCAAAAACCCTGTTTTGCCTGATAAACGGGGGTGCTAGTATACAGTTGTGTTACGTACCCCTAGGAGGCCCAAATGATCTTGTCCAGCGAGGTTGTGCGCTACATCGAGGTGTACCGGGCGATGGCGGCACTGCCCCGGCCCTACCGGCCGGGAGCGCCGTCGGACGGCTACGGCAACATCACCGTCCCGCTCGATCAGCTCGACCTGGACACCGAGGCGTTGGAATGGGCGACCCGGCTCAGTGCCGAGACCGACTCCCGCCAGTTCTACATCGGGGTGCCGGACTACTCGCTCAACCGAGCCTTCGCCTACGCCCTGGAGATCGCCCGGGCCTGCTGCGGTGTCCAGCCCGAGCTGGCCCGCGAGCTGACCGTGCTGCTCGCGGCCGAGCTGGACCAGATTTGAGGTGACCCTGTTCAAGCCGGGCGGACCGGTACGGTTCGCCCATCAACGACGGGGCCTGGCCAAGCTGATCGACACCGGGGGCGTCGCCGCCCTGCTGTTCGACCCCGGCTTGGGCAAGACCGCGGTGGTGCTCGACTACTCGTGCCTCCTGGCACTCAAAGCGCCGTCGGGGGAGGCACGGGTACTCGTGATCTGCCCACTGGCGGCGGTGGACACCTGGGTGCTGCAGGCCAGGACCTTCATCAGTCCGCAGGTCAACTACTGGGCGGAGGCCCTCGGCGGCAACCTGAAACAGCGGTCCGAGGCACTGGCCGCCCGGGGCGGTGGGCCGATGACCCCCGCCCCACCCCGATCGTCGCGTACGGGGCGATCTGGCCGGACCAACGGCCGGGTTTTGCACCATCACCGCTCGATCGCCTGGGATGCCCGGACCGACGGCGACGTGACGCCGTCGGACATCGACCAGGTCGGCGATCCCCGGGTCGTCCTCGTCGTGCTCAACATCGACAGCTTCGCCAGTCGTGCCCGGGTGTCCCGTTCGGTCACGATGGCCGACCGGATGGTCGAGGCGGTCAAGGCGTTCTCCCCGGACCTCGTGGTTATCGACGAGAGCCACCGGATCAAGTCCCCCACCGGCAACGCCAGCCGGGCCCTCGCCCGGGTCACCCGGATCGTCCCCCGGCGGGTGATCCTGACCGGCACGGTGATGCCGCACGGTCCCCTGGACGTGTTCGCCCAGTGGCGCTTCCTGGACCCCACGGCGTTCGGCGAGCTGCAACCGGACGGCACCCGGAGACCGGCCACCTACGGGGCCTTCAAGAACCGCTACGCGATCATGGGTGGCTACATGGGCTGGCAGGTGACCGGCTACCGCGACCTCGACCACATGCAGGCGGTGATGGGCCAACGAGCGGCGGTGGCCCGCAAGGCCGACTCCCTCGATCTACCACCGACCACCGACGCCGTCGTGCCGGTCACCCTCACCCCGGCCGAGCAGCTGGCCTACCAGGACATGAAGCGGACCCTGGTCACCCGGCTCGCCTCGGGGGCGCTGGCCACTGCCCCCAACCGGCTGGCCCAGATGATGCGGCTGCGCCAGATCACCGCCGGGCACCTGCCCGACGACGACAACGGCGCCGTGGCGACGATCGGGAACAGCAAGGCGATGACGATCGCCAGCCTCGTGCACGACACCCTCGTGGGAGAGAAGCGAATCGTCATCTTCGCCTTCTTCACGGCCGAGATCACCCAGCTCCGGGACACCCTGGCCCAGCCCGGGACGACCGTCGAAACGATCGACGGATCGACCCCGAACAAGGAGCGGTTGGCGATCCGGGCCAGGTTCGGGAACCCGGCCGGCCACCCCGAGCGAATCGTCCTGATCGCCCAGATCACCACGATGAGCCTGGCCGTCAACGAGCTGGTCACGGCGTCACATGCCATCTTCGCCAGCCTGTCCCAACGGCGGGACGACTACGAGCAGGCCCGGGCCAGGCTCGACCGCCAGGGGCAGACCAAGCCGGTCACGTTCTGGCTCGCCCAAGTACCGGGCACGGTGGACGAGGTGATCTACCGGAGCCACCAGCAGCGGACCGATCTGGAAACCGCGATGCTCGCCCACCTTCGCGCAGATACCGCCTGACCAGGCGAGACCGGATAACAGGTCCGCCCAAGCATGGCATCGGCATGGCGTGTGAAGTACAATTGTAGTACCCATCGAGAGGAGAACTGTGACCGACAGCGACGAGGGGCTACGGGCGTCCTACTCCCAGCTCACCACCCACCGCCTGTGCCGCCAGCGGTGGAACTACTCCCACCGGCGTCGGTTGGAGCACTGGGACCCGTCCGATCCCCCGCTCCACCGCGACTTCGGGTCCTGGTGGCACGCGCTACGCGCGGCCGACGCGATCGAGCGGGGCCGGGCACTGGGCACCCTGCGCTCCGTCCCGGAGACCCTGGGCACGGTGGACGAGGCAATGGACCTGCCCGGCACGACCAGTCCGCACGACGTGGTGGTGGCCGCGAACATGTGGTGGGCCGCGCGGCCGCAGGACATTCAGGACATGTGGGTGGACGCCCTGGGTGAGCCCCTCCCGGAGCGGCTGACCAACCTCTACGCCCGGTGGATCGACGAGTACGCCGACGACCGCGCCCACGAGGAGCCGCTGGCCGTCGAGGTTCGCTGGCAGCGGGACCTACCGCCGGTCACCCGACCGGACGGAGTTCGGACCGGATACGGGACTCTGGTCGGCTACGTGGACGAGCTGTACCGGGACCGCAAGCGGGGCCTGATCGTGGTTCGGGACCACAAGTCGAGCAAGGCGTTGGCCCCGACCACGGCGGCCGACGACATGATGGACAGCCAGCTTCAGCTCTACGCCTGGGGGATGGGTCCACAGGTGGCCGAGTGGGGTCTCGGACCGATCCGGGCGGTGGCCTACGACCGAGCCCGGTCGGTCGCCCCGCAGCCGCCCAGGTTGACCCAGTCCGGCCGGCTCGCGGTGCGGGACGGGCAGCCCTCGGTCAACGGCACGGACCTGCAGACGTACCTGCACTGGGCGGCCGGACCGGACGGGGAGGGGGTCTACTTCCCCGGGGCCAAGAAGGACGGCTCGGCCGGCGGCTACTACACCGCCGAGCCGAACATCGTGGAGAAGCTGAGCAGCCCGGCAGCCCGCTCGATCTGGTTCCAGCGGACCCTCGTCCCGCTGAACGTCAACCTGATCAAGGCCCACCTGGTGGCCGCGGTGGACTCGATGCTCGACATCCACGAGACGATCGCCCGGGTGGAGCGGACCGGGGCCGCAAGTCGCAGCCTGACCTCGGCCTGCCGGTTCTGCGACTACGTCAAGCTCTGCCGGGACGAAATGGTCGGCGGGACGGACGGGGCCTACGACCTGAGCGACTATCTACTGCGCGAACGGCCCCGAAACGGGGTCGAGGGGCGGCGCCAGCAGGTTGTCCCCGTCACCCGTTAGTGGTACCCTTGTAGTACGTAACGACAACCCCAACAGGAGAGCCTATGACGGCACTACTTGCGGCGGGGTCCCGACCGGACCCCCGGACCGTGGCCTGTCCGGCCTGTAACG
>Ga0164241_10006936_pt1 | contig 10236 bp, 4 predicted proteins | sample OricomyardsoilBY_FD_108780 | JGI IMG/M metagenome (GOLD analysis project Ga0164241, IMG submission 108780) | Backyard soil microbial communities from Emeryville, California, USA - Original compost - Back yard soil (BY) | ecosystem: Environmental > Terrestrial > Soil > Unclassified | place: USA... | reverse complement strand
TCAATTTTGGAAGATGCTATTATTCAGTTAGACAGTCTTGATAAGATCAGCCGCCTTGATAATGCCAATCATTTTGGCACCACAAATGACGAACGCTTGTTCAACATTGCATTGGAACTAAGTATTACATGGATCAACAGGATATTATTTCTAAAACTTCTGGAAGCGCAATTGATTTCTTATCACAAAGGCGATGAATCATTTTCTTTTCTCAATTTCAATAAGATCAAAAATTTTGACGATCTAAATAGTTTGTTCTTCCAGGTGCTGGCAAGAAGATTCGAAGAGCGAAACGCCGATGTAAAACAGACCTTTCAGAAAGTGCCTTACCTGAACAGTTCGCTTTTTGAACCTACAGAAATAGAACAACAAACGCTTCTTATCAGCAACTTAAAAGATGATAAGACGTTACCCGTTCTTCCTTCAACAGTTTTGAAAAATGAACAGGGCAAAAAGAGAACGGGCCATCTTACCACGCTGCAATATTTATTTGAGTTTCTGAATGCTTATGATTTTAGCAGTGAAGGCGGAGAAGAGATACAGGAAGATAACAAAACACTCATCAATGCTTCCGTACTGGGACTGATCTTTGAAAAAATAAACGGCTACAAAGAAGGTTCTTTTTTTACACCCGGCTTCATCACGATGTATATGTGCCATGAAACGATTGGTAAAGCCGTTATTCAAAAGTTTGGTGAATATTGTCTGAATCATGATTTGCAGCATTGCAGGATTGACAGGATGGAAGACATTTATGATTTGGTTCCCAAAAGCATCAGTCGCGCAAAAGCAAATGAGATCATTAACAGTATTAAAATTTGCGATCCGGCAGTAGGCTCCGGTCACTTTTTAGTTTCTGCATTGAATGAAATGATCGCTGTAAAAAGTTATCTCAAAATATTGGAGGATAAATCCGGTAAATCTCTGAACCGTTATGAGATACAGGTAGTAAATGATGAACTGATCATAACAGATGAGGATGGAGATTTTTTTGACTATCATCCCAACAATCCGGAAAGCCAGCGCATACAGGAAACACTCTTCCACGAAAAGCAAACGATCATCGAAAATTGTTTGTTTGGGGTTGACATCAATCCCAATTCGGTGAAGATATGCCGCCTGCGTTTGTGGATCGAGTTGCTGAAAAATGCTTACTATAAAAATGCTACAGAATTAGAAACGCTTCCCAATATTGACATCAATATCAAATGCGGAAACTCTCTGGTGAGCCGCTTCGCCATAGACGCTGGCCTTAGCCAGGCATTGAAAAAAAGCAAATGGACGATTGACAGTTATCGCATTGCAGTGGATACTTATCGCAATGCAGAAAACAAAGAACAAAAAAGAGAAATGGAGCGGCTGATAAGGGATATTAAAAATGATTTTAGAAAAGATATTCAGCTTCGAGATCCTAAATTCAAAGAACTCCAAAAACTAAGAGGTCAACTATTTGGACTGACGCAGGTAAATGAATTATTTGAGGAAGGCAGTAAAAAAACAAAAGAATGGGAAAAGCAAGTTGAAGATATTTCAAATGCAATCAGTAAAAAAGAAAATGAGATAGAAGAAGTAAAAAATAATGCAATTTTTGAAAATGCTTTTGAATGGCGATTCGAATTTCCGGAAGTGTTGGATGACGAAGGGAAGTTTGTTGGGTTTGATGTGGTGATTGGAAATCCACCGTATATAAGGCAAGAAGAACTTACGGAATTTAAAACTTTCTTTAAATCACAATACAAATTTTATACAGGAGCATCTGACATCTATGTCTTTTTCATTGAAAAAGGATTTCAAATATTGAAGCAGAACGGCTCCTTCATTTACATTATGCCGAATAAGTTTATGCAGGCGGGGTATGGCCAACCAGCAAGAAAATTTCTTTTAGAAAAAAATATATTTGAAATAATTGATTTTGGAGATTATCAGATATTTGAAGAAGCAACAACTTATCCTTGTATTCTATTTGTAGTTAATCAAGCACCAAGCGAGAGTTTTAAAACTTCCCGAATTAACTCTAAAGATTTTTCATTGGACTTCCCAAAATATCTTCAACGGATAAATAATAAAATCACACACAATTCTCTCAATGATGAAACCTGGATAGTTTCGACTACAGCAGATCAAAACCTATTACAAAAGTTAATTTTAAATGGTGAAAAATTAGAGAGTTACGTTGGAAACGTTGCAAAAAGAGGAATAGTTACCGGCTTAACAGAAGCATATGTTATTGATGAAGAATTGAAAGCTAAGTTGATTAATAGTAATAACAATTCAATAATTAAACCTCTTTTACTGGGGAGGGACATTAAGCCTTATTCAACTGCTGTAGCGGACAAATATTTATTATTTATCCCTTGGCATTTCCCACTACAAGATCGTAAAGAAATTTCCGGTGTCTCTGAAGAAGCAGAAAATTTGTTTAAAATAAACTACCCTGAAATTTATTCGCATCTTTTAAACTTTAAGCAAAAATTATCCAACAGAAATAAGACTGAAACAGGTGTACGATATGAGTGGTATGCTATGCAGAGATGGGCTTCCGAATATTTTCAAGAATTTCAAAAACCAAAAATCATGTATCAAAAATTTCAGATTAAGCCATGTTTTATTTATGATACATCCGGATTGTTTTGTAATGATTCAATTTGGTTTATACCTACTGAAGATAAAACATTATTAGGAATATTAAACTCTAAAGTAGGCTGGTGGCTTATTTCAAAATACTGCACTGCAATTCAAAACGGTTATCAACTCATTTGGAAATATTTTAGTCAAATTCCGATCGCAAAAGGAGATGATAAAATACGGTTCCAAATAAATCAATTGGTGAATGCAGTTCTTGAAGAAAAGAAATTACATGCATATGCGAATATTAAAGATTTAGAATTGCAGATCGATCAATTAGTTTATGAACTTTATAATTTGACGGAAGAAGAAATAGCGATTGTTGAGAATGGCAGTAAATAAAAAATATAAAAAGTATGCTAATGAATATTTGCCCTTTAACCGGATTAAGAATGGATCCATCAGAATCAAAAATCTATCCAACTACAGACATGACTTACACTTATGAATTCATATTGGTAGGAAAAGTAAAAATTGCTCTTCCGACTTATCAAAATTTTATAAACAGTAAGCTTTTCAAACATCCTATACTTGCTGGAATTTGTCGGGAGTCATTTGAAAATAAAACTGAACCTCCATTAATAAATACTGACTTTCTTGAAAACGGTATAAAAAATATAAATTATCCCAAAACATTTATCGAAAAAACTTTACAACTTTTAAAGTTTATGTATAAAAATGAAGGCAATGATTATGCAGATTTTGAATTTAATTCAATCAGAGATTATCCTTTGGCTTATGCGACAGGAGAAGAAGAGTTTAATAAAATAATTGACCATTTAGAAAATAAATATTTTATTAAAATTGGAAATAGGTTAAGAATGGCAGGACATAGAATAGTTTATCAAAAAGTAACATTGACTGATTATGGCATTGAAGCGGTTGAAAAAGAATTACCTAAAATTCCAATGATAGGACTTGTAACCCAAGAAGTTTCTACCGGAGACCAAAGGATTGACTTAATTATCAATCATGCAAAAAAACTATTTTTTGAAAAACCAACAACTTTAGATAAAATGCGTTCAGCATGTGAAAGTTTAAGTTATGTTCTTGAACCCTTGAGAACAGAATGCGAAAAATTATTTACCAAAAGGGATATAAATGATTTTTTTAAAATAGTAAATGATTTTGATATCAGACATAATAAACAGTCGACAAAACAAATTAATTATCCTGAACAATTAGAATGGATATTCTATTCATTATTGAATACTATAAACACCTATTCAAAACTTAAAAAAAAGGAAGGTAATTAGAAGCTTTTTTATACTTTTTTTAATATTATTAAATGACAGATGAAAAATATCTTAACGCCAAATCAAAAGTGGAAATTTATTGTGAAATCTTATTGGGAATATTAAGGTATGTTCCTTTAAAAAAAACTTCAAGTCAACAGGATTATGAGTCAGAAATAATTAAAAAATTAAAATTTCAATCTTTTAAAGAAGTGAATCTTTTAAGAGCATGTATAGATATTTTAGAAGATACTCAATATGCAATCAATGAAACTTTCAAAAACGGGTTTGAAATTAAAAATGGAAATACAGGCGAGAGATATTTACGTTTATATGGAGTGCTAAATGCATATTATCAACAGATGTTTTCCTTATTCAACTTAATCAAAATCTTTCAACTAACAAATCAAGACGAAATTAAAAATAGATTCAAAAATTTACAAATAATTAATCTGAGAAATAAAATTGCTTCGCATACCACAAATTATGTTGACGATTTCAAGAAGAAAAACGACTACGATTTTTTCAGAGTTACACAAACAACTTTAACCAAATGGTCTGGGAATTTAGTAATTGTATCATTCAAGTCTAAACATGAAGAAGTTAATTTAATAAATCTGATGAATGATTTTACTAATAATTTGGAGATTGAATTACACCGTATTTGTGAAAAAGCTATAAATTCAATTTTCAGGACCGATAGTGAATCTAAAACATGGTTATTATTTCGACTAAACTATATTTATAAAAAATGAATTTGCTAGGTCGGGTAGGTGATACTATCTATGCTGTTTGCAGTACTTACTCAAAAGCAACCCAAGCTAAATAAAAAATTATCGCTCCTGCTCATAATATTTCTCATATAATTATTACTAATGAAAGAAAAATTAATACCAGCATTATTATAAACAAACTTTTTTTGCCGGGGTTTATACATGATAAATGGAAGCAAAGAAATCTTAACTCGAGTTTTTCTACTTGGTTTATTTTTTCAGATTTTTTCATTCAATAAAATTCCTAAAGATTCTTATTAATGAGGTAATAAAAGGTAAGGTGATGGTAACAACATTACCATTGTTACTGTTTTATTTGCCTGAATATCTTTTCAATTTTTTCTTTTCCTTTTGGAATAGGCTGATTGCTTCCTGCCTTACTAAGGCTATTGGCAGTAAGAACAACTCCTCGTTTGCTAAAAAATTTGCCGGAAGTTCCTACTATCGAAAGAATTTTCTCTTTAAACAAGTGCTGCATATTCTTTATAATAAAGTGGAATTGAGGGTTATCACATTGTAGCGTAATGATTTCCTCAAGCTCTCTTAAATCTTTTGCCGTGAATACGTTAATAAAAGTATTTTCTTCCTCGGAAATAAATCCATCAAGTTGTTCTGTTAGACCATTATATATTCGGGATAGTATTTGTGGGTCGGTTTTACGGTACCCAAAACTGATTTTACTCATTGCCGCTTGTTCCCTTTCTTCAATATTTAATTTTGAATCGTTTACTTTTTTTTCTCTTTTATTAATCCAGTTTTTAAACTTGTAGAATAATTCGAGTGTTTTCGCGTCTTTCTCTTTTTCTTCATTTGTCAAAGAGGCTTTGTACTCCTCTTCTTTAGCACTTACGATCTCTAGTAGAAAGCTTTTAAAAAATTTATGATCTGTGATGCCACTTTTAGTCAATTCTCTTTGATAAATTAATTCAAAATCCTGTTCAGTCTCAGCCATCCTTTTTTGGTACTTTTGCAGGTATTCTATCTTAAGTACTTTTTCTCCATCTTTATTTGTAAAGTTTACTTCATCCGGTGTACAAAGAATTTGCTGGCAATATTTACAATGAATGTATTTACCAGATCTTTCATCCTGATAAATAATAACATTACTAAAACTTGTCAAAACGATATCTTTAGTATCGGTGATTAAACCAGGATATCCATATTTAGGATGGTAAATATTGCAGTCAATTGGTACATTATTTTCATCGTGCCAAAAAGCATTCTTATGTAAAATATCGGGAGCATCTATCCAAAAAAAATCGATCATTCTTAATCTTTCTGCTATCAGTTTAACTGCATCATTTTTTGGATTTTCCTGCGGTTTTATCCGCCAACTAGCTTTTTCTTGTTCATATTCAGTTTTGCGTTTCTCATCACTATTATTTTGATATTTCAAAAATTCAATGAAAATATCCTTCGTTAGAAAATTTTCATACTGACGTTTATTACCATATTCGAAACCTTTTGTTTCCTGTAGCCATGCATTAAATTCAAAGTTGTACCTGCTTCGTGCAATAAAAAAAAGTTGCCGGGTTTCGAAATTGCCGACGGCTCCATTGCGTTCTGCATCATCAAACATTTCATCAAAGCTATAATAGACTTTCTTATCTAAATTTGTTCGCGGCATTGCATCTAATATCTCTTTTACATCAATGTTATTATTTATGGCGGTTGTAAAGGCGATCCCCAATTTGTCGAAGTATCTTCTATCTTCATTATCCGCTTTGCAAAATTCCTTTTCCGGCGTTTCTCCCACATAATTCAAAAACTCCTTTTCTATCGCCTTTTTAGTATCGCCTACTCTTGGATCACTTTCATTTCCTTCAATAATCGGATAACCTCCCATCCATTTAAGAGTTAATCCAAACAAAATATGCTTTTCGACTTCGTTTAGAGGAAGATTTTTCAAATGGTCAATAACATTATCTGAATTAGTCCAATTGCTAATTATGAATTGCCATTGATTTTCCAAAAGATTCAAAAATTCTAAAGGTTTGAAAGCTCTCGAACCTTCACCCTTTTGAAAATACTCAATAGTTTCTTTTACTAAGTTTTGATTTGGAATGTTCTTTTTATCTGTATAATATTCCATTTCATAATTAGCCGATAGCTCCTTTATAAAGGCTCTTTTTAATTTTACTAAATCTGATTTTGCTTGCATTTTCCATGCATAGTGAAACTCAATAAATGGCAATAGTTTTCCAAAAAATAGGCTATGTAAATCCAGAGGTAATATATCAAGTTTGCCTTGTATGCTGGTAAAAATAAACTCATACTTTAGCGGGTGAGTACGATCTAATAAGCTTTCAATTTCCTGCATTATGGTGACAAAAAGGTCAGCATTTTCAGAATTAATTTCCTTTGCCGGTTCTTCCCAGTCACTGTAACATTCACAATTAGGGTAATGGTTACATTTTTGCATTCAAAGTTTTTTTAGGCATGGTCCTAACCTTTTTATAAAATATTAATCCCAAGATAAGACGTTGAAATCAAATATTTTTATCGATAGGACAATTAGCGAATATTTTTTTAAGCAACCAAAAACATTATTTCTATCAATACTTTAAACTTCCAACTTCAATCGCCTGAAAAACTTTTGCCGGTATCGCAATAAAAGCTTCTATTAAGAATTATCGCGTTCCCTGAAGGGCGGACTTTACCTCTAATCTTTTTTTAAAGGAACTCCCTTACTATCCCTAACGCTAAAAGAACTCAGCTTTATTTTTTCCTCCACAAGCAGAATGAAAAACGAAAGAATTTTTTCATACCGCTTGCCCATGGCTATGCAAAAGAAAACAAGAGTTAATCCGTTTTATTCCCGACTATTCCGTTCCTACATTGCGGTAACAAAGCCGTTTAACACTTGTAAGAGTCAAACAATATTCAATATTCCTTTATTTTCTTAATCATTTTTTCGAGTGTTTGAATAGCAATCTCTTTATCTCTTGTTTCAGCAACATAAGATTTGCTCCGCATGGAATCATATGAAAGGTTTTCTTTATAAGGGGTAGAAAGATGGGGAACGATTGTTTTGAACACTTCGTTCATTGATTTGGCTATGAGAATTTTCAATTCATCAGCCGCCCTTAGTATAAGAGCAGTCTGATCTGTAGATAATACACACAATACTTTGGATTTTTCTTTTTCAACAGGCGTCTTTTCTTTTATACCTGCTACTTTATCCTTTAATGGAACAATGGAGAAATGAAGTTTTTTTTCAAGATAGAAAATTTCCTGGCTAAACCAGTTGCTTAGCTCATCTTTAAGATCAACTTGCTGTGGATACAAGGCAGTCCCTAACTTTCTGTGCATCTGGTTAAATTGTTTGAAATGAATGAGTAAGCAATCCATTCTTTTGGAAACATCGTCGTGACTATTTATTTTATTCGCAATTTTATGTGTGAGATAATTCATGTAATCCGTATTGTTGAAATTGAGGTAGACAAGTATTCTGTCTAATGAGGAATATGTACATTTATTTTCCTCAAGCGCCTCTATCGCTTCCAACTCATTTAGCAATTCTTTGATATAAAGCAGTTTCTGAAACGTGACGGGATTACATTCATTATTATCAATAAAAAAGAACAGGCCATTCACTACAATATCCCTAAGCTGGTTATCAGTTACCTGCTTTGATAATTTTAAATTCAATTTATTTATTCGTGGCTTTAGCTCTTTTTTTGTAACGGAAAGATAAGTTAATGGGACGCGTTCATCCAGGCATAAATAGTGAGAAAACCGGGTTTCAACAAAAGACAACAGTTCGTCCACGCAGGTAATAGTTTCATTTGCAAGACGCTCTAATGCTTTTTTCTTAGCTGGAATTGCTTTGCTATTTTCCAAAGCCTGGTCGAGAAGAATAATCAATGCCGAATGGTATTGTTTAAGGTATAGCTCGACCTGCTTTTCCTTAGTTAATCCAAATACGTGGTTTTTCAGCAGAGACTGAAATTTGGCCTTTTCTTCTGCCATTTGGCTGAGAATCGTTTTTATTTGCTCATCTGTTACTGTTGCATGATCGTTTTTTGCCGGATTAAGAGAAACAGTAATCAAAGAGTCGAGCCATTCTAAAATATATTTTCCACACATGTTCCATAGGTTGAATACAGCGAATGTTTTCATGTTCAAAGTTGAGTATTCAAGCTCAATGGAAGAATAAGGCATTTACCGCATTTTCGTACGCAAAAAGGAGTATATTAATGAATTAGTAAGAAAAAACAATGTTGCAGTCAGAATTTCAATTTGTTAATAAGTTCAACCTTATTGGTTACACCAACTTTTTCAAATATATTTTGAATATGCTTAGAAACGGTCTTTTCGGATATAAACAAGGTTTTAGCAATTGCTTTATAACGAGAACCCTTTAAGATAAATTCAACAATTTCTGTTTCCCGGGTGGTAAGCTGATAAAATTTACATTTTTCATCGAAAGAAGCCGGAATGACTGTATTCGATGTATTAGTTTCAGAGCCATTTAGGATTTTAAGATTTGACATGGATTGGTCTAAAATGGCTTTCTTCTGCTTCATGATGTTGTTCAGAACAGTTTCAATTTTCTGATAAAGCACTTCAAAGGAAAATGGCTTTTGAATAAAATCAATGGCTCCCAAACGCAAGCCTCTAAGTTCATCTGTTGGATCTGACTTTGCCGTTAGAAAAATAATTGGGATATGGCTATAAGCACTTTGTTCCGAAATTACTTTAACGAAAGCAAATCCATCCATTTTGTCCATCATAATATCGGAAAGAATTAAATCAGGCACAACCGGTAGATGCTCCAATTTCTTTAACGCTTCCGATCCATTTAATGAACAAAAAATATTGTATTTGAGACTTAACTTTTTAAAAAGAAAATGAAGCATCGCTTTATTGTCTTCTATAATTAATATGGATTGCCGCTCAGGAAAATAAGGTGTATCATGCATGTCGAAGTTTTCGATGCTATAGATCAGGGACTGAGCTTTTGATGTACTCGAGACTTTAGTATCACCTTCTTTTAAACTATATCTTTCAAGCGTTATTATAATTTCCGTTCCCGGCTTTTCTGCAGGATTACTTTCAACTTGAATATGTCCGCCTAAACTGTCGTTTACCTTTTTCACAATCGGCAAGCCAAGGCCCATGCCCTGTAAGTCTGATTTTTTATGACCGATTTGGTAATAAGGTTTAAATATTTTGTGGTGAAGGTGAGATGCTATTCCAATACCGTTATCCTTTACAGAAAAAATAATTTTATCGTCTACAGTTCGAAGGGTTGTTTCTATCTTTCCACCTGTATTTGAAAATTTTATAGCATTCTCTATCAGGTTATTAACTATCCTGTTGATAGCATTCGAATCTGCTTTTATAAGGATATTGTCCTCAATATTTTTACTGCATTCAAGATTTTGTTTTTGGCAATAATATTCAAATAAGATAAAGCTGTTTTTCAAAATTGCACTGAAATCCGTTATCTGGTTGTGATTATATATACCGAAGCCTTTTGTAAATCTTTCCAGGTCAAACAAATTAGTTATGTCGTTCGTCAGCTTATCAATACCTCCCTTGATAATATCCAGTTCAGCAACTGATCCGTACTTGTTAATATATTCTTCCAAATAATT
>Ga0164241_10006935_pt1 | contig 10239 bp, 7 predicted proteins | sample OricomyardsoilBY_FD_108780 | JGI IMG/M metagenome (GOLD analysis project Ga0164241, IMG submission 108780) | Backyard soil microbial communities from Emeryville, California, USA - Original compost - Back yard soil (BY) | ecosystem: Environmental > Terrestrial > Soil > Unclassified | place: USA... | reverse complement strand
GTCATGGCCAATGACGATGCGCTGGCCACCGAGCTGGTGCGCGCCGGCGCCGATGCCGACGATCGCGCCTGGCAGTTGCCGCTGACCGAAGATTATGCCGAACAGCTGCGCAGCAACTTCGCGGACCTGGCCAATGTGGCCGGGCGCGATGGCGGAGCCATCACCGCCGGCGCGTTCCTGGGACGTTTCACGCAGGGCATGAAGTGGGCGCACCTGGATATCGCGGGCACCGCCTGGCATTCGGGCGCGCAGAAAGGCGGCACAGGCCGACCGGTGGCTTTGCTGGCCGAGTTCCTGCTGCGTCGCGCCGGCCGCGCCTGACGGAACAAGCGTGGCAGAGATTGATTTCTACACGCTGGCGGAGAACGCGCGCATCCCGCGCTTGAAGGCCGCCTGTCAGCTGGTAGAACGCTCGTTCCTGGCCGGCGAGCGTGTGCTCGTGTGGCTGCAGGATGCGCCGGCCCTTGCCGCCTTCGACGATCTGCTCTGGACCTTCGGCGATCGCGCCTTCGTGCCGCACGAGCCACTGGCCGGCGATCCGGCGGCCTCGGAAGCGCCGGTACAGCTTTTCGCCGGTGCCGCGTTACCGCCCGCAGCATTGAAGGGCGCTTTCACCACGCTGGTGACACTGCGCGAGGAGGCCAGCGGTGAAGCGCTGTCTTTCAGCCGCGTGGTCGAGGTGCTGGATGCCGAGCCGGCCTGTCGCAACGCGGGCCGCGCGCGCTTTCGCTTCTATCGCGAACAGGGCGCAACGCCCCATCACCACGAGCTCAAGGACCAGTGACCGAAATCTCTCCGATGGAAAAAGTCTACGACCCGGGCGCGATCGAACAGCGCTGGTATCGCCAATGGGAAGCGCGCGGCCACTTCGCGCCGCGCGGCGATGGCTCGCCCTACTGCATCATGATCCCGCCGCCCAATGTGACCGGCACGCTGCACATGGGTCATGCCTTCCAGGACACCATCATGGATGCGCTGATCCGCCAGCATCGCATGCGCGGTGAGGCCACGCTGTGGCAGGTGGGCACGGATCACGCCGGCATCGCGACGCAGATGGTGGTGGAGCGCCAGCTCAATGCGGCCGGTGAGACGCGCGCCAGCCTGGGACGCGAAGCCTTCGTCCAGCGCGTGTGGCAATGGAAGGCGCAGTCCGGCGGCACCATCGTGCAGCAGCTGCGGCGCCTGGGCGCTTCGGTGGACTGGAGCCGCGAGCGCTTCACCATGGACGAGCCGCTGTCGCGCGCCGTCACCGAAGTGTTCGTGCGGCTGCATGAAGAGGGACTCATCTATCGCGGCAAGCGCCTGGTCAACTGGGATCCGGTGCTGCTCACTGCGCTGTCCGACCTGGAAGTGCTGTCGCAGGAAGAAGATGGCCACCTGTGGCACCTGCGCTATCCACTGGAAGATGGCAGCGCGCAGCTGGTCGTGGCCACCACCCGACCGGAAACCATGCTGGGCGATACCGCGGTGGCGGTGCATCCGGAAGACGAGCGCTATCGGCACCTGATCGGCAAGCGCGTGCGACTGCCCATCGCCGGGCGGCTGATTCCCATCATCGGGGATGACTTCGTCGATCGTGAATTCGGTTCGGGCTGCGTGAAGATCACCCCCGCGCACGATTTCACCGACAACGAAGTGGGCGCGCGCCACAATCTGCCGCAGATCAACATCTTCACGCCCACGGCGCACCTGAACGACGCCGCACCCGCCAGATTGCGCGGGCTGGCGCGCGAACAGGCCCGTGAGGCGGTGCTGGCTGAACTGCAGGCCGCCGATCTGATCGAGCGCATCGACCCGCACAAGCTGACGGTGCCGCGTGGCGATCGCAGCGGCGCGATTCTCGAGCCGCTGCTCACCGACCAGTGGTACGTGCGCATCGAACCGCTGGCCCGGCCGGCCATCGAAGCGGTGGAAAGCGGCCGCGTGCGCTTCGTGCCCGAGAACTGGTCCAAGACCTATTTCGAATGGATGCGCAACATCCGCGACTGGTGCATCAGCCGGCAGTTGTGGTGGGGCCACCAGATCCCGGCCTGGTATGACGATGCCGGCAATGTCTACGTGGCGCGTAGCGAAGCTGATGCCCAGGCGCAGGCGCGCGCCAAGCACGGGTCGCAGGTTGCACTGAAACGTGATGCGGATGTGCTGGACACCTGGTTTTCTTCGGCGCTGTGGCCGTTCTCCACGCTGGGCTGGCCGGATGCGAACGCGGACCTGAAGCGCTTTTATCCGGGCAATGTGCTGGTCACCGGTTTCGACATCATCTTCTTCTGGGTGGCGCGGATGATGATGTTCGGCCTGAAGTTCATGGGCGACGTGCCTTTTCGCGAGGTGTACATCCACGGGCTGGTGCGCGATGGCGAAGGGCAGAAGATGTCCAAGTCCAAGGGCAATGTCATCGACCCGCTGGATATCGTCGATGGCATTTCACTGAACGATCTGGTGGCCAAGCGCACCACGGGGCTGATGCAGCCGCACCTGGCCCCGGGCATCGAGAAGTCCACGTGCAAGCATTTTCCCAACGGCATCGAACCACACGGCACGGACGCGCTGCGCTTCACCTTCGCCGCGCTGGCCACGCAGAGCCGCGACATACGTTTCGAACTGGGCCGGGTCGCCGGCTATCGCAACTTCTGCAACAAGCTGTGGAATGCCGCGCGTTTCGTGCTGCTGATGACCGAGGGCAAGCCGGTGGCGCCCGTGGATACCGTTTCACCCAGCGTGGTGGACCGCTGGATCGTCTCGCGGCTGGGCCAGGCCATCGCGGCAACCGATCAGGCCTTCGCCGATTACCGCTTCGACATGGCGGCCACGGCGCTCTATGAGTTCACCTGGCATGAGTTCTGCGACTGGTACCTGGAGCTGACCAAACCGGTACTGCAGGGCGAGGATGAAGCCGCGGCCGCCGCCACCCGTCGCACACTGCTGACGGTGCTCGAAACGCTGCTGCGCGCGCTGCATCCACTGATGCCCTTCATCACCGAGGAGATCTGGCAGCGTGTGGCGCCCCTGGCTGGCGTCAGCGGCGAGACCATCATGCTTGCCGCGTGGCCGCGCGCGGCGGACTGGATAGCCGACGCTGCCGCCACCGCGGACATCGACTGGATGAAGGGCGTGATCCTCGGCCTGCGGCAGATCCGCGGCGAGATGGACATCTCGCCGGCCCGGCGACTCTCGCCGCTGGTGCACGGAGCCTCAGCGCAAGACGCGCAGCGCTTTGCCCGCTATGAGGCCCTGCTGGGGCGCTTGGCTGGCATCGATGCCGTGCGCCTGCTGGCAGCAACAGAAGCCCCTCCTCCCAGCGCGACCACGGTGATGGGAGACATGACACTGCACGTTCCCATGCAGGGCCTGATCGATCCGGCGGCGGAACTGGCGCGGCTGGCGAAGAAGCTGGAGAAAAACCAGCAGGAGATCAAGCGCGCGCTGGCCAAGCTGCAGAACCCCAACTTCGTCAGCAATGCGCCGCCTGAAGTGGTGACGACGGAACGCGAACGGATTGCGCAATTCGAGAAGGTGAGCGAGAGCCTTACCCGGCAGATGCAAACTGTGCAGGGCCTGGTGTCTGCGTAGCGTCGGCTTTGCCGGCCGGGGCAGCCGACAAGGCCGCCTCCCTGCGGCCGAGAAAATACACGCAGGGAAACAATACCCGCCCTATTCCCGATAAATAGAGCAGCCTGCACAGCCCGACGTGATTGCGGTAGACGCGCAGGTAGTACGGCAGCGTGATTTCCTCGGCGTTGCCGAATACGCCCTGCAGCTCCTGCTTCAGCTCGGCGGCCGAGAAACCCGCGTGCGCGCCAAATTCGTTGCGGAACCGGCCGCGCAATCTGGCCTTCCAGTCAATCATGTTCCAGCGCAGTTTTTCGCGGAACGAGGTGCGACTGCCCAGATAGGCGAACAGCCGCGAGCGATTTGGCGTGCCAATGCACAGCAGGCCGTCCTCGCGCAGCACGCGCCGCATTTCGCGCAATGCCTGCACATGCTCGGGGATGTGTTCCAGCGCATGATAGGAATAGACGCAGTCGAAGCTGCTATCCGGAAAATCCAGTCGCGTGGCATCGCCGTAGCGCAATTGCACCGCGGTAGCCGCTTCGGGGTCGAAATTCTCGACGATGTCGATGCCGGTGGTCTCGACGTCCAGCACCTGGGCCAGCACGGCGGCTTCCTTTCCGGATCCGCAGCCCACCACCAGCAGGCGTCGGATCGGCTGTGCGGTGCTGCGCAGGATGAGGTCCGCCAACGCCTCGGTGCGCCGGTCACGGAAGCGTCCGGTGGGCTCAGGCAGAGGCAGCGTGGCCGAGTTGGAGATCGAGCTCATCCGGGAACGCCCTCGACGGGAATAGCCCATGCTAGTGGACAGAACAGCGGGGAGGATCGCGCATCGATGGCCGGAACGTGGTCCGATTGCGCTATGGTCAGCGCGCAAACACCCATTGGAACCCCGCACATGTCGGCACTGTCCACGACCCTGACCACCCTCGACCACATCATCCTCGGCAAGAGCCAGGCCGTGCGCCTGAGCCTCGCCTGCCTGCTGGCCCGGGGTCATCTGCTCATCGAGGATGTGCCGGGCGTGGGCAAGACCACGCTGGCTCACGCGCTGGCGCAGGTGCTGGGGCTGTCCTGGCAGCGTGTGCAGTTCACCAGCGACCTGCTGCCCGCTGACATCCTCGGCGTGTCGGTGTTCGACCGCGCGACGCAGCGTTTCGAATTTCGTCAGGGACCGGTGTTCACGCAGCTGCTGCTGGCCGATGAGGTGAACCGGGCCAGCCCGCGTACACAAAGCGCGCTGCTGGAGGCCATGGAAGAGCGCCAGGTCAGCGTCGATGGCCTGACGCATGCGCTGCCGGAGCCTTTTTTCGTGGTGGCCACACAGAATCCGCACGAGCAGCTGGGCACCTACGCACTGCCCGAATCGCAGCTCGACCGCTTTCTCATGCGCATCGAGCTGGGCTATCCGGACGCGCGTCACGAGCGCGCGCTGCTGGGTGAGGAGGACCGGCGCGCCATACTGGCTCGCACTGCGCCCGCGCTGGATGCCGCGCGCTTGCTGGAATTGCAGCAAGCCGCGGCGAGCGTGCACACGGCCGATCTGCTGCTCGATTATGTGCAGGCACTGGTGGCCGCCACGCGCTCCCGATCCGATATCCGCCTGGGCCTGTCGCCACGCGCTGCGCAGGGACTGGTGCGCGCGGCCCGCGCCTGGGCGCTGCTCGATGGTCGCAGCGCCGTGCTGCCCGATGACGTGCAGGCTGTCTGGAATGCCGTGGCATTGCACCGGCTGGAATTGCGCGAGGCCACCGACGCGGATGCCGCCGCGCGCTCGCGCCTGCTGCGCGGCATTCTCGAATCGGTGCCCGTGCCGCGCTGAACCATGCCGCGCGCATCGAGGGCCACCTGGATGAACCAGCGCATGCTGCGCTGGGCGCTGCGCCGGCAGGGACCTGACGCACTGCCACTGCGGCTGGCGCCGCGTCGCATCTACATTCTGCCCACCCGCGCCGGCTGGACCTTCGCGCTGCTGATCGCGGCCATGTTCATCGCCGGCATGAACTATGGCAATGGCCTGGCGCTGCTGCTGGCGTTCTGGCTGGCGGGCTTTGCACTGGTGGCGATGATCCGCACGCAACGCAGCCTGGCGGGCGCGCAGCTGCTGCGCGCCGCGACCAGTCCAGCTTTTGCTGGGGATTGCGTGCTGGTTTCGCTGGAGATCCAGTCCCCGCTCGCCGCGGAGGATCTGCAGGTCACGGCGCAGGATCTGGACGGCGTCGAACCGGCGCCTTCATCCAGCCACACCGACCTGCGCCTGCTGCAACTGCGCTTTCATGCGCGCAAGCGTGGGCGCTGGCGCGCGCCCGTCATGCATCTGCAGACCAGCGCGCCCTTCGGGCTGTTTCGCACCTGGACCTGGCTGGCCCTGGATGTGAGCAGCGTGGTGTATCCCCGACCACAGGGTGAGCGACGTGTTCCCGAGGCCCCCGGCAGCGACGGCGGATCCAAGCGTCTGGCCGGCAGCCTCGATGAACTGGCAGGCCTGCGCTCGTGGCGCGAAGGCGACTCGCCACGACAGGTGGCCTGGAAAGCCTATGCACGCGGCGCGCCGCTGCTGGTACGCGAATACCAGGGCCATACCGCGGCGACGCCGCAATTCGACTATTCGCTGCTGAAGGATGGTGATCGCGAAGCACGCCTGTCGCAGCTCTCGCGCTGGGTGGTGGATGCCGCCGCGCAGAATCAGTCCTGGACCCTGCGCTTGCCGGGCGATGCGCTGCATGGCCACGGCCCCGAACATCGCCGCCGCTGCCTGGAAAAGCTGGCGCTGTTCGACATGGAGCCGGCGCCATGAACGCCAGCGCATTGCCGCGGCGAAGCGGCGTGCTGCTGATGCTTGCCTTTGCCGCAGCCGCAGTGCTGCATGCGGATCGCGCACCACCGTGGGCAGTGGGCGTCGCGGTGCTCGCCCTGGTCTGGCAGTGGCTGCATCAGCGCGGACGGCTGGCGTTGCCGGGCACAGTGCCGCGCGCGCTGATCGCCATCGCGCTGCTGCTGGGCACCGTCGCCTCGTATCGCACGATTTCCGGACTCGCGGCCGGCAGCACCTTGCTGCTGGTGATGGGCGCCGCGAAGCTGCTTGAAATCCGCCAGCCGCGCGACGCGCGCGTGGTGGCGCTGGCGGCATTGGGATTGCTGCTGGCGGCCTGTCTGGATCGCCAGTCCCTGCAGCGTGTGCCGTTGTACCTGCTCGCCGGCTGGCTGTGCATGGGCGCGCTGACCGCGCTGGGCGGCGGCGCGCCGTCGCTGACTGCGCGGCGCGCGCTGGCCACCGCCGGCCGCACGCTGCTGATCGCACTGCCCTTCGCGCTGCTGTGCTTTGTGTTCGTGCCGCGCCTGCCCGGCGCACTGTGGTCGTTGCCCGCCAGCGGCAACGCACAGAGGGGCCTGGGCGATGAGATGACGCCCGGCGGAATTTCGCAGCTGTCGACCTCGGAGGATGTGGCCTTTCGCGTGCGTTTCGATGGTCCCGCGCCGCCCATGTCGCAACGTTACTGGCGCGGCCCGGTGCTGCATGATTTCGATGGCGAGACCTGGCGTCGCGGCCGCTCGGCGGTAGCGCAACCGTTCGAGCCCTTGTCGGCCGCCGTGCAGTACCACCTGATGCTCGAACCCACGGGGCACAATTTTCTCTTCGGCCTCGACACCATCGCGCGCATCACCGGCCCGCGCAATTTTCCGCGCTTCGATGGCCAGGTCATCGCATCCCGCAGCATCACCAGCGCGATCGCCTATGACGGCGTGTCCTACCTGCGGGTGCGCGCGCTGACGCCACTGTCCCTGACCGGCCGCCGGCTGGATACGCAGCTGCCCGGGCAACGCAATCCGCGCGCGCGCGCGCTGGCGCGCCAATTACGCGCCGAAGTGGGCAGCGATCGCGACTACGTGCAACAGGTGCTGCGCTACTTCCATGACGCGGGCTTTGAATACAGCCACACACCGCCATTGCTCGGCGCCGATTCAGTGGACGATCTGGTGTTTCGCACACGGCTGGGTTTCTGCGGCCACTTTGCCTCCGCCTATGTGACGATGATGCGCGCGGTGGGCATTCCGGCACGCGTGGTGACGGGTTATCTGGGCGGCGCCTGGAATCCCCTGGGTGGCTACTACGTGGTGCGGCAGTCCGATGCGCATGCCTGGGCAGAGGTATGGCTGGAGGATGCAGGCTGGCTGCGCGTGGACCCGACCGCCGTCGTGGCGCCCGAGCGGCTGGAGCGCGGCGTGAACGAGCTGCTGGAAAGTGGCGCCTCGTTGACCGGCCGGCTGTTCGTGCATTCACCCTGGCTGCGCGATCTGCGCAATGCCTGGGATGCCACGGCCGCGTGGTGGCAGCAACGCGTGGTCGACTACAACCAGGCCGCGCAGCGTGGCCTGCTCGACCGGCTCGGGCTCGACGACGTCGACTACGCCCGGCTGGCGCTGATTTTGCTCGCCGGCGCCCTGTTGTGGGGAGCCTGGGTATACACCCGGGCGCCGCGCGCCGCGGTGGCACAAGCCGACGCACTGGGGCAACTGTGGCTGGGCTTCATCGCATTGCTGCAACGGCGGGGCCTCACGATCGCGGCGCACGAAGGACCTCACACCATCTCGCGACGCGCAGCCACTCATCTGCCCGCGCTGGCCCAACCCATCCGCGAATTTGCCGAGCGCTACGTGGATTGGCGATTCGGCACGGCGGCGGCCCTGCCGCCGGCGGCAGTGCTCAGGCGGATGCGTCGCGAGTTGCGGCGGCTGGCACGTGCCACTCGCGCCGCTCATCGGTCACCGGCGCGATGATCCAGCGCGCAATGCCGATGAACACCAGCAGCACCAGGATATTCAGGCCCTGCGCCTTGCCCACGGGCATCCCGAAGCGCGTGGTGGCCACATGCGCCACATTCGCCCAGATGAAGGGACCGGCGATGGCGGAAAAGCGGCCCACCATTCCATACAGGCCATAGAACTCGCCCACGCGATCCGGTGGTGTCAGGCGCAGCATCAACGGACGATCCGCGCTCCAGATGCCGCCCAGCGCAATGCCTGCCATGACCGCCACGACGAACAGCACGCCGATCGGCAAGCTGAACAGTCCGGCCGCCGCGGCCAGCAGGAAGGTGGCCACCCACAGCCACAGCACCCGGTCCAGCGTGCGACGCGGACCGATGCGATCCACCCAGCGACCCCACACGAATCCGCCCACCACGGCGAATCCGATGGCCGCGGCCATGACATACATGACCAGCCGCTGCGCGGCAGCTTCGTCGCGGCCCGAGGCCACCGCGACGTTCACCACGTACAGCCCCATGAATGCGATCACGGTGTTGATGGCATCGGTGTAGAAGATGCGTCCGAGCAGGAAACGCAGCAGCCCCGGGTATTGCCGGCCGTTGCGCAGTGCCGCCAGCGTCTGCGCCGTGGACTCGCGGATCATCTTCAGCGAAAACACCGGCCGCGCGTTCGGGTTGCCACGCTCACGCACGAACACGAAGCAGGGTATCGCGAACAACAGGAACCCGACGGCCACCAGCGTGAAGCGCATCAGCATGTCTGAAGTGATGAAGCCCAGGCCGATGGCCACGAATGAGCCCAGATAGCCGATGCCCACGCCGATGCCGGATATGCGCCCGCGGTTCTCCTCGGTGGATACCTCGGGCAGCATGGCATCGTAGAACTGCAGCCCCGCCTGATAGCTGGCATTGGCCACGATGAACGCGGCCATGGTCGGCCAGAAACCGATGCGGCCCAAGAGCAGCGTGCAGCCGATGCACAGCAGGGTGCTCACGACCAGGAACGGCATCCGCCGCCGCGCGCGGTCGGTCATCGCGCCCAGCAGCGGCGAGACGATGAAGATCAGCAGATAGGACACCGAGCTCATGTTGCCGTACACGGTATCGGCGCGCTCGCTGCCCACCTCGCCGCGCACCCACAGCGAGAAGTACAGCGACACGATGCCCATCGAGAACATCGTGTTCGCCAGATCGTAGGTAATCCAGCTCCAGACGGCGCGGCGGGAGATGGCCGGCGTTGTCATGCCGAGTGGCTTTCGCGCGTCTCGCTGAATTTCAGATCAGGCCAGCGCTCGAGCGTCAGCGCCAGATTCACGCGCGAGGGCGCCAGATAGACCAGCGCGCCGGAGTGATCGACGGCCAGGTTGTCATGCGCCTTGTTGCGAAACTCCGCCACTTTGCGGGCGTCGCCCTGCACCCAGCGGGCGGTCTGCACCGAGATGCCCTCGAAGGCGCACTGCACGCTGTATTCATCCTGCAGCCGGAAAGCCACGACCTCGAACTGCAGCTGACCCACAGCCCCGAGGATCAGGTCACTGTTGCGCAGCGGACGGAACAGCTGCGTGGCGCCCTCCTCGCACAGCTGATCCAGGCCCTTTTGCAGCGCCTTCATCTTCAGCGGATCCTTCAGCACGGCGCGGCGGAACATTTCGGGCGCGAAGTTGGGGATGCCGGTGAAGGAGAGCTTTTCTCCTTCGGTGAACGTATCGCCGATGTTGATCGTGCCGTGGTTGTGCAGGCCAATGATGTCGCCCGCCCAGGCCTCTTCCACCGCGGTGCGATCCCCGGCCATGAAGGTCAGCGCGTCCGCGACGCGGATCTCCTTGCCCAGGCGCGGATGGAAAAAGCGCATGCCCGGCGTATAGCGCCCCGAGCACAGGCGCATGAAGGCGATGCGGTCGCGATGTCCGGGATCCATGTT
>Ga0164241_10006934_pt1 | contig 10240 bp, 9 predicted proteins | sample OricomyardsoilBY_FD_108780 | JGI IMG/M metagenome (GOLD analysis project Ga0164241, IMG submission 108780) | Backyard soil microbial communities from Emeryville, California, USA - Original compost - Back yard soil (BY) | ecosystem: Environmental > Terrestrial > Soil > Unclassified | place: USA... | reverse complement strand
TAAACCTGAACCACCGAGGTATCTGTATTCCATAATTGTGTATCTTTTAGGAGGACAAAGGTAAAAGAAAGAGAATGGTTTTGAATTACAAAATGCACTGTGGTATTTTCTTGGATATAAAGAATGAACTCTACTAATTTTTATAACACCTTAACTTAAAATCAACATTATGAAAAAGTATCTATTTACATTATTTATGATTGCAGGAATAGTATTGATTTCCTGCAAAAATGAAAGCGGATTATCAGCAACTGCACAGAAAAATAAGGACGTGAATGATGCAATTATGAAAGCCTACGAAGCGGGCGATTTTAGTAAGATGGGCGATTATATTGCTGCCGATGCTGTCGACCATAGCGGCGAGATGGGAGATATTAAAGGATTGGATTCAATTGTAAGCGAAATGAAACGTTATCGTGAAATGGTAACAGACATGAAAACAAATACTATACAGGAAATTGCTACAGACGAGTTTGTGTATACATGGGCAGATGGAACCTATACTATGCAGGGGCAGGCAACATCAATGAGCAGTATGGATATCACAAAATTTAAAGATGGAAAAGCAATTGAGCATTGGGTGTACATGGATCCGAAAGATGTAGTAAAAATGATGCAGATGCAGGTGCCAGCAGATACTGCTGTAGTAGCTAAGATGGATACATTGCAAAAGAAATAACCTTTTCCTTAACACAAGATTTTTTATAAAACATTTTAGTATGGAAGAATTAATCAAACTCGTAACCTCCAAAGTAGGTATCTCAGAAGCGCAGGCAAAATCTGCAGTTGAAACAGTAGTATCTTTTTTAAAAGATAAAATGCCGGCAGGCCTCGGCAGCCAGGTAGAATCTTTTATGAAGGGTGGGGGTAAAGATGGTGAAGGTGGAGGATTGATAGAACAGATCGGAGGTTTTTTAAAATAATTTTTAAAGCCATGCTTTATCAACAGCATGGCTTTTTTTATCTTATTCAGGTGCTGCTTCAAAGTTTATTGTTGCAATTGTTTTTCCATTCTTCCCATAAACGATAGCCGTTGTTTTTCCCGGCTTTGTTACTTTTATAGAAAAGCGCCCTTCGCCCAATGGCTTCGCAGTACCGGGTGATATGGTCAGTGTAATATCTTCCGGTTTTACTTTCCTCGCTTTAATGGTTATTTCATTTATCCTGTTAGTGAAAAGCCTATAAGGCTTTTCGGATTCTATTTGAATATTATCATCCGTTACCATAAAAGTTACAGGTTGTTTGCGATATGCATTTACCGGCCTTCCGTCTTGTACAGCGGGGTTCCATTTACCTGTTTTCTTTATAATCCGTATTACTTCTTCCTCCATGCCATAACCATAGTGCGTTAAAGGTTTTATATCAGTGATATCGCCATTTTTATTTACTACAAATTGTATGTAAACATCATAACGGCCAATAGGGGCACCATTCTTTACAGGAATATTTGCCTTTAAGTTCTGGGTTAGAAAATCTCTCCATGCTTCTGTGCCACCGGGGTAATAAGCTTCTATTTCTACTTTTTCAAACTTTACGTTTTTATCATCTGCAGAATCAATGATTGTATTTTGTGCCTGTAAAGAAGATAGGGCAATGCATATAGATAATAAGGAGAAAAGAAATTTCATAGCGATGTAGTTTGCAACAAGATATTTATTTTTTACAAAAAAGAAAAGCCGGCAAATTGCCGGCTTTGATATAAAATAAATGCTCAGGGAAAATTAATAACCTCCCAATATCAATACCAATGCATAGATAACACCAGGGAGCCAGAATAATAAAGTAAGCAACAAGCTTATCCAGAAACGGTTGTTGATTTCTTTTTCATACAGGTACACAGCCAATGGTGGTAACAGGATAGCAAGGATAACTAACAATAAAGTGTTTGTATCTGTTTCCTGGCCGGCTTTTTTTGCAGCTTTGTAATCTTTAATCGCTTGTTTTAAGTTTTTGTAACGAGCTTTCTTTTCTTTTTTAGAAAGGCTTTTTAATTCTGCTACCGCCGATTTCACTACTTCAGGTGAAGGTTCTGTGCTGGCAGGCAGTGAAAGCGCTGCGAAAGAGAATTGAGTAGAAAAAACAAGTAAAAGAGTGGCCACAAAGCTGAGGATAGTTTTTCTCATAGCTATTAATAGTTTAGTTTTCAAATAGTTTGAACGATGCGAAATTACTTTCATCCTCCTATACAAGCCTTGATGAATTATGCACAATCAATTGATAAATGTGATAAAACAAATTCGTTTTTGTGTTGTGATTATCCATTGCTTCTTAAACGATATAAAAATGCTCTTACAGGTGCCTGTAACATATATAATCAACCTTTTTCAGGTTAAAAAAACGTACTGGTAATAAAAATATAACACACGTTAATGAACTGATTACCATTAAGTTAAACTTATTTTTAACAGTTTGGTGATAATGATATTGATCAATAATTGGTTTTAAGTGTCTGAAAACCCGAAGTACATTTGTGTTATCAAACTGAGCAACGTACCTAAAACTTCAGTAATGTAGTCCAACCAGACAGAAGCTAGCCCAACTGGTTCTCATACTTCGAACAAAGACGCTCTACTCAGACAAAAATTTAATAAAAGAATTAAAAGGAAATATTATGAAGAATATAGTTATGCCCCTGACAGAACAATTGAGTGAAGAAGCAAGACGTCAATTGACATCTAACGAAGTAAAAGAAACTTTAGCAACTGCTAACGGCGAAAACACCGCAAAGAAAAATTTTACTGCCGCAGAAATGTGGAACAGTCAACGTAAAGTCCGCTCTGCAAGCACTATGCTCCGCAGATGGAGTGTGAACTAATTATCACTCAAAAAAGCAAAACCCCGGAATTCCGGGGTTTTTTTTATATCTATTAAAAAGAGTTTGCTTTCGCAAAATCTTTCAATTATTCTCTTACATTATATCCAGCGCCTTCACAAATGCAGTAACCTGGAAAGGAAGGATCAACGTCAGCCATTCCCAATGGGTATAAATAGCCAGCAGCAATGCCGCTGTTGACGCAAAAAATACCAACCAATAAAGACCTTTATATTTTTTTTGTTGTTCCATTGTAAAAATTTCGGCAAAAATAAGCGCTGAACTTTAAAACAAAAAATGGATTTCACCAGTTTGCCTAAAAACAAGCTATTTCATTCCAAACCAAAGCCTTTTGTTTATATTCGATGGCATAACCCATTTGATAATTTTTCTTTTTTTATATACATGAACCTTCAATTTTTTATACGGTATCATAGCCGTTTTGGCGAAAGCCTCTGGCTCAGTGGCAATACAGAAGAATTAGGCATGGATGACCCCAATGCGGCCTTGCAAATGAACTACCTGAATGATGAATTCTGGTACATAAGTATTGCAGTAAACCGAAAGAAACTTCAGAAAAAACCGCTCAGCTATAAATATTACCTTAAAGGAATTGATGGCTCTTTTACAGCGGAACAAATGGACAAAGTAGTTCCATCTGCGTTTCCCGATCATATCGAAGCCATTCAACTACTCGATACATGGAACCGTACCGGTGAATATGAAAACGCATTTACTACTTCGCCATTTTCAAAAGTCTTATGTAACCATGGATTGGATTCATTAGGGGTATTGCCCGATGCGTTTACCCATTTATTTAAAGTAAAAGCGCCATTACTAAAAAAGGATGAAGCCGTTTGCATATTGGGAAGTACAGCAGCATTTCATGAATGGAATACGAATGAACCTATCTTACTATCTAAATCCGGCGATTGGTGGCAACTGGCTTTGAGTATGCCATTTCAGAGTTTCCCGCTTGCTTATAAGTATGGAATATATAATACCCGCACTCATTCATTTGTACGGTATGAAGAAGGTGACAACCGCTTAATACATAATGATACGCAAGCTGGCAAACTCGTTGTATTGCACGATGGCTTTGTTCATCTTCCGAATGCAACATGGAAAGGGGCAGGAGTGGCGATACCCGTATTCAGCCTTCGTTCGAAAAAAAGTTTTGGTATAGGCGAGTTTACAGATATTCCATTATTGGTAGACTGGGCAAAACAAGCTAAGCTACAAGTGATACAGCTTTTGCCGGTAAATGATACAACAGCCACACATACATGGACAGATTCTTATCCTTATGCTGCTATTTCAGCGTTCGCATTGCAGCCCGCTTATATTAACCTGGAAGCAATAGCCGGAAAAAAATATGTAAAAAAAATTGCTTCGTTGCTCGAAGAACAAGAGCGCCTGAATAGTTTGGTTGAAATGGATTTTGAAGAAGTAATGCGGATAAAACTGCAGGCTTTGAAAGCGTTGTATAAAGTAATGGGTGAAGAATGTTTTAATACAAACGACTACCAGGATTTTTATGAAACAAATAAGCATTGGTTAAAACCCTATGCCGCTTTTTGTTATTTACGGGATGAATATCACACACCCGAGTTCAATACATGGCCGGAAAATAGTGTGTATAAAAAAGGAAATATTAAAGCACTGATAGAATCATCTGCAAGCGCAGCTATCGGATTTTATTATTTTGTACAATATCATTTACACCTGCAGTTGCGTGCTGCTGCTGAATATGCGCATACGAACGGAGTTATACTGAAAGGGGATATTGCTATTGGTATTTATGGAAATGGTTGTGATGCATGGATGGATCCTTCGCTCTATCATATGCATGAGCAGGCGGGTGCACCACCCGATGATTTTGCTGTATATGGGCAGAACTGGGGTTTTCCTACCTATAACTGGAAGCGTATGCAGGAAAACGGCTTTCAATGGTGGAGGCAACGTTTTTCGCAAATGAGTAATTATTTCGATGCTTTCCGTATTGATCACATCCTTGGCTTCTTCAGAATATGGAGTATACCCGAGCATGCTGTACAAGGTATAATGGGCCGTTTTGTTCCTGCTATTCCTGTACATTATGTAGAGTTTGGAGAAAACGGGATATGGTTTGATGAACAACGTTATTGCAAGCCTTTCATTACAGACAGAATACTCGATGAATTATTTGCAGAGTTGGCCGATAAAGTAAAAGCTGTATTTCTCCAATCAAATTCCCCTGAATCGCATGAACTAAAACCAGAAGTAAATACACAGAAGAAAGTAGAAAAGTTATTTAGTGAATGGAATGATACAGTAGAAAACACGAGGTTGCGGGAAGGATTGTATGCCCTTATTTCCAATGTTATTTTATTCAAGCAGGAAGATTCGCAGGGGCAGGAATATCATTTCCGTATTGATATGGAAAAAACATTGTCATTCAAATATCTTATTCCGCATGTGCAGGAAAAATTAAAAGCCTTGTACGTTAATTATTTTTACAGGCGGCAGGATGAGTTCTGGAAAGAACAGGCAATGCAAAAGTTACCGCAATTAAAACAAACGACCAGTATGCTGATATGCGGCGAAGACCTTGGTATGGTACCGCATTGTGTACCTGAAGTAATGCAGCAATTAGGTATACTCAGTTTGGAAATACAACGAATGCCGAAAGATCCTTCTATCGAATTTTTTCATCCCGCTAATGCACCTTATTTATCTGTAGTTACTCCATCGACACATGATATGAGTACTATCCGCGGATGGTGGGAAGAGGACAGGAATAAAACACAACGGTTTTATAATTACATATTAGGGCAGCATGGTTATGCTCCTTATTTCTGCGAAGCATGGATCAATCGTGCTGTTGTATTACAACATTTACATTCACCTGCCATGTGGGCAATATTTCAACTGCAGGATTTATTGGGCATGAGTGAAACCTTGCGAAGGAAAGACCCGCATGAAGAAAGAATCAATGTACCTGCTAATCCTCAGCACTATTGGCGTTACCGCATGCATATCACATTAGAAGAGTTGGTGGAACAAAAAGAATTTGCAGAAGAATTAGCTGATTATATTATTCATAGTGGCCGTATTGCAGGAGATGTTTGATGCGGATAGTATTACTTTTCATTGATGAAGAATTAATTTAGCAGAATGAAACTCAGATATTGGACGCATAATTTACCATTCCATCATCCATTTACCATATCAAAAGGAACAAAAACACATCAGCCTACTCTTATTGTAGAACTGGAACATCTTGGTGTAAAAGGCTATGGCGAAGCACCGGCTATCACTTACTATAATATTACTGTAGAAAAAATGGTGGAAGACATTGAACGAAAAAAAATGTTCATTGAAAAATTTGCTTTCACTGAGCCCGAACGTTACTGGCATTATCTCCATCATTTATTACCTCAAAACCCTTTTCTCGTTTGCGCATTGGATATAGCCGCATGGGATATGTATGGTAAGTTTAAAAATAAACCCTTGTATGAACTATGGAAAGGCGATACTTCAAAAAATCCGGTAACAGATTATACAATCGGTATAGACAGTGTAGATAAAATGCTTGCCAAATTAAAAGAAAAACCATGGCCCGCATATAAAATAAAAGTAGGAACAGCACAGGATATTGAGATTATTAAAACATTGCGCCAGCATACGGATGCAGTGTTTCGGGTAGATGCCAATGCCGCCTGGGATGTAGAGACGGCCAGTTCACTTATTCCACAATTGAAAGAACTGGGAGTAGAACTGGTAGAGCAACCGTTGGCAAAAGATAATTGGGAAGGAATGCAAACCTTGTTTCAATCTTCTTCATTGCCTTTGTTTGCAGATGAAGCCTGTGTCTTTGAAAGTGATGTTGAAAAATGTAAAGGCCATTTTCATGGTATTAATATTAAGTTGACAAAATGCAGCGGTATTACTCCCGCATTACGTATGATACAAAAAGCAAGGCAACTTGAATTAAAAATAATGCTTGGCTGTATGAACGAGTCTACTGTTGGTTCGGCTGCCATTGCCCATCTATTGCCTTTTGTAGATTATGCAGACCTTGATGGCCCTCTTTTATTAGCTGAAGATGTAGCTACAGGTATTTCTTATGATTTTGGTAAAGTAGCCTACTCGGGCAATGCAGGTTTAGGAATAGAAATGACAAGCAGCTAGAAGATTTTTATTCTTTCTCACAATTTCCGCCACAATTTATCGTTAGGCAGATTATTCTGTTTCGGCTTAAATTTTGCTAATAGCACGGCGAACGTACAATTCCCGATTATGATTAGATTATTCACCTTTATCATTATAAGCTGCACAGCTATATCCGCTTCTGCTCAGCGGTTTCACCTTGGTGTATTTGGTGGCCTTTCTGCCTACAATGGTGATCTGACGGATAAAGTTTTTCCAAGAAAAGTAACGAATGGTGCTATTGGAATTACCGGTAATTATGAGCTGACGGATAATTTTATGTTGCGTGCCGGCTTTACTTTTTCACGGGTGGGCGGCGCAGACCGTTACAATACCGATCCTGAATTATTAAAAAGAAACCTTGCGTTTGAAACAGCTATTAATGAGTTTAGCCTGATGGGTGAATATTATCTCAGCAATCTGTATGATAACCGCTTTTCACCATACATATTGGGAGGTTTAGCAGTTTATCATTTTAACCCCTATGCTTTCAATGGCACTACGCAAAAGATTTTTTTACAACCACTCGGTACAGAAGGGCAGGGCATAGCAGGATATGGCAAACCGTATAAGTTAACGCAGCTCGCTATACCATTTGGTGGCGGCGTTAAATATGCACTTACTGATAATTTACATCTTGGCCTTGAACTAGGGTTTAGAAAACTATTTACAGACTATCTCGATGATGTAAGTTCATACTACGCTGACCCGGCAGATTTACTCGCTGCACATGGCCAGCTGGCAGTAGATATGTCTTATCGCGGCGACGAACTACCCAATGGCGATCCGAACTATCCAACAAAAGGTTATCAACGTGGTGGCCCTGACCAGAAAGATTTTTACTACTTCATGGGGCTACATCTTACATACCGCTTAGGCACAGGCGGTAATGCTACAAGCAGAAGAAACCGGACAGGCTGCCCTGTAAATGTCTATTAGTTGAAACTATAGCCTGGAAATGATTTAAATTTGCATTTGCAAAATTGAACCTTTCAGTGCGTAAAATGTTTTAGCTAAGCGATGGCATGGAAAAATCAGCAGGAATTTATTGATGCTTTAGATAAAGCCGGAGAACTCATCCGCATTAAAACCTACGTCAATCCTAAATTAGAAATAGCGGAGATTACTGATCGTATCAGCAAAGAGCCCGGTGGTGGCAAAGCTTTGTTGTTTGAAAATACAGGCTATGATTTTCCTGTACTAATGAATGCATATGGTAGCGAAAAAAGAATGTGCATGGCATTAGGGGTTAATCATCTCGACGACGTAGCGCATGAAATTGAATCGCTTTTCAAATTATTAGCCGGGCCCAAAGAAGGTATTTTAGATAAACTAAAATTATTACCCAAACTCGGGCAGTTCGCTTCATGGATGCCCAAAGTAAAAAAGGGCAGGGGCGAATGCCAGGAAATAGTAATGACAGAACCAGATATTACAAAACTGCCTGTTATTACTTGCTGGCCAAAAGATGGCGGCCCCTTTGTTACACTTCCCATCATTAACACAAAAGATCCTAATACCAATAGCCGTAACGTAGGCATGTATCGTATGCAGATTTTCGGGCCTGAACTTACAGGTATGCACTGGCATAAGCATAAAGTATCTGCCAAACATTTTTCTGAATATAAAAAGCTGAATAAAAAAATGCCGGTTGCTGTCGCATTGGGTGGCGATCCTGCTTATGCTTATTCTGCTACTGCACCATTGCCAGAGAATGTAGATGAATACATGCTTGCAGGTTTTTTGCGAAAGAAAAAAGTGGAATTGGTAAAATGTATTACACAACCCGATATTGAAGTGCCGGCTGATGCTGATTTTATTATTGAAGGCTATGTAGACCCGGATGATGAACTGATATGGGAAGGGCCGTTCGGTGATCATACCGGCTATTATTCATTACCTGATTGGTATCCTAAATTTCATATCACTGCAATAACACATAAACGCAATGCGGTTTATCCTGCAACAATTGTGGGCATTCCACCGCAGGAAGATGCGTGGTTAGGTAAAGCCACTGAACGTATTTTTTTAGCGCCTATCAAAATGACGATGATACCGGAAATTATGGACATGGATATGCCGGTAGAAGGTGTTTTTCATAACCTCGTTATTACAAAAATTAAAAAAGATTATGCCGGCCAGGGACAAAAAGTAATGAACGCGATGTGGGGTGCCGGGCAAATGATGTTTAATAAAATACTCGTACTGGCTGATGAACATGTGCAGATTCAACAGTATGAGCAGTTGGCCAAATATGTTTTTAAAAATTTAAACCCTGCAACAGATATTTATTTTTCACAAGGGCCGATGGATGTGCTGGACCATAGTTGTAGTAAATTAGGTTTCGGTGGCAAGATGTGTATTGATGGTAGTTATAAACTGGATGAGGAAACAGATGATTTGTACAACTCGCATATTCCAATTCCTTCTGTTGATGAAAATTATCTGAAGCAACGATTTCCGGAGATTGCTGCTGTTAATACTTACTTACTAGAAAAAGAAATTGCATGTTTACTTATTTCTGTGCAGAAAAACAGGAAGGGGCATATTAAAGAATTACATGAGCAGTTATTTGCTTTGCCGGAGTTAGCAGGTATTAAAATGGTTTTGTATGTGGAGCATACAGTAAATGCGAAAGACCTTCCCATTGCTTTATGGCGCTTTTGTAATAACCTTGATCCGAAAAGAGATTATTTTCTTGCAAAACAACCCAGCGGGAATAGCTATACGTCCTGTATGGGATTGGATGGCACAAGAAAAACAAAAGAGTTTGATGATTTTTACAGGGATTGGCCGAATATTGTTGTAACAGATGATGCAACGATTCAATCAGTAGATGCGAAATGGAATGAATTAGGAATAGGTCCTTTTATTTCTTCTCCATCGTTGAAGTTCAAAGGGCAGATGTATGGTGAGGAAGCGGTTGTTGAGGATAATAATTAGTTTTACGATTAATAATCGTTTCAGGCAATAACGAATTAAAATTAAAATTGTATACATGAAACAAGCGATGTCAAGATGGATGCTGGTAATGATGGGTTTATCGATGGCTTTATTTTCCTGTGCGCAAAAAGGAAATACAAAAGCAGCAGCAACTGCGGCTTCCGAGAATACATTACTATGGAAAGTAAGTGGTAATGGCCTGGATAAGCCCACTTATTTATTTGGTACCATTCATCTTTTATGTTCTGATGATGCTGTATTGAGTGAGAACATGAAAGCGGCTATTAAAAATGC
>Ga0164241_10006933_pt1 | contig 10240 bp, 5 predicted proteins | sample OricomyardsoilBY_FD_108780 | JGI IMG/M metagenome (GOLD analysis project Ga0164241, IMG submission 108780) | Backyard soil microbial communities from Emeryville, California, USA - Original compost - Back yard soil (BY) | ecosystem: Environmental > Terrestrial > Soil > Unclassified | place: USA... | reverse complement strand
GAGAAAAACCGATTTGCCTACTCATTTACAGCCGTCAACCTGAACATCATACGTTCCGTAACGGACAGTGTCTTTCACGCACAGCTTGACACACTGCAAAAGACTCAGGGAAACAACCTGATCAACTCCTTCAAGCCTTCCCTGGTAACCAGTATGATCTTTTCCGTATTGTGGAATCCCAATAACTATGGAAACCTGGAGAAAAGCTCACTCTTTGTAAAAGCCTCGATAGAGAGCGGAGGAACTGCATTTAATTTCTTTGAGCCAAAGTTTGCAAGCAATGAAGGTCTGGCCTACTATAAATACATACGCGCTAACCTGGATATCAGAAGGAATGAAGTAATTAATAAAAATACAGTAGTTGCCTACCGGATCAATACAGGGGTCGCTTATTCGTATGGCACGAATAATACATTGCCCTACGAAAAATTCTTTTTCGTGGGAGGTAGCAATAGTGTGAGAGCCTGGCGACCGAGACGTTTAGGGGTGGGATCGCAACCGCCTCCACTCAGTGCCGACCCAAGGAAAGATGGTCTTTTCGATTATCAGTTTGAAAGGCCTGGAGAAATTTTGACTGAAGGCAGTCTTGAAATTCGTCAGAAATTCTTTGGCTTCGTTAATCTTGCTGCATTCGTTGATATAGGCAACGTGTGGTCATTCAAACAAGCTCCTGCAGTTCCTCCTGGTGAACATGTTGCTACGTGGACGGGTGATACAAAATTTTATCTCAAGGAGTTCTATAAACAATTTGGAGTAGGTACAGGATTTGGTTTTCGCTTTGACTTCTCTTTCCTGGTTTTACGATTTGATATCGGTATGAAAGTATACGATCCGGGAAGACAGGAAGGTGATCGCTTTGTATTGGATCAGGTACGATTCTTCAAACCTTACGGAATAAATAAGGAGCCAGCAATCTATAATGTTGGAATTGGATATCCATTCTAAAGAGTTAATCGTTATTAGTTAATCGTTATCAGTATGAAAGCTCATCACATTTCAATAACGAAGTAAGTTCTCTAACGCTTCTTTCACTTTGCCTGAATTCGGCAACATCATTTTTTCCAACTCAACATTAAGCGGCACAGCGGGTAAATTGGCAGCACCTAACGTCCATACCGGTGCATCGAGATACTGAAAACATTCTTTGGATATTCTGCCTGCCAGTGATTCCGCAAAAGAATTTAAAAGTGGTTCTTCGGTAAGCACAAAAGCTCTTCCATGTTTTTTTACCGACTCCACAATCAAAGGCCAGTCAATGGGATTCAATGTCCGTAAATCAATAATTTCGATTCGATCAGGAAATTCTTTCGAAGCTTCCTTTGCCCAATACACGCCCATTCCATACGTGATGATCACAACAGATTCGCCCGACTGAATTTTATCTTCTGTAGCGAACTGAACAACGTTAGCTTTACCCAGTGGAATAATATACTCTTCATCGGGTTCTATTGTTTTTGCATCGGCTGTGCCCGGAACTTTAGACCAATACAATCCTTTATGCTCCAGTAACACTACAGGATTGGGATCATAGAAAGAAGCTTTTAGAAGTCCTTTCATATCTGCGGCATTAGAGGGATAAACTACTTTAATACCACGAATAGTAAGTAAGGTAGATTCAATGCTTCCTGAATGATAAGGTCCTCCTCCCCCATACGCACCAATGGGCACACGAATCAAAGATTGAATAGGAAATTTTCCTTTCGATAAATAACAGCTCTTCGAAAGTTCTTCCACCAATTGATTGATCCCCGGCCAGATATAATCTGCAAATTGTATTTCAACAATGGGCTTACAACCCACGGCATTCATTCCCGCTGTTGAACCCACGATGTACGCTTCCTGTATGGGTGTATTGAATACACGATTATCACCATACTTCTGTGCGAGTGTAGCGGCTTCGCGAAATACTCCACCTAATCTTCCGCCTACATCCTGTCCATAAAATAAAGCTTCCGGATGCTTCTTTAAAATTTCATCTACTGCATGAAGGGCAGCATCTACCATTACTACCTTCTCTCCTTTCTTCGGTGAACGTATTCCTTTTTCTTCATTAACAGATGTTGGAGCAAATTCATGTGAATCAAAATCATTGCTATCCGGTTCGGGTGACCTCACTGCTTTCAGATAATCCGCTGCTACCAAATTGGCAGTCTCCGTTTGAATTTCTTTTAGTGTTTCTTTTGTTTCACCGATAGTTAGCAGGTAGCGTTCAAACTTCACAATCGGATCATCTTTGGTTTGAATGTTCAAATTATTTCCCCGATACCATTCTTTGCGTACTCCTGATGTATGATGACCAAGCAAGGGACATTTGGCATGAACTAAAATCGGAGCACGATTCTTCCGCACATAGGCGATTGCTTTTTGTAATCCGGAAAAACTATCCGGAAAATCAGAACCATCAACGCGCATCCGCTCCATGCCTTTAAATCCATCCGCATATTCATAGGCATCCATCGCCCGCATCTCTTTACCTGTAGCGGAGATACCCCAATCGTTATCCTGCACGAGATAAATGATTGGCATCTTTCTCAGCACCGCCATTTGAAAAGCTTCTGCCACTTCTCCCTCTGTTACCGAACCATCGCCCAATGAACAAAGGACAACAGGATGCTCTTTTGATTTCAACAGGCCCTGCGATTCCAGATACGATATTCCTTGTGCCATACCCGTTGCCGGAATAGCCTGCATGCCTGTAGCGGAACTTTGATGAGGAATCAAAGGAAATCCCTCTCGCTTTAAAGAAGGGTGACCATAATACGTTCTTCCTCCCGAAAAAGGATCATCGCGCTTTGCCATCAACTGAAGCATGAGTTCATAAGGCTGAAGGCCCATTGCCAGCAATATGGATTCATCGCGATAATAAAGCGAAGCATAATCGAAGGGTTTTAATTGTAAACCTGCTGCTAATTGTATCGCCTCATGCCCTCGTGATGTACTGTGTACATATTTGCTGCACACTTCACGATTCTCTTCATAGGTTTCCCCCATACGTCTGGCTGTACACATTAAGTGATACGCTTGTAAAAGGATCTTCCGGTCAATGGACAGCTTTTTCTTTTTCTTCTCCACCAGAGCGTCAGGCATATTACATTCGATTGAACCAAGTCAAAGATAACATTTTTTGCAAGGCACTCTCCTCCAATCTATTGCTACTTTTACATGATTATCTTATATAAGCGACCACTAATAATATCATTTTCTTGGTTAGCTTAGCTCGCTAAACTTTATGTGGTCTGAGTTAAATCAAATCGGTGTGGATGCCAGCGGCAGTTGGCAAAAGAATCGTCACATCGTGATTAGTAATCGCGTAAGCCTCATCCTGTCGGGCTTTACGATGATCACCTTTCTCGTAGCGCTCATTTATTTTGGATGGATCATTTCAGTAAAGCTTGCGCTGGCTGCCTCTCTTCTTTTCTTACTTCCTGTTGTATTCAATAAGCAAGGCCGCGTGAATACCAGTCGCGTGCTGTTATGTGCGCTATTAAGTATCGCTGCAATGGTTATTTCAATTGCGGATAAATTTGATGTGCCCGGTAACATGGAAGAGTTTCAGTATTTTCAACTTCGACTGATGCTGCTGGTAGCAGGTGTATTTCCTTTTATTCTTTTCCGGCTGGAAGAAAAGAAATACTGGATCAGTACTATTGCCTTTAATCTTGCCTTCCTTATTTTTTATGATCCGCTGCATGAATTGTTTGGAGTTGGGTTTTATCAGTCGGGGTTTACAGCACCCAATTACTATTTTGTGAATTACATGATTGTAGCCACCTTCCTGGTACTCACGGGAAGCACCTATTTTTTGAAGAGTTCATTTGAAGAATACGAAAAGAAAAATGAAGTATTGATCCGTTCTCTTCAGGGGGCCAATGAGACTATCCGTCAGCAACGTGAAATATTAGCTCAGGAGAATTTTCAACTCAATCATGCACTCGTTAATAAAAATGATCAGCTCATACAAACTAACCAGGAACTGATCCGGCACAATAACGACCTGATGCAGTTTTCGTATTCGGTCTCTCACAACCTGCGTGGTCCGGTAGCCAGCCTGATGGGCTTACTTCAAATCCTGGAACACCCAACTTCTTCAGAAGAATCCAGGCAAGCCTTTGAGCATGTGAACAAGTCTATTAAATCCCTTGATCAGATCATTAACGACCTCGCCAGTATCATTGATATCCGGAATTCCGTGGGTGAAGTCAAGCAAAAGATTGTGTTCGAAAAAGAAGTTGAGACAATCAAAAGCCTTCTCGAAAAACAGATCAATGACCACCATGTAAAAATCATTACTCATTTTCAAAAAGCTCCGGAAATCCTTTCCATACGGCCAATGGTGAGCAGTATTTTTTACAACCTCATCAGCAACGCCATTAAGTACCGATCACCTGACCGTATTCCGGAAATCATTATCACTTCATTTCCTGAAAAGGATTTCATAAAAATAAAAGTGGCCGATAACGGCTTGGGATTGGATTTGGAAAAATTCAAAGACAAACTATTCGGATTGTATAAACGATTCCATACACATACCGAAGGAAAAGGATTGGGATTATTTCTTGTGAAGCTACAAGTTGAAGCACTGGAAGGAACCATTGACGTGGATAGCATTCCCGGAGCAGGCACTACTTTTACTGTGCGCTTAAAACTCCCCGATATCTCCAACCAGGTTCTGGTGGATAATGCGATCACCGCGATTACCTACAAACCCAATCTCGATGCCGTAATATCTGTTTGGAAACGATCCGTAACGAAAGAGGAATACCTGGAAATTTACAAACATGTTACTGACCTGATCAAAGACTTTCAATTAACTAACTGGATCATTGACATTACTCATGCCGATAACAATGAGGAAAATCTGAATGAAGTACGTAAAAAGTTTGAAACACAAATTTCCTCTTTAGGAATACGCAGAATGGCGGTTGTTAAGCCCATAACCGATGATGCTTCCTATGAAGGATTTGAGAAGCGAAAAAAAGCGCTGCGTTCGGCTTATAACCTTGAATTTGCCTATTTCAATACCCTTCCAGAAGCACTTCAATGGGTAGAAGAGCAAAACAAAAATAGCTGATTATCAGACTATTAAAATAATTTATACTCTAAATAAATTAGTAATTACTAAAATATTTAGTTTTAGGCGTGGAACGAAACATCATTCATTTTGACCTGGACGCCTTCTTTGTAGCGGTTGAGCGTAAAAAGAACTCTAAGCTTGAAAACAAACCATTAATCATTGGTGGCAGCAGCGGCAGAGGGGTAGTGGCTGCTTGCAGCTACGAGACCAGACAGTTCGGTGTGCATTCTGCAATGCCGATGGGCATGGCTCTGCAACTGTGTCCTGATGCTACCGTGATTTCCGGAGACATGGAAGCTTATAGTCAGAACTCACACGAGGTTACCGAAATTATTGCCAAAGAATCTCCCCTCTATGAAAAGTCATCGATCGATGAATTCTATATCGATGCAAGCGGGATGGATAAATTTTTAGGCGCTTTCAGGTGGGCGAGTGAATTACAAAAAAACATTAACCGAAGAACGGGCCTTCCTATTTCAATGGCTATGTCGGTAAACAAGCTGGTGTCTAAAGTTGCTACGGGAGAATTCAAACCGAAAGCATCTAAATTGATTCCTGCCGGTGAAGAAAAAGAGTTTCTTGCTCCACTCGCAGTAGAAAAAATTCCGATGATCGGAAAGCAAACGTCTTCCTTTCTCTACGACATGGGAATACGAACAGTAGCCTCCCTTCGTGAGATGCCCGTTCATTTCCTTATCAGTGCCTTTGGTAAAAATGGAATTTCACTTTGGAACAAAGCCAATGGAATTGATGATTCTATGATTGTTCCCTACAGTGAACAAAAATCAATTTCTACAGAATCTACTTTTGAAAGCGACACCATCGATGTAAAGCGAATGAAGTCTATACTTATCGCGATGTGTGAAAAAGTGGCGTTTCAATTACGCGATCAAAAGAAACTGGTTTCATGTATTACTGTAAAAATCCGCTACTCCAATTTCGATACGGAAACACGACAAGTGCATGTTCCTTACACTTCCTCCGATCTGATCATCCTGAGAGTGGTGCAGACTTTATTTGATAAACTCTACAATCGCAGGATGCTCATTCGTTTGGTGGGAGTACGATTGAGCGCACTGGTACATGGTAATCAACAAATTACTTTGTTTGATGATACCGAAGAAGATATCAATCTCTACGAAGCCATGGATTTTATTAAGCATAAACATGGAGTGGAAAAATTAGTACGGGCTACTACCATGGATGTGAGCAACCGTGTACGCATGGAAATGAATATGTTTAAAGGAAAAGTTTCTAAGAATTTAATTCCATCAAAATGAATTAAGATCATGATCACAAAACAACAAATGCTATTTCTTCTCTTTTCCCCGCCTAACCACATCATGCTTCATGTAAATGAGTTGAAGAAGTTAATCAGAGTCATCATTGGCCATAAGTACGAAAGTTATCAAAGGCCCACATTTCCATTTTGATGAGGCGTTTCACCAACGCGAATAATAGTCTTTATCACATCGAAGATAAGCTACGTTCATTCAGGTCTTTTGAATTAGTCATTAAAGATTTTGTTGTACTTCATCATGGTCCTCGCTTCAGAACCATCTGCCTTGATATTGCCAATAAGAATCCTGTCCGTGAAGTATGGGAAGCCCTACTTGGAAAAGAAACCGGATTCACGCCACATATTACTATTGCAAAAATGCTATCCCTGGAAGATTTTAATAAAGTTTGGAGTCATCTGCAGTATTTGTCCTATAGTAATTATTTCCGCTGCCATCAACTGACTGTGCTTAAAAGATCCCCATACAGATGGGATCCGCTAATGGAAATATCTCTTGCTAATTAATATGTATCTTAATTGTCACACCGGATTCAGTTTCAAGTACGGCACCATGCCGGTAAGAGAATTCTTTGGGGAAGCCAAAAGGTGTGGTGTTAAAAAACTGATTCTTACCGAAATCAATAACACCGCTTCTTATTTAGAGATGCTGCGCCTCCGCAGCGACAAACAAATACTCGAAAACGGTCTGACCAAATTCGGAAAAGACGATGGATATAATCTCGACATCGCGGTGGGTATTGAGTTCAGGATAGAGCATGAGTTGCTATATATTGCCATTGCTCAAAATAATAAAGGCTTCGAAACGCTCAATCGTCACCTTTCCTTTCACAACCGCGAAGAAAAGCGTTTCCCATCCCGCATGCCTGAATTCGAAGACATCTTTGTCATTTATCCTTACGGAAAAATAGAACCCGAGATGCTACGGGCAAACGAATACATCGGTGTGGGTAAACATGAGCTTCATCTATTTGCCATCCACCCTTCACGCGAGGAATATGCTGATCGCTTTGTTGTACTCCATCCCGTTACCCTTCTTCCCCCTGAAAAAATCAAAGAGAAACTGATCTACCGGGATTTTAACACCCATCGTCTACTGCGTTGCATTGATACCAACACGATATTAAGTAAGCTACCTGAAGAGCAACAGGCTCGCAAAGATGAATTCATGCTGCCGGAAGATGAGCTAAAAAATTATTTTGATAATTACCCTGAGCTGATCGCTAATACTGAAAACCTAATCGCCCGCTGCTCCATCCAATGCGAATTACATACAGACAAAAACAAGGAATGCTTTACCAATAGCATAGAGAATGATCTGGAATACTTAAGAGCGGAAACCATTAAAGGATATAACAAAATTTACTTGCACAGGGATCCCGATCAAAAAATTTGGAACGAGCATATTGAAAAAGAATTACGAATTATAAAAAATAAAAAATTCACCTCTTATTATCTGATTACCTACGATCTGATCAATTTTGCCAAGCGGAGCGGCTACGATTTTGTAGGACGAGGAAGCGGAGCCAACAGCACGGTAGCCCATTGTTTGGGAATTACCAACGTAGATCCCATTGAACTGGATTTGTATTTTGAACGCTTCCTCAACGAAGAACGTACCACCCCTCCTGATTTCGATATTGATTTCTCCTGGGATAATCGCGATGAAATCTATGAATACCTATTTAAGACACATGGAGGTCCTCATCGTGATCATGTCTGCCTGCTGGGCACACATGTCACGTACCAGGGGCGATCAATCATCCGGGAACTTGGAAAAGTTTTTGGGTTACCTAAAGAAGAAATAGATGACCTGGTTGAAAACCGAAAAGATAAGATTGAACGTGATCACATCGCCCGAAAGGTCTACGCCTACGCAGAATACATTGTTAAAAAAGAATTACCGGCCAACATCTCCATTCACGCGGGAGGTGTTCTCATTACTGAAAAATCCATTTACGCCTACACGGCCACTACCGTTCCTCCCAAAGGATTACCCGTCACTCATTTCGAGATGCATAATGCGGAAGACTTTGGGATCTATAAATTTGACATACTCAGTCAGCGGGGACTGGGTCACATTAAAGAAACCGTAAAACACGTCAAACGAAATAAAGGAATTGATGTGGATGTATACCGCTTCAGGGATTTTACTAAGGATGAGAAAATAAAAAACCTGATGCGCAATAGTAAGGCGATGGGATGTTTCTATGTGGAGTCGCCTGCCATGCGAATGCTATTAGAGAAATTACGTTGCGATGATTACCTCACCTTGGTAGCAGCCAGTTCAATTATCCGGCCGGGTGTGGCCAGCTCGGGAATGATGAGAGCTTACATCGAACGCTATCATGCTTACCATGCAGGAAAGCCGTACGAAGTAACTCATGCTATGATGTACGAACTCATGCCCGACACATTCGGAGTAATGGTTTACCAGGAAGATGTAATCAAAGTGGCAAATAAATTTGCAAAGCTTACATTAACTGAAGCAGATGTATTCCGCAGGGGTATGTCGGGTAAGTACAGATCAAGGGAAGAATTTCAACGCGTACAGGATAAGTTTTTTGAAAACTGTAAGCAGATTGGCTATGATCAAAAAATCATCGATCAGGTATGGAAAGAAATTGAAAGCTTTGCCGGTTACTCCTTTGCCAAAGGCCACTCTGCCAGCTACGCAGTGGAAAGTTATCAAAGTCTATATTTGAAAGCACATTACCCATTGGAATTTATGGTGGGCGTGATCAATAACTTCGGAGGATTTTATAAAACGGAATTCTATTTTCATGAAGCGCGTATGAGCGGGGCTAAGATTGAAGCACCTTGCGTTAATCTTAGTAATCACCTCACTACAATCTATGATTACCGCATTTATATTGGGTTTATTCATTTGAAAAGCCTGGAAACAAAAATCGCCAACCACATCCCTGAAGAGCGCGAGAAAAACGGTTCTTATAAAAGCATGGATAATTTCCTGAGACGAACTCCCGGCATTGGTTTAGAGCAATTACGTATTCTCATTCGTATTGGAGCCTTTCGCTTTACACAAAAAAGTAAACAACACCTTTTATGGGAAGCGATGCTTTATTTCAGCAAAGCAAAGGCTAAACCAACAACTACAGTTGATCTGTTTGACACTGAACCAAAAAACTATTTATTACCTCCCCTGGATCGCAATCCTATGGAGGATGCATTTGATGAAATGGAACTATTAGGCTTCCCGCTTTGCGCTCCTTTCGATTTGCTTCCGTCCAGAAATTATGGAGATACGAATGCGAAAGAATTAAAAGATAAATTGGGAAAGCAGGTTAGTATTGTGGGGTATGTGGTTACCACCAAAGATGCTTCCACCATGAAGACCCATCAACACATGTGTTTCGGCACATTCTATGATGCCTATGGCGAAGTATTTGATACCGTTCATTTCCCCGATTCCGCAGCACGATATCCTTTTCGTGGCCGTGGGTTTTATGAAATGAAGGGAAAAGTAACGGAAGACTTTGGTGTTTATACTATTGAAGTTAGCTGGATGAATAAACTATCGATGATTCATAAACGACCTGAGCAGGTACTCCAGGAGACTAGATGAATTTCTTTCTATACTCTTCTTCATCAAAGCCTAGCGCAATCACTTTCCCTTTCTCTTCAATCAATGGACGCTTAATCACACTGGTCTTCTCCTGCATCAATGCAATGGCCGCTGATTCATTCGTTACTTTCTTTTGAATCGCTTCATCGAGTTGCCGCCAGGTTGTTCCCCTCTTATTCACCAAACTCTCCCATCCTACCTGTTTACTCCAGTCTTTGAGTTGTGCTGCCGAAACTCCTTTTGTTTTGTAGTCGTAAAATTCAAAATCGATCTTGTGTTTTTT
>Ga0164241_10006932_pt1 | contig 10241 bp, 10 predicted proteins | sample OricomyardsoilBY_FD_108780 | JGI IMG/M metagenome (GOLD analysis project Ga0164241, IMG submission 108780) | Backyard soil microbial communities from Emeryville, California, USA - Original compost - Back yard soil (BY) | ecosystem: Environmental > Terrestrial > Soil > Unclassified | place: USA... | reverse complement strand
GCTCAAGGACCGGATCATCCGCCAGGTCACCCCGATCTACGACACGCGCGCGCTGGGCTACGGCTCGATGCTGGTGGCGGCGAAGGTCGACCCCGAGCACCCGTGGCGCGCGGCCAAGGTCATCAACTCCCACCCGGGGGTCAGCCACAACTACCTGCGCAACCACGACTTCAACATGTGGTTCACGCTGGCGGTGGAGGAGGACTCCAAGCTCGGCCTCCAGGGCACGCTGGACCTGCTGCAGGAGGAGACGGGCGCGCAGTCCATCCGCCAGCTCCCCACCCTGCAGCTCTTCAAGATCCGCATGGACCTGGAGATGGGGGGCGACACCGCGTCGCTGTCCACCCAGGGCGTGGCGGAGACCCCGGTCGACCTGACGCGCGTCGCCTATGACGACCTCGACCGCGAGGTCATCCGGGTGACGCAGGGCGACCTGCCCGTCGTCCCCGAGCCCTACGTCGACGCGGCCGCCGCGCTGGGCATGTCCGTCGACGACCTCCTGGCTCACCTGCGCGGCATGCAGGAGCGCGGGATCCTGCGGCGCGTCGCCGCGATCCTGTACCACCGCCGCGCGGGCTTCTCGGCCAACGGCATGGGCGTGTGGGAGGTCCCGGAGGACCGGATCGACGAGCTGGGCCCCAAGATGGCCGCCTACCGGGGCATCTCGCACTGCTACCAGCGCCCCACCTACGAGGACTGGTCCTACTCCGTCTTCACCATGGCGCACGGCCGCTCCAAGGAGGAGTGCGACGCCATCCTGGACCAGATCGCGCAGGACACCGGGATCGAGGGTCGCGCCACCCTGTACTCCTCCACCGAGTTCAAGAAGATCCGCCTCCTGTACTTCACCGACGACTTCCGCCAGTGGGAGCGGGAGCACGCGGGCGTCTAGCCGCCCCGCGAGACCGAGGACCGAGCCCCATGCCCGTATCGCTGCGCGACGGCAAGTCGCAGGACCTGTACCGGCGCGCCGTGCGCTACCTGCCCGGCGGCGTCAACTCGCCCGTCCGCGCCATGAGCGCCATCGGCCGGGACCCGCTCTTCGTCGAGCGGGCCCAGGGCGCCGAGCTGATCGACGTCGACGGCAACAACTACGTCGACTGGGTCTGCTCGTGGGGCCCGCTGATCCACGGGCACGCCCACCCGGAGATCCTCGCGGCGATCCAGGCCACGGCCGCCAACGGGACCACGTTCGGGGCGCCGACCGCGCTCGAGGTGGATCTCGCCGCCGAGGTCGTCTCCCGCATGCCCGCGGTCGAGATGATCCGCATGACGTCCTCGGGCACCGAGGCCGCGATGAGCGCGATCCGCCTGGCCCGGGCGGTCACCGGTCGGGACACGATCCTCAAGTTCGCCGGGGCCTACCACGGCCACTCCGACGGCCTGCTCGCCGACGCGGGCTCCGGCCTCGTCACCCAGGGGATCCCGGCCAGCCCGGGCGTTCCCGCCGGCGCGGCGGCGGCCACCGTGGTCGTGCCGTGGAACGACCCCGAGGCGTTGCACGCTGCGGTCGCGGCGAACGAGCTGGCCGCGATCGTCGTGGAGCCCTACCCGGGCAACATGGGCGTCGTGCCGCCGGCCGACGGCTTCCTGGAGCGGCTGCGCGAGGAGGCGACCGACGCCGGTGCGCTGCTCATCTTCGACGAGGTGATCACCGGCTTCCGCGTGGCCCGGGGCGGCGCGCAGGACCTGACCGGCGTCCTGCCCGACCTGACGGTCATGGGCAAGATCATCGGCGGCGGCCTCCCCGCGGCCGCCTTCGGCGGCTCGGTGGCCCTGATGGAGCACATCGCCCCCGCGGGCGACGTCTACCAGGGGGGCACGCTGAGCGGCAACCCGCTGGCCTGCGCCGCGGGCCTGCGGGCGCTGCAACTGCTGGACGAGACCGCGTACCCGCGGATCGCCTCGACCACCGCGCTGCTCGCCGAGGGGCTGCGCGCCGCCGCCGACGAGGCGGGGGAGGGCATCCCAGTGCAGATCCAGTCCGTGCCCGGCCTGGTCACCGTCTTCTTCTCGGACGAGCCCGTGCGCGACTTCGCCGGGGCCAAGCGGTGCGACACCGCGGCCTACGGGCGCTGGTGCCGGGCGCTGCTGGCCCGCGGCGTGTACCCGCCGCCGTCGCAGTTCGAGGCCTGGTTCCCGTCGCTCGCGCACACGCCCGAGCAGATCGCGCTGACGACGGAGGCCGCTGCGGCCGCCTTCGCCGGCCTGGCCCACGACGCCGCGTCATGACGCCCCTGATCGCGCTGCGCGAGCGCCTCGACGCCGACGGCGGGCTGCTGGCCGCCGCGCTGCGGCCCGTGGCGGACGTGGAGGCCGTGCCGGCGCCGCTGGGCGACCGCGTGGCCGCCGCCCCCCGCGCGGCAGCCGATCCGGCCGCATACGCCTTCGTGGTCGAGACGATCCGCGAGGGCTACCTCCTGCACTGCGGCCCGGCTCACCCGGCGCGCGTGCTGGACGAGGACGACGCCGACCTCGCGCTGTTGGCCGGCGACCGTCTCTACGCGCTCGGGCTCCAGCGCCTGGCCGATCTCGGCGACCTCGACGCCGTCGCGGCGCTGGCCGAGGTCATCGCCCTCTCCGCCCAGGCGCGCGCCGCCGGCGACGAGGAGCTCGTCTCCGCGGTGTGGGAGGCCGGACTGGTCCAGGTGGGCTGGGGCGACCACGACGCCCTTCGAGCGGCCCGCGAGGCCGTCCGCGCGGGCGATCCGTCCGCCGCACATGCTTTGCGAGCCGCAGTCGAGAAGGCGCTCGCGCACAGGCCCCCAGCGGGCTGAGCCCATGCCGCCGCACGCCGCCGTCCATCCGGGCGACGGAAACGGCGGGTTGCGCGGTAGTGTTCCGCCCGCGCGTTTCGACCCACGCAGGAGTCCCGTTGTCCGACAAGCACCAGACCAAGTCGAAGTACACATCCGACCGCCAGATCCCGGGCGCCTTCGAAGGCGAGACCGTGACCCGGCGTCGCTTCATGACGACCACGACCCACGTGGCCGGTGCCGTCGCGGCGAGTGCGTTCCTGCTCCCGGCGCTCGGCTTCGCGCTGGGCCCGGTGTTCGAGCAGCACATCGAGAAGTGGCAGGACATCGGCGCCGAGGGTGACTTCGGCGCGGACGACTACACGCCCAAGACGATCCAGGTCACCGACGGCATCGGCGAGGCCGGTCGCGGCACGGCGTACGTCCGCAAGTACAACCCGCAGGTCGACTCACAGCCGATCGACGAGTACAACCACTACATCGCGATCTCCTCGAGCTGCATGCACCTCGGGTGTCCGGTGCAGTACGTCCCGGCGGCCGAGCGCTTCATCTGCCCGTGCCACGGCGGCGTCTACAACGTCGAAGGCAAGGTCGCCGGCGGGCCCCCGGTCCGTCCGCTCGACCGCTACTACACGCGGGTCCGCCACGGCCGCGTCCAGCTCGGCCCGAAGTACTCGGTGAACTCGAACCTCGACAAGTTCTCGCCGCGTGACCCGGGCGAGCCGCTCGACGGCATCGGCCAGTTCCTGTACCCGTCGCGGCCGACGCTTCGCAAAGACCCGAACCAGTCGAACCAGTAGCCGCTATGCCCAAGCTGCCCAACATCAAGCTCCCGAAGCCGCCCGTGCCTCCGCCGCCGGCGCTGAACCCCGCTCCCAAGCGGCCGGGCGCCAAGAAGCCCAAGCCCAACCCCGTGGAGGCGGCGCAGGGCGCCGGCACCCACGCGGTCGGCTGGATCGACGAGCGCACGTCGCTGTCGGGCGCCGCCCGCTGGATGATGTTCCGGAAGATCCCCAAGGGGACCAACTGGTTCTACACCCTGGGCTCGGCGACGATGTTCGCCTTCCTCTCCCAGGCCGTCACCGGCGTGTTCCTGGCGATGTACTACAACCCGTCGGTCACCCAGGCCTACGAGTCGGTGCGGTACATCAACAACGAGGCCTTCCTCGGCGAGTTCGTGCACGGGATGCACAAGTGGGGCTCGTCGGTGATGGTCATCCTCGTGTTCCTGCACATGGCCCGCACGTTCTTCTTCGGGGCCTACAAGTACCCGCGTGAGCTCAACTGGGTGATCGGCGTCGCGCTGCTCATCCTGACCATGGTCATGTCGTTCACGGGCTACCTGCTGCCCTTCGATCAGCGCTCCTACTGGGCGACGATCGTCGGCGTGAACATCAACGGCACGGGTCCGCTCGTCGGTCCGTACCTCAACGACTTCCTGCGCGCAGGACCGTTCTTCGGCGCCACCACGCTGTCGCGGTTCTACGCCATTCACATGATGCTCCTACCAGGGGTCATCGCCGCGCTGATCGGGGCCCACCTGTATCTCGTGGCCAAGCTCGGTACGACGGCTCCCCCGTGGGCGAAGGCCGAAGAGGACGAGGCGCTTCGGGAGGAGCAGGTATGAACCGGCAGGAGAAGGAGCAGTACCTCCGCGAATATTCGATCCTGAAGGCGAAGGGGAAGCCGTTCTTCCCCTACGCGGTCGCGAAGGACTCCCTCATGGCCTGCGTGGTCATGGCGGCGATCATCCTCATGTCGCTGTTCCTGGGCGCCGAGCTCGGCCCCAAGGCGGACCCGACCACCACCACGTACGCGCCGCGGCCGGAGTGGTACTTCTTCTTCCTCTTCGAGCTGCTGCGGATCATCAAGCCGCCGTACCTGGTCCCGTTCGCGACCATCGGCATCCCGACGATCTGCATGATCCTGCTGTTCCTGCTGCCGTTCTACGACCGCGGTCCGGAGCGTCGCCCCGAGCGCCGTCCGATCGCCCTGACGTTCGGCATCTTCACGATCTGCGCGATGGGGTACCTCACGTACCTCGGCGCCTCGGCCGGTCCTCCGACCCAGATCGACCTCGAGACGCCGAAGTCGGTGATCGCGCAGGGGCCGAAGGTGGCCGCCGCGTTCGAGGAGGGCAAGCAGGTGGCGGTCCAATCGGGCTGCACGGCCTGTCACAAGATCGGCGAGAACGGCAACGACGGACCGGGTCCGGAGCTGACGGAGATCGGTGGGCACCTGCCCAAGCAGGCCATCGCCCGGACGCTCATCAACCCGACGTCGCCGATGCCGTCCTTCAAGGACCTGCCGCCCAAGCAGTTCAACAACCTCGTCGAGTTCCTGTCGCAGCTCAAGTGAGCGGCGCCGACGCCAAGTCGGGGACGCTGCAGGAGCCGCAGGTCCGGGCGATGTTCGATCGCATCGCCGGGTCCTACGACCTCCTGAACTCGGTGATGACGGCGGGGCTGCACCACCAGTGGCGCCGCCGCGCCGTCGACCTGGCGGCCGTCGGCCCCGGGGCGCAGGTCCTGGACGTCGCGACCGGCACCGGCGACCTCGCCGTCGAGCTGCGCTCTCGCGTGCTGCCCGGCGGGGGCGTGATCGCTTCGGACTTCTCCGAGGAGATGCTCGCGGTCGCCCGGGAGAAGGCGTCGGAGATCCCGTTCGAGTGGGGCAACGCGCTGGACCTCCCCTACGAGTCCGATCGCTTCGACGCGGTGACCGTGGGCTTCGGCGCCCGCAACTTCTCCGATCTCGAGGCCGGCCTGCGCGAGATGACGCGGGTGGCCAAGCCCGGCGGGCGCGTCGTGGTGCTCGAGATCACTACGCCGACGAAGCCGCCGCTGTCGACGCTCTTCAGCCTCTGGTTCGACCAGATCGTGCCGAAGCTCGGCATGGTGGCCGGCGACGCGGACGCCTACACCTACCTCCCCAACTCGGTGAAGCGCTTCCCCGGCGCGCACGAGCTGGCGGCCACGATGGATCGCAGCGGCCTGGAGCGCATCAGCTACATGCTGACCGAGGGCGGCATCATCGCGATCCACGTGGGGCACAAGCCCGAGGCCTGATCCCGTGGCGGCCCCGTCCGGAGCCGAGCCGGCCATCACCGAGGTCGTCCACGTCGGCGGCGATCACATCCCCGCGCTGCTGCGGGACGTGGAGCGGCGCCTCGTCGCCCTGTCGGCGGACGCCGGGCCCGACCTGTCGCCCCATGCGAGCGCGACGATCGCCGCGGGAGGCAAGCGGCTGCGACCGCTGCTCGTGCTGCTCGCCGCCGGGGTGCGCCCGGAGGATCCGGCCGCGCTGGTGCGCGCCGCCGCCGCCGTCGAGCTGGTGCACTCCGCGACGCTCGTGCACGACGACGTCCTGGACGACGCGCCGCTGCGCCGGGGCATCCCCACGGTCTACGCGAGCGCAGGTCGCGCCGCCGCGCTCGGGACCGGGGACCTGCTGTTCGCCCGCGCGTTCTCCGAGCTGACGGCCAACGGCTCAGGCGAGCAGGTGCGCGTCCTCTCCCGGGCCAGCAGCGCGCTGGCCGAGGGTGAGCTGCTGCAGCGCGCCGACGCCTGGGACGCGACGATCACGCTGGACCGGTACCTGCTGCGCTGCGCGCTGAAGACGGGGCGGCTGTTCGACGCCGCGTGCCGGCTCGGGGCCCTGGCCTCCGGCGACGAGGACGCGCCGGTCGAGGCGCTCGGCGCGTTCGGGGAGCGGATCGGCGTGGCCTTCCAGCTCCTGGACGACGTGCTCGACGTGTCGGGGCCCGCGGAGCGCACCGGCAAGCACCGGGGCACGGATCTGCTCGACGGCACGGTCACGCTGCCGTTCATCCTCGCGCGGGAGCGCGATCCCGGGCTGGGCGAGCTGGACCCCCGCACCATCGACACGCCCGCGGCCGCCGAGGCGATCTGCGATCGGATCGCGGCGTCCGGGGCCCTGGAGGAGGCGCGCGCACGCGCCCTCGACGTCGTCGCGAGCGCCAAGAACGCGCTGCCCGACGGCCTGCCCGACCAGCAGCACCGCGCGCTGCACCTGGTCGCGGACTCGGTCGTCGCGCGATACACGTAGCGAAGAAGTGGGCCGAGACTGATCTGATGTCCCCGCTGGAGCGCTACTCTGAGTAGCTCCCCACGCAAGGATTCCTGAACGTCATGCCCAACATCGGACCGCTTGAGATCGCCATCGTCCTGGTGATCGTGCTGATCATCTTCGGACCCAAGCGCCTGCCCGGTCTCGGGAAGCAGCTCGGCACCGGGATGCGGGAGTTCAAGGAGACCATCACGGGCTCCGACAAGGACAAGGACGAGGACGACCACGCGCAGCTGACGCAGGCCAAGGCCGACGCGACGGTCGCGGCGCCCGTCCCGCCCTCGGCACCGGCCGAGCCGCAGGCCGCCCCCGCTCCGTCGTCCAGCGACGAGCCGACCAGGACGTCCACGGGCGCCTAAGGCGCGCCCCTCGTCTCACCGGCCCCCGGCCTCCCGCCATATGGCTCCCTCCCTCAAGACCGCGCTGCCGGTCGATCATCAGGCACGCCTGACCCTGATCGAGCATCTCGACGAGCTCCGCTCCCGGCTGATCTTCTGCGTCGCGGCGCTCGTCGTGGTCTTCACGGTCTGCGTCTGGCAGAACGACGCGCTGCTGGACATCCTCAACAAGCCGCTGGCCGACACCACCCAGGCGTCGATCAACAAGGGCGACGGGATCCCGGGGCAGATCGACAAGAACCGCAAGGCACTGCTCGAGGTCTCCGACGCGACGCTGAAGATCACCAAGGTCATCAGCGCGCCCGGGTCGGGGCTCAGCGCCGAGGCGCGCAAGCAGCTGGCACCGCTCGTCGTGCAGGTCCAGGACGGGATCGACAACATCCCGAAGAAGACCGAGGGCGCCAAGCCGGTCACATTGCGCGTCGGCGAGCCGTTCGCGACCACGCTGACCGTGTCGCTGTACTTCGCCCTGCTCTTCTCGCTACCGCTGCTGCTCTACCAGCTGTACGCGTTCATCCTGCCGGCGTTCACGCCGCGGGAGCGCAAGGTCGCACTGCCGCTGATGCTGATGGTGCCGTTCCTGTTCATCGCGGGCGTGCTGTTCGGCTACTTCGTCGTCCTGCCTCCCGCCGTCCAGTTCCTGCAGAACTTCAACTCCGAGCAGTTCAACATCCTGGTCCAGGCCTCGGACTACTACAAGTTCGCGGTGCTCGCCCTCATCGGCCTCGGGCTCCTGTTCCAGATGCCCGTGGCCATCCTCGCCGCGGTGAAGGCCGGGGTCGTGACGGTGCCGCAGCTGCGCAAGAACCGCCGCTACGCCTTCCTGATCATCGCGGTGGTGGCCATGCTGCTGCCGGGCACCGACCCCGTGACGATGCTCATCTCGATGGTGCCGCTGCTCTTCCTGTACGAGGGCAGCATCATCCTCGCCGCCATCTTCGGCCGGGAGAAGAAGGGCTCCGGCGACGACGATGGCGACGATCCGGACGAGGCCGACCACGACCCGTTCGACGAGGACGGCGACTCCGACGTGCTCGTCCACGCGGGCGCCGACTGGGCTTCTGGACACGGCGAGGACGATGACGAGTGGGACGACCCGCCACCCCGGCGCGACAGAGGGGACGGGACCTCCCTATCCTGAGCACATGCTCTTCGATCTCCGCGGACGCGGCAGGCGCCGCGTCGTCCAGGTCATCTACCTGGGTCTGGCCGTCATCCTCGGCGGCGGGCTCGTGCTGTTCGGCATCGGTGGCGCCACCACCGGTGGCGTAGCCGACATCTTCGGCTCGAGCAGCACGGACGTGAACAGCACGTTCCAGCAGAAGGTCGTGTCGGCCCAGAAGAAGACGGTCGCCAACCCCACCGACGCCGCGGCCTGGGCCGCGCTGGCCAAGGCGCGCTACCAGCTCGCCGGCGTGGGCGAGAACTTCAACGCGGCCACGGGGTTCACGGACAAGGGCAAGGCGCAGCTCGCGCAGGTCGACGCCGCCTGGCAGAAGTACCTGGCGCTGGAACCGCCCAAGCCGGACAGCAACGTCGCCGCGCTGATGGTCCAGGCCTACAGCCAGGCCGGGCTCAACAAGCCCGATGACGTGGTGACGGCGGAGGAGATCGTCGTCGACTCCCGGCCACCGTCGGCCAACCTCTACGCCCAGCTCGCCGTCTACTCGTACATCGCCGGCCAGACCCGCAAGGCGGAACTGGCGGAGAAGAAGGCCGTCGCGCTCGCGTCCGACGCGGCCGAGAAGGCCCAGATCAAGCAGTCGATCGAGCAGGCCAAGCAGCAGATCGCCCAGGACCAGGCGACGGCGGCCGGCGCCCAGGCCGGCACGGACACCACCGGCGGCAGCAGCGCGCTCACGCCGTAGGTCTGCGTCGGCGCCCGCGCGGCGCTGACGTCATCCGGGTTGTTCCCGCTCTGCGGGCATAACCCGGATAACGCCCCGTCCCCGGCCCGCTTCGGCCGGGGTGCGGACGATCGCCATCGACGATCGACTACGATTCACGAAGCACCACGCCCTTGTAGCTCAATTGGCAGAGCAGCGGACTCTTAATCCGAAGGTTGAAGGTTCGATTCCTTCCGGGGGCACTCTTCGCACAGCAGGAGCGGGACGCGGGGACGGTCGTACCGGTCCCGATCGCGTCTACCGCATGCGTCCCCGCTCCCTGAGCGCGACCGCGTAGGCCGCGCGCGGCGTGCCGTTGGAGTTCAGCAGTCCGGTGTCCCAGACGATCCCCGGGTCGCGGTCGGCGGTGCCCCGCCACTGGTACCAGTAGAGGCGCTTGACGCGGCTGCGGAACGTCGTCGCGGTGGCGAACGTCTCCCTGGTCGACGCGGCCTGGCGCTTGCCGGAGGCGCGGTAACGGAGGTCCTTGGAGAGGTACTGGGCGAACGCGCTCGACTCGGTCAGCCACACGTCGCCGGTCGGGAACGTCTTGAGGAAGAAGCGCAGGTTCGTCGTCCGGTGGCGGTTGACGTCGGCGTAGTTGTGGATGCCCCACACCATGCGCTTGCGGTCGGCGTGCGTCAGGCCCTTCCAGTACGCCTTCGCGTACCGGATCGACGACGTGCGGTCGCCGTTGACCAGCGTGAGCCCGACGATGGTGCAGCGCGGGCACGTGGCGCGGGCCACGCGGGCCAGCCGGGCCGCGTCCCTCGGGTGCTTGTACAGGGGCTGGGTGAAGTGGTTGGCCTCGTTCCAGACGGCGTAGTCCCGCGCCTGGGGATACCGCGTGAGGAAGGCGCGGAATGCGGCCCTGAACGCCCGTGAGGACGGTGGCCTGATCTGCTGGCCGGCCCGGTAGCCCTCGAGGCTGACGAAGTGCTGGAACGCGATGAGCGGGCGCACGTGGGTGCGGACGGCCGCGCGGTACCACGCGTCGAGCTGGTCGCGCCCCGAGCCGGGGCTCAGCGCGGTCTTCCAGTCGGTGAGGTAGCGGGCGGTCTGCGGCCGCAGCGCACGGAGCAGCGGATCGTCGAACATCCCCGGCGTCGACT
>Ga0164241_10006931_pt1 | contig 10242 bp, 9 predicted proteins | sample OricomyardsoilBY_FD_108780 | JGI IMG/M metagenome (GOLD analysis project Ga0164241, IMG submission 108780) | Backyard soil microbial communities from Emeryville, California, USA - Original compost - Back yard soil (BY) | ecosystem: Environmental > Terrestrial > Soil > Unclassified | place: USA... | reverse complement strand
TTACAGAGCTCGACGCATTCGTCGCAAACAAAAACCGACGGACCGGCAATCAGCTTGCGAACTTCGTGCTGACTCTTGCCGCAGAAGGAGCAGTACAACAACTTGCCGTCGTCGTGCCGTCCGCGAGTGTCCTCGGTCATCTTGGCTCCGTATCGCGCGTGCCAGGCGCAGTGCCTGGACGCTTTGGGTTTCTATATATCACGGCTCTTTCGCCAAACCCAAGCGGCGCCCGAGCGGAACCCGTTGTTTATACGGGATTTGTCTAGAACTGCGAGTCGCTTCGCAAATGCGGGCGGCGCACCGCCGAAAGCCGGGAATTTTTACGGCGTGCCGGGGGTCACAGTCCCCACGCGCTTGTCGAGCAACTTATCTACCAACCCGTAAGCGACCGCCTCGGTGGGGGACATGAAATTGTCGCGTTCCGAGTCGAGGGAGATCTTCTCGACGGTCTGACCGGTGTGTTTTGCCAGAATCTCGTTCAGGCGGCCCCGGATCTTGAGGATTTCCTGGGCCTGGATGTGGATGTCGCTGGCCTGGCCCGAGAAGCCACCCGAAGGCTGGTGAATCATGGCGCGCGAATTCGGCAGCATGAAGCGCTTGCCCTTGGCACCGCCCGCCAGCAGCACCGCACCCATCGACGCCGCCATTCCCACGCAGATGGTGCTGACGTCCGGCTTGACGAACTGCATGGTGTCGTAGATCGCGAGACCGGCGCTCACCGAGCCACCCGGCGAGTTGATGTACAGCGCGATGTCCTTGTCCGGGTTCTCCGATTCCAGGAACAGCAACTGCGCCACGATCACGTTCGCCATGTAGTCCTCGACGGGACCGACGACGAACACCACGCGTTCCTTGAGCAGGCGCGAGTAGATGTCGTACGAGCGTTCACCGCGCGCGGTTTGCTCGACGACAATCGGAATCAGGTTCAGTGCTCGCTCATTCATCGAAAATCTCCCGTCGAAATTCGGCCTGTCGAAATCCGGTCTCTCGAGATCAGGCGTCGGCCTGGCCGAACTTGGTGAGATCGGTAAACGAAGCGGGTTTCTCGGTCACCTTCGCCTGTCCCAACACCCAGTCGATCGCCTGCTGCTCGAGCACCTGCGACTCAATTTGTCGCATCATCTCGGCGTTTTGCAAGTAGGCGCGTCGCACTTCATCCGGGTTTGAATACGAAGCGGCGAGTTCGTTCAGTTTTTCCTGCACGGCTTCGCGGCTCACCTGGATCCCGGCGTTGCGCACCAGTTCGCTCATGAGCAGGCCGAGCGCGACACGGCGCTTGGCCGGCTGCTCGAACGGCTCGCGCGGCGGCATCTGCTTGGCATCGCGCACGCCGGCACGACGCAGCATCTCCACCTGCAATTCCTGGATGGTCTCCTCGACCATCTGGCGCGGCAATTCGAGCGGGTTGCTGGTGTAAAGGCTGTCGAGCACCTGCGCGCGCAACTTCTGGCGGATCGCCTCGTTGAGCTCGCGCTCCATGTTGGCGCGGACTTCGTTACGCAGGCTGTCGAGGTTGCCATCGGCGATGCCGAAGCTCCTGGCGAACTCCTCGTCGAGCGGCGCCGGCACCTGTTCCTCGACCTTGGAGACGTTCACCTTGAACGTGGCCTGCTTGCCGGCCAGTTTCGGATTCGCATGATCGGCGGCGAAGGTCGCGTTGAATTCACGCGCATCGCCCGCCTTGGTGTCGAGCAGCGCATCTTCGAATTCCTTCATGACGCGGCCCGCCCCGATGGTGATCGGCACTTCCTTGCCGCTGCCGCCGTCGAATTCCTCGCCGTCGATCGTGCCCGTGAAATCCACGGTGACGCGATCGGTGGCGATCGCCCCGCGCGTGACTTCGTTGAAGGCCGGGCGCTGCTTGCGCAGCGTGTCGACCATCGCCTCGAGATCCTTGTCGCTGACGCTGGCCACCGGCTTCTCGACGGCGAGATCCGCCAGCGGCTTGAGCTTGATCTCGGGCAGCACTTCGAACACCGCGGCGTACTTGAGATCCGAGCCGGGGCTCATCGCGATCGGCTCGATGCGCGGGCCACCGGCGGGATTCAGCTTCTCGCGCGCCACCGCTTCCGAGAACGAAGAGCGCATCAGGTCGTTGATGACCTCGCCGTGCACCTGCTCGCCGTACTGCTGGCGGATGACCGCGATCGGCGCCTTGCCGGGGCGAAAGCCCTTGAGTCGCGCGGTGCGCGAAATTCTGGTCAGCCGCTGAGCCACTTCGCCGTCGATCTGCGCGGCGGGGATCGCCACTTCGAGACGGCGTTCCAGTCCGCCCGTGGCGGTGAGAGAAACCTGCATGTCACTTCCTCAACTACATTTCTTGATTACTGGCGCTGGTGCGAGTGGTGCGAAAGGAGAGACTCGAACTCTCACGGGTTTCCCCGCTGGAACCTAAATCCAGTGCGTCTACCAGTTCCGCCACTTTCGCCCGGCCCCGTCGGGTGAATTGGTGTCAGGCAGGGATTGTCACGCTCGTGAGACACGGACCATCTCAGCGTTTTCGACAATCCCTGCCTGACACCACTTCATCCTGCCACGCGCGAGGGGCGCGGATTATAGCGAAAGCCCAACCGGCAAACCTCCCAGTGTGCGGGCGTGGGCTGACCCTGCGGCTTTGGCTATGCTCCGGGACGTCGCGGTGAGGGACATAAGATGGGACAAGTCGGCAACTACCTCGTGGTCGGTCTCCTGACGCTGGCCTCCGGGTTACTCGACGCACGCGGCTTCGTGTATGCCGCCCGCGCCTGGCCGCAGGGCCAGCTGGACGTGAAGGTAGGCCTGGCCGCGCTGCTGTCGTTCGTGGGAGGGCTGACGGCCTACATCCTCGCCATTCGCTTCATGCAGAACGCCGGCGTCCATGGGGTCGCGCTGCAAAGCGGCATCTGGTTCGTGGTCACGGCCGTGGGGATCGCGGCCATGGACGGTTCGATCGCGCAATGGACCCGCACCCAGCAGGTGGTCGGCGTGGCCGTGGCCATCGCGCTGTGCTGGCTGATCTCGAGCACCCGCGCCGCCGTTTGAAACCACGTAGGATTGGCCCATGGATCAACGACTCATCGACATGCTGGCCTGCCCGGTCTCGCGCGCGCCGGTGTATTTCTCCGCAGACCGCCAGCTGATCGTCTGCCCGACCAGCAAGCTCGCCTACCCCATCAGGGACGGTATCCCCGCCATGCTGCCGGAAGACGGCATCAGGCTCGAAGACGGCGATCCGCTGCTGACCCCTCCCGGCTGACTCCGGCCGCCGGGATCAATTCCCCGGCGTCCGCGATTCCTCGTAGAACTTGAGCAGCTTGCGCTCGACGCGGTCGTAGTTCTGGAAACGCGCCAGCTTGCGCAGGTCGCGCGAACCGCGACCTAACAAACCCAGCTTCAGCGCCAGCCCGATGAACGGGTTCTGCGGGCGCTCCGTGAACGGGATCTGGTTGAAGTCGAACAGCTTCGGCGTGCCCTTGTGGCGGTCGACCATGACGTTCATGGCGTGCAGGTCGATGTCGAAGAGCTGCGCTTCGTGGCTCAACGAGACCAGGTTGGCCAGGTCTTCCATGAATCGCGGCGAGATGAAGTCCGCGTGATCGCGTTGCGCGAAGTAATAGACCTCGCCGTCCACGCATTCCTGCAGCGACATCTGGAAGCCCGGCTCGACCACGAAGCCAATGGGTTCGGCCACGTACTGCGCCATGCCACGCGCCTCGAAGAAAGCCTTGTTGCGCAGGTGTTCGAACTCCGCCAGCGGCAGCTTGTGCTTGCGGGCGTGGTTGGCGATGGCCGCCGGCTTGTACACCTTCAGCCCCAGTTCACGGCCCTTCCAGCGCGCGCGGTACACCATCGAGCGCTTGCCCTCGCCGAGTTTCTCGGTGATCTGCAGGTCGGCGTACTGCGTGTCCTTGAGCTTGAGCGCCAGGCCGTCGGGATCGGTATGCCCGGATTCGGCCAGCACCACCCACTTGTCGGAGAGCCAGCGACGCACCGCAATGATCTTCACCACGCGCAGGCCGGCATCCTCGAACTCGGACTTCATGCTCTTGACCGACACGCGTTCGAAGGGCCGCCTGGTCAGGCCCAGCGTGCGCGTCAGCTTCCAGATGCCGTAGCGGAACGAGTACTTGTGGCGATAGTCCGCGATGATCCAGCGGCGCGACACGCGGCCGAACTCCCGCAACATGCGCCGCCGGGTTTCCGGATCGACATGGAACAGGAAGCGGATCGACATCAGGCAGTCGGTGGACTTGGATTTGAACGGCAGCGCCTCGGCATCGGCCCGCACGTAGCCCTTGATGTTCGCGTGCCGTACGGATTTCAGCATGGCCGCCTGCTGCATCATCTCCACCGAGATGTCGCTGCCGATGACGTCGTAACCGGCGCGCGCCAGGTGCCCGGTGAAACGGCCGGTGCCACAGGGCAGATCGACCACGGTCTTCACGCCGCCGGCCTCTGCCAGCGCCTTCTGGATCGCGGCCCACTTGCGCGTATTACGTCGCTGGCGCTTGGGGGTTCGGAAGCGATGTTCGTCGTAGTCCGCCGCGACTTCGCTGCTCTGGTAGAACTGCTTCTTGTATTCGTAGCCGTGCTGTTTGGGCTTCGAGGGATCGTCGCGCGAGGGCTGTTTCATTGCCGCGCAATGTACCTGCCACATTCGGCGGGCGCGACTTTGGCTTGCGGGCGGGAGTGAAATTGGTGGGCCGTGTAGGGGTCGAACCTACGACCTACTGATTAAGAGTCAGCTGCTCTACCAACTGAGCTAACGGCCCAATTTCAGGGGCGCGCACTCTACCAGACTTCGACTGGCCGGCAAGCGGGATAGCTCGGACCCGAGCGCCGCAGCCTGCGAGCTGCGCCATATAAAAGTACCCCCGGCGCTGGCGTGATTCGATCAATTACGATAAAAAGCGATCAACTACGAACAAATGGGGGAAACCGGTGGACACGAGAACCGGCGCCACGGCCTGGCGCGTCCTGCACACGCAATGAGATGGCAGTGGACGACCTGCCTGCTGTCCCTGGCCGCGCTGAATGCCTCCGGCGCGCCGCAGGAGTTCGTTTTCACTTCCGGTGGCAATGCTCATGGGCGACCGGCCTATGAACCGCAGAGTGGCTTCGGTTTCGAGCCGGGAAGCACGGCGCGTTTCTCGATACACCTGCCCGAAGGCAACTACCGGGTCACCGTGCGCCTCGGTGGCGCGAGCGCCGGCGACACCACGCTGCTCGCGGAACAACGCCGGCTCATGCTCGAAGACGTCCGCACGGCGAAGCGCAAGACCGCTGAACGCAGCTTCATCGTCAACGTGCGTACCGCGGCGCTGGCGCCGCCTCCGCCGAATGCGCCGGGCGGCGACGCCGTGCGCCTCAAGCCGCGCGAGCTCGGTAGTTTGACCTGGGACGACCGCCTCACCGTGGAATTTGCCGGCTCGGCGCCGCAGGTGGCATCGCTGCGTATCGATGCAGTGGAAGTGCCGACGCTGTACCTGGCCGGCGACTCGACCGTGACCGACCAGGCGCTGGCGCCGTCGGCGAGCTGGGGGCAGATGCTGCCGCGTTTCTTCGCGCCCGACATTTCCATCGCGAACCACGCCGAGTCCGGCGAGACGCTGAAATCCTTCGTCACCGAGCTGCGCCTCGACAAGCTGCTGTCGAAGCTGCGCGCCGGCGACTGGGTCATGATCCAGTTCGGACACAACGATGAGAAATCCCAGTGGCCGCAGACCTACGTCGAGGCCGCGACCACGTATCGAAGCTGGCTGCGGGTCTATCTCGCCGAGGTGCGCCGCCGTGGCGCCACGCCCGTGCTAATCACCTCGCCCGAACGCCGCAATTTCGATGACGCCGGCCACATCGTGAACAGCCACGGCGACTATCCGCAGGCGGTGCGCGACGTGGCCCGCGAAGAAGGCGTGGCGCTGGTCGACCTCACCGACATGAGCCGCCGCTTCTACGAAGCGCTCGGCCCGGAACTCGCCGCACGCGCCTTCGCCGACGCGGGCCGCGACAAGACCCACCATGACGAATACGGCGCCTATTCGCTGGCGCGCATGGTCGTCGAAGGCCTGCGCAACTGCGATCCGCGGCTGCTCGCCGGGCTCGCCGAACACCTGGCCGGCGATGCCGGCCACTTCGATCCCGCGCACCCGACACCACCACCGCACTGAGACCGCGATGAATCACGCCTTTCGCATGAAGCTCAAACCCGGCCAGGTGGCCGAATACCGGCGCCGGCACGACGCCATCTGGCCGGAACTCGCCGCGTTGCTGCGCGAAGCCGGCATCCACGACTATTCGATCTTCCTCGACGAGGAGACGTTGCACCTGTTCGCGGTGCTCAAGCTGCGCGAACCCAACCAGCGTGCGAGCCTGCCCCAGCATCCGTTAATGCGACGTTGGTGGGACTCCATGCGCGATCTCATGGAAACGCAGCCGGATGGGCGGCCGCTCGAATGGCCGCTGGTTCCCATGTTCCACCTCGATTGATTCCGGGAGAGGTTATGCCCAACCAGGCCCACGGCATCGACGCCGCCACCATCGACGCGCAGATCCAGCTGCTGATCCGCAACCTGGTCGACATCAAGGACAGCTCCGGCGAATTCCTGCTGAAGCTCGACGACGGCCGCGTCATCGACACCAAGGGCTGGAACGATTGGGAATGGACCCACGGCGTCGGCCTGTACGGCATCTGGAAGTACTACCAGCAGACCGGCGACGCGCGCTGCAGGCAGATCATGCTCGAATGGTTCCGCGACCGTTTCGCCGCGGGCACGCCCACCAAGAACATCAACACCGTCGCGCCGTTCCTGACGCTGGCCTATCTACACGAGGAGCAACCCAACAGCGCCTGGCTGCCCTACCTCGACGAATGGGCGGAATGGCTCATGGACGGCCTGCCGCGCACCGAGGAGCACGGCTTCCAGCACATCGTCTTCAACTCGGAGAACCGCCAGCAGCTCTGGGACGACACGTTGATGATGAGCGTGCTGCCGCTGGCCAAGATCGGCCGGTTGCTGGGCCGGCCGCAATACGTCGAGGAAGCGCGGCGGCAGTTCATGCTGCACGTGAAATACCTGGTCGATCGAAAGTCCGGGCTCTGGTTCCACGGCTGGACCTTCGACGGGCGCCACCATTTCGCGAATGCGTTGTGGGCGCGTGGCAACTGCTGGGTCACGATCGCGATTCCCGAATTCATTGAACTGCTGGACCTTCAGCCGGGCGAGAGCTTGCGCGAGTTCCTGCTCGAGACCCACCTGCAGCAGATCCGCACCCTGGTGAAGCACCAGGACGCGGGCGGCCTGTGGCACACGCTGATCGACGATCCGAAGTCCTACCTCGAAGCCTCGGCCACGGCGGGCTTCGCGTACGGCATCCTGAAATCGGTACGCAAGGGCTACATCGGCCGTGAATACACCGAGCCGGGTGTGCGCGCGGTGAAAGCCGTGCTCGCCAACATCGATGCCAGCGGCGAGCTCAGGCAGGTGTCGTTCGGCACGCCGGTGTTCAACGATCTCGACGGCTATCGCAACATCCCGCTCACCTCGATGCCCTATGGACAGGCCATGGCCATCCTCGCGCTGGGCGAGTTCAAGCGCGTGTTCATCTAACAACTACGACAAGGGCGGATCATGACGGCACGGCAGGTCAGGCTCGGCAATTACATCGCCTACGGCTCCAACGATTTCCTCGGCGCCGGGGCGATGTCCATCATCGGCCTGTGGGTCGCGTTCTTCTACACGACCTACTGCGGCCTCACGGTCGCCGAGGCCGGGCTCATCGTGGTGGCGGCCCGCCTGCTCGATGCGTTCTTCTCGCCGCTGATCGGCTACATCTCCGATCACTTCCACCACACGTGGCTGGGACGGAAATTCGGCCGGCGCCGCTTCTTCATCCTGCTCGCCATTCCGTTGCTGCCGAGCTTCGCGCTGATGTGGGTCGAGGGGCAGGGCTTCTGGTACTACCTCGTCACCTACTGCTTCTTCGAGCTGGTGTACGCGATGGAAATCATCCCGTACGAGACGCTGGCGGCGGAGATGTCCCCCAACTACGCCACCAAGGCGAAGTTCGCCGGCGCCCGCATCATCTGCGGCCAGGTCGCCAACATCGCGGCGCTCTGGCTGCCGGCATTCATCGTCAACCAGCTGGGCGGCAGGGATTCGCCCGCCACGTTCCTGTACCTCGGCGTGACCTTCTCGGTGTTCTTCGTGTTCGTGGCCATCGCCGTTTATCTGTTCACCTGGGAGCGGCCGCGCCACGAGATCGCGGGTGCCGACACGCCACCGGAGAAATCGCCGTTTTCAAACCTCGAACAGCTGTTCGAGGACCTGCGCGCCACCCTGCGCATCCGCGCCTTCCGGCTGCATCTCGGCATGTACCTCGGCGGCTACGTGAGCCAGGACGTGCTGAACGTGGTGTTTCCCTACTTCATCGCGTTCGCATTGGCCGGCTCCGTGGCGACCACGGCGAACATCTCCGCGGCCATGGCCATCGCGCAGCTGTTGTCCGTGTTCGTGGCCATCTGGGCCTGCCTGCGGTTCCATCCGGCCCCTACCTACCGCGTGGCCCTCGCGTTCTTCGGCCTGGGAGTCGCCGGCCTGCTGGTGCTCTACAGCGCGGGTGTCACCGACATCTTCTGGTATTGCGTGATCGTGGTGGTCGCGGGTCTCGGACGTGGCGCGCTCAACTACATTCCCTGGAGCGTCTACAACTACATGCCGGACGTGGACGAGATCGTGACCGGGCGGCGGCGCGAAGGCGCCTTCGCGGGCGTGATGACGTTCATTCGCAAGGTCATGCAATCGGCGGCGATTTTCTTCGCCACGCAGATCCTGAACCTGTCGGGCTTGATTCCCAAGACCATGAATCAGCCGGCCTCCGTGATCACCACCGTGGTGACCATCGTCGCCGTCGGGCCGTTGTTGATCATGCTCTTCGGCTTCCTGGTGTCGCTGCGCTTTCGACTGAGCAGCACGACGCACGCCGTGCTCATGCAGGAGATCGAGCGCTTCAGGACCCACCCGGACAGCACACCGCCGCCGGAAAACCGCGCCATCGTCGAAGACCTGACGGGCTGGAAGTACGAAGAACTCTGGGGCAGGGGGAAACACTGATGAAGCCGGGAATCCTGCCAGCCGCCGCGCTGCTGGCACTGGTCTGCGCCTCCCTTTCTGCATTTGCGAAACAACCCCCGACGCGATTCCTCGAGAAGCTGGACCGCGGGCTCACGGCCGTGCATCAGTCCGATGGCCGCGTGTTCCTGAGCTGGCGCCTGCTGGCCAGCGATCCCGAGGACACATCGTTCAACGTCTACCGCGAAACCGCGGCGCCCGCCGGCGGGCCCACGGACCCGGGTCGCTTCGCGGCGCGGCCGGATGCGCCCGCGGCCAGCGTGAAGCTCAACGCCGAGCCGCTGAAGTCCGGCACCTGGTTCATCGACGCAAGGGCGCGCCTCGAGCGCCAGACAAACTACTCCGTGGCAGCGGTGGTGGGCGGCGTGGAGCAGCCGCGCAGCGCGCCCTTCAGCTTCGCGGCGGGTGCCCCCGCGCTGCCTTACCACTCGATTGCCCTGCAGACTCCCGCGGGGTACACGCCGAATGACGCGTCGCTGGGCGATCTCGACGGCGACGGACAGTACGAAATCGTCCTGCACCAGACCGGCGTCGGCAAGGACAACTCCCAGCCCGGCACCACGGACGCGCCCATCCTGCAGGCGTACAAGCTGGACGGCACGTTGCTGTGGACCATCAACCTCGGCACCAACATCCGCGAGGGTGCGCACTACACGCAATTCCTGGTGTACGACTTCGACGGCGACGGCCGCGCCGAAGTGGTCTGCAAGACCGCGGACGGCACGGCAGATGGCATCGGTAAGGTCATCGGTGATCCCAAGGCCAACTGGCTGACGCCGGAATCCGCGGGCGAGAAGCCGGGCTCGGTAACCGGCCCGCGACGCGAAGGCACCAGTCTCTCGGGATTCATTCTCAAGGGACCGGAATACCTGACCGTGTTCGAAGGACTCACCGGCAAGGCGCTGGACACGGTCACCTATCTACCTCGCCGTCACCCGGATACTGACGATCCGACGCCCGCACAGATGAAGGAAACCTGGGGCGACGACCACGGCAATCGCATCGACCGTTTCCTCGCGGGCGTGGCCTATCTGGATGGCGAACACCCCAGCATCGTCATGGCGCGCGGCTACTACACGCGCGCGGTACTCGCGGCCTGGGACTTCAGGTCGACGAAGAAAGGCGCAGCGAAATT
>Ga0164241_10006930_pt1 | contig 10243 bp, 6 predicted proteins | sample OricomyardsoilBY_FD_108780 | JGI IMG/M metagenome (GOLD analysis project Ga0164241, IMG submission 108780) | Backyard soil microbial communities from Emeryville, California, USA - Original compost - Back yard soil (BY) | ecosystem: Environmental > Terrestrial > Soil > Unclassified | place: USA... | reverse complement strand
GCTCGTTCCGCTGTTCCTCGAGGCACAGCGCTACGTCACCCGTTACTACTCCGATCTCAAATCCGTGCCCGAGCGCGGCACCCTCGAGATTTCCGGGCAGCGCTACATGCTGGTGCGCGCTGCGTCCATGTCGGTGGAGTTCCACGACATGGTGAAGAGCTTTTACGCCGAAGAGAAAGAAGCGCTCGCCGTCGCCCACGCGCTCCTATTCGACGTGGCGCACGCCATGGGCCGCGCCGACTCGCGCGCGTTCGCGGAGCGCATGAAGGTGAGCGACCCCATGGCCCGGCTCTCGGCCGGTCCGGTCCATTTCGCGCACGCCGGTTGGGCCTTCGTCGACATTTCGCCCGAGAGCACGCCTTCGCCCGACGAGCGCTTTTACTTCCTCTACGACCACCCCCACTCGTTCGAGGCGGATTCGTGGCTCGCGGCGCACAAGCCGACGGCGCAGGCCGTGTGCGTGATGAACGCCGGCTACTCCTCGGGCTGGTGCGAGGACTGTTTTCGTCTGCCGCTCGTCTCCGTCGAGATCTTGTGCCGCGCTCGCGGCGACTCCGCCTGTCGTTTCATCATGGCGCCGGCCGACCGCGTGGAAGGTCACGTGGCCCGCTATGCCGCCGAGCACCCCGAGCTCGCGCCCCGCGTCGCCGGCTACCAGGTGCCCGGTTTTTTCAGCAAGCACATCCGCGAGCGCGAGCAAGCCGCCCTGCGCGCCAGTCAGGAGCTCAACGAGCGCCTGATCGAGGTGTTGCCCGGCGGGGTGGTGCACGTCGCCAAGGACGGGGCCATCTTGCGGGCCAACGCCGACGCCGCCCGCATCCTCGGCCTCAAGCACGACGAGCTTTCGAAGAAGTACACCGTGGATTTTGCGACCACGACCCTCTTCGAGGACGGCTCGCCCGCCTCCGTCAACGACTACCCCGTCACGAAGGCGCTCGCGACGGGCGAAACGCAGCCTGCGACGACGCTCGGCGTCCGCAAGCCGAACGGCGACGTCTCGTGGGCCGTCTTCCGAGCCGTTCCGACGCACGATCCGGAGACGGGCGCGGTCAACGGCGCCGTCGCGACCTTCTTCGACATCACCGAGCGTAAGCGCTTCGAAGAGAAGCTCCGGCAGACGCAGAAGCTCGAGAGCTTGGGCGTGCTCGCGGGCGGCATCGCCCACGACTTCAACAATCTGCTCGTCGCTATCTTGGGGAACGCCTCGCTCGGCAAGGACACGGCGGCGGCCGATCCGCGCTTCGTGCCGCTGTTCGAGGAGATCGAGCTCGCCGCGAAGCGTGCCGCCGAGCTCACGAAGCGCATGCTCGACTACGCGGGGCGCAGCCGCTCGACGCCCGGTAGCGTCGAGCTTGCCGCCATCGTGCGCGAGATGGTGCAGCTCTTGAAGCCGATCATCCCCGCGCACGCCGAGATCCATTACCAATTCCAGGAAGGCGTGCCCCCGCTCCACGCCGACGGCGCGCAGCTGAGACAAGTGGTGATGAACCTGCTCACGAACGCGAGCGAGGCGATGGCCGAGCGCCCGGGGCGCATCGTCGTTTCCGTCGAGCATCGTACGTTCGGGCAGCATGAGCTCGCAGAATTCTTGGGCGATGCGCGGCCCGGCCCCTTCGTCGTGCTCGAGGTGTCGGACGCCGGCATCGGCATGGACGAGGACACGCGTTCGCGCCTGTTCGATCCCTTCTTCACGACCAAGTTCAAGGGACGTGGCCTCGGCATGGCCACGGTCCTCGGCACCGTGCGTGGCCACGGGGGCGGCATCCGTGTCGAGAGCCGCGAGGGCGTGGGGACGCGCACCATCGTGCTGTTTCCCACGCGCGCCGAGCGGGGCGCGCACATCCCGAGCGCCGGCGGCGGCGCGCGTGGAACCTTACTCATCGTCGACGACAACGAGAGCGTGCGCACGCTCGTCCACCGCACGCTCGCGCGCAGTGGGTACCGCATCATTCAGGCCGCGGACGGCGCCGAGGGCGTCCAGCACTTCGAACAGCCCGGCGCCGACATCGCTCTCGTGCTGATGGACGTCGACATGCCGGGCATGAACGGCTTCGAAGCGGCCGATCGCATCCTGGCCCGCGCGCCCGACGCCCGTATCTTGATGAGCAGCGGCTACCAGGTCGATCCCGCGGAGGTCCAGCGAAGGCGCGTGCTCGGGGTCCTCGAAAAGCCGTACGACGCGGCAGGCCTGCTCGAGGCCGTCGAGAGCGCGCTCGCGGGGCGTGTCCGGCCGTGACCAGCCGTGAACGCTGGCTCGGCGCGCTCTCACGCCCGCTGCGCACACGGACGAGCACCACCGTGCCCGACCGCCTCGCGGGTGCGCGCGATCTCTGGCAGCGCCGGCTGCTCGAGGTGCAGCATGGCCCGGCGGTCGTCACCGAGCGCTTGCCGGCGGCCGTCGTGCGCCCCGAATCGAGCGAGGAGGTCGAAGAGCTCGTCGCCCTCGCGCGGCGTGAGGGGCTCGGCCTCGTTCCGTACGGCGCCGGCAGCGGCGTCTGCGGAGCGATCGAGTGTGGCCCGCGCACGCTCGTGGTCGATACCAAGCGCCTGCGTGATTTCAGCGTCACGGACGCGGGCACGCTGCGCGTCGGGCCGGGCGCGCTCGGCATTTCACTCGAGAGCGAGCTCGAGCGGCGCGGCCTCACGATCGGCCATTTCCCTTCGAGCATTCTGTGCTCGACCGTCGGCGGCTGGGTGGCGGCGCGTGGCGCCGGCCAGTGCTCGGGCCGCTACGGAAAGATCGAGGACATGGTGGCGGGCGCGACGGCGGTGCTCGGTAGTGGCCGTGCCGTCACGTTCCGTCGCCGCCGCGCGGGCCTGAACCTGCTGCCACTGCTCGTGGGCAGCGAGGGCACGCTCGGCGTCCTCACCGAGATAGAGCTCCGGGTGCACGCGCTGCCGCTGGAGCGCGCCTTCACGGCTTTCGAGCTGCCGAGCACGCGCGCCGGCATCGCCGTGCTGCGCGAGCTCTACCAGACGGGGCTGCGGCCCGCGGTGGCGCGCCTCTACGATCCGCTCGACTCGTTGCTGCTCGGGCGACATCGGGGCGGGCACCCGCCGTCCACGTCCGTGACGCCCTGGGACGCCGAGCGCTACGCGGGACTTTCGCGCTGGCTCGGCCAGCCGCGGCTCGTTTCGTTCGGCATCGCCGTCGCCGAAAAGACGCTCATGCGCCGGACCAAGCTCGTGCTCGTGTTCGAGGGGGAGCGGGGTGAGGCCGCAGCTGACGCCGAACGCGCGCTCGGCGTCGCGCGCGCGGCGGGCGGCAGCTGGCTCGGCGAGGAGCCCGCGCGCCACTGGTTCGAGCGGCGCTACGCGGTGAGCTACGACCAGTCGCTCGTCTTCCGACAGGGCGCCTTCAGCGACACGCTCGAGGTGGCCGCGCCCTGGTCGCGCATCGAGGCGATGTACGAAGCCGTCCGGAGAGCGCTCGGTCGGCGTGCGCTCGTGATGGCGCATCTCAGCCACGCGTATCCCGACGGCTGCAGCATCTACTTCACGTTCCTCGCGCCCTCCGCGGGTCCGGCCGTCGCGCGCGTCCACGAAAGCCTCTGGCGCGAGGCGCTGAACGCCGCCCGCGACGCCGGCGGCACCATCAGCCACCACCATGGCATCGGACGCCTGCGCGCCGAAGCGCTCGGCGACGAGCTCGGCGCGGGCGGGCTCGAGCTCTTGTCACGCGTGAAGCAGGCGTGGGATCCGGACCGTCTGCTCTGCGCGGGCTCGCCGCTCGGCCCGCCGCTCGGGGCCCGCGTACGCATGCGCGCCGCTCCCCAGCGCGATCCGGACGCGTTCGTTCTCGGGGCGGGGGACTGGCACGTCGATCCCCTGTCCGGGCTGGCACGCGCGGCCGGAACCATGCCCGTTTCTCACGTCGAGCGGGCGCTCGCCGCCGAGGGGCGCACGCTCGGCCTCACGGGCGCGCTGCCGGACCTCGACGTGAACGATTTCGTCGCGCAAGGCATGCCCGGCATGGGCGACCCGTTCGAAGACCCGGTCGACCAGCGGCTGGCCGGTTTCACGGCGCGGACGCACGCCGGCGTCGAGCTCGCTGTCGCGCCGGCGCCGCGCCGCGCGACCGGTCCCGATCTGTCGGCGTTGTTCGTGGGGGCGCTCGCGGCCGTGGGAACCGTCCGCCACGCCTGGCTTCGCGCCCGCTCGCTGCGGGCGACACCGGCTCGTCCGTTGCCGTCGCGCGTCGATCCCGCGCCGCCGCTCACCCCACCCGAGAGCGACGCCTTCATCGCGCTCGTGCGCGAGCTCGAGAAGACGAGCTGACGCCCGCCGTGACGGCTTACCCGTCCGCGAGCGGCACGCTCGCGCCCGTGCGCTCCGCCAGCCGAGCGAGGGCCGTCTCGACGATGGCGCGGTCGCCGGGATCCACGGGGGTTTTGCGCAAGCGCGCGAGCGAGAAGCGAAGGGCGGCCGACTCGAGCGGCGAAAGCGCGGCCGTGCGCGCGAGTCCGAGCTCGGCCATCCGGTAACGCACGAGCCTGCGCCCGTCGGCGAGCTCGAGCTCCCCGGTGACCTCCGCGCCCGACGACAGCTGCCGCAAGATGCCGCGCACGCGCGCCGCCCGCCGCCGCAGCCGCCGCAGCTCCGGTTGCTCGAAGAGCTCGAAGAAGCGATTGCGCGAGAAGGCGTGCGGGGCGAGCACGAGCGCGCAGAGCAGCGCGTCGTGATCCGGCGTGGCCTGGCCGCCGGGGCGCGTCACCGCGGGTGCCGGGGCGTCGCCGCTCACGAAGGCCCCGTCGGGTTGTCCTGTTGCTGCGCGAGCAGCTCCGCCTGGTGGTGCGCCGTGAGCGCGTCCACGAGCGGCTCGATGTTGCCCTCCATCACGCGGTCGAGCTCGTGCAGCGTGAGCCCGATGCGGTGGTCGGTGATGCGGTTTTGCGGGAAATTGTAGGTTCGGATTTTGTCCGAGCGATCGCCCGATTTGACCATGCCGCGGCGTTCGTCGCGCACGGCCGTGTCCTGCTTCTCGCGCTCGATGTCGAGCAAGCGGCTGCGCAGGATCTTGAGGGCCTTGGCGCGGTTTTTGAGCTGGCTGCGCTCGTCCTGGCATTTGACGATCATGCCGCTCGGCAGGTGCGTGATCTGCACCGCGCTGTTGGTCGTGTTCACGCCTTGGCCGCCGGGACCGCCGGACGCGGCGATGTCGAAACGCAGCTCTTTCTCGTCGAGCTCGAAGTCGACCTCGTCCGCTTCGGGCAACACGGCGATCGTCGCCGTGGAAGTGTGAATTCGACCCTGCGCTTCCGTTGCGGGCACGCGCTGCACGCGGTGCACGCCGCCCTCGTGCTTGAGGCTCGAATAGACGCGCTGTCCGGTCACGAGCGCGATCACTTCCTTGAGCCCGCCCGCCGCGGCCTCGCTCTGGCTCATGATCTCGACGCGCCAGCCGCGACGCTCCGCATATTTCGCATACATCCGGAACAGATCGGCCGCGAAGAGCGCCGCTTCCTCCCCGCCCGTGCCCCCGCGGATTTCGAGGATCGTGTTCTTGTCGTCGTTCGGGTCCTGCGGCAGGAGCAGCAAGCGAATCTGCTCTTCGAGCGCCGCGAGGCCCGCTTCGAGCCCCGGGAGCTCTTCGCGCGCGAGCTCGCCGAGCTCGGGGTCGTTCAACGCCTCGCGATCGTCGGCGATGTTGCGCTCGAGCGCGCGGTAGCGACCGAACGCCTCCACGAGCGGCGTGAGCTGCGCGCGCTCGCGGTTCAAGTTGTTGAGCCGCTTCACGTCCGTCAGCACGGCGGGCTCGCAGAGCAGCTGCTCGAGCTCGGCGTGACGGCGCACGAGCCCCTCGAGCTTCTGTCGCGGTAGCATCTCAGCCGGTAACCACGGCGCCGAAATCGGGGAAGGCGCGCTCGCCCGTGGCCGGCGCGTCGGGCGCTTGCTCGCGCTTGGCGGCCACGGACAACGCCGCGAGCGCGACCTCGAGCTGCGCGTCGTCGGGCTCGATGGTCGTGATCTTTTGCACGAGGAAGCCCGGCCAAAGCAACGCGCGGAGCGGGCCCGTCTTCGCGAAGCGCGCGAGCAGCCGCTGGAGCTCGAACGTCACCGCGGCGATGAGCGGCAAAAACGGCAGCTTCATCGCGAAGAACAGCAGGTTGTCGCCCAGCCGCCCGAGTCCGAGGTTCGGCAGGAGCGGTCCGAGCGCCGTGAACGCGAGGATCGACACGAGCGCGACCATCACGATGAACGTGGTGCCGCAGCGCGGGTGGAGCGTCGTCTGCGGGCGAGCCGAGGCGAGCCCGAGCACGTGGCCCGACTCGTAGGCGTAAATCGATTTGTGCTCGGCGCCGTGATACTGAAACACCCGATAAATTTCGGGGATGCGGCGGATGAGCAGCATGTAGCCGACGACGATCACGAGCTTGGCGCCGCCCGTGAGGAGCTGAAAGCGCGGGCTGCGGATGTCGAGGTTCAGGCCGAGACCGGAGCTGACGCCCTGGGCGAATGCTTGCGGCAACGCCACGAACAAACCGAGCGCGAACAGCACGGACAGCCAGGTCATCAGGCTGGATTTCTTGCCGTCCTCCGGGGCGCGCGCCGGCACGTCGGGCTCGTTCGTGAGCAAGGCGATGATGGGCAAGGCAAGCAGCGCGAGCAGGCTCGGCTTCTTCGAGCTCGGCTTCTGGCCTTCCTCGAGGTCCTTCTCGAAGACCTCGGCCGAAAAGCGCAGCGCGCGCGAGCCGAGCTTCAGCGCCTCGACCAGAGCGACGACGCCGCGCAAGAGCGGCAGCGCGCGGGCGCCCTGCCGCAGGTCCTGCATCGGCTCCTCACGAACGAGCAGCGTGCCGTCCCGCCGGCGCACGACGGCCGCGAAAGCGTGAGGCGAGCGCATCATCACCCCTTCGATGAGGGCTTGGCCACCGATGTAGGGGCGAGCGACCCCGTCGGGGCCGATGACCGCCGGCTGATTGGACATCGAGCTCAGTATAATGCCGATGCGCGCGCGCGACAGGGCGGCGGCATAGCGGCCGCTTTTCCCCTATTTAGTCGCGACCCCGTACTTCTTGCGGAAGCGATCGACGCGGCCCTGCGTGTCGATGAGGCGCTGCTTGCCCGTGTAGAACGGGTGACACGCGGCGCACACGTCCACGGTGAACTCTTTCCGGGTCGAGCGTGTCTGAAACGAGTTGCCGCACGCGCAGGTGACGCTAACGAACTCGTACTCGGGGTGAATGCCGTCCTTCATCTCGCGAACTCCTCGGGCCTGGTCGGCCTTTTCGGGGCCGCGGAACCTAGCTCCTTGGCCCGCCACGTTCAAGCGCGTGGAACTCGAATACTGCTAACCACGCGTTCAGCCTCGGTCTAGGGGCGCTTTCGCCCGGGGGGCTGGCGGCCTCCACCCCCAGGAAGGGAGAAACCCCGGCGTGAGCCGAGGCTCCTCGATCGGCGCACTGAGCGAGGCGTGTCGTGGTGTGTGCCAATTGTTTGCAGGTTCGTTGGCACACCCCCCCGTTTTTCAGGCATTATTTCGCCCGGTGGTGGTGGTGTGGACCGGTCCAAAACTTGCTGACTTACCGCCGGGAGCTGGTGGATGAACACGTCGCTCGCAAAATTCAAGCTGCTTAGGCTCTTCGGCGTCGTCGGTTTCGCCCTCGCTTGCGTGCTCCCCGCGTGCGGTCGCGACGAGCTTTCGGCCGATTTTCAGCATCACGCGGGGCAGTCGCACGGCGGCAGCGGCGGCTCGGGCACGGGCGGCAAGGGCGCGCAAGGGGGCAAGGGCGGCACCGGCGGTGGCGGAACCGGCGGCGCGGGCACGGGCGGCGGCCCCGGCGGGTGCGGCGACGGCGTCTGCTCGAGCAACGAGACCTACACCTGCCCCCAGGACTGCGGCAAGCGCGGCTGCGGCGACGGCTTGTGCGATCCGGCGAACGGCGAGACGTGGCAGTCGTGCCCGCTCGACTGCGAGAGCGAGGTCACGTGCGGTGACGGCTTCTGCGACTCGTTCAGCGGCGAGTCGAGCGCCAACTGTTCCAAGGATTGCCTGTCGGGCTCCTGCGGCGACAAGCTCTGCCAGGCGAACGAAGTCGGCTGGTGCGCCGACTGTGGTGGCCGCTGCGGCGACGGTCGTTGCGAGGTGGGCGAGGAAGGCATCTGCCCCGAGTGCGTCTCGTCGACCTGCAACAACGGCACGTGCGACGGCTCGAGCGACTACGCGCTCTGCCCCTGGGAGTGCGGCATCAAGACTTGTTACAACGGCGTGTGCGACCAGGCGGACTACGTGGCCTGCCCCTGGGAATGCCCGGTCTCCACCTGCGGCAACTTCGTGTGCGACGGCCTCTCGCTCGATGCCGGCTGCCCCTGGGAGTGCAACACGACGAATTGCGGCAACGGCCGCTGCGACGCGTCGGATGTCCAGGAGTGCCCGCTCGAGTGCAACCTGGACACCTGCGGTAACGGCGTCTGCGACTTCAGCGACTACGCGAGCTGCGCGTGGGAGTGCAACAACAAGACGTGCGGCAACGGCGCCTGCGACGCGGGCGACGAGCGCACCTGCCCGTGGGAATGCACCGGCAAGACCTGCGGCAACGGCGTTTGCGACAAAGAGGACTACGCGAGTTGCGCCTGGGAATGTACCTGCGGCAACGGCGCCTGTGACCCGTGGGACTCCGTCGGCTGTCCGCAGGAGTGCGGCAGCACGTGCATGAACGGCAAGTGCGACGCCGACGACATGGCGACTTGTCCTTGGGAGTGCGCCAACAAGACCTGCGGCAACCAGCGCTGCGACATGACGGACGCCGAGCAGGGGTGCCCCGAAGAGTGCAAGACGTGCGGCAACGGCAAATGCGACCCCACCGATCAACAGTGCCCGGAGGAGTGCACGCCCGGCGGCTGCGGCAACGGCTTCTGCGAGATCGACCTCGACGCGGAGTGCCCGTGGGAGTGCCAGACCAACACCTGCGGCAACGGCCGCTGCGACAGCGCCGACTTCCGCACCTGCCCCGACGAGTGCGGCTACACGTGCGGCAACGGCATCTGCGACGGCAACGACTACTACTATTGCCCGGAGGAGTGCGGCTTCACGTGCGGCAACGGTAAGTGCGACAAGTCCGATCCGCAGTACGGCTGCGGCTACGAGTGCCCGCTCATGTGCGGCAACTACCGCTGCGAGTTCAACGAGAGCCCGCGCACCTGCCCGACGGACTGCTACTGCAACGACAGCATCTGCTCGCTCGGTGAGGAGACGACCTGCGCGTACGACTGCGGTTACTGCGGCGACGGCGTGTGCGGCGCGAACGACTATTACAACTGCCCGAGCGACTGCACGTCCTGCGGCAACTTCTACTGCGAGTTCAACGAGACCCCGACCAGCTGCGCGCACGACTGCTACTGCGGCGACTACCAGTGCAGCAGCGGCGAGGTCTGCCCGGACGATTGCCCAGTCTGCGGCGACGGGCACTGCTCGTGGGCTTATGAAAGTGCCTTCCAGTGCCCCGAGGACTGCACCCAGTGTGGCGATTACGTCTGTAGCTCGACCGAATCGCGCGCGACGTGTCGCAACGATTGTTACTGCGGCAACGGCAGCTGTGACTCGGACGAGACGCCTACCGGCTGCGCGTTCGACTGCGGGCCGTGCGGCGACGGCGTGTGCGGCTACAACGAGTTTGGCTGGTGCTTCGACGATTGCGGCGGCGGCTTCGGCGGCGCGGCCGGCTCGGGTGGCTCGTTCGGCTCCGGCGGCGTCGCGGGCGCCCTCCCTCGCTAGCGGCAAGCGTCGGCACGGCCGCCCCAGCCGGGCGGCCCCGTCGGCTTGCACACAACGTGGCACCCGCGGGCGGGCTTGGGCTAAGCTCGCGCCCTCATGGCCGTGGACACGACCTTACAGCGTGCCGTCGCGCTGCGTGTCGCCAAGTGGTTGATCGAGAAGGGTCGGCCCGACGAGGGCGTGGCCCTCTTGGCGGCGAGCGCCGCGAACGGCGCCAACGACAGCGAAGGTCAGGAGCTGCTCGCCGAGGCGCTCCGAGTCGATCCTTCCTCGCGCCTCGCGCAGATGGCGTTCGAGCGCATGGAGGGCGTCCCCGGCGACCACAGCGAGCTCGACCGCGTCATCCAGCACTACGCGGCGGGCGAGCTCGCGAAGCTCGAAGCCGAGCTGAAGCGACCGAGCTTTCGGCGCGCGCAGATGGGCTTCAACAACAACATCAAGTTCCAGGCGCAGGTCTTTCACGTCCAGACCGAAGACTGCGGGATCGATCAACCGCACATCATCACGCATCTTTTCGCCGACGGCGGG
>Ga0164241_10006929_pt1 | contig 10245 bp, 7 predicted proteins | sample OricomyardsoilBY_FD_108780 | JGI IMG/M metagenome (GOLD analysis project Ga0164241, IMG submission 108780) | Backyard soil microbial communities from Emeryville, California, USA - Original compost - Back yard soil (BY) | ecosystem: Environmental > Terrestrial > Soil > Unclassified | place: USA... | reverse complement strand
GGCGTGGACAAGAAGGAGACGCGCTGGTTCGACGGACAGGGCAGGCAGGTCGACCCGCTCTCGGCCCGATGGATCCTCGTCAAGTACGGTGACGTCGAGGCGATCGGGAAGCGTCGCGCGGTGAAGAACCGCTCCCGCGACGAAGCGCGCCGCCGGATCGAACAGGCCTTCTCGCGGCTGCGCCAGCACGAGAGCTTCGACGCGGTCGCCCGATCGCTCAGCGACGATCCCACCGTCCTGGAGAACGGCGGCAACCTCGGCGAGTTCCACCTCGGCTCGCACGCCGGTGAGATCGATCGCGCCCTGATGTCACTCGACGACGGCTCGTTCAGCGACGTGATCGAGAGCAGCGGCGGCTTCGTTCTGCTCCAACGCACGCGCTGACGCGCAGGGTCAAATTTCGAAGTCGATGAAGTCCGCGTCGACCTCTGCCGGCGCGTCGGACGTGCGCACGTTCAGCTCTGGCGGCTTCATCGCGACGCGCGAGCCGGGGGGCACGCTCTTCGTGAGGAAGACCGAGCCTCCGACGACGCTCGATTGTCCCAGGGTCGTCGAGCCCCCGAGCACCGTAGCGTTCGCGTAGACCGTGACGCCGTTCTCGACCGTGGGGTGGCGCTTGCTGCCACGGATGACGCGACCGTTCTCGTCCTTCGGATGGCTGAGCGCGCCGAGCGTGACGCCTTGGTAGAGCTTCACCAGCTCGCCGATGCGGCTCGTCTCGCCGATGACGACGCCCGTCGCGTGGTCGATGAAGAAGCTCGCGCCGATGTTCGCACCCGGGTGGATGTCGGCGCCCGTCTGCGCGTGTGCCCACTCTGTCATGATGCGCGGCAAGAGCGGCACGCCGAGCGCGTGCAGCTCGTGGGCGATCCGAAACACCGTCACGGCCTGAAACCCCGGATACGAGAGGATGATCTCGTGAAGACCCGACGCGGCCGGATCGCCGTCCATCGCGGCCTGCGCGTCGGAGATCAGGATGCGGCGCAGGTCGGGGACGCGCGTGAGCATCACGTTCGAGAGGCGCCGCGCCTCGTCGGTGCAGGAAGCGACCAGGTCGCCGCACTCTGCGGCGTGGCAGAGGCAGAGCTCGATTTGGCGAGCGAGCTTGTCGCGCAGCGTGCTGACGAGGGCGCCCACGTGGTACGCGAGCGTGTCGTCGGTGAGATCTTGTCGGCCGTAGTAGCCGGGATACAAGAGCTCGTAGAAGAGCCGAATGATGACGATGATTTCGTCTTTGTTCGGCAGATATTTGCGATGCAAGAACTGCCCGCGCGAGTCGCCGCGGTAGCTCTCCACCACGGCCGCGACGATCTCGTCGAGCTCCGACGAGCGACCGCGGCTCGCGTCGGCGCTCATGCGGTCATCCGATCCAGGTGATCGAACATCCCCTCGAAGAGCGCGCCGGAGAGGTAGCGCTCGCCCGCGTCCGGCAGCACGGTCACGACCGTCTTGCCCTTCATCTCTGGCAGCGCGGCCAACCGCAGCGCTGCGACGAGCGCTGCCCCGCATGAGATCCCGCAGAGGATGCCCTCTTCCTTTGCGAGGCGACGCGCCATGGCGATCGACTCGTCGTTCGTGACCTGCTCGACGCGGTCGACGAGCGACAGATCGAGGTTCTTCGGGACGAAGCCCGCGCCGAGCCCCTGGATCTTGTGCGGGCCGGGCGTCAAATCGCGCTTCTCGATCGTCTGGGTGATGACGGGCGAGTGCGCGGGCTCGACGGCGACGCACATCACCTTCTTGCCCTTCGTGTTCTTCAGGTAGCGGCCGACGCCGGTCATGGTGCCGCCCGTGCCGACGCCTGCGACGAACACGTCGACCTCGCCGTCGGTGTCGTCCCAGATCTCGGGTCCCGTGGTCTTCTCATGGATCGCCGGGTTCGCCGGGTTTTCGAACTGGTGCATCATGTGGAGCGTCGGATCGGCGGACGCGAGCTCTGCGGCTTTCGCCATGGCGCCCTTCATCCCGAGCGGGCCGGCCGTGAGCACGAGCTCGGCGCCGAACGCCGTCAGGACCTTGCGACGCTCGACGCTCATCGTCTCGGGCATCGTGAGAAGACAGCGGTACCCACGCGCGGCCGCGGCGAAAGCGAGCGCGATGCCGGTGTTGCCGCTCGTCGCTTCGATGATCCCGCCGCCCGGTTTCAAAAGACCGCGCTCTTCGGCGTCCCAGACCATCGCCGCGCCGATGCGACACTTCACCGAGTAGGCAGGGTTGCGCCCCTCGATCTTCGCCAGAACCCGCGGGCCGAGGCCTTGGGCGAGGCGGTTGATCTGAACGAGCGGCGTGTGGCCGATGCTGCGCGAGTTGTCCGAGAAGATTTTCGCCATGGCGCGGAGGAGCGTAATCGCGTGCGCTGCAGCGAGCGAGGGCCTTTGCGACGGCCCGTCCCCGGTGTCATGGTCGACCGAGTGATCGGCATCTTCGTCGTCCTCGGCGTCATCTCGCTCGCCGTGCTCGGCGCGCTTCGATCGTGGCACCGACCCTGGTGGTCGGCGGTGTGGGTTCGCCGCGGCGCGTTCGCGATTGTCGCCGCCGCGTATCTCGGAGTCCTCTTTCGTTCCCTGGGGCAAGGGAGGGTGCTGGCAGGCTTCAAGTCGCCGTCGGCCACCATCGCCGGGTCCGTGTTGGCGGGTGCGGGCGGCGTCCTCTTGATGGCGCTCTTCCTCACGTTGCCGCTCGCGGGGCTCATCCGCTTCATCGTTCGAAGGGTCGCGGGCGACGGCGCGTTCGCGATCGAGCCCGTGAGCGCGCCGAAGAGCGAGGCTGCGGACCGCGTCGCGTCCGTCGAGCCCCTCTCCACCTCCGAGGTCGGCGCATCGGAGCGAGCCCCGCGATCGAGCGCAGCCGAGGCGCGCGCTTCGATCGGCGACCTCGGGGTCGCGCCCGCCCCTGCGCCGCTCGTAGCACGGCGCGCCGTGCTCGAGGCGGCCGTCGCGGCGCTCCCCGTCGCCGCGCTCGGCGTCGGTGGCGCTGGGGTCATCGGCGCGTTCCGTCCGACGTCGGTCGTTCCGCGCCCGATGAGGTTCGGCGAGCTGCCGCCGACGCTGGCGGGGCTGCGCATCCTTCAGCTGACCGATCTCCACCTCGGCGCGTTCATGGATCCCGACGGGCTCGAGGACCTCATCGAACGCGCCTCGGCGGCGAAGCCGGATCTGGTCGTCGTGACGGGCGACTTGTCCGACCATCTCCCGTGGCTGCCGGACGCGCTCCGTAGGATCGAGACGCTCGCGCCCAGGCTCGGCACGTTCGCCGTGCTCGGAAACCACGAGCACTACCGCGGCGTGGAAGAGGTCCGACGCGCGTTCGATAAATCCAAGATCGACCTCCTGATGAATGAACATCGGATCGTCGAGTCAGGGCTCGAGCGCTTTACGCTCCTCGGCGTCGACGATCCTGCGGCCGCACCCCGCGACAAGAATTTCTACGAGCGGACGTCGGATCTCGCGCTCGATGGCGCGCCGAGCGAAAGTTTTCGGCTGGCGCTCTGTCATCGGCCGAGCGGGTTCCGCGCCCTCGCCGCGCGCAACGTCGATCTCACGCTCAGCGGCCACACGCACGGCGCGCAGATGGGGCACGGCGAACGCAGCCTGCTCGAGGGCGCCATGCCCGACAGCTTCCTCTGGGGTCGCTACGCGCTCGGGACGCACCAGCTCTACACGTCGTCCGGAGGCGGGCATTGGTTCGCGTTCCGCCTCGACTGCCCGAGCGAGGCGCCCCTCGTCACCCTCGAACGCGCCTGATACGCGCAGAGGCGAGCTTCGCTCAGCCGACCGCCGCAGCGATCTCCGATGCGAGCGCGGCCGCGTCGTCACCGACCTTCTTGGCAGGCCAGCCGACGCCGAGGCCCTCGGCGGAGTTGGGCTTCGGGATGATGTGGAAGTGGACGTGGAACACCGCCTGGTGCGCGTCCGCGCCGTTGTTCTGGAGGACGTTGTAGGCCGTAGTGCCCGTCGCCTTCATGACGGCTCGACAGAGGCGAGGCAGGGCGCGCCCTAGAGCCGCTGCGGCGTCATCGGAGAGCGCGTCCAGGGTCTCGGCCGGCTCTTTGGGGATGACGAGCGTGTGCCCGCGCGAGAGCGGTCCGACGTCGAGGAACGCGAGCACGTGGTCGTCCTCGAAGACTTTGTGGCAGGGGATTTCGCCGCGGAGGATCTTCGCGAAAATGGTCTCGACCATGGCCGAGCCATCTCACGGGTGGATGCGCGACGAAAGCACGAGAGCCGCGTCGGCTGTTCCGACGCGGCTCCAGGAAGTGCTGCCGACTCGCCGAGCGCGTTCAGGCGACGGCGGCTGCCGCGGGCGGCGCGCTCGACTGCTGCGTGCTGCTGCGCGCTGTGGCCGTCTCGTTGACCTTCACGCTGACGAGCTTCGAGACGCCAGGCTCTTGCATCGTCACGCCGTAAAGCACGTCGACCGACTGCATCGTCCGCTTGATGTGCGTGATGAGGATGAACTGCGAGCGATCGGTCATCGCGCGGATGCCCTCGTTGTAACGAGTGACGTTCGCCTCGTCGAGCGGCGCGTCGACCTCGTCGAGGATGCAGAACGGGCTCGGCTTGAACTGGAAGACGGCGAAGATGAGTGAAACGGCCGTCAGCGCCTTCTCGCCGCCGCTCATGAGCTCGATGCTCGAGAGCTTCTTCCCCGGCGGCTGCGCCAGGATCTCGATGCCCGTCTCGAGGATGTCGTCCGGGTTCGTCATGCGAAGCTCGGCCTGACCGCCGCGGAACATCTTCGGGAAGAGCGCCTTGAAGCGCGCGTTGATGCCGTCGTAAGCGTCCTTGAAGAGGCGCTTCGTCTCGCGGTTCATCTGCGTGATGGCCTGCTCGAGGTCGGCGATCGCCGCTTCGAGATCCGCCTTCTGCGTCGAGTAGTACGTGTACCGCTCCTCGGCCTCTGCGTGCTCGCGGACGGCGTCGAGGTTCACGGGGCCCATGCGATCGAGCAGCTCCGTGAGCTCGGAGATGCGGGCTCGGTGTGCGGCGTCGACGAGCGGTCGCTTGTGGTAATCGCCGACGACGGACGCGAGCTCGAGGCCTCGGAATCGCTCGCGGACGCCTTCTTCCAGGTGACGACGCTCGATGGCGAGCTTCTCGAGGTTGCCCTCGGCCGTGCGCGCGTCTTCCTGCGCGTCCTGCGCCAGTTTGCGAAGCTCCTTCAGCTCGAGCTCTGCATTCGAGAGCTGGCCGCGGACCTCGTCGAGTCGGATCTTGTTGTCCGTGAGGGCGTCCTCGGCCGTCTTCGCCACGACGAGGGCGTCGGCCAGGAGCTCGCGTTCGACCATGAGCTTGCCCGCCGCGAGGCCGGCCTGCGTCGCGCAGTCGACGATCTCCTGATCGAGGCGTGTGATGCGGCTCGACATCTCGCTGCAGCTCTTCTCGAGCCGCTCGGCCGTCTGGCGGATGCTGGTCGTGCGCTCTTTCACCTGCGCGAAGACGACCTTCTTCTCGGTCAGGACCGAGCTCTGCATCATCACGCGCTCGCGCCACTCTTCGGCGGCGACGCTCGCTTGCGCGCTGTCTTCGGTCAGCGTGTCGAGTTGGGTCCGGTCCCCGTCCAGCGTCTCCGCGGCGCGCTCCTTTTCGGCTGCGGCTTCGGCGATCCGCTCGCCGAGCTCGGTCGACTCCGAGCGAAGCGACACGAGGCGTCGCTCGAGCGAAGCGAGCTGCTCTTCGGTGCGGCGGAGATCCTTCTCTGCCGTGACGCTGGCGATCTCGAGCTCGTGCGCGAGCGTACGCGCCGTGTCGAGCTCGGTGCCGAGCTCCGAGAGCTTCGTGCGCGCTTCGCTCTGCTGGTCGAGCAGCGCCGTCACGACGTCGTCCTTTTGCGCGACGATCTCGTGCAGCTCGCGCATCTCGCGCTTGTGCTCGATCATGCCCTCTGCGACGGCGTCGCCGCTGCCGCCCACGACCGAGCCGTCCTCTGCGAAGAGGGTGCCGCCGAGCGTGACGACGCGTCCGGGCCAACCGCCAGCGAGGGCGGCGACCGCTTCGGCGTCGTCGTTCGCGACGAGGACGTCGCCGAGGAGCGCGTTCGCGAGCGAGTCGTCTTCTTGATCGAACGTCACGCGGTCGAGCAGCAGCGTCCCGGCCGGAGCGTCGGCGAAGCGACCGGCGACGTAGCGCGGGCGTCGCGACACGATGCCGGCTCGTCCCCGGCTCTTCGTGGCCAGGTCTTGGACGAGCTCGAGGCCGCGACCGAGGTCGTCGACGACGACCCAGTCGATTTTTCCGGCGAGGCCGGCCGCGAGAGCGTGCGTGAGCTCTGCCGGCGCGTCGAAGCGATCGGCGACGATGCCGACGATCGTCGGATCGTTCGTCTCCATCAGGGCGCGCGGACCTTGGCCTACGCCTTCGTGCCGCGCGTGGAGCTCCTCGAGCGCGCGCAAGCGCCCCCGGCTCTTCTCGCGGTCGCCCTTCTCGCGGTCCACCATGCGGTCGAGCTCGACCGTTCGCTCGCGCTCGTCGCGAAGAAGCTCTGCGAGCTCGTCACGTCGTCCGGCCGCCGAGAGCTTCTTCTCGGCGAGGTCGGTGACGGTCGCTTCGAAATCCGTTCGCTTGCTCGAGAGGTCCTCGGCCTCGACGGTCAGGCGGCCGTCATCCTCTTCGAGTCGCTCGCGCCGGGCCTGCATGTCGTGCGCGCGCTGTTCGAAGCCGCGCAGCGTCGCCTCTGCGGCCGCGACCTTGGCTTGCGCTTCCGATGCGCTGCGGCGGAGATTCGTCGCGACCTGGTCGGCGGTCTGCTGGCCGAACTTCACCTCGTCGAGGCGCTCGGCCTCGCTCTGCATCGCCTCTTCGCAGGCGGCCTCTTCGCTGGCCGCGCTCTCGAGCATCGTGATGAGCGCCTCGCGCTCGGCCGCGAGCGCGCTCAGCCGCTCGACCAGCTCGGTCGCTTCTTTTTGAGCGGCCTCGCGACGCTCTTCGGACGACGCGAAGCGCTCCCGGGCGCGCTCGATCTCGCCCTCGTGAATGCGAACCTCATTCGTCGCTCTGAACGCCGCCGCGTGTGCGGTCTCGGTCGCGTCCTCGCTCTCGAGCGCGGTCTGCCGCGTGACCTCGAGCTCTGCTTCGCGCGTGTCGAGCGAGGCGCGGCGCTCTTCATAGAGCTCGGCGGCGATGATGCGCGCGGCCTCTTGGACCTGGCCGCGGACGATGAGCTCGAGCAGGCGGTGGGACGACTCGCAGAGGACCAGGTCTTCCAGCTCGCGCTTGTAGCTGACGTAGCGTTCGGCCTTCGCGGCCTGGCGCTTGAGCGAGGCGAGGTTTCTCTCGATCTCGCTGACGATGTCGCCGACGCGGAGCAGGTTCTGACGCGTGAGCTCGATCTTCTGCTCGGCTTGCTTGCGACGCGCCTTGTACTTGGTGATGCCGGCGGCTTCTTCGATGATGAGGCGACGGTCTTCGGCGCGGGCCGAGACGATGAGGCCGATCTTGCCCTGCTCGATGATCGAGTACGCCTTCGTGCCGACGCCCGTGCCGAGGAAGAGATCGGTGATGTCCTTGAGGCGAACCTGGGTCTTGTTGACGAGGTACTCGCTCGTGCCGTCGCGATAGAGGCGACGGGTGACGGCGATCTCGGCGTAGTCGCGATACTCGAGCGGGAGGGTGAGGGCGGCCTCTTGGTCGGTGTTGTCGAACGTCAGCGTGACCTCGGCCATGCCGTGGGGTCCGCGCGACGACGAGCCAGCGAAGATGACGTCGGCCATCGAGCGGCCACGCAGGTGCTTCGCGCTCTGTTCGCCCATGCTCCAGCGAATCGCGTCGACGATGTTCGACTTGCCGCATCCGTTCGGACCGACGATGCCGACGACGTCGTGATCGAAGTGGATGACGGTGCGATCCACGAACGATTTGAAGCCGCTGATCTCGAGCTTCTTGATGTGCATGTCTGTTCTCTTCCCACTCGTCAGGACCGATGCTCCGGATGACTTCAATAACTCGAGACCAGCTCGAGGTATGGTCATGCCCATGCACGTACGGTCACGCGATGTATTGGGGTACATGGACGCGAGCGCGCCTTCAAGACTTGACACGTGATCCGGGGTCATTCGAGCCCCGGAAAGGCGGGCGAGCCCCAACGGCGGCCTCAGCGCAAAATCGACAGGCGGGCACACCACCCCAGGTGCTCGGCGCTCCCGCACCGAGGAGCCGGATGGGCTTGACCTTCTGCCACCAAGGTTTATTTGGCTGGACTTGGAGCCGTGACGTTCGTACCGAGCGCCGCTCCGACCGCGTCGAGCCGGCGCGTATCCACGAGAAATTCGCCATGACCTACGAATACGCCTGTACGAGCTGTGCCAACGAGTGGGAGCTCGAGCAGTCGATCAAGGACGACGCCATCACAGAGTGTCCGAAGTGCCACCAGCAGACCGCGAAGCGTCAGATCTCGCGCGGCACGGGCTTCATCCTGAAGGGCAGCGGCTGGTACGCGGACGCCTACTCGGGCTCGAGCAACAAGTCCGGCGGCGGGTCGACCTCGGGCGGCTCGGCATCGACCAGCGCAGAGACCAAGAGCAGCGAACCGACGACCCCGTCGACCTCTGCCGGCTCGAGCGACAGCTCGAGCTCGAGCTCGAGCTCGAGCGACAGCAGCTCGAGCAGCAGCACCAGCACTTCGACGACGCCGAGCAAGCCCGCAAGCTCCAGCTGACCGTCTGAAGCCCCGCGACCTTCTCTCCCGGTCCGCCCGCAACGGCTCGGCAACTCGGGCGGCCGCGGACGGTTGGGGACCTGCTAGAAAAGCGGGGTGACTCAACGCTCCAAGCTGGAAGAGGCCGCGCAGCGCATCGAGGAGCTCGACCGGGAGATCCTCCGGACGATCGAGCGCCGCTCCCGCGTGGTCGCAGATCTTTTGACGATGCGAAGCGACAGCTCGAAGGTCGCGCCGATCTTGGATCCCGCGCGGCTCCGGGCCCTCGAGCAGTCCGTGACGGCGCCGTTCCCCGCCACGTCCGTCCGCAACATCTTCTCGGCGATCGACGCGGCGTGTCGCGTCTACGAGATCGCGCCGAAGGTCGCGTGCGTGGGTGCAGAGGGCGGGTTTCCATGGATCGCCGCGATGGCGCACTTCGGGCCGCAAGCCCGGCTGACGCGCGCAGAGACGGTGGATCGCGCGCTCGAAGAGGTCGCGCGCTCGCAGGCCGACTTCGCGGTCGTGACGTACGAGACCGTACGTGAAGGGCTCGCCTTCGCGACGATTCAAGCCATCGCAGCGCTCGATCTGAAGCTCGTCGGAGAGCGAGAGGTGACGCACGCGCTGTCCCTCGTCAGCAAGACCGGGATCGCGACCGACCTCGACCGCGTCTACGCGACGAGTCTGCACCACGCCCTCGCAGAGGCGTATCTCGCCGCGCACCACCCGAAGGCGACAGTCCTCCACGTTCGCAGCGCGATCATGGCCGCGGACCTCGCGAACGAGAACCACGGCGCCGCCGCGCTCGTCCCTCGCGGCGCCTTCTTCGGCGACCTGCGAACCATCGCGGAGAACGTCGCCGACGAGGGCGAGGTCAAGATCCGCTACGGCGTCGTCTCGAAGCTCCCGATGTCGAGGACTGGTGCGGACGCGACCGCCGTGCTCTTCAGCGTGCACGACCGACCTGGCGCGCTTCACGACGTGCTGCAGGCGTTCAAAGAGAAGAGCTGCAACCTCCGTCGCATCCAGTCGCGCGCGGTGCCCGGAGAGGGATGGGAGTACGTCTTCTACGTCGAGGTCGGTGGGCACGTCACCGATCGGCAGGTCGTCGCCGCGCTCGAAGGCGTGAAGCAGAAGGCTCGCATGGTGAAAATCGTCGGCTCGTTCCCGCTCGATGTCGTGGACGCTCCGGTGTCGAGCGACCGGTGATTCGGAGCAAAATGAAGCGTCGCGAGATGCTGTGGATCGCGGGAGCCGCCGGGCTCTCCGCGGTGGGTTGTGCCAGCTCGCCGTCGCTCGTCGCCATCGGGGGACAACACGTGGACGCAGCGACGATCGATGCCGACGCGCTCGCGCTCCTGCCAAAGGGGATCATCGTCTTGGCGACGCTGGACCTCGCCGCGCTCTACGCCACCGAGCTGGGCCGGGATGCAGTCACCATCGCGCAGGCGCTCGTTCCGCTCGGCGCAGAGAGCAATTTCTCGCCGGCGCGTGACACGACGCGCGTGGTCGGCGGCCTCTACGCGATGCAGGGCGTCGACTTCTGCGCCGTCGTCAGCGGTCGCTTCGACGTGGCCGCGATCGCCCGCGCCGCCGACGCGCGCGCGCAGG
>Ga0164241_10006928_pt1 | contig 10245 bp, 13 predicted proteins | sample OricomyardsoilBY_FD_108780 | JGI IMG/M metagenome (GOLD analysis project Ga0164241, IMG submission 108780) | Backyard soil microbial communities from Emeryville, California, USA - Original compost - Back yard soil (BY) | ecosystem: Environmental > Terrestrial > Soil > Unclassified | place: USA... | reverse complement strand
GACGGACTGAACAACGGCGTCTACAAAGCGGGCTTTGCAACGACACAATCGGCCTACGACGAAGCCGTCGGTGAGGTGTTTGAAACGCTCGACTGGCTTGAGGCGCGGCTGGACGGCCAGACCTATCTCATGGGCGACCGACTGACCGAGGCCGACTGGCGGCTATTCACAACTCTGGTGCGCTTTGACGCGGTTTATGTGCAGCATTTCAAATGCAACCGTTACCGGCTGGTCGATTATCCAAACGTTTGGGCCTATGCACGACGGCTGTATGCACACCCAGGCGTTGCCGAGACGGTGAGTTTCGATCACATCCGCAACCACTATTTCCGCTCACATCCGACGATCAATCCACATGGCATCATGCCGGTCGGGCCGGACGTGAACTGGGACGAATAAGCGCTAGCGACGGATGACGGTGTCGAGCCAGGCTTTGGTCATTGCCTCGGCTCCGGGTCCGGGTTTGACCGCGAGTTTACGAAGATCAAGATCCTTGCCTTTGGCCGTCGTCAGTTTCACGACCGGAACTTCGCGACCCTTGTGATCTTCGATCACCATCGGCGGTTTCCCGTCGGCATACCAGCGGTCACCCCACTGCATCATCGCGACGAGGGCAGGCATCAGATCGTAGCCCATGTCCGACAGCGCATACAGCGGGCGATGTTCGGTCCCGGTTCTGACAACAAGGCCGGCGCCGACCAACCGGTTCAGCCGCTCAGTCAGCGTGTTGCGTGCAACACCGGTGCTATTGGCAATGTCCTGAAAGCGTTGCACGCCGATGAACAGATCGCGGAGGATCAGCATACTCCAGCCATCGCCGACAACATCGAGCGCCTTGGCAAGCGAGCAATTCAGATCAGCGAGTGATTTACGAACCGGCATGATTGCAGACTGCACACTTCCCGCGGCTCTTGCAACGGCGCTGCATCTTTCCGCGCTCTGCTGATAGGCTCATCGTGGTGTTGGTTCTCAGCCGACTGATTCGCTTCGCGCGCGATTCCCCACCCTATAGGGCGGCGGCCCACCCTGCCGACCAATTCTTAAAATAACGTTAAGAACCGGGCGAAGCCGCTGAAAAAAGTGCGACATGGGCAGGAATACCACTGACGAGTTAAGGAACCCTTACCATCCGCGACTGATCTGCCAGACAATTTTACGCACCCAAAACGGCCCCCGCAGGGGCCGTTTGTCCGATGTTCCGATACCGTGAATCAGACCGGATTGTCGACGCGGGTGGTGACCTGCACCTTACCCTTAACGTTCTCCGACCAGGTCAGAAGCACCTGATTGCCTGCGCTGCCGTAATTCGCCATCGCATAGGGGAACGTGTATACGGTGGCATTACTGCCGTTCGTGATCGCTCCCTCTGTTGTGACCGCCGAGATGGTCCGCGTCCAACCACCAAACGGCAGGTATGCCCCGACGCTCAGCACCCAATTCTTCGTTGCCGTCGCTTGGCTGAACTCCAGCGTCACCGGATTCTGCGTGATCTGGTTGACGCCATGGAACGTGTTTCCGTCAAATACGACCGTTCGCGTCCGTCCGAAATCCAGCGTCGCATATGATGTATCAACCCGCTCGATTCGCGTGATCGCACCATTCAGCGTACGGAACGCATTGCCGATGACCGACAGGCCCTGAACAAAGTGGCCGCTGCCATACGGCTTGATCACAATCCAAGTGAACCATGATGCAACGTCGTTTGCCGTGAAGATATTGCCGGTAATCGTCACCCCACCAAACGAATACTGCCCGGTTGCGAAGTTCGGCGCTTCGATATGTTCGTTGGTCAACTCGATCCACGAATTGTCGATGTAGTTGCCGGTGATCGCAGTCTTCGTACCCGGATAGGTCAAGACCAATCCGGCCAGTCGCGGCGCGTCCGTCACGCTATCGCCCTGAAACCAATGGTTACCAGTGATCAGGTGGCCAGAGCCATACAAGACGCCGGTATGACGGAAGCGCTGAAACCGGTTGTTCCGGATCTTCGTGTCATTCGCGTTGACGTTGAACGCGATGCTCGTACGTGCCGTCGCATCCAGATTGGTTTCGCTCGAGGTGAACTGGCAGCCGTCAATATGCAAATCCTGACAGCCACTGCCGTGTGAGGTAATCCCCCGATCGCGTGGTTTTTGCATCGCACTGTCGCGCAGCTGAAAGACCTCACCGCTCGGTGCCAGAAGAATGCCGCTCGCCTTGCTGTCGCATTGGAATTCGATCTGCTCGACGGCAAACTTCGACAGACGCGAAAACCCCGAGAAATCGAGAACGTATTTAAAGCGGGTAAATGTATAGGTCTGCGTCCCTGCGGGGCCAAACAAAGGCAGGCTCAGGGTGATGGTACTGGCAGCGATATTGACGGCGCTGACATAGACTTCGCGGCCAACCCCGGTGCCGGTCACCAGCGAACCCACGGCGATGTTGGCAGCATTTACGACGTTGGTCAGGACATTCGGCGATGCGACGGAATAGCTGGCGCTCGATGTGACGACCGTCGGGTCCCAGGCCGTTGACGCCTGCACATTGAACTGACCGTTACGGATCACCCGGCGGATTTCAAACGACGTGATATTCCCCTCAGCCGCCTGCATGTCGATGGGGCCTGAGATGTCGATCCGGCGCCCTGAAAGATCAAACGAGTCGTGGTCGGCCGAACTCAGAAGCGCCTGAAAGCCACGCTTGAAGGCCTCGACTTCGTTGCCGCCAAAGGCACCCAGATAGCCCAGAAAGTTGAAGTTCCGCCGCATGATGAACCGCTTCGCGGTCGGGAGGACGACTTTGCCTTCGAACGTCATCGGCGCGTTCATCGTCAAATGATCCGAAATCGCATAGATTCCAGCCGGAACGAAGACCTCGCCTGCGCCACCCGCCGCCGTATCCGCCGCAATAAACGCGGCCCGATTATCGGTGATGCCGTCACCGACGGCGCCAAAATCAAGAACGTTGTACCGCGCCACCGTTTCAGCGAGCCAGTAGGACGAGATATCCTCGACGCTGATGTCTTCAATGCGAATGACACCGCCGTTCGGGCCGGTCAGATCAAGGCCGACACGCAGATGCGACACGGTCGTCGGCCAGACCAGATTGACCCCGCCCCGCGTCCCGGTTCCGATGATCGTTTCAACAACCGTGACGTCGCCGTAAGTCGCCAAGGTGACGGCGTTTCCAACCACCGGAAGTCCCGAGACGGCGGTCGTAGCGCTCGACCCTGCCCAGACCGACACGGCAATCGTCGGCAGCGCTCCGCTGACGGCCTTCACCCGAGCCCGGACCCGCAGATAAAGCCCCGGCAACATCGGCGTCGTCGCGAAGGCGCGCAGCTTTTGCGCGGATTGAGTTTTGATCAGTTCCAGACAGTCGCCGAAGTCCTGATCATCCTCGACAATCGCTGCGTTGCCCGCGCCCAAGTAGCTTGAACTGCCTGGTGTGCCGGTGCCGCTTGACCAATTCGCCAACCCTGCTGCGAAGCGTGCCGGCGTCAGCGCCAGACCTTCGGTGATCTCTCTGCTCATGGAATACCCCTCTCCGGATCTCTCGGCGGACAGAAGTATCAACAAATGGTTAACGACCCCTCAAATGGCCGTACGCTGATGTTGCGGGTCGATCAGATTTCCCTGCTGGCCGCCCAGACAACCCGCGTGGAGCCTTCGATAGGAGCAAATCCGGCCTTCCTGAGGACGCCTTTACACTCGCGCATCCCGTCTACCCCATAGATTTTCGGATGGAATTCGATGACGACGGCGCGGATACCGTCAAGATTGGCGTGCTTCAGAAAGTTGCGCTCTGCGCCTTCAATATCCATGATCAGGACGGTTGGCTTGAAGGATTTCCGCAAAGGCTCGTAGTCAGTTGTCGGGACTTGAACCATCTTTCCACGGTTTGCGTTGTCCGAGACCGCCGAACCAAGGAAGTTGCGCCGCACGTTGAAACTTAAGGATTTAGGCTGATCAGGCCCGGCCGTCAGAAGTTCGTTTCGCAACTCGATCTTCTTCTCAAGCCCGTTCAACGCGTAAAGCCGCTTGATCGAGTCGATCAGGTCTGGGTTTCCTTCGAACGAGATCATCTTTTGTGGCTTGCCGTTTAAAGCAGCGATCGCCCCGACAATCCCAAGGCCCGTACCACACTCAATTACGCGATCCGTCGAACGGACAATCTGCAAAACCCCAGCCGCCTCTGGGCCTTCGTACCTGCCCTCGCTGATGCGACGCTTCATGGTATCGCTGACAATATGAGGACCTGGAGGAACCTTAACCCCATGATAAGTGGCGAAGTAGTCCGCCTCGGTGTTTGTCTGGCGGGTCGCCACTCTGTCCTCCGGAGTAATTCGCGTTGTCCCTGTATTCCACGATCTTTGCGCTGCTGACGACCTCTTTCTTGTCGTGCAGCCGATGCTGTTGATTTTTTGCCCTCGGTCTTTCGGTGATGTCCTAAGCTGGCGGTGCCCTCAACGGCCACCGGGCCAGCGGAACGTGGCGTCCCTGACCGAACAGGCTGTCGATCAGCACCAGATCAGTCACTGTCCAATGGACAGGCGCCCGCAGCATCCGCGTCTCAGGAAATCTCGCACCGTAGGCCATCGTCACATGCGGCGTGACTTTAACTGATCCCTTCGGCTTTATGCCGTTTCGGACCAGTTGGCGCTGCAGGTCCGCAGCCAAGGTATTGGCCTCAGTACTTGCATCTGCGGTTCCGAGCACAATTGCACCGCCGCCAAACGCCATGATCCGGTCGAAGACAACTGTGAACTGGTTCAGCGAAAGGTTGGCGATGTTGTTTTGCAACGAAAACAGCAACGATTCGTCAACCGTCTTGGTATTCATGACGTCCAAAATGCTCATGTGCAGAGTCCGACGCCGGAAACGGTCGCTGGTCCCGGCGATCTGCCACGCCGCCGCAATCTCGTCCTTGATCTCTTCCGGCGGGACAGCCGCGAAAAAGATGGCGTGGTTCGCGCTTGGCGGCACCGGCGGCGCGATCTCAAAAAGCATATTGTCCATCGGCTAACCTTACCAGTTCGCAGAACACGTCGCATTCAGAATTTCGAGTTGGTGGAGTCGAGGGGGATCGAACCCCTGACCTTATCATTGCGAACGATACGCTCTCCCAACTGAGCTACGACCCCAACACGGCCATATGTGGGAAACGCACCCGCACCTGTCAAGCTGGCGCCGTTTATCCCAATATCTCGATTTTGGCCCGCGCAAAGCCCAGAATCTGGGTCAATTTCCCGCAGAATTCAATGAACCAGAGATTTAATCTCTAGATTGCATTTTTGTGTCTCCCTCCCGTCACGGCTGAACTTCCCCTGCGTCAATGAAAGCGATGGAGGACGGCAAATTATTCTTCGGGGGAAGATATGTCTGATGGACGAGCAATATCTACAAATGATTGTCAACGTGTTGATTTTGGAAACAATTGGCAGAGCAACTATCCAATTCTGATCCGTCGCGCCCGTCGATTATCGGCGGGTGGGACGCACGATCCCGAGGACCTGCTGTCGCAGGCGACGCTGAAAGTCCTCACCTATCTCGACATCCAGCGCGACGTCAAAAACTACGTTGGCTTGATGCTGGTCTCACTTCTTCAGGTTTATCAGGACAATAAGCGCCGACACGGCAACCGGGTTTTCGCGCAGTCCGAGGAATACCTCGACGATGACGGCCATGCCGCCAACCGCTCCACCTGCCCCAGCGTCGAACAGGACTACATTGCCAAGGAAACCCTGGGCGACGTTTTCGAATATCTCGAAACATTGCCGCTCAAGATGCAGGAGTTATTCCGCCTGCGGTTCATTCAGGACCTGTCGTATCAGGAAATATCTGAACGCATGCAGATTTCAGAAGTCTGTGCGCGGCAGAAAATCAAAACCCTGCGCGCCAAGATTTTGGACTGGATCGATGAATAAAATGATCCGCCATCATCACGCATTGCATCGGGCTGCGTCATTCCAACTGAACGACAACGCGGGGCGACACAATGGCCAATGAAAAGACCGTAAATCCACAGATCACGGATGCCGTCACCCAGACCAACGTCAAGGTTCTTGGTGAAGCTCCGGCCCAAGCGATGGCCACGATCTACCAGATCGCCGCCCAAGCGACGGGCATCATGATCACCAACGCGAATTCCAATCAGGGCAACCTAAACGCGTTGAACCCGTCAATCGTCGCCCAGGCCATCAAGATCATCACCGGCGGCTGACGCCTGCCGCCACGACCGCGCCCAAGAGAACTGCCATAGAAGGAACCAGCGATGCCCAAGCAGAGCGCCGAAAATACTGGCCCGACGCCAACCACGCCCAGCGAAAAGTCGGTTGCCTTCATCAATGCCGAAGTCCTCGACCCGCCCGAGCAAGGCAGCATTTCCTTCGTCAGACCGTTCTACGAACAGACGTTGGTAATGGCCCTCGAAGACGCACGCAGCTTCCTGCAAGGCGCTGAACAAATCCTGTTGGTCGCCCTGGCCAAAGCTCTCGAAAAGTATCTGTCCGGAGGAGCGGTCGCCCCACCCGAAGCCGCACCCGGGCTGGAAGCCATCGAAAGCATGATGGGCAAATTGGCCAATTTCCACGCCACCATCGCTGAAACTGCAACCAAAAACAGAGGACACTGACCATGACCAGACGCAACAGCAACACCACTCCCGACTATTCCGCCCAGTTCAAGCCAGCGGTCCAGCTCGGTCGCCCGACCCTCGACCAATGGTCTGAATCGTTCTTCGCCACCAAGATGCAAGAGCAATATGACGACAGCGGCGAGCACTTCCTCCGCCTTGGCCGGGGCGTCTCGAACGCGCCGGGCCTGAGCGCAGTCACCCAACTCACGACCCCGCTCCCATCGTTCGTGCCGAACTTCCGCGAGGTCGAAGTCCTTGGCAAGAAGAACTACACCGCGCTCTGCGTTGATGGCGGGGCCAATCAACTCGGCGTCTGCGTCTATCTCCTGCAAACCGTCGATACCGGCGGTGGCAATGCGGAAACCCACATCAATCTGCGCTACATGCCGTTTGCTATGCTGACCGATCTGGTCGTCGCAACGACCACCGCAGGGCTGCTGGAAATCAACCTGCCGACGACGGACATCGCCAAGCTGAACGTCACACTGCGTGCATCACCGGCGGGCGAACCGGAATTCCGGACGTTCAAAACCGAGGTCGTGTTCGAGAACCTGCCGCTCGCGACCCAGCAGCAGATCGAAACGCAGCTGAACTTTCAATCCGCGAGTATTGCCGCGTTCAACGCCTTTCAGATCCTGTCGTCCGAAGGCCAGTGGCCGCCAGCCGTGAAACGGGCGACAGCCGGAAATCTGCAGGTGCCGCCGTGGGCATCAATGGTCAAGAAGGTCATCGTCGCGACACTTGTCACGATCGGCAGTGTGGTTGGCGTTGTCGGCGCGGCGACCGAGAACCACGTGGTCAGCGTGGTCGGCCTCGGCATTGGCGGCGCTGGCATCATCACGAACTACTGGCTGAACCTCGGCATTCCCGACTTCCCGCCCGCACGGCCCGCGCAAGTCGTTCCGCAAGCCGAGCCAGTCTAACTCAACCCTGCACAGGACCACGCCATGCCGAATTCACCAGCTGTTCCAGCCTCGATCCAGAAGACGCTCGAGGATCAACATCGCCAGACCATGAAAGTGGTTCATGCGATCAAACGCGATACCGAAGCTTTGGTCCGGCAGTTGGACACCGTATCTGACCGGCTTTCCGATGACCTGATCAGGGCCGAAGACGAGGAACTTTCGGACGTCGAGCATGTCACCACGCAGGTCACCGAGACCATTGAAGAAGACCTCAGCGAGACGCGTCACGTTGACAACGACATTATCAAACAGGTGACGCGATATGTCCTCGCGGAACTCGAGCCGCTGCTGGTGAAACTTCAGGCCGTGGCCAATTCCGAGTCGGGCAAGCCGGGCGAAGCAGGTCAAAAGCCGATGAGTGATCAAGAGCTCGCGCATCGGTTGGTGGAAACCATGCAGGCCAAGATGGGCCACCGCCGCCAGCAGATCGCCCTCAACAAAAACCGGCTCTCGGCGCCATAGGCGCCGGGACCAACCGCAAATGCCAATCCCGAAAGGATCGCCCAATGTCCGATATTTTCCCTGACTCACTGATCGACCCGACCACGACGTCTGACATCGTCCTGTCAACGGCCCCCGGCTTCGCCGTCGCCAGTCTGATGATCTCGTCGGCGCAGGCCCAGTCCCGCGCCATGGAAGCTGGCGTCGCGCACACCAACCACTTCTACATGGCTGGGCTTGCGACCGCGACACAATGTGTCGGCCGAATTCTGAACGATCCGGGCGACCAGCTGCAGGCGCTCAAGGCCATCCTCGCCGCAAACGGCGAGATCTAGAATTGACCGGCGTGTCAGGATCATAGCGATGACGCCCCGGTCGATAAACGCTGCGCCAGTGCAGCACCACAACCGCAAACCAACCAAGGAGACGAACATGTCCGTAAACGTAGGAATTATCGACGCTGTCACCGCGACCAATGTCAAAGTCGTGGCGGAATCCCCGGCGATGGCGATGGGCACTTTGTACCAGACGCTTGCCCACTCGACCGGCATCCTGATGGAGAACTCGGTGACCGCTTCGCGCAATGCCGATATGGTCGGCCTGACCGCAGCGACGATGGGCTCGATCCAGATCTACTCGATCGACACGATCTCGGACGCGATTTCGGTCGCTCAGATCATCGCAGCGAACAACGCCTGATTTCGACTGAACAACTGAAGGCGCGGGCCGTCCGCGCCTTCATTCCGGCCCGGCACTCAGGCCGCGACACCGCCCGCTTGGCGGGCAAAGTCGACAATTTGCGCCGCCGGACGTGCCCCGGCCAGCCGCGCTGCCTCCCGGCCCTTACGGAACATGATCAGCGCTGGAATCCCACGGATATTCATTGCCTGCGAGGCCTCCGGCTCCTGCTCTGTATTCACCTTGGCAAACCGTACTGTGGTTTTCATCTCTGCCGCCGCCTTGGAAAATTCCGGTGCCATCATCCGGCATGGCCCGCACCACGGTGCCCAGAAATCAGTCAGCAACGGTAAGTCATCCGTCCGGATCGCCTTTTGCAGCGTCTTGAAGTCGGTTTCGACCGGTTTGCCGGGCAGCAACGCCGCCCCGCAGGTCGCGCATTTCGCGCCTTCACCCAACCGCGCAACCGGCAGGCGATTGGCCTGCCCACAGTGCAGACATGTCAATTTGACTCCGTCCGACATTTCGCTTTCCCTTCACCTGAAAGTGAGTTTCTCTATAGATAGGAATGTCGGCATTCCGCTAAAAGAGGATGCGCCGACCGAGGGAGTGAAACGACATGAAAATTGCCACGATATTCGCTACGACGACCTTCCTGTTTGCTGCAAGCGCGCAGGCCGCCGAAATTACCGAAGCGCAATTCACCTATCAGAATTGGACCGGGACTGCCTATACCGACGACCAGTCGGGCGGCTTCCTGTACTGCAGCGTCTATACGACTGATGCGAACAACCGGGTTTTCGAGTTGGACGCGGAAAAGGACGGGACCTTTTCGTTCTACATCTCCAATCCTGCAGTGACACGTCGCAAGGGCGACGAATACAAAGTGACGATGATGACCGACTACGGCATGCCGATTTCGGCAAACTTCGCCGCACTCGATGACAAATTCGTCTACGCGACCTTCACTGACACCGGCAACGTTGTGGCATGGCTGACCGACGCAACCTCGTTCCGTGTCATTGGCCTTGACGACGACGAAGCCTATGCCATCCCCAATGTGAACCAGGCACTAGCCCGCGTGCTGGCCTGCGCAGCCGAGCGCATTCCGGGTGGCGCAGCAGCCGCAACCACCACCCCGACCGCTCCGGCGAATGCAGGGGGCCCGAAGCTGCCGCCGCCGCGCAAACCCTGATTGTCTCGCAAGAGGCGGCTTATTCAGCCGCCTCTGCGTAGTCTGATACCGGCGGGCAAATGCACATCAGGTTCCTGTCGCCCCAGACGTTGTCAACGCGGTTGACCGGCGGCCAATACTTGTCGACCCGGAACGCCCCCGGCGGGAAACACCCAACTTCGCGGCTGTAGGGCCGCTCCCACTCACCAACCAAATCTTCGTAAGTATGCGGTGCGTGTCGCAGCGGATTGTTCTCGGCATCCGCCGCGCCATCCTGCACGGCCTGAATCTCGGCCCGGATTGACAACATCGCTGTGATGAAACGGTCAAGTTCCGCTTTCGTCTCCGATTCCGTCGGCTCAACCATCAAAG